>Ga0247669_1000516_pt1 | contig 15273 bp, 17 predicted proteins | sample CNK10_metaG_FD_182734 | JGI IMG/M metagenome (GOLD analysis project Ga0247669, IMG submission 182734) | Soil microbial communities from Purdue University Martell Research Forest, Indiana, United States - CNK10 | ecosystem: Environmental > Terrestrial > Soil > Temperate forest > Bulk soil...
CGTCCGATTGTGGAAGCCCTGCCAGCGGCGGGAATTAGTTCCAGCGGGCTCATCCTGGTGGCATTTCCGCTGACGTATGCAATTCGCCTGCACGGACTAAAAGAGGACGGACCAAAATTATTGTTGTTCGCACTTGTCATTACCTGGGCCGGGGACACGGCGGCCTACTTTGTGGGCCGCGCGATCGGGAAGCGCCGGCTGGCTCCTGTGCTGAGCCCAAAAAAAACTTGGGAAGGGACAATCGCAAGTATTTTTGGAGCGCTATTGGTCGCCGTTGCTTTTTCGAGATGGCTCAGCGTGCCATTGCCTCATTTGCTAGGCATGGCTGCCGCCGGCAACGTCGCCGGACAAGCTGGTGATTTGCTCGAATCCGCTTACAAACGAAGCGCAGGCGTCAAGGATTCTGGAACACTGCTGCCGGGACATGGAGGCATACTTGACAGGATCGATGCGTTGATTCTGGCCATCCCGGTTGTCTGGTACTATTGGATTTGGATCTACGCGCCCAACCGGTAGGTCCACAGGTCCTTCCACCCAGGGGCGGGAGACAGACAAGAATGTCTGTCCCGGCAAATTCGGCGCTAAACGGAGAAAAGATTCGTCCTTGAAGCGGCTATCCATTTTGGGTTCAACAGGCTCGATTGGTCGGCAGTGCCTTTCCGTCGTGGAAGCGTTGCCGGAGCGGTTTGGCGTCGTTGCGCTGGCCGCGGGCGGCAACCTCGAGGAATTGACCGGCCAGATTGAACGGCATCGGCCGGAATTAGTTTCCGTAAGTGATGAAAAGAAAGCCGACGAACTGGCTTGCGCGCTGCGCGCCAAGGGAATCGCTCCGCTTCCGGCCATCCATCAAGGTCGCGAAGGGATGCTGGCTGTCGGGACACACTCTAACGCGGACATCGTGGTATCTGCTGCCGTCGGCGTCGTCGGCCTGGAAGCCACCTACGAAGCAGTGAAACGAGGAAAAACCGTAGCGCTCTCGAACAAGGAAGTTTTGGTGGCCGCGGGAGAATTGGTGATGGCCGCGGCGAAGCAGGCAGGCCGCGAATTGTTGCCCGTGGACAGCGAGCATAATGCCGTTCACCAATGCTTGCGCGGCGGGATCCGCGCCGAAGTGAAGCGGATCGTGCTGACGGCGAGCGGCGGACCTTTTCGAAAGACGCCGCTTGCTGAGCTCGAGAATGTGTCGCCAGAGCAAGCGCTCGCGCATCCAAACTGGAAGATGGGCAATCGCATTACGATTGATTCCGCGACCATGATGAACAAGGGTTTCGAGGTGATCGAAGCAGGCTGGCTCTTCGGTGTGCGGCCCGATCAGATTGACGTCCTCATTCACCCGCAGTCCACCATTCATTCCATGGTCGAGTTCGTGGATGGTTCGATTCTTGCGCAACTGGGTCCAACGGATATGCGGATGCCCATCCAATATGCGTTAACCTATCCGGAGAGAGCAGCGTCTAATCAAGTAGCCCTGGATTGGCGCAAGCTGCGGCGGTTGGATTTCCAGAAAGTTTCCACAAGGCGTTTCCCCTGCCTTCGTCTGGCGCGTGAAGCGATGAAGAAGGGCGGGGCGCTGCCTTGCGCGCTAAATGCCGCGGATGAGGTTGCCGTAGCGGCGTTTCTGGAGCGGCGTCTGCCGTTCAAAGGGATTGCGGAAGTGATCGAGCAAGTGCTGGGACGCACGCCGCGCGTACGATTTGAAAATATGGACGACGTGCTGGCAGCCGACGCCGAAGCGCGACGTACGGCAAAAGAAGAAGTGCAGCGTTTGACGGCAACGGCTGTGGCGGTTTCCTAAGATTCGTAAGAAGGGAATGACGGAGATATGGGAGCGGTTTACCTACTAGTTGGCATCAGCCTGGTGCTCGGCGTAATGGTCCTCATTCACGAATGGGGACATTTCATTGTCGCCCGCATGTGCGGCGTGCGCGTGGACGTATTTTCCATCGGTTTCGGTCCGCGTCTCTTTGGGTGGAAGAAAGGGCCGACGGACTATCGAGTGAGCGCGCTGCCGCTCGGCGGATATGTGCGCATGGCCGGGCAAGACCTCTCCGAGGTTGACTCTGGCGATAAACCGCCCACTGGCGCGCCCGACGAGTTGATGAGCAAGCCGAGATGGCAGCGGGCTCTGATCTCAGTTGCGGGCCCTGCCGTGAACCTCGTCTTTCCAATTTTTTTGCTTACAGGACTATTTGCGATTGCCGGTGTGCCGTACTCAGCCTACCTGAATGCACCGGTACGAGTTACGGGACTGCCGCCGCATCCCGGAACCGCTCCCAGCCCGCTTGTAGCGGGCGATACCGTCCTTTCTATCAACGGTGTTCCGACCCCCAGTTGGGAGCAAGCGCTGATCGCCTTGAAGCAGGTCGGGGCGTCCGGCACAGTAAAGCTGGAAGTCGAAGCTGGAGGCGTGCGCCGAACCGTCGAGGTTCCGGCCAGGAACGTATCGGACACCAGCCACATCCTCGGCTACGCGCCCATCCGCCCCATCATTGATCAGGTAGCTCCAGGCACGCCGGCGGACCGCGCAGGCATCCGCGAAGGCGACGTCATCACCGCGGTGAACGGAAAGAAGATTGAATACTGGGAACAGTTCATGGTGGCTACCCAATCTTCGGACGGCAAGCCCATGACCCTGGACGTGAACCGCAACGGATCCTCCGTCCAGTTGGTTGTGACTCCCAAGAGAGGCGCCGCGGACAGCGACCAGAATGTCTTTCAAATTGGCGTGGCCCGGCGCGATGAAACGGCTTACAAGCACGTGTCTTTTAGCGAGAGCGTGAAGTTTGCCGGCGCGGAAACTGTGGACACCATCGGGCGAACCGTGGACGTGGTCGGCAAGCTGTTCAGCGGACGGGTCTCCATCAAGCAGCTTCAAGGACCGGTGGGCATCTCAAGCATGGCGGGGCAGGCCGTGCGCCGCGGGCCGCTGGACGTAATCTCCCTCATGGTGCTGATCAGCATCAACCTGGGGATCCTGAATCTCTTGCCGATTCCCATCCTGGATGGCGGAAATATTCTGCTTTTGGGGGTTGAGGGAATTATGCGGCGCGACTTGAGCCTGCGTTTCAAGGAGCGCTTCGTTCAGGTTGGACTCGTGTTCCTCTTAGTCATCTTCGCCATCGTAATGTACAATGACATTTTGCGGCGAATTGCGAGTCATTCCTAGCCCGGAGTGCGCCGCGATTCAGGAGGGCGACTCATGGCTGTATCGCCGGCCCACCGGGTTTCGACGGGCGAGCGCCTCAATACCGCAGAGACAACCGGAAAACTGCAGAAGGCCATTCGCGAGCGCCGCATCCGGCTCACACGGCAGCGGCGCGTCATCCTCGAGGTTATGGATGCCGCCGAGCAGCACCTGGACGTGGATCAGATTCTGGAGCGCGCGCAGAAAATCGATCCCGGCGTCCATCTTGTCACGGTCTATCGCACCATCGATCTTCTAAAAAAGCTTGGGCTGATTGACGAGCTTGACCTGCTGCATTTGCGGGGCGACCGCCACTATTACGAGAGCCACGGTCCTCGCGATCACATTCACGTCGCCTGCCTTCGTTGCGGCAAGGTGCGCGAGTTCGAAAGCCGCCTTTACGAGCAGTTGAAGCAGCAGATTGCGCGAGACTTCAAGATGAAGGTGACGGTGTCGCGGACGGAAGTGGGCGGGTACTGCGAAGATTGCCTGGCCAAGACTCCCTCCTAAGCCATTTTATTTCTATTAGACCGGGAAACATCGCTGCCGCACCCGGCGTCGTACTCGCGATTCCTATTCGCTTTCGAAGGCAGGGAGTATTGGACGGGAGGCGTCCAGGTCTTTGTACGCCTCCCACTTTACCCCCTTTCGGGGGCGAATCGTCTATGGATGGGACTCGCGGAACATCGCTATGGTTACATAAAAGTTCTTCCGAATTCCGTTCCTAGGAGCCGGACCCAACTAAAGGCAAGCGACGAGAAGCCCGTTCTAACTAAGCCTCCGCCGCCAGCCTTAGCTGTATCTCGCGCATGACGATCATCAAAACTTCAACTTCTTATTTCGCCTGCGCTAGCCCCGCAACAACTGCGGCAAGTTTATCGAGTATCTCAACCCAGCCCTCCAGTTGCCCGCTGTTTTTCGCTTCTTCCATGGTTTCATTGCCAATCAAGGTGAGTTTCGTCTGGCCGTTTCCAAAATCCTCAAAAATAGCCACGTCGCGCGCACCGTCTATGGCCTCATGTTCGATTCCAAGCTCCGCAGGATCAACCTTGTTTCCCTTCGAGTCGGCAAAGTACAGCGAGTAAACGATCTTCTCGTGCGGAACAATCTCGTGGTATTCGCCGCCATTCCACATCTCCTGCCCATCCGGCGATTTCATGCAGCAGAGAAATTTTCCTCCCACGCGAAAATCCATCTTGCAAAAAGGCGAAGTAAAACCCTTCGGCCCCCACCACTGCATCACATATTTCGGGTCTGTCCACGCCTTCCAAACCAATGCGCGTGGGGCGTCAAACACTCTAGTGACAACCATCCGCTCTGTCTCGTTAACCGTGTCTTTTGTCATCTCTGACCTCCTCTTTTTTCATTTGATTCACAACCACTTCCAACTTGTCGAAACTCTCTTCCCAGAATCGGCGATAGCTAATCGCCCAGTCGCTGACTGTCTTTATCGCCTCTGGCCTAAGCCTGCACACGCTCTCTCTTCCGCGCTTCGTCTTGATCACAATCCGCGCCCGCACCAGGTAGGCAATATGTTTTGAAATCATCTGCTGCGAGAGTGCAAACGGTTCCGTCAATCCATGCACGGAGGCAGGCCCATGGGAGAGTCGTTCGATCATCGCCCGGCGCGTTGGATCGGACAGAGCCGTAAATGTTGTATCTAATTTATCCACAACCATATGGTAGTGAATTATCCGTCGATGTCAAGTGGGTATTTTGGAGTTCCCGATTTCAAAAACCGAGGACGGGGCATCCTCCGCATAACGGAGAGTCCGGGCCACCGGTCGTTATCTGTATGGAGAGAGTTTTTTCTTTAACTGCTTCCGTCGAGCACTCAGAGTTGCACGACAGTGAGGCCGGGGATCAGCCGGAAGTGCCGCACGTTGGCCGTCAGTAGGGAATAGCCAACCTCCAGCGCCGTTGCTCCGATCAACAGATCCCCGAAAGGGATAACCGTCCCTCGGCTCTGTTGCTCGCCGTCGATTTTGCCTGCCAGTAGCGCCGTCTCTTTGGTGTAGGGATAGACTTCCACGTCGTTTAGCAGCTCACGGATGAAGGAGTCCCGGCGATTGCGCGCCTCTGGTGTTTGTGCGCGGTAGATGCCATGCACAAGCTCGGTCAGACCAACCGAAGAGAGCACTGTCCGCTGGTCGCCGGTTGCGGCAACGATTTGCTTGAGCATTTGCGTTACGTTATCGCCCCGGCGTTCCGCGGCGATGACCACACTGGAGTCCAGGATTAGTCCCATGCGGGCGGGTTGAGCGGTTCACGATGGCTGTTGATGATCTCTTCGAGATCGCGGGCGAAGTCTCCGTCGAGCGTCACGGTAGAGCCGTGGGCTTCCGCCAGCGCGATAGATTCCGAGAGCAGACGGCCCGGATGCGGCTCCGCGGAGCGCAGCACCGCCACGGGCCGCGCGTCATTTTCGATGACGACTTCCGCGCCTGCGCGCACGTGGGCCAACAGCGTCGCCACGTTGGTCGTGGCGGCTTCCGCTTCCGAGATGTGGATCACATCCTTCGCCATGCTCTCATTATACACCGCGAAGTGATGTTCATAGGAAGAGTCAAAACCCGCACGCTTCAAAAATCGAAGCATGCAGCACCCGCGCCTTTATTCCTGCGCGGCCTATCGTTTGCGCTCTTGCCTCATGCAAACGGTGGGTCACTCTTCTCCGGTTCTGTCCTAGCTACTCACCACCCACTATTCACTACTCACTTGCTCCCAATGGATTTGCTGATCGACGAGAGAACCCAAACGCAAGACCCGCCCTCAAAACCCGAGGACGGGGCACCCTCCGCATAACTGAGAGCCCGGGCCACCCGTCCTGAAACAACAAAAGCGCCCGCCGCCGCAAGTAGACGACCTACTGAAAAGAGGTACTCACGACGGCAAACGCGATGAGAAGTAGAAAGCCAATGAGAATGCTAACGCCTGCGACCCGTTCAGCCCATTGACTAACTTTCCAATGGGCCTCAGCTTTCTTCTTGGTTCTCTCAAATTCTTTTTGCCACACTTCGCGGTTCTCTCTGTTAATTTTCAGTTCCCTGTCTTTGTCAAATGGTTCGGAAGCGTCGCTGTACGCTATCTGGCCTGCCATCGCAGCGACCACTTCGCTGTCAGCGTCAAAGAGCGCCACTTCTGACTCTGCCCTGTTCGAGCCTACTTGATAGAACCTGTGCGCTTGGTTGGAATAATTTCTCAAAAGACAAGAACACAAAGAGAGCAGAAGAAAAAGCCATGCCGCATACAAAACAAAAAGCCTGTGCGGGTGCGGCTGACTCGTGTGCCCAAGAAGGGTAACGCTGAAAGTTAATGCACCCGCCGATAACAGAGCCAGTCTGTCGAAGAACGCAATGCGGTCATCTGCAAGTTTTACAGAAAAGTCGGCTGCCGTGCGCCGTCGTCGGTCCAGTGTTTCCCCCGCTGCGTTGCGCTTCTCGACAAGCGGGTTGTGCGGTGTGCTACTCATCTCTGTTCTTTCATAAGTTGGCTTCTTCCACTCCACTCCGGGAATAGCGGGACTCGAATCAGTTCCGGCAACAACGCGACGAACGCGAACTATTCACAGCACCGCCCATCAATCATCGATCTCCTCCCGTTCTTCTCTCGCTTCCTCTATGGCCTCACGAACTGCTTCTCGGACCCTTTCGTCCAAGTTCAGTTGTTTAATCGCATCTTTCACAGCATCGCGAACAATCCATGAGAACCACCAAGAGACAAACGCTCCCGCCACACAGAACCAAAAGAATGTGGAATGAAAAATGGCTTCCAGTGCGGCAAGGATTAGTGCAAACAACTTGGTCAGGTTGTCTCTATCGAGAGACCCGAAGACAATGACACCGAGAACCACGACGGCCAGTGCTATCTTAACTGTGTCTCTCATCACTGTGATTCCTGACTGTCCCTTTTGCATTGGCGTAGCCACATTCGCGGCCTTCGGCTGTTCGAGCGTACTCACAAGGCCAACGAGACAATCAGAACATCTGTCAAAGCCTGCTCGATATTCTGCTTTGCAAAGTGGGCAGTACACAGAAGTTCATCTCCGTCGCGCGAATTCTATCACGCTCCCGTAACTACGCGGCTAACTCCCTTCGGTGTACAATACCGGGCATGGTGGGAACGACATGAAGAAAAAGAAGCCGAAGAAGAATTCACATTGTCCCGTGCCGGGTTGCAAGACGAAGCAGCCGCACCTGTCGAGTCCCACGACAGCGGGAATCCATCACGCTTTCGCCAAACCCGAACAACTCGCCGAGTGGGTCAAGCTATGCATAGTTGAACTCGTGCAATCCGTCATCGACGACGTGAATCAACGTAGATTTTTTGCCTATCTAACGCGCTGGCGACAACCCGAAGAGATGTACCATCGCGCCTTGTACATGCTATTCGTTGCGGACAAGACAGAGATTCCACACATCGCTTCTGGCGAAACGCCAAACAGTTTGGCGGCAATGTACAGGCAAGTAAACCGCGTTGTGTGCGACGGAAAAGGCACTCTTGAAGAAAAACAAATGGGAATGAACGGTGAAGAGTTCACTGCAATGAACACTGCTCTGCGACAGTCTCGACCACGTTGAGAAGGGATTCAAAGCTGGCAAGAGCAGCGCGGAAGTGCTCTCGGAGTTCAAGCAATTTCGCAAGACAATTTCCGTGCATTCCTGAAACAACAAAAGCGGCGGGCGGGTGGGCGAGCCTTAACGCGCCGGGACGATTTTGACTTTGTCTTTTTCCGGGGGTGGCCCATCCTTTGCGGCGGGTGGCAAACAGGCCGATCGCCTAGGCGAATTGCAGCCGTTTCAGTTTGAGGTGCGAGGTGCGCAAGTGCGCCAAGTCGTAGTGCGCTTGCTGCGTGAGCCAGGATTCGGCGCTCCCGCCGAAAACTTTGGAGAGCCGCACGGCCATTTCAGCAGAGATGCCGCGTTTTCCGTTGACGAGCTCGGATAGGGTAGTCCGCGTGACGCCGAGTGCGGCGGCGGCCTGCGTGATCGTCAAGCCCAAAGGCTCGATGCACTGCCGCAGAACAAAGCCGCCCGGGTGCGGTGGATTCTTCATCGCCATGGTTCGTTCTCCTTCAGCAGTGATCTTTCCGGGGCAAACCCTCAGTGATAATCGAGATAGTCGACATCGAACGCGTCGCCTTCCGCAAGGCGGAAAATCACTCGCCAGTTAGCCCGCACCGTCACCGCCCAAAAGCCTTTCAGCTCGCCCTTCAGCGGATGGAGCCGGAAACCCGGTAGGTCCATATCCGCGACGCTCGCCGAAGCATCGAGTCGCACGAGAATATCGCGCAGTTTTTCCGCGTGTTCGCTCACGACGCCGCGGTGGTCGTCCTCTTCGTAAAGCCGTTTGAGGCCCTTGTGGCGGATCGACCGGATCACACCTCAATGTAATCCGTTACGTAACGCATGTCAATCACCGAGTGGGCGACCCTTAATGCGCCGAGACGTTTTTGACTCTGCTTTCTCCTTCGCGGCGGGTGGGCGAGCCTTAACGCGCCGGGACGATTTTGACTTTATCTTTTTCCGGGGGTGGCCCATCCTTTGCGGTTTTTGGCAAAGGGTGGGTCACTCCGGGTGGGGCGGGCGGGACGGGTGGCCCGGGCTCTTAGTTATGCGGAGGGTGCCCCGTCCTCGGTTTTTGAGGGCGGGTCTTGGGTCTAGACTTTCTCTTTCGAAAACGAGAATCGAGAGTTTACCTCCGCTATCTCCCAGCAATTCAGTGGATTACGCCGATTCTGTTTTCCGTCTGCGCATTTTCCTTGACAATTGACTGCTGTTGTAGTACACTTTCCTTGTAGAAATTTGCGCCCCGACCCAGTTCGGGGCGTTTTTGTTTTTGGGCGGTCCGGGTCGCTTCCTCTTCGCTTCTGTAACGTCGGCCTCAAATCGGCGTTTTTTGGACTTCCTGCCGAAATTCGCTTTGCGTTAAATCCTGCTTCTTTCTTTGTGTTGTCCACGGATTCTTGCAGTTTTCCATTTTTCGACACGTAAAAAAACGAGGCTTAGACCGCCGACCTGAAGGTCGGCCCCTACACACGCCCCTACTCGTAAACGAACTGGCTTAGATGACCGACCTGAAGGTCGGCCACTACGCTACCTTCCCAGGACGCAAACTATGCGAAAGAAAAAACTTAACCCGAAACTGCTGTGGGTGTTGTTTGAAGATGTTCTCGCGCCGGGACTCGGACTGACCGTCAAGGATCGCGCCGTGTATTCCTATTTGATGCGGCATACTCTCGTCGTGGGTAAGCGCCGCGTGCACTTTGCGGTTTCTGCGTTAGCTCGGATTCTGGGTATGTCAGCAGGGCGGACGCGCGAGTCGGTGCGCCGGCTGGATGAGTTGGGGGCTTTACACGTGCTGGAGCGGGGCAAGACCGGCCATGTCGCCGAGATGCGGCTGCCCGAGAATGTCCTTGCGATCCGATCGGGTGGAAATGCGGCGTCCCCTGCCGAGCGGGGACTCCTTTCTCAGCAACACGCCGGGGCTGTCGAAGAGCATTCGGTGGCGAATATCGAAACCAGGGACTTCTGGAAGACCTGGGTGCTCCGCAAAGCCATTCACGATCGCGAGCGCGGCACTTGCTTTTACTGCCTTCGGCGGACACTCTCGAATGTGCGGTGCCTCGACCACGTTGTGCCACGCGTCCGCCACGGGCGCAATTCCTACCGGAACCTGGTTTCGTGCTGTATCGAATGCAACACAGGCAAGTGCGACCGTTCCGCACCGGATTTTCTGCGCATTCTCTACCGTAAGGGTCGGCTCACGGCGGCCGAACTGGACGGGCGACTGCTCGCCTTGAAAGACCTTGCGGCGGGTAAGCTGCGGCCCGCAGGGTGCTGATGCTGCAATTGCTCGCTGATCTTGTCGTTAGGCCGGGCTAAAGCCCGGCGCCTACAGAAACGCGTGGCGGGGTGCGGTTAGCTGTTGCGGGTAGGGACGGCGGTGCGGGTGGAGGGGAGGGTGCGGAGGCGGGTGAAGAATTTGTTGGCGGTGGCGATGTCTTTAGCGATTTGAGCGCGCAGTTCCTCGGGGCCGCTGAATTTCTTTTCCTCACGAAGACGTTTCCAGAACTGGACCTCGATGCGGCCGGGCGTTATTTCGTCGAGAGGCTCGAGGACATGGGTCTCAACGCTTAGAGCTGAACCGTTAAACGTTGGCCGTACGCCAATGTTTGTCACTGAGCGGCGAGTGCGCGATTCGCCCTCGATGCGTGTACGTGTCACGTAAACTCCTCGCGCGGGGAGCAGCTCCTGTTCCGGCGCGAGATTCAAAGTTGGAAATGTAAAGCGACGGCCCGTACCCGTTCCTGGAACGACTTTCCCTGTTAGCACGAAGGGACGGCCAAGAAGGCGCCCCGCGTGAGCGACGTCTCCGGCCGCAATTTCGCGCCGGATGATGGTGCTGGAGACCACTTCTCCTTTGTGAACAATGTGCGGAATGACGACCACTTCAAAGCCGCGTTCGGCGCCTAGCTGGAGCAGAAGCCGCGCGTCGCCGGTTTGTTTGTGGCCAAAGCGAAAATTCTCTCCGACAAAAACAGCGCGGACTTGAAGGTCTCGCACAAGAATTTGATCAACAAATTCCTGGGGTGACAACTTGGCAAGGTCGTGGGTGAATGGAAGAACCACAGCTGCGTCCATGCCCATGGCGGCGAAACACGTCAGACGTTGTTCGTTGGTGGAAACGCGCAACGGCGCGGACTCCGGCCGCAGAACTTTTTGCGGCAGGGGATCAAAGGTTAAAGCCGTAGCCATTGCTTTATGCTCGCGCGCGCGAGCGATGGTGGCGCGCAAGATGGCCTGGTGACCCAGATGGATGCCGTCAAAATTGCCGATGGCAAGGGTGCTGCCGCACCCCGAAGCCGAATGGCGAGCGGCCCAAGCTTTGGAAGTCGCATAGAGCTCAAGCGGAGAAGACCGGACCTCAAGCGGAGAAGACCGGACTGGGGATTTGTGAGATGCCGCTCTTTCGTCCACTTCGTCAACGTGCACTACGATTTCGAGGCCGTCGTAGGCGAGCTGCACATTCGAATGCCCTAGCTTGCGAAGGCGTTCATTGGTTTCTGCGTGAGCCAAATCGTGGGCAATGTGCGTAAACCAGGCGCGACGGGGATTCATTTTTTTGATGAGCGCCAGGGCCTGGTCGACGGTCTGATGCATGGGATGAGGAATGTCGCGCAAGGCGTCGATGATCAGTTCATCGAGATTGTTCAATAGCGCGAGTGAGGAATCGGGGATCGAGCTGAAGTCCGTCAAGTAGGCGGCACGCCCGAAGCGGAAGCCCAGCACATCCATGTCGCCATGCAGGAGTGGAATGGGAGTGAACGTGATTCCCAGGAGCTCAAAGGGCTCCTTGACTTCATGAAGAGTGACGCTCGGAATGGAACTGAGCTTCGGTTTGCCATCGAAAATGTAGGCGAATGCCCGGCGTATGATCTGGAAGGTCTCTTCGTTGGAGTAAATTGAAAGCGCAGTTTGCTGGCGAAGATTGTAAGGGCGGATGTCGTCGAAACCCATGACGTGATCCGCGTGGCCGTGAGTTAGCAGAACGGCGTCCAGGCGTTCCAGTCCGGCGCGCAAACCTTGCTGGCGAAAATCAGGGGTTGTGTCAATGACGACATTCCGGCCATTGCGCGATAGCAGCAGGGAAGGGCGGAGACGGTTGTCGTGCGGGTCGGATGAAGTGCACACACGGCAGTGGCAGGCGAGCGTCGGAACGCCCATGGACGTGCCCGAACCGAGTACGGTTATTTTTAGCGGAACCGTGGGCATGCTGAGAAAGCTGAACCAGTTGTTAAAGCCGGGCGAACTTGCAGACGCAATGCTGACTAGGGCCGCGTCTTAACTTTTGCCTGCGTGGCGGCCTGCGCAGCAACCGCCTGATTGACTTCCAAATAGGTCATCTTCAATTTGCCCAAGAGATCGAGCAAAAGGTTATCGTCTTCCGGAGCGAGATTACCCTTGGTCTTTTCGTGCAGGGCGTCGAGCATATCAATCAATTCATGCGCGGCTTCGGGATCGATCACGGGCTGGCCGGTACGCGGATCGGCGTAGGCGCCCAAGACCATGGCGGCATTGCTGCCTATCATGCGAACCAGATTCTCGAATGCTGGCGAGCGTTTTGGTACCTCCGCGGCAGGCAGCGGCGCGGCTGGTTTGGGAGCTTCGGCGAGGGGATGCAGGCGTTCCTCACGCTTGGCCTCGCGTTCCTTCTCCTCCATCGCCTCTTTGCGGAGTTCACCTTCGGCGGTGAAGGGACGGCGGTCGATAACGCGAAAGGACTCTTCGTTCTTGTGATCGGTCAAGGGGACAATCCTCGGCAATAATTCTCCCGATAAGTTTAGCACGGGTCGGAGCTTTCGGAAGCGCCCCGTTGGGCGGTTGAGGAGAGATGCTTGGACTGAATCGGGGGAGCATGGGATGACGGAAATGCATAATTTGAGGGCGAGTCTCGCTCAATTTCATTCGGCTCGCTTGTCAAAGTCTGCGGTGCGCCGTACAGTGTAACGTTTGTTGCGTTGCGCGTTTAGTTGGCGGGGCGATGGCAAGCAAAAAGAAAAAGTCGCGAAAAACAACGAAGGCTGCAGGCGTAGCGCGCAGAACTGTTGCGAAAACGCCAGGATTGACGGCGGGCGAGTGGTTCGAACGACTTGCGGCGGTACAGGCGCGGCTGCGGGCCCCGGACGGCTGCCCGTGGGACCGCGAACAGACTCACGCGTCTTTGCGCACCTACCTGATTGAGGAGACCTACGAGGTTCTCGAAGCCCTGGAGAGTGGGGACGACGGCAAGTTCGCCGAAGAAATGGGTGATCTGTTGCTGCAAATCGTGTTTCACTCGCAAATCGCTAAGGAGGAAGGCCGTTTCACAGTTTCCGACGTGATCCGCGAAATACACGACAAGATGGTGCGGCGGCATCCGCACGTATTTGGCGAAAAACGCGCGAAGGATTCTGCCGAGGTGCTGAAGAATTGGGAGCGGCTCAAGAAAGAAGAACGGGCCGCCGCGGGCCGGAAGAACGGCAGCAGTTCCAGGGAGGAAGGAAAGGGGGCATCCTTGCTGGACGGAGTGTCGAAGGCCTTGCCGGCTGCCCTGGAAGGATTTCAGCTGACGCGGCGCGCAGCGCGAATCGGGTTTGATTGGGACAACGTCGAAGGCGTGTTCGAAAAAATGAACGAAGAAGCTGGCGAACTTCGTCAGGCGTTGAGCGCTAAGGATGCCCACAAAACAGAGGAAGAGATGGGCGACCTGCTCTTTGCGGCGGTCAATTTGGCGCGTTATCTGCACATTGATCCGGAAATCGCGCTGAAGAAGGCAAACGCAAAATTTTCCATGCGCTTCCGGAGGATGGAAGAACTGGCCGCAAAAAGTGGAACGGCATTGGCTGACGTTCCGCGCGGACAAATGGAAGAACTTTGGGATACCGCAAAGCGCGCTGAAAAGAGCGCCGCGCTGGCTTCGAGGGAGGCGCGCAAAGCGTGATGAGCGAAGGGATCGTCGTCCGAAAATGCCACGCTATCGAAGAATTTCACCGATGCGTTTCCTTGCAAAAAGAAATTTGGGGCGAAGCAGATCTGGAAGTCGAGCCCGCCACGCTCTTTGTAGTGGCAACGGAAACCGGCGGCCAAGTGCTGGGAGCGTTCGACGGAGAGCGGCTCGTGGGGTACACGCTGGCGGTTGTTGGGTTCACGAACGGGACGGTGTTTCTGCATTCCCACATGACCGGAGTTCACGGGGACTATCGCGACCGGGGAGTTGGGCGGGCCCTGAAACTTTTTCAGCGCGAGGAGGCTCTGGGGCGGGGAATTCGACTGGTCGTTTGGACCTTCGATCCGCTGGAAACGCGAAACGCGCATTTCAACTTGAACCGGCTTGGCGCGATTGCGCGGAAGTATCTGCCCAATCTCTATGGAGTGACCACAAGTCCATTGCACCGGGGGCTTCCTACCGACCGCCTTTGGGCGGAGTGGCAGCTTGATTCCGCGCGTGTGGTGGCAGCGATCTCGGATTTGTCGCCGGAGCCGGATGCCACTCCGGCGAAAATTGAATTGCCGGGGGAACTCGACACTTGGAAGCAGAGCGACACCTCCCAAGTTGCGAAAGTGCAAGCGCGCATTCGCGAAGAGTTTACGTCGTGGTTCGCGCGCGGGTACGCAGCCGTGGGCGTGAAGAAGTCGCCCACAGGCGTGACGTATCTATTGGCTCCCTGGAGCGATTTCTAGCAATAGAATTCCCGTAAAAAAGTGTCAGTAGCATCGGAGCGTTGCGCGAACGAACAGATCTTGCAGCTGCGGAATGAGAAAAGGGGCCATGCGCATACGAGAAGTAACGTTGAGAGAATTACGAATGAAGCTGGTCGCGCCCTTCGAAACCAGTTCGGAGCGAACGGAGGAGCGGCGCATCATCCTGGCCGAAGTTCTTATGGACGGAGTGATTGGCTGGGGAGAATGTGTTGCTGGAGAAAGGCCGTTCTACAGTCCGGAGACGACCGATACCGCATGGATGGTCATGCGCGATTTCCTCTGGCCGATGATGAAAGGAAGGGAAATCGCGGCTGCCGCGGACGTATGGGGATTGATGGAGCCTGTTCGGGGCCACAACATGGCCAAGGCCACGCTGGAAGCAGCAATCTGGGACGCGGAAGCCAAAAAGAAAGGCGTGCCGCTCTCGAAGCTGCTTGGCGGAACGCAGGATGAGATTTCAAGCGGGGTTTCAATTGGCATTAAAGATTCGCTCGACGAGCTCGCAGCTGCGGTTAGGAACGAACTTGCGGCCGGCTATCAGCGAATCAAAATTAAGATTAAGCCGGGAAAAGAGCTGCCGCAGGTCAAGCGGCTTCGCGAGGAGTTTCCCGGCATCAAGCTGATGGTGGACGCCAACTCCGCCTACCGCATGGAGGATTGGCCGCTGCTGAAACAATTGGAAGGCTTCTATCTGATGATGATTGAGCAACCGCTTGGCTGGGACGATTTGTATTCCCATGTGGAGCTCCAGAAGAAGCTCGCCACGCCCATCTGCCTGGACGAATGTATCCATACCGAAGAGCAGGCGCGTGCGGCAATCCTTCTGTGTGCTTGCAAGATCATTAA
>Ga0247669_1000530_pt1 | contig 14884 bp, 17 predicted proteins | sample CNK10_metaG_FD_182734 | JGI IMG/M metagenome (GOLD analysis project Ga0247669, IMG submission 182734) | Soil microbial communities from Purdue University Martell Research Forest, Indiana, United States - CNK10 | ecosystem: Environmental > Terrestrial > Soil > Temperate forest > Bulk soil...
TGGTGTCTCCCATTCTGACAGCCACCCCCGCTTTCCATAGGTCGGTCATGCAGAAGACGCCAAAAATCACAGACGTTCCAAAAAGTCCCCAGGCACAAATAACGAGCGCTTTGCGAAGAAATGAACTGGTGTCGCTGAGTATGCTTTTAGAAAGAGCGAGTGATATAACCAGAACGGCGAGTTCCACGGTAAGCAGTTGTTTTGCGACGTCCATTAGTGCCCCGTATTCAAAATCCATGAAAATCTTTGCTTGTTCTGTCATTGACTACGCCTCTTTTGCTTCCCTCCGCTCGTACCCTTCCCACAGAGCAGCCAAGTCTAACACGCCCCACAGCGTGTAAATTCAAAGTAGCCCACTACCCAACTAGCTCGTCGCCACGGATGAAAGATACGGGTCCGAGTCGTTAGCAGGCGCGCTTCCTACGACCACAACTTGACCGAGTGAAGGATTTGTGCGTCCAGCCGGAGGAGGCCCTATTTTCACTTTGCCAAGATATGGGTTGGTTCGGCCAGCAGGAGCCTCCGAGACGACAGTCACGCTTCCCCAGAAAACGTCTGCCTGTCCTGCCGGAACGTCGCTCACTTCTGTTACTGACCCGAGGAAGGTCGTGCTCGTATTTGTGCCTCCGCCGCCCCCGCCGCCTGCAATGGCGCTTGTCAAACTGTAGGCCGCGACGAGGATGGTCCCGTCTATTTCAGAGTTGTTGGCACTTCCAGTAAAAACTTCGGCAGGGTTGCTCGATGTCCCAACGAGCTGCGATTCAAACACAATTGCCATCGGGTCGAAGGTCCCGTTTACCGCATCGCGTCCGTCCAAAGTCCACCCGCTGCCAGCGCCGATAGCGTTTGCATCCGTGAGGCCGGTCACCAAGAACGCGCCGATGCCCACAAGTAAGTTGCCGTAGGTCCCGCCACTTAATCCTGAAATCGTTGCGCTGAGGTCTGCAATCTTATGGAACCCGCTGAGGGCCTGGCTCGCGATTTCGTTTGTGGGTGTCATGCTCACACCGCTCAATTCATACACGCAGATTCCCGCGAGGTACGAATACCCACTGCCGCCAGTTTGAGCCGTGTAGCTAAGCGTATAAGTCCTTGCGCCCGCCTGTGGAATGGCCGCGCCCTGATAAGCGTTTGCGAAGAAGCTCTGTCCCGAGCTGCCGTATAGCGTTGGCGAATAGCCATTTCCGAGGTCGTCTAACACTGAGATGGTTGGCGCAGCCGATTCGCTGCCGTCGGTTTGAACCACAGCGGCGGCAATGACGATTATGCTTCCCACACTGATTTGATTGTCCAGCGTGACCGCGACGGAACCTGACCCGGTATGGGTTGCGAATGCTGCTTTTCGTTGAATGATGGATGCCGACATGGAGATACCTCTCTACTGGACTTCTACGCTGTTACGTAAAACGAATTTCTCGCCACAGCGTTGGCGCGTAGATATCACCCAAGTGGGCAAGATTTTCTTTCGGTTCTCCTTCTGAATTTGGATGATGCTGACGGCAAACTCCCCGGACGTTCGAGGGTGAATACATTAAGTCGGGGCGCTGCCTTGGACTGTGGATGTGGTGCAGAATTTCTACTGGAAACCGGCAACGCTGGCCGTCAACGATTCGCTGGCAGATGACGTTACCGTAGCCGAAAAAAGCTCCCCGAAAGCGCGGCCAAGCAGCGCAGTTGTAAAGGTGCCATATCGGATCGCCCTTTTTCCTTTCGGCATCACGCTGTTTGCGCACCAAGAAAATTGAATTGTTCTCGCGGTGTTTCGAGCAGAATCCAGAAGCGTCGTTGTGGCGCTCAGAGCAACCGCGTTCACGACAGTACCTGTGGAAGCGAGCGGGCATCACGTTCTCCTAAATAAATCGCATCTTGAATCGATCTGGATTGTCGTCCTGTACGGGTTGCATCAACGTGACGAACATCGCAATCGCCGCAGCTACCGCGCCGTCTATCTTTTCCCTGGACTTCATCTTTTCGACGCGCACGTCCCCCTTGTAACCGTGCGCCAGAGAGACATTGGAGAAATTCCAATTGGCTATTGGGTGACCGAAGGTGCAGAACTTGTGTTCAACGATGAGGCGTTCGGTCCTGAGCAACGCTGGCGACAGGCCAAAGCCTTGGCTCACCTGTGTGACCTTCATGCCCGCAATTTCTAAGCTCTTGCAGAGGTCTTCTGCCAAGGCGCGGTCAAAGCCAAGCTCCATGATTCGGAACTTCTTCCTTAGAGCGAGAATTTCGCCTTTGATGAAAGAAAAGTCGGTCACTTGACCGGGCGTTGCGATGACGTAGCCGCTGTCCTTCCACACCTGATACGGGACGCGCTGGTCTCGGGTGCGCTGTGTGATGTTTTCCTCAGGGCACCAAAACCTGAACAAGCATTCATAAACGCCGTCGGGCTTCACTGGCGGAAATAGCAAGCAGAGCGCGCTCAAGTCGTTGACCAGAGCAAGGTCCAATCCGGCAAAGCACCTGCGGTTTGCGAGTACTTGAGCAAGCGAGTCTTTTTGGGGGTCCAATGCTTTGACAGCGAGACGTTCCTCGGCTGCCGCCATGCGCTTACCCGGAGTTAGAACCTTGTCCGCGTCATTTAGGTAGGCGCACCCTTTGGCTTCCAGGTCTGCGTAGTTGATCCACGAGGTGATTGAGCTGCTGCTCCAGATGTTGAATGAATACCTCAGGAATGAATGTTTCGTGGAAGGAATCGCGGCTGCTTGCTGTGCCAAGTCTCTGATGTTTTCTACTGGAACCAAAACTCCAAGGGACGGGTTAGCCTTAATCCAAACCTTCTCGTCCTCTGGGCTGTCGCCTTCATCAAGTTCGGCAACATACGCAAAGAAGCTATCGCCAGGCAAAGCACCCTCAAGAACTTGGGCGGCCCGCGCACGTTGCTCGTAAGCGATTTGCTCGCGATTTTCTCCAGCCGTTGTGATGGAGACGATAAGCGGCTGCTTGCGCCCGGTCGTGCTGGAAGTAAAGACGTTGTGAAGCGCGCTGTTCGGATGGTCTCCGAGTTCGTCCAAGCATCCGAAATGAATGTTCATGCCGTTAAGCTTTTCGGAGTTGGCTGCCAGAGGCTCGAACACCGAGTTAGGCCAAGTGATGGAGGCTTTTGACTTCCAAAGACGAGTAGCGCCAGCGATGTGCGGATTGTTCTCTCGCAACTGGACAGCGGCCTTGAAGCACAAGGACTGGCTTTGTGCCTTGGTTGTCGCGGCGACATAGCAGTTTGAATATGGCTCTCCATCCCCGAGGGGATCGGCCATGTAAAGCGCGAGAGCGGCGCTGAGGGCGGTCTTGCCATTCTTTTTCGCGACGAGAACGAAGGCGTAGCGAAACCGCCGCAAACCCGAAGGAAGCTTCCACCCAAACAGGTTTGAAAGAATGAAAACCTGCCAAGGCAGAAGAACCAGTCCGAGTTGCGTGATGTAATTGACAACGTGCTGAGCACCTTGCGGGTCGAAAGAAATATCCTTGCGGCCCAGGTCTGATAGGAATCTCTTACAGGCAAGCTTGACGAATTTGCACGCGACGATAGCGCCCGAGGTCACGTCGAGGGCATAAGCTCTGGCGACTGCCTCGGCGTTCGGCGAAGCCCGCTCTTGGACAGTGGTGGGAGTTTCCTTTTCGCTTTCAGGCTCCGTCTCCGGGAAGGGCTCGCGAGCCTCAAGGGCAGCCACAAGCTCGCCCATCTGTGCGTCGTCACCAAGAAGCTTCGCGTGAACGATGTCCATAACCATCGGGCCATCGGTCTGCGCGAGCAGCCGCTTTTCGAGCAGTGCTCCGGTGTAGTAATCCCACAATCGCTTTTCCCTCGGCGATAGGTTGGCTGGCCGCTCGGGAGTTCCGAAGGCGTAGGAAACAGTTTCCGCAGAGATGCGCTCGGCCTGCTCGGCCTTGGTCATCGTCCGCCACGTTCCGGTACGCTTCAGTTCCTCGACTGTTTTCCTTGGATTGGCCATTGGCTTAGTCGCTCAAATTTGGCAGCCGGCCGGACGCCTCAATCGTGGCCTCCGAGAAGGCTCACCAAAGGCGTCCAAGCCGACAGGTTCGGACTGTTGGAACAGCACCGAAGATCGTTTAGGAATTTCTGTACCGAACCGCGCCAGGACCCTTGGGTCCAAGCCGACTTGACGCTGTTACGCAGAGCGTTTTCCGGTCGGCTGAAAAGCGGATTTCCCAACCTTCGTAATCCCAAGCCATCGCCGATATTTTTGGTCGTGCGGGAAAATGTTCCTAGCGGGCAGTAAACGCGGACATCCGAAAATTGAGTTTGGAGGGGCTAGTGGGTCGGCTAAAACAAGGAATGAAATCCAATTCGCGTCGTCATCAACTACTAATTTGCGTGAAAAAGGAAGCGTTCGGTTTGTGAGGATGTCTGAAAACAAAAGAGATAGGGCATAGGGTCGGAATTCGTTGTTTCCCAGGTTCCGGCCACTGCCTGCTCGAACGCCCTACATTCTCGGCGATTGCAAGCGATTAGCCGCACTATCCGATGGCTGTTTGAGTGTGTGGACTGCCTTTGCTGGCTGTATTCATTCGGCTGTGATCGACCGAGGAGCAGGGCTTTTAACTGAGGAGATCACCAGATTGTGGCGCGTTCCTGCAAGCTATCTTTTATGGCTGTGGAGGGCTTTAGAATGTCCCGCTGTCGATGACGCCCGGATGCGTTTTCCTCTGCCACTCGATGTCCCCGGCGTGCTCTGGGTCGAGGAAGCTCTGTAGCTTCTGCTGCCCGGCATGGATTAGGGATGACGCTTGCCAGAGCGGGTGGTCCTCACCAGCATCGTCCTCTTGGTGCAGGTGCCGTAGTCTGAGAGCCAGCCGAGCGACTTCTAATTTGATTTCGTCAATTTCCTTGCGCTGCTTGTCCGTGATCTGCATGTGAGTTACTCCTGTACGAAATTATCGGCTTGTGCGGAACTCTAGGCTATCGGGAAATCTCAGGACGTTGCTTCCACGACCAGCGACTCGTATTTTTCGGGCTTCGTTGCCGCCAACACGCGGTCGGCGTACTCCTGCCCCTTCTCTCGCTCAACAATTCCCCGCCAAGAAACGTTCCGGCGTTCCCATTCTTTGACACGCGCGACCAGGATTCCCGGAGTGACTTCGTACCCTGCTTTCAAGTCCGCAGTCAGCGCGGGTTCCAGTTCCTCGAGGTCAGCCTGCAAGTCGGCAATCCTTTTGCGTCTGCGAAGGATCGCGGAAAGGGTAGCTTGGGTAATTCGTTGTTTGGGTGCCATGCCAGTTCTCCTGACATGGCGGGGAGCTACTACGGCTTTTGGACTGGCTCATTCATTCAGGCAAACGTGGCGAACAAAAAAGATGAAAATAATTTTGCGTTTGCGGTCAAAACGCGGAGTTTTTGTCCGTAAGTTCTTTGTTATGTAAGGCACTACGAGAAAAAATCCATCTTTTGTTGTAAACAAAGGACTTAGCGAACCAACCCGACACAGCTTACGGAGAAACTGGCGATTGAGTACGCAGTTTTGGATCAGCGTGCTCTTTTGACCAAATCAAACGCTACGAGTGTGCCCACGCATGCAAATTTCTAGGTTGTTGGACTGTCAGCACTGCAAGCAGCCATTCCAACCCACTAACAAACGCCAACGCTTCTGCTCGGCTAAGTGCTGCGCGGCGGCTAACTATCTTCCGGTCAAGCTGTTCAATCAAGACCGGAAGCTTGCTAGGTTCCGCATTCGCCGCAGAGCTATAGCTCTTGGCTTTGATGGTCGGTCGGGCGGGCCTGTCAATTCTTCGCAACTCGGGGACAGGCTCAATGTTGTGGAAATTCTCATGCACTTGCTCGCTACGAGCGAAAAACAGCTAAAGGAGAAACAGTGATGGAAGCGAAGTACACGGAAAAGCAACTGAGGAGAGCATTTGAATGTGGTACCAATGCGGGCCTTCGATATGCACTGGACAAAAGCGGAACTGCCAATGGCGGATGGGCGGACATGACAGAACTGATGGACACGCCTTTTTGGGTCCACAACACGAATATGTCTCTGTTCGTTTGGCAGTTCATAAGTTGGACCAAAGTCCGCGACAACTGGATTCTGCGCCCGGAGCGGACGGACGACTTGCTTGAAATGAAGCATGGGCGATTTGCCTGCGACGGCGATGCTCGCGATGCGTGGCTCGCCACCGCCGCGACTAAAGGAGGTGAGTGATGACAACGAGCGTGAAGAAAAGGAAACATCGACGGTCGGTAGTCGCGCACCTGACCTGCGTCATTCGGAACAATCCAGGAGTCGAAACAAACTTGCTAAGAGCGCACTTGGCGCTGCTGCTGGCGGAACGCGGTGGCGATTACTTGCGGCCTAACGAAGGTGACGGCCCGACTGAAGTTCCGACAAACAAGGAAATCATCGCGATGCTTAGGAAAAGTGGCAGGTTCCGCGCCAAAGGCAAGTACAACGGACCGAGAGGCTTTTGCAGGGGTTTTCACATGCCCCTGCACTGGTGGGTAAAGCATAGGGTTCGTGCCGCACAACTCAGGTGGGAAGGTTTGGCGGTTGTTCCGAAATCCTCTCTAAACATTTCGGTTGCCGTCCGCCGCCAGCTAGTTGATGCTTCCTACTGTAAGTTCATACCGGATGCAGGGAACGCGCCGGGCTTGGCCTAGTCCTTAGGCAAGCAAACACAATCCCTAAGACAAGTTGAGTTTGTTGTACGTGCGAGTCGGGTTGCACGGATCGGTGTGTCCAAACCCGCATGGAGTCGAGCTCACAAGGGCGATGACACTTCGTTCCCCATGGACACACCAAATTTCTAGGCTGGGGGTGAAGAGTGACGAAACAGGAATTGATAAAGAAGCTCGAAGTGATAGCCGACGAGTTTCAGCGAACGAGGTCCTGGGGTTCGCTCGAAGTGGAGTTTAAGGACGGCGAGGCAAACTATGTCCGCCGAACATTTTCTGAATCAGTAAGAGAGGATGCACATGCGCAAACCCGTGCTAAACAGTCCCACCGATAGATTTACCCACGAACAAATCAGAGCAATTCTTACCCCGACGTCCAGTGGACGCAGGGATGAGTACGTCTGCCCCGTCTGCGACCACGGCCACCTATTTCTTTACGGTGACGATGACTTCGATTGCAAGAATGACTGCTCCAATCGCGACGTAGCAGCCGTCGTCCGTAAGCAGTTGGGACTCGGTGAACGGCATATTCCTAAGGTGATGCCCAAACCATCCGCCAATGGAAAGCACCCGGCGGAAGAGCCTGGATACGAGGGCTACACTCCAGCACAATACGCCGCCGATAAAAAGCTCCACGTTGCGTGGCTGATTATGAATTATGCGGCAGACCTGAGTGTGCCCACGCCGATGCAAGGCATGGCTTTCGGAAAGCCCTACTTAAAACTTGCTTACATGACAGCGGACCGCGAAGTTGTCTTCACTCGACGTAGATATTCCGCTGAGACCAAACCGCGCAGCGAGTACGGCTCGAAAATGACGATACCGTACGGCCTTTGGCTGTGGACAAACAAGCCTGACAAGAAAGGGGTGTGGCCGCGTGCCGTCGTGATTTGTGAGGGTGAAAGCGACCAACAGACACTTACTCTATACGGCATCCCAGCGATAGGTGCGCCTGGCGTTGACAACTGGAAGTCCGAATGGGCTGACTTACCGATTTTCAAGTACGCAGACAGGGTCTTCGTGATTCAAGAGGACGACAAGCCCAACGCCGGAAGGAAGTTTGTCCAAAACATATCTCGCTCCTTCCCTGCCGGTAAGGTCGTTCCGGTCAAATTGTTTGAGAGAGACCCGGAAGTGAAGGACCCGAGTCGCCTGCACATCGATTCAGAAATCGCAAAGGAGTTAGGAGGCGACAGCACATTCGGCGATGAGTTTGTTGCTTCGGTCAAAGAAGCACTCAACACTACTCGCAAAGACGCAGATTGGCCTGAGCCGATGCGCGAGGAAGCGTTCTACGGTCTCCCCGGACAGCTTGTGCAGCGCCTTGCGCCGGAAGTTGAATCGGACAGTGTTGCGTTGCTCGCAAACTTTCTGTCGATGGCCGGCGTGCTCTTTGGCCGTGAAGCGTGGGCGCAGGTTGGAGCCACACGGCACTATCCGTTTGAGTTTGTGACTCTGGTTGGCGCTACTTCAAGGGCGCGCAAAGGCACAGGCACGAATCTAGTTCTGTCCGTTGTGGAGCGCGTTGAAGAAGGCTTTGAAAAGGAAAGAGTGCTGAGTGGCTTGTCGACAGGCGAGGGGTTGATTAAAGCGGTCCAAGACAAAGACGAGGCAATCCGCAATCGCGGATTCCTTGTGAAGCTCGGCGAGTTCGCCTCCCTTCTCGAAGTTATGAAGCGAGAAAGCAATACGATGTCAGCCGCGCTGCGGCAGGCGTGGGACGGAGAGCGACTTCGTGTGCTGACGCGAAAGGAGCCTCTCGACGCCGACAATGTAAACCTCTCAGTAGTCGCTCACATCACACAATCCGAACTACTCAACAAACTGACTACGACGGACCGCGTGAATGGATTCGCGAATCGCTTTCTGATGCTGTGTACGCGGCGCGACAAACTCCTTCCACGCGGCGGCGGCGTCCCGAATACGAGTGACCTCGTTGTCGCTATCCACGATGCTGTGGAAGCAGCAAAAGGCAGGGGTGCAATCGCCCGAAGCAATGAAGCGGAAGAACTCTGGAGTCAGGAGTACGCAAAACTGACCTCCGGAGGCGACGGTTTGAAGGACGCCCTTTGTGCAAGAGCGGAAGCGCATGTCCTCAGATTGAGTTTGCTCTACGCCCTCTTGGACAGCTCCTCGGAAATCAGGCCAGAGCACCTACGAGCAGCGATAGCTTTTTGGGATTACTGCGAACGGAGCGTTGGACACATCTTCGGAGGAACAACCGGAGACGCCGACGGGGACAAGCTGCTGACTGCCCTTTCCAACGGTCCAATGACGAGGTCGGACATAACGCGACTATACGGTGGCCACAGAACTGCCGAGTGGCTTGACGCCAAGCTCGCACACATGGTTCGGACTGGCCGAGTTCAACATACGAAGCTCTCGAAGAGCGGCAAGGAGTACGAGGCCTTTGAAAAGGCGTAGTTGCCGCTGCGCGGCTGCGAATTGGCGAATTGTGCGAATGGTGGTAGCTCAGGCGCATTTGCTGGTTCACCATTCGCAGAATTCGCAAAATATGAATCAAAGAGGTTTAACTTCAGAGACTTCAGAGACTTGCATGCGCTCGCACCTAAACTTGCGAATTTTGGCGAACGGTGATCAGTTGCTTCACCATTCGCACAATTCGCCAATTCGCAGCCGCAAGTACATTGTGCTGGCGTAGATGTTCGTAAGTTTCCGGTGCTCTCAGCCCAACTGAGAGCGCCAACCCGCAGGGATGCAGGTGGACGGCCCGGCGGGGCGACGGCTTGGCGTCAAGTCCTTCCAAGCAATCAACCACGACTTCGGATCAGGGTCGTGTTAAGTGGAAAACAATGGGTTGACCGCGCACACCGCACCGCTATACGGTCGGAGCGCAACGCCGCCAGCTACGGGCAGAAGAGGCCCAGTGGCAAAGCGACGGTATCAGGAAGGTCTGTTCAAGCAGGAGAACGGGCATTACTACAGCTTCTTCTACATCGACAAAGCAATGCCAGACGGCTCAACGCGGTCAGTGTTTTCGCGGATCAAGCTTGGGAAGGTTGGAGCAATCTCCGAGCTGTCCGCCAGACGTGAGCACGACCGATTCCGCCAGCAAGTCAACCGGGAACGCGGTTCCGTTCCCACTGCGCCGAAGGGCGAGACGTTTAAGGATGTTGCAGCAACCTACATGAAGGATATCGCCCCACAACTCTCTATTGCGACCGTGCGTCAACGGACGAGTCACTTGCACGCACATCTCCTGCCGCGCTTCGGCGCGATGGCGTTAATGGCCATCGACGTTCCCACGCTACAGCGATTCGTGACCGAACTCTCCGGCAGGGTTTCCCGAAAGAGCATTCTCAACCTGCTAGGAACCATAACCGTTGTTCTTGCCTACGCCAAAAAGTGCAACATCCGCGTTCCTGAAATCCCGCCTCGGTCTTTGATGCTCGCAGGCGACCGCGACGGGGCCGAAGCCGTGTATTTCAAACAGGCGGACGTTCATCGCATCGTCCAACTGGCACGTGAGCCTTACAAGACCATCTTCACTCTCGCCGCAGTTACCGGGCTTCGCGCTGGTGAGCTTCTCGGACTGACCGTAGCTGATATTAACTTCGAACGGATGATGGTCTGCCCGCGAAAGCAAGCCGACGACCGGACGCGAGAGCTGCGTGACCTCAAGACGAAAAAGTCGCGGACTCCGGTTCCCATCACACAGGAGACAGCAACCGTCCTTCGCTCCTACTTGAAGAACCATTGGAAGGACAATCCACAAGGGCTACTGTTCCCGAACCGCTTAGGGCGACCGCGCAAGCGAGTCAACGTTGTGAAGTTTGGGCTTCGTCCTATCCTTGTAAAGTTGGGACTTCCAACCCGCAAAGCTGGCATGCACGCATTCCGGCATGGACTAGGCACGGCGCTCGCAAACGCGGGAGTTTCGCCGGCTATCGTGCAGAGAACACTGCGCCACACAGACATCAAAACCACCCTGCGATTCTACGTTCACGCGGACGACGCGACGCAGCGCGAGGCGCTCGCACAAATCCAACCGCTACAAATTGTAGCGATTACTACAGCTTGAAAAGTTAAGTCGTTTGCTTTCAGATTGTTTTGGTAGGGGCGGTGGGGATCGAACCCACGACCTTCGGCTTAAAAGGCCGCTGCTCTACCACTGAGCTACGCCCCTGTGACGTGAATTTCGTATTGTAGCATGAGTGCTCTCCGCACCAAGCGCGCCAGCTGCGCAGGAGATTCACTCCATCAAGCGCGGGTTCATCTTCCATCAGGTCATGGCAAAACGGAGCGCTGCGCCGATCCGGCAGCCACTCGCTCCGAATCGCCTGATTCAGGACAAGGCTACCGCGGGAGAGCGCGGCCGCTTGCGTTTCCATTCGTAATCCTTGCGCAGGCGCGCCTGGTGCTTTTTCACTTGCGATTGCATTTCACTGAACGCCTGTTTGCAACTGGCGCGCGCGTTCGACCCGGTGCCCGTGGCGTGCAGCGTCCCGGTCGGTAGCGACAAATTCAGCGAAAACGAAAGTTCCGCGCGGTGCGAATTTTTCGTAAACACGCCATGCAATTGGACCAAATCAGGTTCATAGCTTTTCAAAAGTCGATTCAGCTTGTTCGTGAAGCGTTCGACTTCTTTTTCCGCAACGGTGTGCGGCTCGGCGTTCTTGTAACTTATGGACAGTTTCATGAATGCACCTGTAGGAGTTCTTGCAGAAGAGGCGGGCGACGCGGGTTCGATCTTTGTTCCGCATCCTGTTCACGGGATACCAGTTCACAGGATACCAGCGCGCGCTGCGTCCGGCAATCGCGCTTCAGAATTTTGCAATCCATGAAAAAGGCCCCTCCTGCGTTGACATCCCGGCCCGCTCCACTCTACCCTGCCCTCGGCGCCTTGCGAAAAAGCGTAGAGCCATAAGCGGCTGTGCACCGACACTGGATGCTTCATCGGCAGCGGGCACAGCATGCTGTGCCCCTACAAAGGCGTTCAAACCATGACTCGACTCATAAAACCCGCATCCAGCGCAATCATTCGCGTCGGCCCGGCGGGGTGGTCTTACCCGGACTGGGCGGGCTACGTTTACCCTTCGCGCCGGCCCAAGGGCTTTCACTTCGCCACCTATCTGGCCGAATTTTTCGACACCATCGAAATCAACTCTTCCTTCTACAATCCCATTCGCTCAGACCACGCCGCCCAGTGGATTGACCGCGTCGCCGGCAACCCGCGCTTCGTCTTCACCGCAAAACTTTGGCAGCGCTTCACGCACGAGACGGTCCCCACAAATGCGGACGGCGCCGCGGGCTCGGCTATCGTAGCGGCGACGGCTGACGACGAGCGGGTCGTTCGCGCCGGTTTCGACGTTCTCCACGCCGCGGGGAAGCTCAGCGCGGTGCTCCTGCAATTCCCTTTTTCCTTCCACCGCACGCGCGAGACTGTCGCGCATCTCTCCGCACTTTTGAAGCGCTTTGCTGATTACCCGCTGATTGTGGAAGTGCGGCACGCTTCCTGGCAAACGCCGGAGACGTTTGCGCTGCTCGAAGAACATAACGCCGGTTTCTGCAACATCGACCAGCCCATCATCGGCCGCTCGCTCGAACCGAGCGCCGAAGCTACTTCGCCGATCGGCTACGTCCGCCTCCACGGCCGCCGCTACGACACCTGGTTTTCTGACGATGCCGCCCTTCCTTCCCACGAGCGCTACAACTATCTCTACTCGACCGAAGAACTTGCGCCGTGGGCCAAGCGCATCGTCAGAATCGCCGAACGGTCGCGCGAGGTGTCCGTCATCACCAACAACCACTATCAAGGAAAAGGAGTGGTCAACGCGCTGCAACTGATCAGCATTTTGAAAGGCTCCAAAGTGAAGGTGCCCGAGCCGCTGCGCCAGCAGTTCCCCGAATTGGAGTCCATCGCGGATACGCCGCCTGCGGAGCCGAGTTTGTTTCCGATTGGGAAAAAGTGAGTAGAGAATAGTGCGTAGTGAGTGGTGACTGGCTCTCCGTGATCCGTGTCCCGTGATCCCTGAAGAGCTGACTGGAGATGTCCCTCGCTTCGTTGGTCGCTCCCTTCGACTACGCTCAGGGCAAGCGGGACAGCTATCCTCGTCGGATAGCTGGTTAACAAAACCGCAATCGTTATGCCACTCAAAAACTTGGGCGCGGCCAGCTGCCAAGTTAGTTTGGAGTGACACGTCCATGCCGTCCGCCGAAGAACTAGTTCTTTGGATCACAAGCGAAGACCCACCCTTGCGTGAAACAAACTCGCAAGGATGGGTCACCCAAAGGCTATTTTCGGATTCTAGGGACGGCCACCCGCGATCAGTTTCCCAATCCGGAGTCATCCATATGGCAGGCGGTCATCTCGTCCGGCGGCGGGTTTGGCCCGGTGGTTGATGGGTTGGGCTTGTGGAGCTGGAGGTTTCCCCCGGCCAAGAAACGCGTAGAAACGACGACGGCCGAGCCGACACCATCCTTCTCAAGTTTCAAGCCGAACCTATCCGGCCCGCTCGGTCCGGAGCCTGGCTCCCCGCCGTCGTACGTCCTAGCTCGAAAATAAACTGAGCCGAAGAGGTTCGTATCCGCGGTGCCGCAGACGTCTCGATACTGTGGAGGATTACCGCAGCCGTTGATACAAGGGTCAAAATACCCGGTGATCTGAGTGCTACTCACGTGAAGTCCAGCGAACATTCCGGTCAAATCATGATCCACGAAGTTGAAGTGACCGAAGAATCCTCCGTTCTTGCAGCCTGCCACAAGGCCGAAGTTAGCGTGGTTGCCGCTGTCCGTGATTACGAATCCGCCTCCAGTCGTGAAGTCGCAAGGTGCAGGAAGTACATGGGCTTCTGCCGGTGTGCTCTTAAAACCCAGCATCGCTAGCAGGAGTACGCCTGTTAAAAACCCGGTGATCAGGATTGGTACAATTGTTTTTGTTCTTTTGTCCATTGTTTTTCCTCGTTTTGCGTAAAGGCGCAGGCCTAGGCGATGCCCGCAGTCGCGGAGGCGATCACCACATCGGCCACACCCGCAACAGTGACGTGAAGAGCGTTCACGACGGCGGTGCCGGTCGAAGAAATGGTTTGTTCATTGATGACCAGCTGCCCGCCGGGTATGGGCACAGACTGATTGGGGCTCCCGGTGATGGCGATCGGCGTCCCGTTGATGGAAAGATTGCTGATGTTTGAGCTGCCGGTGCCTGCAGCACCGGAAACCTGCGAAGCGCGAGCTAGAATCGAGTCGGCGGAAATGCTGATGCCGGCTACGATCAGATTCAGATTTGCAAGGGAAGCCTCGGAGGCGACTTGATCAGGCCATCCTATCGTTACTGCGTGGAGGACTTCCGCATCTAGCAAAGACGGGATGCTACCAGTTGTCTGAGACGCTTCCCGGGCGACAGTGGAGCCCGCAAGGGTGCCGGTGTCGGAGAGCGAGGTTGTGCTTGCGAGAGGGCCCAGGGTTCCGAGGAGCGTGGCTCGAACCGCAGTCGCATCTCCTGTGATCCCAGTTGTTGTGCCGCTAGTCGGCGGCAGCAACCCGCCAAGCTGGGCGAAGCCGGCCGAAGGCCACGTTAGCAGGCCAGCCATAAGAAAAGTGACCAGACCCACCGTTGACCGCCGGTGTTTTGTTTGACCCATTGTTACCTCCTATTTTTGTTTTCTTGTTGCCTGTGTCCCGTTCTGGCGATTTCTGGGGACACTTGAAGTGAACACGGAATTCCCTGTCTTTTTCCTGGCTGACCTAAGAGCGCAGCTAGGCAACTTCACAAGCGGAACGCCAAAGTTTTCCGAGGCCACAACACTGCGTAGTCTAGGAATGCACCGAAGCTCGCACAATCAGGTAGAACCGCCAATTGAGCGAAGAGAATTCCTGAATCCAGCTTGGGCAAAACTCTGGTGGAAGAATGGGTACCCGCCTCGAAAGTGGGTCTAGAGAAGCGGCTTCAAAGCCGCTTCTACTGCGTCGGTGTACTCAAACCCGACAATTTTCTTGCGGAGTATTCCTTGGCGGTCATAGAGCAGTGTTGTCGGCAAACCTTCGATGCCGCCAAATTTCTGTTTTAGATCGTCTGAGGCGGTTGCCAGTGGATAACGCACTCCGATTCTCTTTGCGAATCGAACGGGGTTCTCCGTATCCGCCATGGTATCGAATTTGAATCCGACGACCGCAAATCCCCGTGAACCATAGAGGTCTACGAGTCTCTGATAGCCGGGCATCTCTTTCTTGCAAGGCTGACACCAAGTGGCCCAAAAATCGACAAGGACCACCTTGCCGCGAAGGTCC
>Ga0247669_1000533_pt1 | contig 14843 bp, 16 predicted proteins | sample CNK10_metaG_FD_182734 | JGI IMG/M metagenome (GOLD analysis project Ga0247669, IMG submission 182734) | Soil microbial communities from Purdue University Martell Research Forest, Indiana, United States - CNK10 | ecosystem: Environmental > Terrestrial > Soil > Temperate forest > Bulk soil...
CGCTTCACGGTGCGGAACTCCGTCGCCGCCGTCCTCTTCTTTTTCTTCATAACTCAGACTCTTTCCGCGCACCGCAACTTCGCACTTCGCGATCTTGGGTTCGCCCGCTCTTCTTCTTCGCTGGGACGAATAACGTGTTTCGTCAAAATTTTCAGCGTTCCTTGACGCTCGCCTTCCTTAAAGGCTTCCTTCACCATGCGGTCTTCGCCCGAGTGATACGTCAGCAGGACGAACCGCGCTCCTGAATTCATTGTGGCGGGGGTCCGAAAAAGAAACTGCCCGAGTGCCTCCAACTCTCGATTCACCGCTATCCGCAGCGCCAGAAACGTTTTTGTTGCGGGATGCAGTTTCTGCCTTCCCCATTGCTTTCGGGCCCCTGCCACAACCGTTGCCAGGTGCGCGGTATCGCGAATCGGTCGCGCGCGCATGATCGCCCTGGCGATTCTTCGGGAATCGTGCTCATCCGCACCGCGGTAGAGCAAATCGGCCAATTCCTTCTCTGGCCAGCGATTCACAATTTCGTTCGCCGTCAATTCCTCGGCTTCGCTCATCCGCATGTCCAGCGGACCAGCCTCGCGGAACGAAAAGCCCCGCTCCGGGCGGTCAAGCTGCATGCTCGAAACTCCCAAGTCGGCCAAGACCCCGTCCACCTTCGGAATCCCCAACTCGTGTACGACCTCCGCAATCTTTGAGAACGGAGATAAAACGCAATTCACTTTCGAGCCGAACTTCTGAAGCCGCTCCTGCCCGATCTGCAGCGCCTGTACGTCCTGGTCCAGGCTGATCAACCGGCCCGAATCCAGCCTTGCGGCGATGGCTTCCGAATGACCCGCCGCTCCGAGCGTGGCGTCCACGTAGATTCCGTCCGGTCTTATTCGTAGCCATTCCAGCACCTCATCCAGCAGCACCGGCGTGTGCGGCGCGTTCACGCTCACACAGCCCTAAATTCCAAGATCTTCCAGCGCTTTGAAATCCGCCTCGGTGAACTTGTTCTTGTCCATGTCTTCCATGACCTTGGAGTGGTTCATCACTTCCAGGTAGTCCAGCGCACCGAAAACGTCGACTTCGCCCCTGGTCTGGGCCTTTTCCCGCAGAATCGCCGGCAGCAGCACTCTTCCCTGCCCGTCCATCTCGGCCATCTGCCCGTAGTAGCTCGTGTGCATCAAGAACTTTCTCTTCGCCTGATTTTGCGAGGAAACCTTAGAAAGCTTTTCCTCGATGCCCTGCCAAACCGTAATCGGGTAAATCCTTGCCGTATCGCCGGTGGGACTGGTGATATAGAATTGATTCCCGAATGCTTTCAACTGCTCCAGAAACACGGCGGGTATCTTCAGACGGCCCTTCTCGTCCACCTTGGCTGGATAGTTGCCGCGAAGATTCATTTGCCCGTCTGCCCATGGAGCCTGGATTCTGACAATGAGCCCTCAAACCGCCCTTTTGGAGGTCGTTTTCGGTGAAGAAGTGGTTTCTGTTGCCCCAGATGACCACGTCGCCCACGGTCCTCTAAATCCGATTAAGTTGCTCTACTTGGTACCGCTTTAGCCCACTACACTCCACTTTTCGCCACATCTTAATGTGGTTTGAAAACAAGTCAAGCGAAATCGTGCGGATTTGTGAAAAGAGTTGCGGAAGCTGTGATCGCGCGAAGGCGCAGAAAACACCACTGTGGGTTGTGGGAACGTTCGTTTGAAACAACAAGTGCTAGGGGTAGGTATTCGCTAGGTTTTCGCCGGCCAGCATGACCCGGAAAACGTTCCTTGTTCCCTTCTCCGCGGCCTCGTGCTATCCTCTCGTCGTCCAGTGCATCGAAACTCCTGGAGGGACCTGAATATGGAATGGACGACGCCGCAACACGAAGAGATCGACCTGAATTGCGAAGTCAGTTCGTACGCCAACGCAGAGCTTTAGTCGGCTCCGTTGTGAACATTCGGGGACGCGCCGCTGCGCGTCCCTCTTTTTTTGCTCACCGACCCACGACCCACCAGGACCTTCCTCATGCGCATTAAGATTCTCGGTTCCGCTGCAGGCGGTGGTTTCCCCCAATGGAATTGCGGTTGCCGGAATTGTGCGGGATTGCGCAACGGCTCGCTACAGGCCAAGCCGCGGACGCAAACGCAAATTGCAGTGGACGCGAATCCGGAATACTCCCAACGCGTTCACTGGGCGCTGATCAATGCTTCTCCAGATCTGCGTTCGCAGATTCTTTCAACTTCCGAGCTCGCGCCGTACGCTTCCACACATTCCACGCCCATTTACGACATTTTCTTGACCGGCGCGGACGTTGATGCCGTCGCCGGACTCTTACATATGCGCGAGTTTCAAGGATTCCGGATCCACTCGACTCCTTCGGTCCGTCGCATTCTCGACGAAGAGAATTCGATTTTCCGCGTACTCGGCCGCGCGACGCCGCCGGTGCAATGGTTTCCGTTGCATATCGCTTCTGAATTTTCGCCGACACATGTTCCGCAATTGGGCGAAGCCCCCCGGCTGTCCGTCCACACTGTAGCGGTCGGTGGAGAATACCCGGACTACGTCGGCGAAAAACTGCGCAAACAGTTGCAACCCCGCGAGGCCGTCATCGCGCTGGACTTGCAATTTTCCGGCAAACGAATTTTCGTTGCGCCTTCCCTTCCCGGCATCGATACGATTTGGAAACAATGGGCTGTGGCGAGCGATCTTGTTTTGATCGATGGCACGTTCTGGAGCGATGGCGAGTTGAAGCAGGCAGGCCGGGGAAAGAAAACGGCGCGCGAGATGGGGCACATTCCGCTCTCCGGCCCCGAGGGGTTGCTCTCGCAATATCCAAAAGGCGGCAACGCACGAAAAATCCTGCTGCACATCAACAATACAAATCCAATATTGATTGAAGACAGCGCGGAGCATCGTGCCGTGCTCGATGCCGGCTTCGAAATCGCCCACGATGGCATGGAGATTCAACTGTGAACTCAGCCGAAAAGCCGCCGCTGCCGGAAGCCGAATTCATCGCTGGTTTCACGACGATCGGCGAGGAGCGCTATCACCACCAGCACCCGTTCCATACATTGATGCACGAAGGGTCGCTGACACGCGGTCAGCTGCAGGCGTGGGCGCTCAATCGCTACTACTATCAGAGCCACATTCCGATTAAGGACGCGACATTGCTCGCGCGCAGCGACGATCCCGTTTTTCGCATCGCGTGGCGCAAGCGTCTGGTTGATCACGACGGCGACCACGACAAGCAGGGTGGAATCGAAAAATGGTTGCATTTGGTTGAAGCGACAGGATTGCCACGCATTCAAGCCATTCGCGGAGAAGGAATTTTGCCCGCCACGCGCTATGCCGTGGACGCGTACATCAATCTCGTTGAGCGCAGCTCACAGCTGGAAGCTGTCGCGTCTTCGCTGACGGAACTCTTCTCCAAAAGGTTGATCGCTCTTCGCATGGATCGCCTGCGCGAGTTTTATCCTTGGCTTTCCGGCGGACTCGACTACTTTACCGGCCGCCTCACGCAAGCGCCCGAAGACGCAGAGTTTGCCTTGTCGTGGGTCGTGAAAAATGCGCGCACGCGCGAACAACAAGACGCCGCGCACAATGCGCTGCGAGCAAAATGCGATATTCTCTGGGCGATGCTCGACGCGCTTTATTTTGCCTACGCGCAACCCGGATGGCCGCCTCCCGGCGCATTTCAGCCTCCGCGAGAATCCTGATGGCCATCGATCCGAACAGCAAACCGCACCTTGCAACGGGCTGCAGGCTTGGCGAAAACGACAATCAGCGCGTGCTGCTGATGCCGGAGCGCGCGTTGCGCTTGAACGGACCGAGCCTCGAAATTGTGACGCGCTGCGACGGAAAGCACACCGTAGCGCAGATCGTGGCGGATTTGCAGAAACTTTATTCGAAAGCGGAGCCCCACAAAGTGGAATCGGACATTCTGGGATATCTCGAATTACTGCAGAAGGATCGCGCGCTCGATTTTTCCGCGTAACCCGCGCGTACTATTCATGGCGTCGCTGCAACCCAATCCGCTTGCGCTCGTATGCGAACTCACACATCGCTGCCCGTTGCACTGCGTCTACTGCTCGAATCCTCGCGAACTGGCGGCGCGAAATTCCGAACTCGACGCCGAAACCTGGACTTCTGTTTTCCGCCAGGCCGCCGAACTCGGTGTGCTGCAAGCGGACTTCACCGGCGGCGAACCACTCGCACGCACGGACGTTATCGAACTCGTTCGCGCAGCGCGCAACGCGGGGCTTTACGTCAGCCTCATAACTTCCGGCCTTCCGCTCGACGAAGCCAAACTCGATGCGCTCATCTCCGCGGGTCTCGATCATTTTCAATTGAGCTTTCAGGCTGCCACGGAAGACGTCGCCGAACAAATTTCTGGAACGAAAACGCACGCGCAAAAACTCCGGGTGCTAGAATGGCTCAAGTCGCGCCGCGTCGGCGTCACCCTTAATTTCGTTCTTCATCGCCGCAATTTGCACCAGTTCGGTGAAATGGTGGCCATCGCGGAGTCTTGTTCTGCATCCCGAATTGAATTTGCAAACGTACAGTATTACGGGTGGGGCTTCGCGAATCGCGACCTCTTACTTCCCAGCCGCGAACAGCTGAACGACTTTATGGTGAATGTGAAAGCCACGGAAGAACGCCTGCGCGGCAAAATTCGCGTTGAGCACGTCGTACCGGATTACTACGCAAAATATCCGAAACCCTGCATGGGCGGCTGGGGCCGCAAAGTAATGCTCATCGCGCCGAACGGCGACGCGCTTCCTTGTCACGCGGCAGGCGTAATTCCCGGCTTGTGTTTCGAAAACGTGAAGGAAAAAGCGTTGCGTGAAATTTGGGAGACAAGCGAATCGTTTGAAAAGTTCCGCGGCGAATCGTGGATGCAAGAACCCTGCAAAACTTGTGACCGCCGCTCGCAGGATTTCGGCGGCTGCCGCTGCCAGGCGATGCTTCTTGCCGGCGACGCTGCGGCGACCGATCCCGTATGCTCGCTCTCGCCAAATCGCCGTGAGGTCGACGCGGTTCTCCAATCGGTCCCCGCCTCGGATGTCACTGCCACACCAGAATTTCTTTATCGCTCCAATCCAGCCTGACGTTTGCTGTTGTAGAATGCCGGTGCAAAATTACGGAAAAAGGAATGCCCATGAACCTTCGCAGATCTTTCGTTACCTTGTTCGCAACTTTGAGCTTCGCTGCGGCTATGGCAAACAACGCCGCTGCGCAGTCCGCCTACACACCCAGCCCGGAAAACCTGAAGGCTCGCCAGGAATTTCAGGACGCCAAATTCGGTATGTTCATTCACTGGGGAGTTTACAGTGTGCTCGGCGACGGCGAATGGGTGCTTCACGATCGCAAGCTGAAAGTCCACGACTACGAACGTTTGCCAAACTTTTTCGACCCGGAAAAGTTCGATGCGAAAGCATGGGTTGCGCTCGCCAAAGCCGCCGGTATGAAGTACATCACCATCACTTCGCGCCATCACGACGGCTTTGCGATGTTCGATTCGAAAGTTTCCGACTGGAACATTGTCAAACGCACGCCTTACGGAAAAGATCCGCTCAGGCAACTCGCCGACGAAGCACACAAGCAAGGCATCAAACTGTTTTTCTATTATTCCCAGCTCGATTGGCATAACCCGGATTACTTCCCGCGCGGCCACACCGCGTGGGACAACGGCCGCCCCGATTCTGGCAATTTTAATTCCTACATAGACGACTACATGAATGGCCAGTTGCGCGAACTGCTGACGAACTACGGCGCGATCGCGGGCATCTGGTTTGACGGCATGTGGGACAAACCGGACGCCGACTGGCATCTCGACAAAACCTACGCGCTTATCCATCAACTCCAGCCCGCCGCGCTAATCATCCCAAATCACCATCAGAAACCGCGCCCGGGCGAAGATGTGCAGACCTTCGAACGCGATCTTCCCGGCGACAACACCGCCGGCTTCAACACGACCTTCATCAGCGACGCGCTTCCCTTGGAAAGTTGCAACACGCTCAACGGCTCGTGGGGCTTCAATATCGGCGACACAAAATATAAATCACCGGAAGAAATCGAAGAGATGCTTGTTCGCGCCGCCGGCAACAATTCCAATTTACTTCTCAACATCGGCCCGTTGCCAAACGGTGAAATCCAGGATGAGTTTCAAACGCGCCTTCGTGCGGTCGGCGAGTGGATTGCTAAATACGGCGATTCCATCTACGGAACACGCGGTGGGCCGCTCGCGCCGGCCGATTGGGGCGTCACCACGCAAAAAGGCAACAAGATTTACGTCCACATCCTGAAGTGGAACGCTCCGCTCCTCGCGCTTCCGCCCATTCAGAAATCCATTGGTGGTGGGCAAGAACTTGCCTCCGGAGCAAAGGTGGAAGTGACTCAGTCGGCAAACGGTATTGTCTTGAAGCTTCCTGCTGCAACGAAGAACGAAACGGATCGCGTGATTGTGCTGTCCGTGAACTAAGCCTTCACTTCAACCGGCTTGGCGCTTCGCGCCCACGGCACCGCGCGCCAGAAGTAAATCAAACTTCCCAGCAGACAGATCGCGCCAAACGACGCGACGGTTGCCGGCGCGCCAAATCGCTTCACAAGCGGGCCAGCAACCAACGAGCCGATCGGCTGAACTCCCATGAACATCGTGGCGTAAACCGCCATGACTCGGCTGCGCAGACCGTCCGGCACGCGATTTTGCACAGTAGTATTTGTCGCCGCCATCTGCGACGTCGCCGCGAATCCGAAGACGAAGAGCACCACGGCCGACAGCCAAAACCAGCGCGATTGTGAAAAAACAATCAGCCCAAGCGAAGCGACCAGGAACATCGTCCCGACCCACTTCAACATGCCTTTGTAATTCGTTCTGGCGGCAAATTGCAGTGACCCCAGCACAGCGCCGATCGCCGACGCGCTCATCAACAACCCGAACCCGAGTTCCCCACCGTGCAGAATATCCTTTGCAAAAACCGGCATGAACACGGTGTATTGCAGCCCGAAAAAACTCAGCATGCTCAACAGAATCAATACGGATCGAACGACGCGGTCGCGCATCGCAAATCGAAATCCCTGCAAAAAGCTCTGCCATGCGGATCGCTTTTCCGCCATCTCTTCCTGCGGCACAATGCTCATTGCCAGCAACGCAACAATCACAGCCAGAAAGCTCAGGCTGTTCACGAAAAAGCACCAGCCTTCGCCGATGAGTTTGATTGCAAATCCTGCAATGGCCGGGCCGACGACGCGCGCCCCATTGAAAATCGATGAATTGAGCGCGATCGCGTTCGGCAGATCTGCCTTACCAACCATATTCACAAAAAACGACTGCCGGATTGGCACGTCAAACGCGTTTACGATACCTTGCAGGAATCCGACGACAATCACGACCCACGCTCCTCGCCGATCGTGGATCACGTGGGTCAACGTCAAGATCGCGAGCAAAAGAGCCAAGAACATTGACGCGGCTTGCGTGGCGATCACGCCGCGATGCCGGCTGTAACGGTCGCCGACGTATCCTCCCACGGCCGACAGCAGCAGCATCGGAATTTGGCTCGCAAACCCAAACACGCCGAGCAGCGCCGCCGAACCCGTCAACCGGTACACAAACCAAAGCTGCGCGGCATTCTGAATCCACGTTCCGATCAACGAGACCAGCTGTCCGCCAACAAACAATTGGAAGTTGCGATGCTTTAGGGCGCGAAAACGTGAGGAAGAGATGCTGCCTGTGGTTCCGTTCTCACCGACTGTGCCGAGGCCCGTGGCCAAACCAATCTCCCACTTTGTTCGATGCAACAAAACGCGAATAGTCACGATGACGCCACTTCCGCGTTCGTGTCAATCGTTCCATATTGTCTCTGATTTATGCCTGGGACGGACTGTTTGCGGGACTTCGATCTACTCGTGCGGTTCTTCCGGCGCGCCACCCACGTGCAAGTGGCTCAAGTCACGCAGCATCGATTTGTCATCTTCGCTCATCCCGCGCGTAAAGTTCGGATCACTCAGATGCTGATTTCGCGCAGACTCTGGCATATTTTTCAACACACCAAGACGCTGCTGTATCGCACGCTGCCGCTGCGGAGGAAGCTGCTGCCACTTCGGCAGCACTTCATTCTTAACGTGATTCTTCTGCTGCGGCGTCAACTGGTTCCAGTTCCGCGTGCTCTCTTGCATCTGCTGCCGTTGGCCGGGATTCAGCTTTTGATAGTTCTGGTAGTTCTGCAGCGTTCTCTGTTTCTCCTGCGGACTCAAATTGTTGAAATTCCGAGCCGGAGGCGTGTACGCCGACGGCGGACGGTTCTGCTCATTCCGCGCGCCCGCCGGAGGCCGATTCGAATTCGGCCTCTCGGATCCCTGCGAAGCCGGCGGGCGATTCGGATTATTCTGACTCCGCTCGTTCCGCCGTTCCGGCTGCCGTTCTTGTCGCCGCTCCTGTTGTCTTTGCTGCCGCTGCTCCGGCTTCGGTTTCGGCGGACGATTCTGCGCTGCCACCGGAAACGCTATCACCACGCCGATTCCGACCGCCAGCCAAATTCCGAATTGGAGTTTTCTGCTCATCTCTCTTCGTTACATCTGCTGCGGTTGCTGTTGTGGCACATCGTTATCATCGTCATCAGACGGCGCCTGCGACAAATCTGAAAGCGGCGCAAAACTCGAAATCACGTCATAGTCCGCATTCTCCACCACCGGCAAATCCGTCGCCTCAATCGGTGCCGGTTCTGGTCCAGAACGCGTCTCCACCCAGACTGTCGCCAACAACAGCATCGAAGCTACAAACGCGACTCGCGGCGACGGCGTCAGCCACGCGAACCAACTCCGCTTGCGTGACGGCTCCGCTGCCACTAATGCATGCACCCGCGCATTGAACGCGCCGGACGGCTCAATCATCGGCAGTTCATCCAGCAAATCGCCCACCGCGCGAAACTCATTCACACGCAGACGGCACGCCGCGCACCCAGCGAGGTGCTTATCCACCTCGGCGAGTTCGCTCTCTTTCAGGCGGCCATCCACATACGCCAAAATTCTCGTTTCCATTTTTCCACAGCTCATAACTACCATCCTTGGGCCCTAGTGCTTCACTGAGGACGCCACCAGTGGGGCCAGTTCCACTCGCAGCGTTTCGTACGCCCGGAAGAGCAACGACTTCAACGCGCTCTCCGAGCACCGCAAAATCTTCGAAATCTCCGCATAATCCAGTTCCTGGTACTTATGCAACAGAACCGCCGCTCGTTGCTTCTCCGGCAGTTTTTCGATTGCATGGCGGATCATTTTCTTTCGCGCATCTTCCACCAAGTGCTGCTCGATGTCCGGATGTTCGTCTGCCACTTCCATCATTCGCTCGTCGCCGCCTTCCGCATCGGCCACGATCGGCGCGTCCATCGAAATTTCCAACTTCTGGTACCGATGGTCGCGCAAAGAATTCAGCGCGAGATTGGTTGCAATCCGGAAAAGCCAGGTGGTGAACTTCGCGCTCGGCTCGTAATCTTCCCGCGCGCGATACACCCGCAAAAAAACTTCCTGGGCCAGATCTTCCGCCTGTTCCCGGTTCCGAACCATCCGGTACAGGAAATTGACCAGAGGCGTCCGATAGCGCTGGAGCAAAAGCTCGAACGACTGTTGGTCGCCCGCCTTTACGTCCAGCATTAGTTGGACGTCTGACCTGGTCATAGCAACCACATCCTATCGAACACCTGAATTATCAGAAAGTTGCGAGATGGTGTCCGTTAACGGCGACACTTCCCACCCAACCTAGACATGGAATAAGTGCTGCATTATCAATACACTGGCAACCCCGAAAAACACAAGCACTGCCATCCGCCAATTCGGCTCCTTGTTCACTTCCGGCAGCAGGTCCGTCGCCGCCACATACACCGTCACCCCGCCAGAAAGCGGAAGCGCGTACCGCAGCTGACTTTGCAGCAGGCTCGTCAGCAGCACTCCCAACAAAGTCGCCCCGCCCAGCGCGGCCGCCGCCTGTACCGCCTTCTTTCTTCCCTTGCCGCAAGCCAAAAACACCGAAGCCACCGTAAATCCTTCTGGCAGCTTATGCAAAAAAACTGCAATAAATATCACTGTCCCGAGCCAAGTCGAAACCAAAAAGCCGGACGCGATCGCGACTCCATCAAAGAAAGTGTGAATGATGAGTCCCAGCATCACGCTGCTCTGCGCGCGATGATGCGACATCTCTTCCGTGTGTGTCTCTTCGCCAAAATGGAAATGCGGCGCCAGTGTATGTTCAAAAAGGTGTACGAGGAAAAATCCTGCCAGCACAAATAACAGCGCGCCGCGGCCCGCCAGCGCGATCGACTCAGGAATTATTTCCAGAAACGCAACCGCCAGCATGTACCCGGCGCCCAACGCCAAGAAATATTGCAGATACTGCCGCGGCCAATCCCTGCGAACAACAAAATACCCGCCAAGCAAATTCCCCGCCGCGGCCACCAGCCCCAGCCCCGCCGCCATCGCCGCCCGCATTGCCAGGTCGTGTTCCATCGCCAGTGGCACAGGCTTCAGCCTATGCAAACCCTCGCCCATCTCGCACGTAACCCGGCGTCGCGAACCTACGCGCAACGATTCTTCTCCGTGTTCTCTGTGCTCTTTCCTCTGCGTTCTCTGTGTTGACTCTTGCTTTTTTCTTTATCTCAACCCGAGTGCCGGAACAGAATCACATCGCCTTCCTGCACGATGTACTCTTTCCCCTCCAGCTTTACCTGCGCCTTTTCCCTTGCCGCGCCCAGCGATCCTGCCGCCACCAAATCATCCCAACGCACAACTTCCGCGCGAATAAATCCCTTTTCGATGTCGCTATGAATTGCGCCCGCCGCTTTCACCGCATTCGTATTCTTGTGAATCGTCCACGCACGAACCTCAGGTTCTCCGGCGGTAAAGAACGAAGTCAGCCCCATCAAGTCATAGGTTGCATGAATCAAGCGATTCAGTCCCGGCTCTTTCAATCCATAAGAAGCCAGCAGCTCCGCCGCTTCTTTTTCGTCCATCTCGGCAAGTTCTGCTTCCAGCCGCCCACACACTGCCACAACACCAGTGTTCGGCCGCCCCTGCAACGCACCAAGCTTGTGCCGTTCAACCGCCGTCTCTAGCTCACCCGCTTCATCATCACCCAAGTTCAGCACGAACAGCATCGGCCGCTGCGACAAAAACAAAAATCCGCCGATCGGCCGCCGTTCTTCCGGCGTCAACTCCAGCTCGCGCAAGGGCTTCTCCGCTTCAAGATGCGCTTTGCACTTCTCCAAAACTGCTTTTTCCGCTTCGAGCGCCTTGTCCCCTTTTTTCTTCAAGTCCTTTTCAATGCGCTCCAGCCGCTTCGTAATCTGGTCCAGGTCCGAAAACATCAACTCCAGTTCCAGATTGGTTGCGTCACGCAGCGGGTCAATACTTCCCTCAGCGTGGGGCACGCTCGGATCGTCAAACACGCGAATCACATGCATGATGCAATCGACCTCGCGCAGCGAAGCCAGTGACTCGCGCATGCGCTCCTTCTGCATGCCGCCCAAATCCACATACTGCACCGTGGCGTACGTAATTTTTTTGGGGTTATATAGCTTCGCCAGATCCAGCAGCCGCGGCTCCGGCACTTTCGCCATGCCCACTCGCGTCTCCTGCCCGCCCTTCGACGCGTCCACATGCGCCTTCGTCAAGATCCGGAACAGCGTCGTCTTCCCAACCTGTGGTAGTCCAATAATTCCTGTTTGCATAAACCCGAAATTTTAGCACACGCACCCACATAACCCCGCCGTCGCATCGGCACCTTCTCGTTGAGCGACTCCTTACGAACGCAACCTCCAGCATCGTTACCGGCTCGCACCCACGAAAGGGCAAAAGGTACCGGTGTGTCATGCTGAACAGCGCTGCTGGCCTGCCGCATGCCATCCTGCCGATGGGAAACTCTCTTATGACAAAACATCGCGTTCTTCTCGTGGACGACAATTCTGACATCCGCGCAGTGTTCCAGGAAGGCCTGGAAAACCACGGCTTTGAAGTCGTGCCAGCTTCCACGGTAAACCAGGCCTTGCTTCTCATCTCCACCGAGAATTTCGACGTGCTGCTGTCTGATCTGCACATTCCTGATGCCGGCGACGGCCTGACCATAGTCAGCGCCATGCGTCACACCCACCCCAACGCCGTCACAATCGTGCTCAGCGGCTACCCTGCGATGCAAGAGGCCATGAGCGCCATCCTCCTGCAAGCCGATGAAGTGCTTGTAAAGCCAGTTGGCTTGGCTGAGATCTCCGAAATCATTCTAAAAAAACTCGCTAACCCTGCAGACCGGGTTGCCACAAACAGAGAACGCGTCGCCGCCATTCTGGAACGAGAATTGGAGCCGACCATCAAGAGTTGGATGACTCGCATGGAGGCGAATCCGGAACTCACCGCCGTCCCGTTAAGCTATCAAGACCGTACCGGCCATCTCCCTTTGCTTCTGTGCGACCTCGTTCGTCGTCTCCGCCTTGCTCCCCGAGCCAAAGTTCCCGTTTCTACCGCGGCACTCGACCACGGCATCCTTCGGCACTCGCAAGGATACTCGGTCGCAATGCTGGTCGAAGAATCACGGATCTTGCAAGTAAGTATTTTCAACACTCTGCAGAATAATCTCAGAACCGTGGACTTCAGTACCGTGCTCCTCGACGTGATGACCATCGCGGACGAAGTGGACGCCCAGTTGAAGCAGGCTGTCGTTGGCTTTATGGCACCCAAACCCATGCAACGGTCCGCTTCCGCCGATTGAACCGTAGCGGTCTTCCTAAATCACTCACCTCTCAAAGCCCCACTTGCTTCGATATTCGTTTTTTCTTCGCTTATTGGCGGTACTAGCGTATCCTGACTCAAGTTTTGCGGCGCCGCGCCCATGATCAACCAACCGCCCACGCTTCCCTTCGACCTCGACGCCGCCGTAAAACATCTCTGCGCCCGCGACGAAACCATCGGCGAACTTGCACGCTCCACGGCTCCCTTCCACGCCGAAATGGAAGCTCACCAATCTCCCTACGAAGCGCTCCTCGAAGCCATCGCCTACCAATCCATCTCCGGCAAAGCCGCCGCCACCATTTTCGGCCGCGTCAAGGCCCTCAGCAAAACCGGCGGTTTCCCCACACCGCAGGAAATGCTGAAGTTCCGTACCCAGGCTCTTCGCAAAGCCGGCCTCTCCGGCGCAAAAGTCCTGGCCATGAAGGATCTCGCCAAGAAAACCATCGAAGGAGTCGTCCCCACGCTCGAAGAGTCCGAAAAACTCTCCGACGAAGAACTCGTCAAGCGCCTCGTTTCCGTTCGCGGCATCGGCGCCTGGACCGTCGAAATGTTCCTGATCTTCCGCCTCGGCCGCCCCGACGTTCTCCCGATCCACGACCTCGGCGTACAAAAAGGCTGGTCCGTCGCGTACGGCAAGAAACACAAGCCCAGCCCCAAAGAACTCCTCGCCTTCGGCGAGCGCTGGCGTCCCTACCGCACCGTCGCCAGTTGGTACATGTGGCGCGCCTTCTCACGCGCCGGCTACGCCACCACCAACAAAATCAAACCCAAATCGCCCAAGGGTAGAAAGAGACTTTCTAAGCCTCCGGAACGACTACGCAAAATCAAATCACGTTAAACTGGGAACAATTCCACCTTCCTCGCGTCCAGAATCGTCGCGTACTCAATGCTCCTTTCTCCGGTTCAAACGAATCCTGTACATCGTGAAGCGCGGGGTCCGGGGCTAAACGATCCGGACGGGTTAAACGCGGCCTAACTCTTTCACCATCAAATACATACACGCAATTCCAGCTAGCAGCACGCCGCTTTCAAGAGAAACCGAAATCTGGTGCAATCGCCCAAACTCGGCCAGCAACAAATTGTCGGCCGCGGTCGCCTGAATCGAACCCATCTGTGTTCGCAGCGCCGCCATCTTCGGAGTCACGGTCAACTGGGAGGCTGCCGTCAGCAAAATCATCAGCACCACGCAAAGCCCAGCCGGCGCCCACAAACTGGCGACCGATTTAGTACGAAGTAAACGAACCAGCAAAACCAAAAGTCCGCACCCAATACCGATCAGATGCATTTTCGTCAGGGCGAAGCCGACCACCGCTCCGGCCTGGTCCCGGTTCGGCGCCAGCACGCGAAACGCGCCCGGCGCCACCACAAAGCTCAGGAAAATATCGCTCCCAAGCCACACGCTCAGCCCTAGAAACTCCAGCGCACGGAAAATGTTTGACATGAACTTGTTTCGCTAAAATAAGAATTGGAATTGGGAATGGTGGGCGACAAAGGACTTGAACCTTTGACCTCTCGCGTGTGAGGCGAGCGCTCTAACCAACTGAGCTAGTCGCCCAACTCCGCTTTCATTTGTAACAGGAAGGGCCCGGGTTTTCAACCAATGCCGACCGCTACCTCTCAGGTCGTTTCGCAATTGAAGAGCACCATTGCGCGCGCCATTTACGGCAAGGAAGAAGCGATTCAGCTTGCTCTGATCACTCTTCTCGCGCGCGGCCATTTGCTCATCGAAGACGTTCCCGGCGTCGGAAAAACTACACTTGCCCAGGCTCTTGCAAAATCCTTCCAATGCGGATTCCAGCGCGTGCAATTCACGTCCGATTTGCTTCCTAGCGACGTGCTGGGCGTCAGCGTCTACAATCCCGAATCGCGCGAATTTGAATTTCGCCCCGGCCCGATTTTTGCAAACGTCGTGCTCGCTGATGAAATCAACCGCACGACGCCACGCACGCAATCAGCCCTCCTCGAAGCCATGAACGACGCGCAAGTTACCGTAGACGGAAAATCCATGCCGCTGCCGAATCCGTTTCTTGTCATCGCCACGCAAAATCCCGTCGAGCATCACGGCACCTACCCGCTCCCGGAATCTCAACTCGACCGCTTTCTCATGC
>Ga0247669_1000534_pt1 | contig 14839 bp, 12 predicted proteins | sample CNK10_metaG_FD_182734 | JGI IMG/M metagenome (GOLD analysis project Ga0247669, IMG submission 182734) | Soil microbial communities from Purdue University Martell Research Forest, Indiana, United States - CNK10 | ecosystem: Environmental > Terrestrial > Soil > Temperate forest > Bulk soil...
CGCTGGAAGAGGGTCCGCGCTGGTTTCAAAGACTGTACGCGCGCGAACCCAATTTGATGAAAGTCATCCTCACTCCGGAGATGAGTTCGTGAGCGATGCACTCTTCGATCTTGGCGGCCGCGTCGCACTCGTCACTGGCGCCAGCCGGGGCCTGGGCCAGTACATGGCTCGAGCCCTGGCGAAAGCGGGCGCGGATCTTGTTCTCACCAGCCGGGACATCAGCCGTCTATCGCCTTTCGAAGCTGAATTAAAATCGCTCAGCCGGCGCGCCGTTTCCGTTGAACTCGACGTCCGCCGCCAGGACAGCATCGAGAAAATGGTCGCAGCAGCGGAAGCCGCGTTTGGTCATCTCGATATCCTTGTCAACAATGCCGGCTGCAACGTCCGCAAACCTGCGCTCGACGTAACTTGGGAAGACTGGAATTCCATCCTCGATACCAATCTTCGCGGCAGTTTCTTTGTCGCGCAAGCTGTTGCGCGCGGCATGATCGCTCGCCGCTACGGACGCATCATCAACATCGGCTCAGTCACCAGCGTGGCTGGCTACGCTGGACTGGCACCCTATGGCGCCAGCCGCGGGGGCGTAAAACAATTGACGATGAGCCTCGCGGACGACTGGGGAAAGTTCGGTATAACCGTGAATTGTCTCGCGCCCGGATGGTTTCGCACCGAACAGAACAAGGTTCTTTACGAGAACAAAGAATGGGTCGAATATCTCTGCGATCGAATTCCCTTGAAACGTCCGGGGCAACCGCAGGATCTCGACGCCGCGGTCGTTTTTCTATCGGCCGAGTCCAGCCGTTATGTAACCGGCCAAACTCTGCTCGTGGATGGCGGAATATCCACAGGCGCGATACGCGCCTTGGTTGCGTCCGCGAAGATCGTGCCAGAACACTCTCCGGGCTCAGACTAGGAGCATGGAACATGCCCAATGATTGTGTTTCAAGTGCTGTACTACGCCATTGTTTGCGAGGTGGCTTTTTATTCACCGCACTCTGCGGATTTCTAGGCTTAACTTCGCATCCCGTCGCGTTCGCTTCGACTTTGCCCGCGAGCGCCAAGCCGCTGCAAATCTATTTTGTTGATGTGGAAGGCGGACAAGCTACCCTCTTCGTCACTCCGGAGGGTAAGTCGCTGCTCATCGACACGGGCTGGCCCGGATACAACGGCCGCGACGCGGATCGCATCGTATCTGCCGCGAAGCTGGCGGGCATCACGAAAATAGATTTCTTGCTTCTCACACACTATCACCAGGATCATGCCGGAGGCGTCACGCAACTAGCCGCGAGAATTCCTGTGGGACGTTTTATCGATCATGGAGAAAACCGCGAGCCCTCGGGCTCGGTTGCCGGTCAAACATTTCGGGACTACCAGGATTTTCTGGCAAAAGAGCATCTCAAGCGCACGATCGCAAAGCCAGGGGATGAGTTGCCAATCGCGGGTATGGAAGCGAAGGTCGTAAGCGGCGATGGCGAGGTGCTCGAAAAACCCTTGCCCGGCGCCGGTGAAGCGAATCCGACTTGTAGTATTTCCGCACCGAGTCCCGCGGATCATACGGAAAACGCCCGTTCGCTGGGCGTGCTGTTCACGTTCGGTAAGCTGCGCATTCTCGATTTGGGAGATCTGACTTCCGACAAGGAACGGCAGTTGATGTGCCCGGTCAACAAGCTGGGCACGATTGACATCCTGGTGGTTTCTCACCATGGATCGCTGACGAGCACCAGCCCCGAGCTTCTCATGGGGATCGCCCCGCGAGTGGCCATAATGGATAATGGCGCCACAAAAGGCGGTGCACCCTTGTCCTGGGATACGGTGAAGAAGTCGCCGCGCCTCGAGGATTTGTGGCAGCTGCATTACTCAAACGAGGGCGGCGCCGCGCACAATGTGGCTGACACATTCATTGCCAATCTCTCGGGCACTTCCGATGCGGGCAACTATCTCAAGCTGACGGCCTCGCCGGATGGAAGCTTCGATGTTTACAACGCTAGAACCCACGCTGCGAAACATTACGCGGCCGGCGCAGGCAATTAGGTTTTGGAACTTTTGCGAATTATGCAGGTTCGGGCACGGGTTCCATTCGTCCCAGCAGAAAAATATAAGCCCCGATGCTCATGAGAAGAGTAGCCGTTGCAGCTACGAATGCCCAAGCGAAGGATCGCGTGGCTTGCACGACATAGCCGGTAACAATCGGCGCGGCGATCGCGGCAAGCTGATTGCTAAAATTCAATATTCCACCTACAGTGCCAACGCTTTCTTTCGGAGCAATTAGTGATGGGATCGACCATCCAACGGGAGACGCAGCGGACAATCCCCCGATCGAAAGGCTGATCCAGAACAGCGCACCTGCGGCGCTCTGCGCGTAGGCGGCGCCCAGGATACCGAGCCCGAGACTTGTTCCTCCAATTAGAACCACCTGCCGAACGCGGACGGCATTCCATCCGCGCTGAATCAATGTATCAACGAGCCATCCGCCGACAACAAGATCCGTCAGCGTTGCGATCAACCACGGCACGCTCGTGTACGCGACGGAATGCAACAAATCGACGTGCTGGACCGCCAGGAAATACGAGGGCAACCAGGTTAATAGCAGATAAAACGTGTAGTTGTAGCCGGCGAAACCCAGCGCCAATCCGCAAACTCTCTTTTGCCGGAGCAGGTACCAGAATGGCGCACCTTTGGAAGCTTTCGCTCTGTCTTCAGTCTGCGCCCCGCCTTTCGCGATGTATCGCCGTTCTGCGTCCGAGAGCCGCTTGTCTTCGCTCGGGTTACGGTAGAACACATAGAACAAAACGAAATAGAAGATGCTGATGAATCCTGTCGCAGCGAAACTCCATCGCCACCCAAAATGCAGAAGCAGAATGCCAAGCACCGGCACGCCAATAGCCGAGGAAAATTTTGCCATCGAGTCAAAAATCGCGGTCGCGAGGCTGCGTTCTTGTTTAGGAAACCAGTACCCGATGGCTTTGGAGTTTCCAGGAAACGTTGGCGCCTCTCCGATTCCCAGGAGCAGCCGCGCCGAGAGGAACCCGCCTACTCCCGTGGATATCGCCGCGCCGAAGGAAGCTACGCCCCACAGAATCGTACTGATGCAGCCGACTCGTCGAACTCCAAACTTGTCCAGCAAGAGACCGGATGGGAGCTGGAGCGCCGCATAAGTCCAGTTGTAGGCGCTCGACAAATAACCAAACGTTACCGCCGATATGCCGAACGCCGCGTCGAGCGCTTCCTTGGATACAGATAGGTTTACGCGATCGAAATAATTGACGAGGACTCCGAACCCGAGCAAGCACGCAATCGCCCATCTCCGCCGGGGCACGCGCTCCATCTCAAAAGTTGTGGGGTCCAGTCTCGCCGGCATGAATGGTTTTCTGGATCAGTCTCCCATCGATTCTTAGCCAACGCGTATGCGAAATCGCCGCGCAGAGTATCCCACAATCATGCGGGTATTGTGGCCCATAATCTCAGGTAATCACCACTAATCGGCTCCCATCCGAAATGCGTCCCCGCCGGCTATTTTCGGTGCTCATTCACTTGCCCCGGTTCTCTCGCCCGCAGTACACTACGCCGTCTTCTCTAGGCTTTTATTTTGCAAGAAATATTTTGCAAGGAAGGTTTGAAATCTCGAGCTCATGGAAAACAAAATGAATCCACTCGCCACGCGACGCGACTTCCTGCGTTCCACGGCGGCTGCAGGCGCCGGGCTGCTCCTTTCGCGCTCGGCACACGCCGCCAAGAACAAATCCGTCCTGCTGTTCACGAAATCCTCCGGCTTCGAGCACGCCGTCATCAAGGTCACCGACGGCAAGCCGAGCATCGTGGAAAACGCTGTCCGGGATATGGCCGCCAAGTACAAATTTGACCTCACCGCTTCCAAAGATGGCCGGATTTTTGACTCCAGGGAATTTCACGATTACGCCGCAGTCGTCTTCTTCACAACCGGAGTTCTGACAGAGGAAGGCACCGACAAAAATCCTCCGATGTCCTCAAACGGCAAGCAGGCTTTTCTCGACGCCGTCCACAACGGCCTGGGTTTCGTGGGAATCCATGCCGCCACTGACACTTTCCACACTCCGCCCGACCCGGAAGATCTCTCCAATCGCTACATCGCCCACGGCGAGAAGTCCGATCCCTATATCCGGATGATCGGAGGCGAGTTCATCATCCACGGCCAAAGCAAAGATCCGCGCCTGCAAACCACAAACGTGATCATCGATGATCCGAAATTTCCCGGCCTCGAGGGCGTTCATTCTCCGGTGAGCTTGATGGACGAATGGTATTCGATGAAGGATTTTGCTCCCGACCTGCACGTCATCTGCACGCTCGATACTTCCACGATGAACGGCAACGCTTACAAGCGCCCGCCCTATCCCGTTGTCTGGGCCCGCATGCACGGCCGCGGAAAAGTCTTCTATACTGCCATCGGCGATCGCTCCGAGATTTGGCAGAATCCCTTTCACCTGAATCTTCTTGCAGGTGGAATTCGCTGGGCTATCGGCGACGCTAAAGCCTCTGTGCCGCCAAACCTCAAGACTGCCGCCACCGGCTACGCCGAGATTCCGCCTCCATATCCGCCGCGCGCAAAATAGCGCGCCAGTTGGCGGAAGCTACCAATCCCGGGCGGCCGCTCCAGCGATGGGAAGCGCGGTTTTGGGAATTATGGAGTGCTGTCCTCCCGCAGCTGACTCAACGTATCGCGTCAAGTACAAGTCGATCGGCGTGACCTCGAATGGAATTTTTTCTCGCGGTGAAATCGGCGCCACCTGGTGTGTCTTCATCAGGCTGATGCCATCATTCCATGGGTTTATCTTGATTCTAGATCCCATCGGCAATGCCCCCATCTGCTGCAAGTTGGAGGGATCAAGAGTTGGAGCCGACTGCAGCAATTGGGACGTTAGATAGACCTGGTTCCCGAGGCGGGCACTGATCAATTGCTTCAGCGCGGGCCTCTGGGATTGCAGTTGTGCTAGAAACAGTCCCATGTTGGCCAGCTTGTCTCCATACGGAGATTTCCTTAACAACTCCATGGCCTTCTCGCTATTTTTATGCGCTTCTTCGGGACTGTCCACGAACGACAACTTCTTCAAGGCTTCTGTGGGAGTCAATCGCAGGATATCGCTGAACCCATACTGATCCTCCGTCGATTTGGGTTCCATCGCGTCTGCAATCTCAAACGCTAGCAGCGCCGCAAGCGTTTCCTCATTCGGTACCACATCGATCAACCCACGGCTCAGTACGATGGCGTTCTGCATGGAAAACATTTCGAAATCGCTCGTCATCAACACGCGGCAGTGCATCTCAACTCCGCCTTCAAGTCGATTGGTCACCATGATGTTGTTCACGATCGTATTTAGCACTTTCTCTACGTCTCCCTCCGGGGCTGCCAAGCCGACCCGCTCGAGAACTTCAAAGACGTTTTTCTCTGACAGCTGTCTCCACCCGCGCTGCTGCTCCAGGGGAGTGCGGTCATGGGCTTCTGATTCGTCTTTTACCTTGCTCTGGGACTCAACGAGTAAACGCCCCAATTCCTCCTCGTGGTTTTGCGATGCGAGTCCGTAGCCCCACAAATGGGTCCGCGCCTTAAACCTCGGCCCTCCCGTCGGCGAGGACTTTCGCAAGTCTTGGGAGTAGATGTCGCTCGGCAGCCACACCCCGGGTCTGACATTCGTGCGCCAGGAATCAAAATGCAAATAGAATTCGTCCTCGAATTTTCGAAGCGAAAACCTTATTTCCGGCGCGTACTCGCCATTCATTCGAACGATTGCAAAATCCTGGTCCTCAACCCAAATTCGCCCGCGAAATCGCGGACCTTTTGCCTTCGCTGCGCGCTCGACATCAAATACGTAGCAGCGCACTTCACCTAGGAACACGCGGCGTCCGGATGCGGGAGGCTTAATTCGATAATGTTCTTTGTCAAATTCGCCGAAATCCAGGAAAGCCATCTGCAAAAATCCGGCGGGATTAAACGACCACATGATCGAGCCCTTGTGTGTTCTTTCTGTCATCGAGCGAACCTTCATTGTCTTCTCGCGAAATTCGGCTTGTCCGAGAAAATACAGATCGCTCTTGGGAACGGTTCCCATCAAAGGGTCGGTTTTCTCGGTTTGAATATATGTTTCAATAATGGGTGAGTAGCTTGCGATGATTTCGTCTTGTTCCTTCTCTCGTCGAAACACGCGCTCGATGATTTCACTATAGCTTCCCAACGGCGTGGTCTGCGCGTCACCGGAACTACGTTGTGAACTCCAGCTCCCGGCTGCGTCCGTTGATTGCTGCCGTCCCGCCAAATGTTCTACAAGTTTTAGTCCTGCACCAGTAACCCCGAAATGCGTCCCTACCAGACACACCACGGCACTTGAAATAAAAAGTCTGCGCAGCATCCTGACACCTCAAAGTTGCAACGCGCATGCGAGGCCTGCGTTGCCTGCTCACGGAGTCAAAATGCACGCAAACTGCCAGAAATGATGCCGTTCAGACTTTGGGGTTCTTACTCTCGAATTTCTTTGAAAACTCTAAGCAATACCTTATATAAGACTCTTCAGAATCCGCCGAACGACTCAGATAAGCGGCCTAACATCGCCCATTCTGGAACTAGCGTGACTTCCCGTTCCAGTATGGAATGGCGTTCAAGCTACTTTCCCAATCTCGCCGCGTTCCGGCGCCCTTGTTTGCCGGCTCTGCTGCCAGTAAAATGTCCCGTCTTCCATTCGCATCATTTTTCTTTGTTTGCATTCTTAACGGAGTTTCTCTGCATGGCGCAGCACTACGACGTCATCGTCATCGGCGGCGGCCACAACGGCCTCGTCAATGCCGCCTACCTGGCGAAGGCTGGGAAGAAGGTGCTCGCCCTCGAACGCCGCCATGTCCTCGGTGGCGCTGCGGTCACGGAAGAAATCTTTCCCGGTTTCCTTTTCTCCGAATGTTCCTACGTTGTCTCTCTTCTTCGCCCCGAAATCATTCGCGAACTCGACCTTCCGCGCCACGGCCTCGAAATCCTCCCGCTCGACGGCACGTTCACGCCCATGCACAACGGCAATTTCCTCTGGCGTATGAACGATCACGCTCGCACCCAGCGCGAAATTCGCCGCCACTCCCGCGTCGACGCCGAGGCCTACGACGAATTCTCCAAATCGATGACGCCGATGTGCCGTTTCGTGAAGCCGCTGCTCTCGATGATTCCGCCCGATCCGACCACCCTCAAGCCCGGCGATCTCAAGCAGCTTCATTTCCTCATGCAGCGTTTTCGCAGCCTCTCCTCCGATGAACGTTACACGCTCGTCCAGCTCATGACCATGAGCGCCGCCGATTTTCTCGATCAGTGGTTTGAAACCGATGTTCTCAAAGCCACCATGTCCGCCTCCGGCATCATCGGCACTTTTCTCGGGATTCGCTCTCCTGGCACCGCGTACGTTCTTCTCCATCACTACATGGGAGAAATTGACGGAGCGTTCCGCTCCTGGGGGTTCAGCCGCGGCGGCACCGGAGCTATTTCGAACGCCATCGCCGACGCCGCTCGCGAAGCCGGCGTCGAGATTCGTACCCAAGCGGGCGTTGCGAAAATCCTCGTCAAAAACGGACGCACTTGCGGCGTCGCTCTTCAATCCGGCGAAGAAATCTCCGCCAAGGTCGTCTCCTCCAGCGTCGACCCGCATCTTACCTTCGAAAAATTTCTCGATCCCAGCGAACTTCCCGGCGATTTTCTCGAAAGCGTCCGCCGCTACAAATTCCGCGGCTCTTCCGGCAAAGTAAACCTCGCGCTCGACGCGCTTCCCGATTTCAAGTGTCTGCCCGGCTCCGGCGCGCATCTCCGCGGCGCGATTTCCATTTCTCCCAGCATCGATTACATGGAGCGCGCCTACGACGATGCGAAGTACGGCAACTTTTCTCGCAAGCCCTACATCGACATCGTGATCCCCAGCCTCACCGACCCCAGCGTCGCGCCTCCCGGCAAGCACGTCATGTCCTGTTTCGTGCAATACGCGCCCTACAAGCTTGCCAAAGGCACCTGGGACGAACAGCGCGAAGCCTTCGGCGACGCCGTCGTCAACACCATCGCCGAACACGCCCCCAACATCAAAAAAATTATCGTAGGCCGCCAAATTCTCACCCCGCTCGACCTCGAGCGCGAGTTCGGCCTCACGCAAGGCAACATCTTTCAGGGCGAGCTTTCTCTCGAGCAGCTCTTTTTCCTGCGTCCTGTCCCCGGCTGGGCTTACTACCGCACCCCGATCGACAATCTTTATATGTGCGGTTCCGCCACGCATCCCGGCGGCGGCATCATGGGCGCTCCTGGCCGCATCGCCAGCCAAGTAATTCTTAAAGATTGGAAAGGCACGAGCTCGCGCCGCGCCCATGGGAGCAAGAACTAACCATGCCCATCGGACAGCGCGTAGCACTCATCGGCGGCGGCCACAACGCTCTCATCACCGCGTTTTATCTCGCCAAGGGCGGCTTCAAGCCCATCGTTCTCGAGCGCCGCGAAATGGTCGGCGGCGGCGCGATCACCGAAGAATTTCATCCCGGTTTCCACGCGTCCACGCTTTCTCACACGGTCGGCCCGCTTCGCGCCGACATCGCCCGCGACCTCGAGTTCCACAAACTCGATTGCGAGATTCTTCGCCCCGATCCTCGCGTCTTTGCTCCCACGCCCGATGGCAAGTCGCTTCTCTTCTATAACGACCATGCGAAAACTGCCGCCGAGATCGCCCGGCACTCCGAAAAAGACGCCGCGAAGTACACGCAGTTTGCGGAAACGCTCGATCATCTGTTCACTGTTCTTGGAGAGATCGTTTCCATCACGCCTCCCGGCATTGACTCACCCTCGCCCGAGGATTTCTGGAATCTGTTCAAAGCCGGTCGCAGCGTTCGCAGCCTTGGCAAGCATGGCATCTTTGATCTTTTGCGCTGGGGACCGATGGCGGTCGCAGATTTCGTCTCCGAATTTTTCGAAACCGATCTGCTTCGCGCTGTCGTCGCGGCGCGCGGCGTCTTTGGCACCGCGCTCGGACCCTGGTCCGCCGGTTCCACGGCCGTTCTGCTTCTTCGCGCGGCTGCGGACTCTCATCCCGTTGGCTCTGCCGCTTTCCCGCGCGGCGGACTGGGCTCGCTCACTCTTGCTCTCGCCGATGCCGCCAGAAAAGCCGGCGCGGAAATTCGCACCAACGCAGAGGTTCAACACATCCGCGTGAAGGATGGCGCCGTCACCGGCCTCGTTCTCGCCGATGGTGATGAAATCACAATCGAAGCCGTCGTCTCCGGCGTCGATCCCAAGCGCACTTTTTTCAAGCTTCTCGATCCCACCCAACTCGATCCGACCTTCGCCCTCCGCATCCGCAACCTTCGCGCCAACGGCACCGTCGCCAAAGTCCATCTCGCACTCGGCGGTCTCCCTGTTTTCTCCGCGCTCGATCCTGCCGAAGGTTTTCTCAACTCCCTCTCCGGCCGCATCCACATCGGCCCCGGTATCGATTATCTCGAACGCGCCTTCGACGCCTCAAAATACGGCGAATTTTCCGCCGCGCCCTATCTCGACGTCACCATTCCCACGATTCTCGATCCCTCGCTTGCGCCCGAAGGCAAGCACGTCCTCTCCGCCTACGTTCAATTCGCGCCGTTCAAGCTGAGAGAGGGGAACTGGGACACTCGCCGCAAAGATCTCGGCGACACCGTGGTCAAAACTCTCGCTGAGTACGCTCCCAATCTCCCCAGCCTCATCGAACACATGCAAGTCATCACTCCACTCGATCTCGAAACCATCTACGGCTACACCGGCGGCCACATCTTCCACGGCGAGCTCGCCCTCGATCAGCTCTTTACCATGCGCCCCGTCCTCGATTGGGCCCGCTACAAAACGCCCATTCGCGGCCTTTTCCTTTGTGGCAACGGCACGCATCCCGGCAATGGCCTCACCGGCGCTTCCGGCGCCAACGCCGCCCGCGAAATCATCCACGCCCTCCGCTAATGAAACCCTGACACGTATTGTCAATCTGAAATGTAGTCGTGTACTGTCATTCCGAGCGGAGCAGGCCGACGCCTTTTCCTGCATTCCGCTCCTGCGGAATGTCGGCCTGCGCAGTCGAGGAATCTCTCTTCGATGTGTGGCATTCCTCGACACATCGCTGCTGTTTTTCCGGTTCTTGGGTCTTGTGACTATGACGGCTATCGACCGCGCCAAACTCCACTCCCTCCACCAACGCGAAGAAAAGCGCTTCGTCGCCGATCACCCGCGCTCTGCCGAACTCTATCTACGCGCCCAATCCTCTCTCCTCGGCGGCGTTCCCATGAACTGGATGAACAAATGGGCTGGCGCCTTTCCCGTCTTCGTAAAAACCGCCACCGGCGCGCATTTCACCGATGTCGATGGCCGCGACTACGTCGATCTTTGCCTCGGCGACACCGGCGCGATGACTGGCCACTCGCCGCAAATCGTCGCCGACGCTGTCTCTCGCCGTGTCCGTGAAGGCATCACCTTCATGCTCCCCACCGAAGACTCGCTCTGGGTCGGCGAAGATCTCCAGCGCCGCTTCGGCCTCCCCTTCTGGCAATTCACCCTCACCGCCACCGACGCCAACCGCTTCTCCATCCGCATCGCCCGCGAAATCACGCAGCGCCCCAAAATCCTCGTCTTCCATTACTGCTATCACGGCACCGTCGACGAAACCTTCGTCTCGCTTCACAACGGCGTCGTAGGCCCGCGCCGCGGCAACATCGGCCCTCCCGTCAATCCCGCAGAAACCACCCGCGTCGTCGAGTTCAACGACCTGCAAGCCCTCGAAGCCGCTCTCAAGCATCACGATGTCGCTTGCGTCCTCGCCGAACCTGCCATGACCAACGTCGGCATCATCCTTCCCGACGACGGCTACTGGAAATCCGCCCGCGATCTCGCTCGTCGCTACGGCACTCTCCTCATCGCCGACGAAACCCACACCATCTGCGCCGGCCCCGGCGGCTCTACCCGCGAATGGAATCTCCAGCCCGACATTCTCGTCTTCGGAAAGCCCATCGGCGGCGGCATTCCCGGCGCAACCTTCGGCGTCACCGAGGAAGTCGCCCAGCGCATCTCCGCCCGCCTCCATCTCGAAGATATCGACGTCGGCGGCATCGGCGGCACGCTGGCCGGCAACGCGCTCTCCCTGGCCGCGATGCGTGCCACCCTCGAACACATCCTCACGCCTGCCGCCTTCGCTCACATGCTCCCGCTCGCCGAGCGTTTTGCCGGCGCCGTCGCCGCTCAAATCCGCTCCGTCAACCTCCCGTGGAACGTCACCCGCCTCGGCGCCCGCGCCGAGTACACCTTCGCCGCAAAGCCTCCGCACAACGGCGCCGAATCCGCCGCCGCCGCCGACTTCGAACTCGAGCGCTTCCTCCACCTCTACGCCCTGAACCGCGGCGTCCTCCTCACTCCCTTCCACAACATGGCCCTAATGTGCCCCGCCACCACCGCCTCCGACATCGACCTCCACACCAAAATCTTCGCCTCCGCCACCCACGAACTCACCTCCTGACCCCGCTTCCTAACTACGCGACGCTACCGCCGCTCTCCCTGCCTTGAACCACATCTTGCTACGCCACCTAATCACCAGCGCGCCATCCTGATTACTATCGAGCCCGTACTGCACCACGGGCCAGTTCCGCTGCACCCTTGTCGAATGCTAGTCTTACAGAATGAATATACCGCGAACGGGCGATCCCGCTCGACGAACGCTCCAGGCCGCCTTGCTTTGCCTCGGCGGTTCTCTTCTGCTTTCCTCCTCCTCCGTCGCGCAATCCACCGCCCCAGCCACTACGCCTACTACTTCCAGCTCCTTTCGTTGGGTTCATGAAAACACCGACCCGCAACTCTGGCAGCAACTCCACCTCGCTTTCGCCGATGAACTCGCGCCGGATACGCCCACGCCGGGGCAAGACCCCCTCGATGTCTATGGTTATAAGTACTTCCAAAAGGTCGGCCTTATAAACAAATCTGCTCTCGTCATCATCGGCCGTCGACCCGCCAGGGAAGTCGCCATTGAGAACGCGTGGGACGAATACTTTTCGGCCTTCAATTTTGATCTCGCCACTCACGAGAAATCGCCTATCGAACATGCCGAGGTCATGTGGATATGGAAGTTCGTCAGACTCGCCAGATTTGGCCCTTCCTCGATTCCTGATGTGACCTTCACCTACTACTCCTGCACCGAATGCGAGGCCGCGGTTGTTTTCGCTTCTCTTTACTACGACACAACAAAGTCCATTTGGCAGATTCGTTACTGGAGCGATGGCAAGGATCCCTGGTGGGCAACACCCGATGGCCTCGTCGTGGATGCAAACATGGTGGCGAGTGACCAGACCCTTTCCTTCGAGTGCATCTACGCCATTCTCGACCTCAAGCATGACGGCTTCCAAAATGTCGTCGAGCGCTGCAAGGAAATAACCTTGAAGTATAAGGGAAGGGCACAGGTTGACGATTTCACAATCGTTTTCGGCATTACAGGCGGCCAGTTCAAGCCTCGCCGCGTCACCGATCCTTCGGAATATCTCGACCTGACCTTAAAAATCTGTAAGCCTGCCATCCATAGTTGGCTTTGTCGCCTGCCAGGGTACATGACCGCTACATCGGGACAAAACTACGCCCTCGACCAAATGTTTCCAAACGCTCCCCCCGCAGAGCGCGACTTCGCTCACTTCCGCGCCATCAAACAATCCATGTCTATGAACGACGTTGTCCGCCTCTGTGGCATACCGGACGAGCTCGGCGGCAGCGGAATTGCGATCTACATCTACCATCTCGAAGACGATTCCTTGGTCGTCATCGGTGCGGCCGATCCCGCAGGGCCGCTCCTCTATGCGAACCATCTTAAGGCTGGAGGCAAATCCGTCGAGATCTTCACTCCGCAAGGAACGGTCGATCCACCACATCCACCCGTTTAATTGTTTTTTTCACGCTTCTTTTGTCGCTCCATCTCCTTTCCCTTCATCCACTTAAATCCCTACTTGCCGCGATTCGAATGGTTACCACAATAGAAATATCTTGACAAGTTATCCTGAACTGCGGTAAAATTGCCCGTGAGATTCGGCTCTGATCACGGTTTAAGTCGCACGCAAGCCGGGACCCCACGTCCTGCTTCTCGCCGCGCCCGACTGTCGTATTTCTACGACACCCGCGCCCTTAATTTCCTTCTGTCGCCACGCCCTTATCACTCGCACTCCCTTCTGTGCACGCACAGCAACGCCCGCAAACCCAATCCCGTCATGCGTTTATTTCACAGTTCTCTGTACACCGGGGGTGTACACAATCCACCTATTTCTGAGGACCAAAATGGAACAACAAACACAATCCGTTGCTTCACCTAAGCCCGCGCCCGCCGCGCACGGCCTAAATCGCTGCCGCGCCCGCAATCGTACTGGCGCCCAGTGCCGTCTCCCGGCGCAAGATCCGGCCAAGGGCCTCTGCTCTCGCCATGCCGTCCGTGCCGCTAGAACGACTCATTCCGCCCCAGATCGCGCCGATCTCTCCGCCGATCTCTTCGGCGAACTCGTCCCCTCCTTCCAATCCGCCGAAGAAATCAACGCGACTCTCGCCCACCTCGTCGTTCTTGTCGCGCAGGGCCGCATCTCCTCCCGCCGCGCCGCCGTCATCACCTACGCCCTTAGCCTCATCCTTCGCGGCGTGCTGGTCATTGACAAAAAAGCCGCCGACGCTCCTTCCCAACTCGAGTGGTCCGACCCTTCCTGGCGCCCCGCATGCGTTATCCACGCCGAGGCCGCCCGCGACTCCTCCACCGCTTCCAGTTCCAGTTCCCACGACGGGGGCAATGCCAGCCGGCCAATGTCGTAAGTACAGATGTATTGACATTGGCGGCGCCGCACCTTAGTTTAGAAAGGAAGCTCGCTGAAAATGCGGTTCGAGTGGGATGAAAGGAAGAACTGGCTGATTCTGAACAAGCACGACGTTCGATTTGAGACCGCCGTTCTTGTTTTTGACGATCCCTTCGCCATTTCTCAGCGCGACCACACGGTTGAAGAGGAAGACCGCTGGATAACCGTCGGTGCCATCGCCCCGGGTTCAATTCTCCTGGTCGTGCACACTTCTCATGAAGAACAGGAAGAAGAAATCATTCGCATCATTTCAGCTCGTGCCGCGGAATCGCACGAAAGGAACGCTTATGAGGAAGCTCACAAAGGACCAGAAACGAGACGCCGCCGCCATCGCGGCGAAAAAAGACGCGGACATTGATTTTTCCGATATCCACCCGGTCGTCGATTGGAGCGGCGCGGAGATCGGCAAATTCTACCGCCCGGAAAAGAGGCCGGTAACCATCCGCCTGGACGTCGATGTCATTGAATGGCTTCGTGCCGATGGCCCCGGCTATCAGACCAAAGCAAACTTGCTCCTGCGCCACGCCATGCTCCATTTCTCGCAAAAGAAGCTCAGCGTACGCAGGAAAACCACTCGGGTAAGAAGCAAGCGTCAAACGGAGAAAAGAGAAGCATGATCAATCCGGCGGGAATTTTCGCGAAACATCTCTTGTCCAGCAAAATCGAGTCAGAGAGAACCGTCGTGTCATCGCCTTGTCGTCTGCTCAACGCTCGCAGTACAATCTCTTGCTTGCCTATCGAGGAGGAAAGCCGCCATGGCCACCGCTGAAGCGAAAATCCAGGTTTCTGAATTCTCTAACGAACCGTTCATCGATTTCTCAAAGCCCGAAAACCGCAAAGCCATGGAGGACGCGCTGAAAAAAGTCGCCTCTGAATTCGGCCGAGAATATCCCATGTACATTGGCGGTCAGAAAGTCATCACCGCCGAAAAGCGTACCTCGACCAATCCTTCGCATCCCGAACAAGTCATCGGCGTCTTTCAAAC
>Ga0247669_1000538_pt1 | contig 14743 bp, 12 predicted proteins | sample CNK10_metaG_FD_182734 | JGI IMG/M metagenome (GOLD analysis project Ga0247669, IMG submission 182734) | Soil microbial communities from Purdue University Martell Research Forest, Indiana, United States - CNK10 | ecosystem: Environmental > Terrestrial > Soil > Temperate forest > Bulk soil...
CCGGCGGCCATGCTGCGCTTGATGACCATCACGGTGCGGGCTTTGTCCACGTCGATGATGGGCATGCCGAAGATGGGGCTGGATTGATCGCTGCGTGCGGCGGGGTTGGTGACGTCGTTCGCGCCGATGACCAGGGCGACATCGGTTTGCGGAAGGTCGCCGTTGATGGCGTCCATTTCCATCAATCGGTCATAGGGGATGTCGGCTTCGGCGAGCAGAACGTTCATGTGGCCAGGCATGCGTCCGGCTACGGGGTGAATGCCGAAGCGGACGTCGATGCCTTTTTTGGTGAGGATGTCATAGAGTTCGCGGACTTTGTGCTGGGCTTGGGCGACCGCCATTCCATAGCCGGGAACGATGACGACCTTATTGGCGGCGGCAAGAATCCCCGCGGCGTCTTCCGGGCTGGCGCTTCTGACCGCACGCTCTTCTTTTTCTCCTGCGGCTTTAGGCTGCACTTGGCCAAACGCGCCAAAGAGGACGTTGGTGAAGGAGCGGTTCATGGCTTTGCACATGATGACGGAGAGGATGAAGCCGGAGGCTCCGTCGAGTGCGCCGGCGACGATGAGAACTTTGTTGTTGAGTACGAAGCCGAGAAGGGCGGCGGAGAAGCCCGCGTAAGAGTTCAAAAGGGAGATGACAGTGGGCATGTCCGCGCCGCCGATGGGCGTGACGAGCATGATTCCGAAAATCAGGGCCACGCCGATCATGATGGGAAAGAGAAACGTCATGTCAGGATGGACGACGAGAGCAATCATGAGTCCAAGCGCGGCGGCGAGCACCGTCAAGCTGACGTAGTTCTGTCCTTTATAGGTGATGGGGCGCTGCGGGAGGATTTCCTGCAGCTTGCCTGCGGCGATCAAGCTGCCCGTGAAGGTGAGCGAGCCGATGATGACCTCGAGTCCGATTTCGGCCATCTGGAACTTGGGCACGTTGGGAGCAGCGACGTAGTATTCCGCGATGCCGATGAGCGCCGCAGAAAGCGCGCCGAACGCGTGGCTCAAGGCGGTCCGCTGGGGAACGGCGGTCATCTTCACCATGCCGAGGGGCACGCCGACGGCCGCGCCAATGATGAGCGTGATGATGATCCACTTATACTGGTCAACCTGCGGGTCGCATAGCGTGGCGACGACGGCGACGGCGGAAGCGATTTCGCCGACGATGACGCCGCGTTTGGCAGAGACCGGCGAGCCCAGCCATTTGATCGCGAGAATGAAGCCGATGGCCGCGGCGATGTATGTGAAATCGATGAGCTGCTGCGTGTCGGCCGGGGTCATGACTTTTTCGCCCCCTTGCCGGTCTTAAACATGCTCAGCATGCGGTCGGTGATGACGAAGCCGCCGACCATGTTGCTGAAGGAGGCTGCGACAGCGATCAGCCCGAGAATGGTGGCAAGGCGCGTCTCGTGCCGGCCGGCGATGATGATGGCCGCGACCACGACGATGGCGTCGAGCGCGTTCGTCAGGGACATAAGCGGCGTGTGTAGCAGCGGGGAAACCCGTTTAATGAGCTCGATGCCTAAAAATGCCGATAGGATGAACACAAACAGACTGGAAATAAAATCCGCGGGCATCCATTCCTCCTTAAGATTTCGCAGCCAGCGCCGGCAGCTTATAGATTTCACGCAGCCTGGCGTTTACAATTTCTCCACCCTGGGTCAGCAAAGTGTCGCGCACGATTTCATCCTGCGGATTTATTTGCAGCTTGCCTTCTTTCACCATGTACAGCAGAAAGGTGGCGACGTTTTTTGCGTACATCTGGCTCGCGTGGTAAGGAACCGTGCTCGCGAGATTGATGGAACCGATGATGGTGACTCCGTGCTCTTCGATTTTTTCTTCGGGGCGCGTCAATTCGCAGTTTCCGCCGCGTTCCGCGGCCAAATCCACGATAACCGAGCCCGGCCCCATGCCCGCGACCATTTCTTTGGTGACGAGAATGGGCGATTTTTTTCCGGGGATTACAGCCGCGGTGATCACCACATCGCTGTCCCCGACGACTTTTCCGAGAAGTTCGCGCTGCTTCTGGTAAAACTCTTCTCCCTGCGCGGTGGCGTACCCGCGCGCATCCTGTGCGTCTTTTGCTTCAATGGCAATCTCCACGAACCGTCCTCCAAGGCTTTGCACCTGTTCTTTGACGGCTGGACGAAGATCATAAGCGGAGACGACAGCTCCTAGTCTTCGCGCCGTAGCGATGGCCTGAAGGCCGGCAACGCCGCATCCGATGATAAAGACGCGCGCGGGAGTGATTGTCCCGGCCGCGGTGGTCATCATGGGAAAGAGGCGAGGCAAAGTGTCCGCGGCAATCAGCACGGCTTTGTAGCCGCTGATGGTGGCCATGGAGGAGAGCGCGTCCATGCTCTGCGCGCGGGTGGTGCGGGGCATCAATTCGATGGAAAAAGCCGTGACGCCCTTGGAGGCGATCTCTTGCATGGTGTCGAGTGAGCCGAGAGGGCGCAGGAAACCGATGAGAGTTTGATTGGAGCGGTACAGCGGAACATCAGCTTTGCCGGTTTTGTCGTTCGAACCGTAGCAGAGCACTTGAAGAACGATATCGGCGGCCCCGAAAACATCGGCGCGCGTTGGGAGAATCTTCGCGCCTTTGGCCGCGTAATCCGCGTCCAGGTAGCCGGCTTCTCTGCCGGCGCCTGCCTCGACGACAACTTCCAGGCCCGCCTTCGTTAGGCTCGGAATTACCGCGGGCACCATGGCCACACGGCGCTCACCAGGAAAGCTTTCTCGCGGCACTCCGACAATCATGAAACTTCCTCCGGTATTTTCTCCGCTACTTTAAAACTCAACCACGATGACCGCTTGGCCCGACCGCGCGGCATTCTACAACGAAATCGAGCCGCGAGGCTCGCAAACTAATTGCTGTTCGAATGAGCGCTGGTTTATTCGGCTCCGGCCTCTTTGCCAAGGACGAAGTAGACTTCTTCGAACATGGAACCCTTTTGCCAGCCGGCACGCGTGAGAATGCCCAGGCCGTTTTCGCACATGCTGGGATGGCCGCAGAGATAACCGGTGGTGTTGTCAGGTCTCAAGCCCCACTCGTTGACGTACATGCGAACAAGATCGTCGACGCGGCCGGTTTGACCTTTCCATGCGGCGTCCTCCCAGGGACGGCTGATGGTGGCGACGTATTTGAGCCAAGGGACTTCCGCGGCGATGCGTTCGAGTTCCTCGCGATAGCCGAACTCCCAGGAGCGGCTGCCGCCCTGCAAGCAGAAGAGCTTGTGCGGGCCGGGCATGGGCTGGCCGCCGTTTTTCCAATCTTTGTAAAGAGTGCGTATATAGCTGACGAACGGAGCGATGCCGGTGACGGTCGCGAGAAGGAGATGATTCGTGCGGCCGCTCTTGAGGTCGAAGGTGAAGCGGCCCTTGGAGATCTTGCGGCAGAGCATCGTGTCGCCGACCTGGAGTTTGTAGAGATGTGGCGTAAGCGCGCCCTGAGGAACGAGCTCAATGAAGAATTCGAGTCCTTCCTCATAGGGTGACGAAACGATGGAGTAAGCGCGCTCGACGCGTTTGTCTTCGTAATCCACGCCGAGGGTGGCATACTGGCCGGCTTTAAAAGCGAATGGGCCGCCGGGATCAACGCGAATCAACCACAAGTCTTCCGACAAATCTTTGCGCTCGATGACGCGGGCCATGTAGTGCCTGTCCGCCGGGAGAGCCACACTCTTTATCCTCCATCGCCAAATTTCTCAATTGGTGTTTTCAAAAAACGACCGGGTGGAGCAGCTGTCTGCACCGCCCGGTGATGTGAAATCTATACGCTACTCTCGGAAAGGAATCGAATCGCGCCGGCGAAGCCATCCTCAATTTGGCCGCGTCATGCGTCTGCTTGATTGAGGCTTTGCTGCCGCTCGGGACACGGTGGCAGAGCAGAGACCCCAACGGGCGGCATTGTACACCCAGTTGGCCATTTTGCGAGGGAGGGAATCGAGAGATCGAGGCTGGCTCGCGGAAGAGATCCAGCGGTGGTCAACATGAGCATTGCGAAGCTTCTCCGCTACATCGAATCATTGCAAACGAGATAGACTCTTATTGGCCAACACTGTTCGAAAGCACCGAGTTTTTTGAAACATTTCGAGCTGTTGGATACGTCTAATTTGTGACGCAAAGGGTATGGCGCGTCTGCCTGATTACCCTCCCAGGCAAACCCAGCCGTGGTTTGCGATTCGCGTTAGATTGCAGGAGTCCTCCATGGAATTGTGCGAAAGGGAGCGCCCGGGGCGCTTGAGACAAATAGTTGTAGTCTCGTGCTTGGTACTGAGCGCGGCGTGCAGCATAAATGCAGGTACGACTGTCCCAGGGTATCGAGGATCGCAGCAGGCTGCTCCGAGTGCGGCAACGCGGCCAGTGGGAACCATCAAGACCATTGCGGGGAAAACAATTGTATTGACGACGGATGCAGGGACTGAACTTACGATTCAGGTGCAGGATGATGCCCGGCTGGTCCGCATAGAGCCCGGGGAGAAAGACCTGAAGAATGCAGCTCCAATTCAGCTGCAGGAGCTGCAGCCGGGAGACCGCATTCTGGTTCGAGGGAAGTTGGCGGACGATGGCAGGGCGGTGCTGGCCGTGTCTGTCATCGCGATGAAACACGGCGATATCGCCGCAAAACAGGCGCACGAGCGAGAGGAGTGGCAGAGGAATGGCGTCGGCGGCCTGGTGAGCACAATCGATGCAGCAAGCGGCACGATCAAGATTTCTACAAACGCGCTCGGCGTTGCAAAGGAAGTGACCGTCCACGTATCGAAACAAACCATCCTTCGCCGGTATGCGCCGAATTCGGTGAAGTTTGATGATGCGAAGCCCGCGCCGATCGATCAAATCAGAATGGGAGACCAACTGCGAGCGCGGGGAACGCGAAACGCCGATGACACGGTATTGACGGCGGATGAAGTCGTCTCCGGAGCGTTTCGCAATATAGCCGGGACGATCAACGCAATCGACACCGCCGCGGGAACTATCACTGTGACGGATTTGGTGGCGAAGAAATCGATCACGGTGAAAATTACCGGGGATACGCAGATTCGCAAGCTGGCACCTGCGATGGCGCAGCGAATTGCGATGCGGCTAAAGGGCTCTCCCGCGGAAGGAGCGCCCGCAGGGAACGCAGCGGCCAGCCCAACGGCTCGGCCAGCGGAGGCGGCGGGCGGCAACCAAGCCGGCGGGCAGGGAACCGCAGGCAGACCGGGAGGAGCGGGTGGAGGCGACCTGCAACAGGCGCTTAGTCGAATGCCCGCTGCGACCCTGGCTGATTTGCAGAAGGGCGATGCAGTGATGATCGTGACGACGGAAGGGACACAGGAAAATGGCGTTACAGCAATCACGCTGCTTGCGGGAGTGGAACCCCTGCTCCAGGCGTCAGGCGCATCCAGCATCCTGACACCGTGGACCATGAGCGCGGCGCCGTCAGGGGATACGACTCCTTGAACTACCCTAGCCATAAGCATATTAAACTTAAGTCAGGAGAAGGAATGCGATTTTGGTCTATCTATCGTTGCATTGTATGCGTGGGAGCGCTCTTGGTTGCGGCCGCGGCGGGGAACGCCCGGCAAGCGTCAGCGGGTACGGGAACATTGCGCGGGCAGGTTACGGATCCTTCGGGCGCGGCAGTGGCAAGCGCAACGGTACTGGTTACCACGCCGAGCGGGGCAGCTACAACGGCGAGTACAAACCGGGACGGAATATTCGAAGTGACCGGACTGGTTCCTGGAAAATACGGCGTCAAGGTGGTCGCACAGGGATTCACGACGTTTGACCAGGCTGACGTGGAAATAACCGCGGGGCAAGCGCAAAAATTGACAGTATCGCTAACCATTGAGGTACAGGAAGAAAAGGTCGAAGTAACGGACACGACGACGAAAGTAGACGTGAATCCGGCGAATAATGCAGGCGCGGTCGTGATTCAGGGGAAGGATCTTGAAGCGCTTTCCGATGATCCGGATGAGCTCGAGTCGGAGTTGCAGGCGCTGGCCGGTCCATCGGCAGGCCCGAATGGCGGCCAGATCTACATTGATGGATTCACAGCGGGGCAGCTGCCGCCCAAGGCCTCCATTCGAGAGATTCGCATCAATCAAAATCCATTTTCCGCGGAATACGACAAGCTCGGTTATGGGCGGATTGAAATTCTGACAAAGCCTGGCACTGACCAATTTCACGGCCAGATCTTTGTCACGGGAAATACCGCGGGATTCAATTCGCGAAACCCGTTTGAAAACTTGCCGGCGGGAACAGAGCAGCCCGGATACGACACCACGCAATTCAGCGCCAATGTCGGAGGTCCGCTGAGCAAGAAGGCTTCGCTTTTTTTCAACATTGAGCGGCGGAGCATCAGCGATTTGGCCGTGGTGAGCGCGCAAATCGTCGACCCCACCACATTCCAGATTGAACCGTTTAGCCAAGCACTGCCGAATCCCAGGACCCGGCTCAACCTGAGCCCGCGGCTGGATTATCAGCTGACGCCCGGGAACACGCTGAGTGTGCGCTACCAATACTGGCATAATTCCGAGACGAATGACCTGAATGGCGGCGGATTCAACCTGGCCTCGCTCGCGACGAATTCACTCAGCACTGAGAATACCGTGCAAGTCACCGACACGCAGACGATCAACCCAACCACGATCAACGAGACCAGGTTCCAGTACATTCGTGAAGTGCAGAGCGGGACACCCGTTACTATCGCGCCCTCAATCAGTGTCGGCGGTTCGTTTAATTCCGGTGGCGCAACGAGTGGAACTAACACGGACACGCAGAATCGATATGAACTGCAGAACATTACATACATCACGCACGGCAAACATGCGTGGAAAATCGGCGGACGGGTGCGGGACACGATAGACGAAATGGCATCTAACGCCAGCTTCAATGGCGCCTACTCTTTCGGTTCCCGAGTCGATCCAACCGTAGCCGGATGCAACGTGCCAAATCCGCCCACATCTTGCCCAACGATATCCGGCATCCATGCTTATCAGATTACGCTGCAAGCGCTAGCCACCGGGAATACGCCCGCAAACATGGCCAATGCAATTGAGGAGGGTGGCGGCGCAAGTTTTTACTCGCTGAACTTCAACACCGCGGGAACAGCAGCGGCCCGTGCCAACTGGTTCGATGCAGGACTTTTTGTGCAGGATGATTACAAGTTTCGGCCGAACGTGAGTGTGAGCTTCGGACTTCGCTACGAGACACAGAACAACCTGGGCGATCACGCCGATTTTGCGCCGCGTGTGGGAATCGCGTGGGGAATCGACGGCAACGGCAAGAACAAGTCGCCAAAAACGATACTGCGGCTGGGATATGGCATTTTTTATGATCGATTCGCGGAGAACCTGGTCTTGCAGCAGGAATTGGCCAACGGCTTGATCCAGCAGCAATTCTTGATCCCGAGCCCGCAGTTCTTTCTTCCGAACCAGCCGTTCACCCCGGCGGATCCCGGGTTTCCGACGACAGCTGGGTCGTCGCAAACCGTTTACGTGAAGAACCCGGATCTTCGCACTCCGTACATCATGCAGGCTGGAGTGACGCTCGAGAGGCAGCTATCGAAGTTCGCGAACTTGTCGATGACATATTTGAATTCGCGCGGCGTCCACCAGTTCTATACCAATGTTTTTCCTGCAAACACTCCGAATTCGCCGCTGCCTGCTGGGTTCAATCCCAATGACGTCGTCTATCAGTACGCTTCCGGGGGCACCTTCAAACAGAATCAACTGATCGTGAACAGCAGCGTGCGCTTGCCAGCCGCGCGCGGCTTCATTAAAGATCTTTCCCTCTTCGGCTACTACACGCTGAATTATGCGAACAGCGACACTGGGGGAGCAGGGAATGTGCCTTCCATTCCAGGGGACATCAGCGCGGATTACGGCCGGGCCGCGTTCGACGTTCGACATCGCGTTTTCTTCGGCGGCACGATTGGAGCGCCGCACGGCTTCCGCTTGAGCCCGTTCATGATTGTCAGCTCCGGGATCCCATTCAACATTACGACTGGCCAGGATGTTTTTGGCGATGCGCAATTCAATTCGCGCCCCGCGTTTGGCACCTGCGGTTCCGCTGGGCAGACGAGCGTGGTTCAGACCGCATTCGGTTGCTTCGATACGCTTCCGCAAGCGGGGCAGGCTGTCATTCCCGTCAACTATGCGACGGGGCCGGGACGCTTCACATTTAATCTGCGGCTCAGCAAGACGTTTGGATTTGGACAGAAGAAAGAATCGACAGCCGGGGGCCCGGGAGGCGGACGCGGCGGCGGTCCAGCCTTCGGTGGAGCCGGTCATAGTCCGGCGGCGCATGGCGGAGGCGGCGGAGGCGACAGGGGTGGAGGGATGTTCGGCGGAGGAACTCCGACGAACAACAGATACAATCTGACGTTCAGCGTGAACGCCCGGAACTTGTTCAACAATGTGAACTTCGGGACTCCCATTGGAAACTTGGGCTCGCCCCTTTTTGGCGAAGCGAATTCGCTTGCGGGGCAGCCGTATTCTTCTCCGACGGCTAACCGGCGGATCGACTTGCAGTTGCAGTTCACGTTCTAGAGAGCTTGCGAGTTAGAATGTCCGGGCGAGCTTGCATAGGCCATGCCCGGAAGAAACAATGAAGAGGCGTAAAAAGAAAGTTCTGGATGCGGGAGTGGAGGCGCGGCGGGCGGCGCGCAATTCCGGAATCGCCCCTGCTGCCACGCGCGTGATTGCGGATAAACGCAGTCGTACAGCCAAGCACAAGAAAAAGTGGATGGAAAAAGAAGCGGAGTAGAGCCGGCGAATTGCCGAAATTCGTTTTCTTCCGATTAAGTCCAGACCGGACCTAATTTTTTGAGCCTCAGCCGGGCTTGTGCGCGGGGACGGATTCCTCGGGACGGAAAAGCGCTGCCGGCGGAATTTTCTTTCGCTCCGCGAGTGTGGCGGCAATCGATTCCAAATCTCTTTTGTCGAATCCCATGCAGCTGATTTTCACAACGCCGTCTGGCTCAATGAGAAAAATCGTGGGAACACTGGTGAGGCCGTACGCGTTCGATGCCGGGTAGCCTTTTTGCTTTTCGTCGAGAACCATGGAAAAAGTGATGCCGAATTCCCTGGCGAAGTCTTTCGTTGAAGGAGAGTCGTCCTGCGAAATGCCGAGAAACGTCACGCCGTCGCCGCCATAGCGCTTGTGGAGGCGTTCGAGATACGGAAACGTGAATTGGCAGACAGGGCAGGAGATTTTGAAGAACGCGCCGACGACGGGGCCCTGTTCGAGCAGTTTGCCGAGCGAAAAATCCTTTCCGTCGAGACCTTTTAGCGAAAAAGCCGGCGCAGGATTGCCCGCAACGATATTTGTCATTGTTCCTTCCTTGCCGAACCAGCGTGAAAGCTGCCGCAATATTCCCATAGCCCCAACTCAACGCAACGGCACCGGCGAGCCAGCATTGTGCCTCGATGCCACGAGCGAATTCAACGATCGCAGATCGCATATGCCGGCTGCGTGCATACTCAATGAATTTGTTTCGTTTTTCGCTGCATGTAATCCATGAGCAAGTACTGGCCGAGCGTGTAAGGCGTGGTGAAATAGGCTTTGCCGCGGCACATTTCCGTAATTTTCTGGACAAAATGGACGAGGCTGTAGTCGCTCGCGAGCATGAACGTGTTGATCATGATGCCCGCGCGCTTGCACTTGTTGACTTCTTCGAGCGTCTGGCCGACGACGAAAGGATCCAGTCCGAACGCGTTTTTGTAAATGCGGCCGTCTTCGAGCGTGAGAGCGGATGGTTTTCCGTCCGTGATCATGATGATTTGGCGCATGTCTTTTTTCTGGCGCAGCAGGATGCGCTGCGCCAGGCGTAGACCTTCGCGCGTGTTGGTGTAATACGGGCCAACCTGGACGCGGGCGAGCTCGCCGAGCGGAACTTCTTCCGCGCTGTCGTGAAAAAGAACAAGACTCAGCGTGTCTCCTGGATATTGTGTGCGAATGAGATGAGACAGCGCCATCGCGACGCGCTTTGCGGGCGTGAAGCGGTCCTCGCCGTACAGAATCATGCTGTGGCTGCAATCGAGAAGAACGACCGTGGCGCAGGAGCTGTGATATTCGCACTGATGGACCATGAGATCGGAATACGTCATGTCGATGGGAACTTTTGCGCCTTGGCGGCGCACTGCGTTGAAAAGCGTCTCGCTGATGTCGAGGTTCATGGTGTCCCCGAATTCGTAGGGGCGAGACACTCCTCCGGATTCGATGCCGGTCGAGAGATCGCGCGTGTCGTGACGGCCGAAACTGCTGCGGCCCAGCGAGCCCAGGAGATCCTGAAGCGTTTTGAAGCCGAGGAAGTCGATCGTCTTGTCCGTAATTTCAAAGCGTGCTTCGGGCTGCTTTTCGTGAGGCTGGCCGAGCTGGCCGCGCGCGGAGGTTTGCGGAGGCGGCGTAACTTGAGGAGGCTGTTGCGGGTTGATGTAGCCTTCCTGTGCGAGGCGTTCCATTAGTTTCTCGATGAGATCCTTAACGGCTTGGTTGTTCTGCGCGTCGGGATTTTGCAGCATGTCGCGAAGCTCCTCGCTCATGGCATCTTCGGGTAGCAGTTCGCCTTCCTGCAAGGCGCGCAGAATGGCTTCGCGGAGAGCTTCCATGGAGCGGTCGGGGTCCATCTGGGAAACGCCGTAGAATTGGGATTCGAAGCCGCTCTGCAGAAAAAAATCGCCCATGCGCTTGACGAGTTCTTCAAGGTCGATGGCATCGGCGGGTTCGCCGACGTATTTTCCGTAACGGATGAATTTCATGGGCGGTGGTCCTTGATCGTTTCCATCATAAAATCAGATCCTTCGTCGCGATGCTCCTCGGGATGACGACCCTTCGCCGCGTCCTCAATTAAACTGGCGGCGCGGCGGGCGGCCGGGACTTTCACGCTGCTCCGGCTGCTGCTTGGGTTTGTCCGCGTAAAAGCCGCGCTCTTCGCTGCGGCCGATCCGGCGATGCGCCCACAAACCTTCGAGGATCATTTCCGCCGCGGATGCGGCAGCTGCGGCGTCCTTGCGGTCCTGAACGCCGAGACGGCCGATATTTTCCATCAAACCCTGGATTCTCGAGAGCTGGTGATGTCGATCCGAAGCCGTCGCCAGCTCCGGGAGTTTTAGCTCGCCGCCGATTTCAAACCACTGAATAACAGGCTGGAAATTTACATCGGCGAAATGTTTGCTGAAGACGCGGCCGACGGCGGTGCGGATGAGTTCGCGTGCGATTGTATCCGCTCCCTTGAGTTCGCCTTCGTATTCGAGTTCGAGCTTGCCGGTGATGGCGGGAAGGGAAGAATAGACATCGGCGATCCGCGCTACGGCGGACTTTTCGCCGGTGCGCGCGGCGCGGTGCTCGGCGCTGCTGACGAGACTCTCGAGAACGGTAATGGGCAGGCGCTGACTGACGCCGGAGCGGCGGTCCACGCGTTTGTCCTCGCGAGCCTGGAAAGCGATTTCCTCGACGACGCTGCATAGATAGGCTGGCACTTCCACTTTACGCCCGGCGTCGCGAACGACCCACGCTTCTTGCGCGGTGATGGCCATGCCTTCCTCGAGCGTGGAAGGGTAGTGCGTACGAACTTCGGACCCGATGCGGTCTTTAAGCGGAGTGATGATTTTGCCGCGGGCGGTGTAGTCCTCCGGATTCGCGGTGAATACCAGCAGGACGTCGAGTGGCAGGCGCAGCGGGTAACCCTTAATCTGGATGTCGCCTTCTTGCATGATGTTGAAGAGGCCGACCTGTATTTTTCCGGCGAGATCGGGAAGCTCGTTGATGGCGAATATGCCGCGATTGGCGCGGGGGAGAAGGCCATAGTGGATGGTCAGCTCGTCGGAAAGATCCCGGCCGCCGCGAGCGGCGCGGATGGGGTCAACGTCTCCGATAATATCGGCCATGGTCACGTCCGGAGTGGCGAGTTTTTCCACATAGCGGTAGTCGCGCGGCATCCAGGCAATGGGCGTGTTGTCGCCTTCGGCTGCGATTTTCTCGCGGCAGGCGCGGCAGATGGGACGCAGTGGGTCGTCGTTGATTTCGCAGCCGGCGACGACAGGAATCTCCGGATCGAGGAACTGAACCAGGCCGCGGAGGATGCGGCTCTTCGCTTGTCCGCGAAGTCCCAGGAGAATGAAATTGTGCCGCGAAAGCAGCGCGTTGATGATTTGCGGGATGACCGTGTCTTCGTAGCCATGCACGCCGGGAAAGAGCGGCTCGTTCTTTTCAATCATTCGCAGAAGATTCTGGCGCATTTCGCTTTTCACGGAGCGTGAGACGGTACGAGCATCGAAATCCGGAATGCGTTTGAGTTCGCCAAGTGTGCGAACTTTTGGATGGACTGAAGATTGCATCGGTGTGCTTGCCGTCATGATGTCCCGTTCCGCGTCCCGAGCAAAGCGGGACGCACAGAATACTAATTCAAACCGTGTCCATTGCCGCCGGCGCGCTGGCGCATCACTCCTGTCTTCTGTAGATGCGGTGCCCAGGCGCGAAGATACCCGACGAGGCGCTCCTGCCGGTCCGCTTCGCTCCGCAGTTCGAGAATCTGCTGCTTCCACATCAGATCCATCGGCAGCGTGCCCGCCACAAGGAACGAGAATCCTGTGGAATCGGGGCTCTCCGTGTTCTTTGGATAGTCCTCGAAGAGCAGAGTGTGGCAAGTTTCGTAGAGTTCGACAAGCTCGCGAAAGAGAGATGGGTTAGCGGGTGAGTCGCGGTCTTCCAGGTAATCCACATGTCCCTCGGCGAGTGGCTTTTCGTCGAAGAACTCGATGACGCGAAAGCGTTCGCGGCCCACCGTCAAGATGGCCATGGTTTCGTCGTCATAGCGTTTGACCACTTCAATAATTTCCGCCGTGCACCCTACGCGTACAACGCCCTTCGGGAGTGCCAGGAGAACGCCGAACTCGGTTTTTTCCTTCAAGCAGCGGCTGACCATTTCGAGATAGCGCGGCTCAAAGATGTGCAGGGGAAGGTCTGCGCCGGGGAGAAGGACGACGTTCAGTGGAAAGAGCGGAATCCGATCGGGCCGCATAGTGCCAGCTCAGATGATACCAGACGGGAGTGACTTCTGAGTGGTTAGTAGTGAATAGTCAGTAGTGAGCAGTTCGACTTGGATTGTTAACAGGATTGTTAAGCGCAAGAGCCTGCAGGGATGCCGGCGCTGCCAATGCCGGTCAAAATAACTGAATTTTCGAGAGTTGGCCCGGCAGGAGTGGGTGATAAGCTTGCGAGGCTTTTCAGGGCAGATAGAAGAAGGAGATTATTCCGTGGACAGGAAAAAGAATCTTTCGGCCGCGCTGTATGGAGGTTGTTTGGCCTTCGCGCTGCTAGTGTGCGGCTTGCCGGTTTTTCCGCAGACTACGACGCCTGCCGCTCCTGGTCAAAATGCCCAGACGGCAGATCCGGCGGACGCAGCCTGGGAAAAGTTGACTCCCTACCAAAAATCCCAACTCGAGCGCATGTACAACGATTGGGCTTTCCTTGCGAAATTTCGCGAAGCTGATAAGGAACTGCCTCCTCCTGCGGCGGGCGAGGTGCGCGTGGTGTTCCTGGGTGATTCCATCACTGAAGGGTGGGGCATGAAGGCTACTGCAACGTCGCCGGGCCGCGGCGAGTTTTTTCCAGGCAAGCCCTACATTAACCGCGGTATCTCCGGGCAGACTACGCCTCAAATGCTGCTGCGCTTTCGGCAGGACGTCGTCGAACTGAAACCGAAAGTTGTCGTGCTTCTTGCGGGCACAAATGACATCGCCGAGAACACCGGGAAAATGACGCTGGGGGAGATCGAAAACAATATCGAGTCCATGAGCGAACTTGCCCGCGTGAATGGGATTCGTCCCGTATTGTGTTCGGTTTTGCCTGCGAGCGATTTCCACTGGCACAGGGGACTGGAGCCTGCGCCCAAGATTAGAGCCCTGAACGCGTGGATCAAGGAGTACGCTGCGAGAAATGGCTTCGTTTTTGTTGACTACTATTCGCCAATGACGAATAGCGAAGGAGGGCTAAAGCCCGAGCTCAGCCCGGATGGTGTGCACCCGAACAAAGCGGGATACGAAATTATGGCGCCGCTTGCCGAGGCTGGAATCGCGGACGCTTTGAAGAAGCCGATTCGCTGAGTCGCCAGCCCGTCCAATCATTCGAGCCGCTCGAAATTCCAAACTTTATGACCTCAGCAGGAGTCACTGAGTCGTGTCTCCATTGCAGACCGGGTGTGCTCGTCGTCCTTGTAGCGACGAACTTGTCAGGCAGCCCGCTGCCGGGAGGGTGACGTCGCCCCTTAACCCATAGATTGTCTACTGGGGCCAACCTGAAATTAACTAGAGACCCCTTTGACTCTGGAGCGTCCAACCAAAGTAGGAAACCTCTTGTAGTAGATCATCTATGGGAGTATAAGTCCTTGGACATGCCAAAACGAGGTGCACCTCCCTTACAGGCGGATCTGCTCCAGGGCACCCTGGATCTTTTGATCCTGCAGACCCTCGTGCTCGGCGCGGCCCACGGCCACACCATCGCGCACGTGATCGAGCACCGCTCCGATGCCGTCTTGCAAGTTGAACATGGCTCGCTGTACCCGGCTTTGCATCGTCTGGAGGACCGTGGCTGGATCGCCTCGTTCTGGGGCACTTCCGAAAACAACCGTAAAGCGCGTTATTACCGCCTGACTCGATCAGGGCGCCAGCAACTCGCCCAGCAAACCAGCCGCTGGGAACAGCTGGTAAGCGCGATCAACCGGGTGCTCCGTCCGGCAAAGGAGTAGCGCCATGGGATGG
>Ga0247669_1000540_pt1 | contig 14674 bp, 11 predicted proteins | sample CNK10_metaG_FD_182734 | JGI IMG/M metagenome (GOLD analysis project Ga0247669, IMG submission 182734) | Soil microbial communities from Purdue University Martell Research Forest, Indiana, United States - CNK10 | ecosystem: Environmental > Terrestrial > Soil > Temperate forest > Bulk soil...
CAAATCCGTTGCTCCGAAACTGGCCGAGGGCGCAACAAAAGCAAGCGAAGCGGTAAAAGTCGACATTCAATCTCCGGAACTTTGCGGCCGCTTCACCGCGCGCGTGATTCGCGGCGCGAAAATCCAGCCTTCTCCGAAATGGCTGAAGGATCGCCTCGAAGCGAGCGGCGTCGCCAGCATCAGCAATGTCGTGGACATCTCCAACCACGTGATGCTCGAGCTCGGCCATCCGCTTCACACCTTCGACTACGACAAAGTCCGCGACCATCGCATCGTCGTCCGCCGCGCAAAAACAGGCGAAAAACTTCGAACGCTCGATGGCATCGAACGCACTCTCGATCCGGCCCTCTGCATGGTTTGCGATGGCGACGGTTCCCGCGCCGTGGGCATCGGCGGCATCATGGGCGGCGCCGAAACCGAGATCTCTTTCTCCACAAAAAACATTCTCATAGAATGCGCCTGGTTCGAACCGGTCGCCGTTCGCAAAGCCGCGCGCTTCCTAAAACTTCACACCGAAGCCTCCACGCGTTTTGGCCGCGGCGCCGATCCCGAAATGGCGGAGCTCGCTTCCCGCCGTGCCGCCGAATTGATCCTGCAACTCGCCGGCGGCGAACTCCTCGCGGGCGTTGTCGATGTCTATCCCGGCAAACGCGCGCCCAAAAAAATCCAGTTGACGCGCGCGGAAATTCTTCGCGTCATGGGCGCGGATGTTCCTGACAAGGAAATTGAAGCAATCCTTGGCGCGCTCGGTTTCGCCCCCATTCGAATCGGCGAAAATCGCGGCTCCCCAGGCTCGCTTCTCGCCGCGTGGGAGTGCACGCAGCCTTCCTGGCGCGCGGAAGTGGAACGCGAAATCGATTTGATCGAGGAAGTCGCGCGCATTTACGGTCTCGATAAATTTCCGCCGCGCTTGCCCGCTGCGCGCCAAGGCGCTCAGCGTTTGCGGAAATTCGAACCCGAACTGCGTGTGCGCGAACGCCTGATTGGTCTCGGCTATCGCGAAATCCTCACGATTCCTCACGTTGCCGAGGAACGCGACGCGCTCTTCCGCGCGGAGGGCGTGACTCCAGCGCGACTTTCGAATCCCCTCTCGGAAGAAGCCGGCGTGCTCCGTTCAAATGGCCTCGTCACCATGGCCGCCGCTCTCGAATGGAATTTGAATCACGGCCAGCGCAACGTGCGCTTGTTCGAAATCGGCCGCACCTATCATGTCAATGGATTCGAATCGGTCGAAATACCTGTGCTCACCATAGGTGCGACGGGCGAGGCGCGCGAAAAAGGCATCTACGAAAATGCTCGCGAGTACGAATTCGCGGATTTGAAAGGCGACCTCGACGCCATCGGCGCGCTCGCCGGCGGCTTCGACTGGACCAGCGACTGGCCCCAATCTGCTTCAGCCTGGCTCCATGCCGCTCGCCGCGGAATGATCCATTTACTGAGCGCCGATTTGCAATCCGGCGATTCACAATCCGTCATTCCGAGCGAAGCGAGAAATCTCTCTTCGATTGGAACCGCAGGGCAACTTGCGCGGCGCGTGGCGGAAAAATTAAAATTGCGGCAGGAAGTTTTCCTCGCGGAAATTCGCCTCGATCCTTTGCATGCTGCGATTCGCGCGGCGAAGGAGGCGCGGCGCTATGAGCCGCTGCCGCGTTTCCCGGCGGTCGAGCGCGATTTTTCTTTGTTACTGGCGGACGGCACCGCTTTTTCGGAGGTCGTCAAAACGATTCGTGCGCTCCACATCGCGGAAATTTCGTCCATCGAAGCGGCGGATCTTTTCCGCGGGAAAAATGTGCCTGCGGGAAAATATTCGCTGCTCGTGCGCGTAACGTTTCAGAGCCGCGAAGCGACGCTCACCGACGCGCAGGCGAGCGAATTTTCCGCAAAAATCACCGCCGCGCTTGAAAAAAATCTCGGCGCGCAGCTTCGTGCGAGCTAGCAGCCCCCTCCGTAGTACCCCATCCAAATTCTACTGGCGGGAAGACGGCACGATATATCGTGCCCCTGCGAGTGTGGTATCTTTGCGCGACGGTGATCACGGCGAGAAACCATGAGCAGTCCCGTAAAAGTTGAGATTTTCGGACAGACGTACGCGATTCGCGGCGAACTGGACGAAGCGTACGTCCACAAGCTGGCGGCGTTCGTTGACGAAAAAATGCACGCCATTGCCGCGGGCGGAGCCACCGTGGACACGCAAAAAGTCGCCGTGCTGGCCGCGCTGGCCATTGCCGATGAGCTGCATAGCATTCAGAAAGATCGCGGCGACCGCGAAGAATTGATGCGCGAACAAGCCGAGCGCTGCCTGACTCTCGTCGAGCGCGCCCTGAAGCAAACAGCTTAGCGGCACCAAAAGATACTTTCCGTTGCGCAATCCTCCATCTGCTCTCAAACATGTGATTATTGGCTCCATTGCGTGGGGGTGCGGTCCCAGCGGTGTTTGCGGAGCTCGGTGTGAAGGGCGGGGGGCAGGGGGCCTTTGGCGCTGGCGGCGAGATTGGATTCGACGTTACGGATTTTGCGCATGCCGGGGATGATGGTGGCAACGTCTTTGTTGTTAAGGATGAAGCGCAGAGCCATTTCGGGCATGGTCATGCCGTCCTTGAGAAGAGGTTTGAGCGCGTCGGCGTGGGCCACGCTGGTCTTGAGGTTTTCCGCGACGAAATAGGTGTTGCGCCAGTCGCCTTTTGGCCAGGTGCTGTCGAGCGTGAGAGTTCCTGCGAGCGAACCTTCATCGAAGGGCACGCGTGCGATGACGGCGACATCTTTTTCGCGGCACGCGGGAAATAGTTCGTCCTCGGGATTTTGATCGAAGATGTTGTAGATGACCTGGACGGCGTCGACGAGGCCGGAGCGCACGGCGCGGATGCCGTTCCAGGGTTCCCAGCGATTGAGGCTGATGCCGACGGCGCGGACTTTGCCGCTGCTGCGAAGATTTTCGATCGCGCGAGGGAGGCGCGCGTCGTCGAGCCACTTGTCTTCCCAAGTGTGAAACTGGATGAGGTCGAGGGTTTCGACACCAATATTCGCGAGACTTTTTTCGACGTACTCGACGATGTACTCGGGAGGAAAACAATCGTCGAGAGTAAATTCGCGGCGGCTGGGCCAGCGGCGATTTTTCGGCGGAACTTTTGTGGCGACGTACAGTTTTTTGTCGGGGCCGGCGGCGGAAGCGTTTTTGTTGGCGCGAAGAATTTTTCCGAGAAGCTGTTCGCTGTGGCCGTCGCCATAGGCCCAGGCAGTGTCGAAGAAGTTGCAGCCGAGATCGACGGAACGCTGGAGCGACGCGAGCGATTCCTTATCCTCCGAGCCGGTCCAGCCGGCCATGCCCCACATCCCATAACCAATTTCGCTGACGTTCCATCCGGTCCGGCCGAAGCGGCGGTAGTGCATGGTGTGCTCTCCTTGAGGTGCGGGCATATTATATGGGGAAAACAAATGCCCGTTATGTGGCGAAACTCGTTATGTGGCGTTCCGGCTTGAGTCTTTTCCGTTGGCTGACTGGAGACTACTCGCCGCCCGTCTGGTACTAGTGTGGTAGTAGCGCTTGCGCTTGGGCTAACGTATCCGGCTATGTGCCGACTCTCCGATAGCGCCGTGCTTCGAACCTTTTGTTTACCTCTGGTCTTGCTGGCCGTTCTGGCCATTTTCGCTGGCCACTTGAATGCACAGGCACCTGACACAGCGACTCTCAAAGGGCAAATCAGTGATCAGAGCCAGGCCGCAGTGTCCGGCGCTGAGATCACGCTTAGGAGCACGCTAACGAACGTTGAACGCAGTGCCCACTCCGACTCTTCCGGGAATTTTAGTCTGGCTGGCCTGGCAATCGGCCGCTATGCGCTCACGGTGCGGAAAGAGGGCTTTGCGCATGCCAGTCAGGAACTGACCCTTATTGCTGGAACTACGGCCGATCTTAAGATTCAACTGAGCGTTTCGGCGGTTCAAACGCAAATTCAGGTGACTGGAACGAGCGGCGAAGTTCGCACCGACGAACCACAGTTTGGAGATCGCTTGAGTTCAGCAGAAGTGGACGAATTGCCGCTGCTAAACCGCAGGATTACCTACCTGCCGCTGGTGAATGCGGCGAACCGCCCGGCGCTGAATCAAGGCGATGTCTTCATGAACCAGAACCTGTTTACGACAAACGGCTCGGGGCGCCGGCAAACGTCTTGGGTGGTCGATGGCAGCACGGGAAACGACAGTTGGGGAAGGCAAACGATTTTCACCAATGTGCCGCGCGAAGCTGTGCAGGAGATGACCGTCCTGGAGAACGCGTTTTCAGCGGAATATGGCGCAACGACCGGTGGCGTGGTGAATGTCGTTACCAAAACAGGCGGTAATGAATATCACGGAGACCTGCTCGGAATGTGGCGGCCAAACGCAACCGCCGCCAAGCTCGCGGGCTTCACCGCCAGCAATGCGACCAGCGGCAATCAGATCGTGAGTGACTCGTTAGGACAGCTGGCAACTTCGATTGGCGGGCCGATTCCCGTCAGCGACCGCACACACTTTTTCTTCGCCGGTGAGTATAGTCATGAAAATCGCGGCTCACCCGTGACGTCTCCACTCGCGCCGGGTGTTTTCGTCGGGCATTACACCGATTGGATGAGCTTTCTTCGCATCGACCATCGCATTAGTGATGCGAATACGCTCTTCTTGCGGGCGAATACCGACAGCTTCCATGACACCAATCCGAACGGCACCGTCGGCGGCAACAACTTGCCCAACGTCGGTCGGATTTTTCGCCGCCGGACCTACTCATTCGAGCTGGGCGACACTGCGGTGTTATCACCATCATGGTTGAATACGGCGCGGGCACAGTTTCAGCTTGCTTCGCCGATCACGCAGTTCGATCCGATAATCTTCGGCACCCAATTCATCGTGCCGATCACGGCCGGGGGGACGTTCACGAGCGGAACATCACAGTCCGCCCTGCTTTTGAATCGGCAGTTTGGATTCAATGACACGGTGGCCGCGAATTGGAACCGGCATCAGGTCAAGTTCGGCGTTGATGTAGTGCAGTCTCACAGCGGGGGGAACAGCAAGGAATTCGGCGGCCCTTTCTTCCTGGGACAACTGACGTACAATCCGTGCAATCTCACGCTTGCCGAATGCGAAAGTTCCACCTACTTGAACAACATAGCCAATGTGGCGCGCTACAGCCAGAGCTACGGCAACGCGAGCTACACGGCGGACGATACACTCTGGGCGCTCTTCGCCCAGGACAACTGGAAAATTCGGCACGATTTCACGCTTGATTTGGGGGTGCGCTATGAGCAGCAGACGTTTACCGACGCCCGCAAGAATTTTGCGCCCCGAATCGGCTTTGCGTATGACTGGCGGGGCCGCGGCACCACTGTGATCCGTGGCGGGTTCGGAATCTACTACGCCCAGGTTGTAGACAATGCTGCCGCGAATTATGCCCTCGGCGGGCCGACCGGCTTTTTCAATTTTTCCGCGGGTCCGGGCCAAGTCGGATTCCCGGCAAGTGTGTCGGACGTGCCGTTGCCGGCGTTTCCTCCGGGAGCTGTCGCACCCGTCCGCAGTATTTACATCCGGCCCGGGCGAGCCGCGTTCTACAATCAATTTTTCGATACGTCGCTGCTCATCGGCTATCCGGATGATCTGCTGAACCCGTATTCGGAGCAATGGACGTTTGGCTTGCAGCGCAACTTGGGCAGAGGGTGGGTTCTCAGCGCGGACTATGTTGGATCACACACCGTCCATGTGGTGCGGCCGCTCGATGTCGATCCTCCGACGCCGTTCGTTCGCACCGCCCAGGGGCAAACTCAGAGCGCACAGGCCGCGAACTGCACACGTCCCCTCTGGGTTGCGTTTTATGCCACGATGGGGCGAACCTGCAACACAAGCACGGCGAATCCGCCCCAGCCGGCCTATAGCGTGATTCAAACGGACGTAAACAACGGGCATGTCCGGTACAACGCGCTCGATCTCAACCTCACCCATCAGTTCGCCAACCGCTTCGCGATGCTCGCGAGCTACGTGTACTCTCATACGATTGACAACGTCGATCCAGATGTTCCTGGCCAAAATCCGAACGATCCCAATTTCACAGGCAAACAAGAAGAGGGCAACGCGATTTTCGACCAGCGGCACCGCTTCGTGCTTAGCGGCACATATCATGCGCCAATTGGGTTCGATTTCGGCGGGATTGCAACGCTGACTTCCGGCCTGCCGTTCAACTTTGTGACCGGCTCGAACAACAGCGGTGACACCGGCGCGACCACGGATCGTCCGGTGATCAATGGCGTGGTGGTGGGGCGCAATACCGGGCGAGGGCGCGCGATCTATGATTTTTCGCCATTCGTCGAGAAGGCGTTTAGACTCACGGAGCGGGTTCGAGTACAGGCTCGCTTCGAAGCCTTCAACGTATTCAATCATGCGAATTTTGTCGGTTATAACAGCACATTCGGCAATCAGGCTACCCCGAGTGCCGTTTTCGGGCAGCCTCTCAGCGGCATCACAAACCAACTGCCTGCCCGCTCGCTGCAGTTTACGTTGCGATTGCTGTATTGAAGCGGTGTGAAGTAAGCTGATGCTCCTTTTGGAGGTCAGTTCGATGAGTTCAAGCAAAGATTCAGGGTCGAAGCTGCCTCAACTTGGTCCATTGGAAATGCATCTGCTCGCATTGTTGTGCCAGAGGAAAGATGCCACCGTCCGCGAACTGCTGGTCTCAGGAAAAATTGAAGCCGCCTATACCACGGTAATGACGACCTTAGACCGGTTATACAAGAAGGGATTTCTGCATCGTGCTACAGATGCTCAGGGACAGGCATTTCGGTATCGCTTGAAGCAGGACGACCGGATGTTTTATCGCGCAACTCTCGGAGCGAACCTCAACCGCTTGCTGCAACTCGCTGCGGACCCTTCCTTGCCGCTTTCCTATCTCGTTGAAACCGTAACCGAGCATGACAGTGCGCTGCTGGATGAACTGCGGCGCGCCGTTAATCGCAAGCGGCAGGAATTGCGCCGGGGACGAAAGCCATGAGCTATTTCCTCAGGGCCGCGTTGTTATGGTTTGGCGCATTCTTCCTCATTTATGTGACGCTCTCGATCGGTGTGGTCGCCACCTGGCAGTTCGTAAGCAAAAGGGCCACGGCGTGGAACGCGTCGATCTTGTACCGGCTGCGCATGCTTCCCCTTATAGCCGCAGTCGCGCTTGTCGTTTTCGTTGTCGTTCCTTCATTTCTTCGCCTGGAACCCTATCAGAGCGGAGAAACGGTTGGTGTTTTAGGCGTCGGGCTGGCGTGCGGCGGAATCGTCGTGGTGTGTTTCGGAGCTGCTTCAGCCCTCTTCTCTTTATGGAAGGCGCGCCGGTTTCTCGCATCTTGCCCCCAAACGCGGTCCAGGCAGCTGGACAAGTCCGGCGCTTGGATAGTTGAGATTGCTACCGCCAAACCGATGCTTCTGGTTACTGGCATCTATCGACCCAAGCTGCTGATTTCAGAACAGGTGGTTCGACGCTTGGATGAAGGCGAGATGCAGGCGGCGATCCGGCATGAGCTGGCACACGCTGGTTTCCACGACAATTTCAAAAAGCTGGTACTTCGAGTTTCAAAATTCCCGTTTCTTTCAGAACTGGAACGGAGCTGGATGCACGCCGCGGAAATTGCCGCCGATGATGCCGCAGTGACGGATGAGTCCAGCGCTGTTGATCTCGCGTCGGCCTTGCTCAAGGTAGCGACTCCGATCGCCAGCCAAGTGCCGGAGCTTGCGACGAGCCTCATGCCAGACTCAGAACAGGCTCTGAGTGCGCGCATCGAGCGGTTGATGGCATGGCAGCCGCGTCCAGACGCGCAGAGGCGCAGGCATTCGGAGACGGCGTTTATCCTAACCATGTTCGGCCTGCTGGCTATTGGCTACGGGCCGTTGCTGCGGCAGGTTCACGAACTGAGCGAACTCCTCATTCGGTAGATATTGCCGCGGTAGTATCGGGTTGGTTGGGCGGCGCGCCAATTGCGGCCTGGGCCTGACTATGCTCCAACGCATGTTCGAGCGCGAGCGTGCCGTCCAGCCAGGCTTTGAAGCTCGTATAGGCAAGCGCCTGAAGGCGTGCAATGCTCGAAATTTTCGCATATCATCTCGTGCCATGAAGAAATGGATTATCGCAACGCTGCTGATGGCTACTGCGGCGGTCGCGCAGCAAACCCACAATCAATATGAGCCGCAGAACGCACCGGGCGCCGGTCAGAGGCTGCTGGCGCAATTTGCGGGCGACTGGGACGTGGTCAAGACGTTCTTCCCGATGAATGGGAAGCCCCGCGTGACGAAAGCCACGTGTAAGCAGTACATGATCCAGGACGGCAAGTTTCTGCAGTCGGATTTCACCTTCTTCGATTCTGACGGAGCGAAGAGCACCGGCACCGGAATCTCCGGCTTCGATCCCAAAACGAATCGCTTCACCACCGTGTGGTACGACTCGCGGCAGACGACGATGTCGATTCGCCAAAGCGACGGCACGTTTGACGGCAAGAACATCGTGCTGTGGGCCACGGCCCTCGATACCGAGAATCCTGGGCGCAAGACTGTTGCCCGCGCACACCTTGAGGAAGACGGCCGCGTTCTCCTCCATCGCCATTTCTTGATCGATGACAAAGGGGAGGAGCGAATGATCATCGAGCTGCGCATGACGCGGAAGTAGTTTCCTCGGTCCCCAGCGCATGCAGGGATCCTCCCGGTCCATTCTGTCAGCCATCCGCCCGGTCCGTACCCCCCCAAGATGTGACCCCTCCCCCCCCCGTGTTTTTCATAAGAATGTGATTCGATGAGGGTTAGCAGGTGGGGGTATGCGAAAGATGTGATTCTAAAGGGGATAGATCGGAGGGGCGTTGAAAGGTTGGCATGTTGAAAGGTTTGAAGGTTTGGATGTGAGGAGAAACCCAGCGAAGGGGAGGGTGATGGGGTGGTTGGCGAGCCGAACATAAAATATGATAGCAGGGTTAGTTACCAGTTGTCAATAGTTTTGTCGTTTACTGAGTAGGTCATTCGAACGGGGAGGCGCGGATTCGAAGGAGAGCGGCGGAAGTCGAGGGGTTTGAGGGAGTTGGCGGGATTGAGACGGTTTGGTGAGACTGTGGAAATGTGTGGAAAAGTGTGACAAGAAGGTGGGTAGTGAATAGTGGGTAGTGAGTAGGGGCCTCCTAGCGAGAGTCGGGGCACTCGCCGCGCGTCGGTGGAAGTGACGGGATAGAAAAAAACCGAAAATGAAGGACCCACCCTTGCAAAACCCAAACCCGCAAGGATGGGGCACCCTACGGAGAGAAACAAAGTCAAAATCTTCCATGAGAGGAAAGGATGTTCCACACGGCGTTTGGTAACTACTATGGGATTAGGATCGGGCGAGTGCGGTTGTGGAGGCGGTAGACGGAGAAATCGCGGCGGTCCACGGTGAATATTTTGCGGAGGCCCTCTCGTTCGGCGACACGGATGAGCGCGGCGTCGGCGAGGTCCATAGGACGGTTGGCGTATTTACGCATGAGCTCGCGGGTTCTGGGAATATCGCTCGAATCGAAGGGAAGTAAAAGGACGGCGCCTCGCTCGAGCATTTCCCAGAGGGCTTCTTGCGCCGCAGGCTGGTCGGATAAGAGGTACATGGCTTCGACGAGCGGAGGCCAGACGGTGGCGAGAGGCTCGCGCAAGGGCTTGAGAGCGGCAACGCACTTGGCGTGGTGCTGGTCATCTGCATCGACCAGGGCGACGAGCGGCCCGGCATCAATGAGAATCAAGGACGGTTCCCACGGCGCTTGAGAAGTGCGGCAAAGCGGCGGCCGGTCTGCTCGGAGCGTTTGGGATTCCCGCCGCGGACAATTCCGATGAGGTCCATCATTGCTTCGTAAGGAGAAGCGACGGGCTCCTCGCGATCCGCCCATGCGGCGATGGCCCGGCGAATCACTTCCGAGGTGGAAAGGCGTTTGCGGCGAGCCAGGCGCGCGATGCGCTGGCGAGTTTTGGGGTCAAGCCGGAGAGTGAGTGGAGATGCCATGGCGGAGCGCGTTAATCTTAAGTGTAACACGTTTTGTAATACAGGGCGAACCTGGGGGCAGGGTAGGACACTCGTCCGATGCCTATTGCAGAAGTTTTACTCTTATTGCGCAAGGGCCGCGTTGATTCTCACCGATTTCAAAGGAGACCTCTCGGCCGCGTCTTAATTGATTCCACCGAGTAGGTGGAGTAAAGCTATTTCGATGAAAGTACCACTCCTTGCCGTCCGAGTCTTCCAAGAACCCGAAGCCCAAAAGCAGCCGCAAGATTCGGCCTGTCCTGGCAACTGTTTTTCTGACTTGAGCCGGTTGCTTCTCTTGAACAGCCGACGTCATTTCAGGAGCTGTGACTTCCGCTTTGCTTGGTTCTGAGAGTGGTCTGCCAAATTCCACGGTGGATACGGCGGAGACGCTTTCAGAATAGTGATCACGAAACGTTGCCCACAAGCCGCTCGGATGCAGGAGTCCGCTATGCTTCTGAATGCTTTGGACGAGATTGTTAGCAAATTGTGGCACGTGCCTGCCAATCGCATAACGCAGTCCGTCATCCAAAACCCTTTGGAACCGCCGGACAAGGTCTTCGTCGAACTCTCGGTTTTGGATGGCGGTGGACACTACCTCCAACGCCCTTACGAAGTGTTTCTCACACTCCTCCGAGTCTTTTTCTCGAATGTTCAGTTCAGCCCAACGTCTAAAGCACTCCGCGGACTGGTCTGCGAGTTCTATGCGTCGTTTGGGAGAGCGGTCACTCGCTCGCTTGAGGAGGCTTTCATAACTGGCCCCTGCCTCCTGGAACCGCCCCAGCCGCGTGAGGATTAGGGCTCGCACTGACTCTAAAGCAAACTCACCGGGGTCGAGGCGCAGTGCGGCGTCGATACGCAGCAATGCGTTTTCGTAATCATGTAAGAACTTAAGAAGGAACAGCGCGTAGCTGTACTTCACGAGGGGAGAGCTCGGGTCGAGCTGTTCTGCAGCTTCGAGTTCCCGGGAGGCTGCAAATAGTTCTCCGGCTTCGGTTTCGATCAAGGCCGAGACACGATAGCTCTCGCAGTACGTGGGAAGTAACCGCTTGGCCTCGTTAATATCCGCGCGCGCGCCATTGATATCCTTGTTGCGGAGCTTACTCAGCGCTTTCCGTAGGTAGGTTGCGCAGATTCTCTGGTCCCGTGTCTCGGCTTTTGCGGCGTAAATGTCATATTTGTACGCGGCACGTTGGAGGGCCGTCGCCTCGCTCATCTGCCTTAGCTGCTTGAGTGAATCCTGGACTCCGCTAAAGACGGCAGAGGACGGCGGAGCGAATTTGTCGATGTACTCAGATGCAAATTCCGAGATGTAGTAGCCGACCGAAGGATCCTCTGGTCGGGTGCTGGAGGTCTCAAAGGCTCGTTTTAGAATGCTCGAGTGATGTAGCGTATTTAGGGCCCACTCAACTTGGTCGCCACGCTTATTTCTAGTGAGAAAATAGAGCTCGGCTTGGGTTAGAGGGCGCCTCGCAGAGGCCAGGATGTGAAGAATCTCCCTTTCGGAGTCGCTAAGTCTTTCGAAAAGGTTCTCGAAGCAAAACTTAACGACCGATTCAAATGATCTTCCCCCTTTTTCCAGTAGTTTTGAAGGGTCAGCGCCTGCGGCGACGCTTGATACGAACCATTTTATTAGGAGTGGGCTGCGGTGCAGCCAGTAGCAATATTTGTTGAGCGTGTCTTCGCGGAGTTCGCTAATTAGCCGCAGGTTCAGGGTTTGCCCGTATCTGCGCGCGAGGCGCGCAGCGGTCTTTATGTCTAGCGGGTCGAGACTATACCTCAATTCGAGTTCGCCCAATCCGACGCGAGAGGTAATCACAACTTTGGAACCGGTTGGCACTTCCGAAAGCAACGGTCGAATCAAATCCGGGGAAATGGTTTCAAGGTTATCGATCGCCAACAGAATTTTCAGGTGAGACATGTAATCTTTGATTTCCAATAGCAAGGCATCGACGCTCCCTGTTTGAATTGTGGGTGCGCCAAGGGCCGTCGCTATGCTCTGGACTAAGCCCAGGGTTGACGCAATCGAGTCCTTAATTTCCTCGATGCCTAGCGCCGTGAGCATTTTGGTCTTGAGAGAAACCCAGATGATGGCGTCGTACTTATTCTCTTTCTCCATTTCTAGTAGGTCATAAAGACAGCGAAGCGCGAGGGCGGTCTTCCCTAGTCCACCTTCACCTACGATCGTTACAATCGGGTGAGGCGATAGGAGGAGTCGCGTTACTTCCTTTCGGTCTTTTTCGCGCCCTAGGAAGCCGGTGTCGTCGAATTCTGGTAGGGGTAGATTGTGAGGAACGGTAGAGAGGTCTACTGCCCAAAAGGTAGGGATGGTAAGTGATAGGACGTACGAAGGGCTAGATTGCAATCGCTGGAGGGTGTTGTTTATTTCGATGCAGCCGTAGGCTTTAAACTTCTTGCTAAAATCTCGCGCAAGGTCATAGAGCGCCGCGAAATCGTCCGGTTCGAGTGGGCGGGTGTGACAAACGCGATTTCTGACTGGTGCGAGGCTAATTAGAGTGTCTGCAGAATCGCGAACAACGCGGTCGTTTAACTTTACAAATTGGTCTGCTAGGACATGCAAGAGCTTTCCCAAATCAGCGAAATCGGCGTAATCAAGAAGTTCCGACGCCCCTGGGGAAATATCTGTTCCGCTCGTCTTATGATCTTCGCTCCAACGTCTCGAAGCGTTCTTTTGGACATCCTCGGGGAGGAAGGAGTCTATGCTGGCAATCGCTGCGACTTCGCGAATGGCGCTCCGCAGATCCATTTCAACCGCGGAGAGAAGTGCAAAGCAGGTAAGCCTCGTAGCAATAACTCTGTTGGACATTTCAGCTCGCCCCTTGGGCCGCGTGAGTAGGACTTATCCTTCGGATAAGGACGATAGAGTATCCTTTGCCTGAAAGAAATAATACCATTCGCGCGTTCTCGCGGGGGAGGGGAGTGGGCCGTGTCCCCTGCGTGGGTTCGGTTGATCACGTCGGATTGCGTGAGGTGGCAAACAAGCGGGGCCCTTCGCTTCGCTCAGGATGACTGGGTGCGGTGCATGGCTTGGCGGAGGAGGGCGTTGATGCGGGTCTGGTAGCCGGGGCCGGAGCGCTTGAGCCAGTCGAGGACGTCGGCGTCGAGGCGGATGGTGACGGGGCTTTTGATGGGGCGGTAGAATTTGCCGACGACGGCCTTGCTCCAGTCCGTTATTTCGGGAATGTCGGATGTATCGATATCCTCGTCGCGGAGACGGACAAGAGCTTCGAGCTCCGGATCAGGGCTTTTGGCGCCCCCGTTCATAGATTTCTCTTTCGCCGCGCGTAGCTTTTCGGGCTGAAATGATTCTGACTTCTTCCTCATTTTCGTCTTCATTCTCATTCTTATTGGCCGGCTCCTGCAGGGTGTGAACTACCACGAGGACCACGACACCGTTTACCAGCCCGATGGTCAGCCATCTTTCCTCCAGTTCATAGTCGTCCAAGAGGCTGACGGCGCGGGGGTCGCGAAAGACGAGAGCGGCGCGCTCGAAACTGACACCGTGCTTGGCGAGGTTGCCGGCATTCTTTTGCTCGTCCCAAGTAAAGCGCATTCAGACGATGTACCTACAATTCTGCATGTACGCGAAGCCTACGTCAAGGGGAGGTCTTCGGCAATGCGAACCCGCACCGAGAGATTACTCCAGATTTATATATTAGGTTATTTATCATTTTGAAGGAATACGCACTTACAAGACGGAGAAAAAGAAAGAGGGCACGACATGTCGTGCCCCTACGAGAGGAATACTAGAGGTTAGTAGCGCCAGGAGGTGGTGTCGGCGCCTTTTGGGGCGGTTTTTAGCATGTGGGCTTCGGATTCTTTGAGGACGCGTTGGGTGAAGGTCAGGCCGCCTTCGCGCGTGGTGCTGCCTGGGGGGCCGGTGTAGCAGTGGGGTTGATCGACGCCGTAGTCGAAGGTGGCGTCGGAGCGGGGATTGGCGGTGGATTCGAGGGCGTGCTGCATGAGGTGGACGGCGCTGTCGAGATAATAGGTGTCGGCGGTGCCGACGGTTACGTGGAGCTTGCCCTGGAGCTTGGGGCCGAGGGTTTTCCAGTCGCGTTGCAGGATGGCGGTCAGGTCGTAGTGTTCGCGCCAGTAGGCGGCGACTGCTTGATTGATTACGCCGGTGCGCTGATCCCAGATTTCGGCGGGATAGCCATCCGAGCCGACGGGGCTGAAGACGGCTTGCCAGATGCCCCACTGCTCGCCGGAGCGGCCGTGGGTGCCGAGAACGAGTTCCCAGCGATTAGTGCCCTCGGTGGTGGCGAGGATTTGGCCGGGCGGAGTGCGCATTTCGGGTTGCGCAATGCGGCCGAAGGGACCGATGGTCCAGTAGGCGTTTTTGTCATCGTAAATGTTGACCATCTGGTAGGCGTGGAAGTCCACGGGATCGGGGCAGGCGCCCCAGGCGCCGTTGAAGTCATCGGGATAGAAGATTTGCGTGGCTAACGTTTCCCAGCCGCCGGTGGAACCGCCATAGACGGCGCGAGCCCAACCCTGGCCGATGCCGCGAAATTGTTTTTCGATCGCGGGGATGAGTTCGCGATTGATGGCTTCGCCGTAGGGGCCGACGTTGGCGGAGTCGATGGCGTAGGAGTCGTCATAGTAAGGATTAGCGTGCTGGACGAGCAGGAGCAG
>Ga0247669_1000543_pt1 | contig 14597 bp, 13 predicted proteins | sample CNK10_metaG_FD_182734 | JGI IMG/M metagenome (GOLD analysis project Ga0247669, IMG submission 182734) | Soil microbial communities from Purdue University Martell Research Forest, Indiana, United States - CNK10 | ecosystem: Environmental > Terrestrial > Soil > Temperate forest > Bulk soil...
TGCAGTTCCGCAGTTCCAGGTTCCTGCGTAGGTAACAGTGCCGGCGGTCGGGGTTCCAAAAACGCCGCCACCCTTCTGGTTAAAGGTGCAGGGACCACCGAGGCCGCCAAGGAAAGGTCCGGCAGCTTCCGCGACAATTTGCTGGCCAGGAAGGGCGAGCGTTCCCGCGGCATTTAAGCCTTCACGTTGAGCCACGTCCTCGAAATTGAGGAGGTGCGAACCCTTCTGGCCGACATAGCCGATCTGGAAGGTGAGAGTGTTGCTGAATTGCTGCTGGATGGTGAGATTCCATTGCTGGATGAGAGCAGGGCGGAAATTTTGATCGAAGATGCGGATTCTGCTCCCGGCGTAGCAGCTGAATTGCGGCGCGGGACAAGGGGGAGCGCTTTGCCAAGGTTGACCAAGCGAGCCGATGCCGGTCGGATAGGTTGATTCAAAGTTGCCGAAAGGAAGATTCAGCGACAGTTCTTCGTTGCTGCCGCCGCCTTCCATATAGGAAGAGCTGCCGTAGGCTGCGCGGACGACCGTTTTGCCGTGCATGAAACGCGGCGACCAGGCGACACCGATGCGAGGATTCCAGTCGCCGAGGCCAGTATAGTTGTTGTAAAGAGCGCGATCGCTGTAACCGCTGGCGCCAGGGACTACAGTTTGGATGGCTCCGGATTGAAGACCGAAGTTCACGACGTGGTTGTGGTCTTCGTACTGGGGCGTGTGATCTTCGAAACGGATGCCGAGGTTCAGCGTTATGGTCGGCTTGATTTTCCAGTCGTCCTGGAAATAGCCCCCAAAAACACTACCGCGGAGACCTTGAACAGTTGCCGAGCCACTGTCGCGAAATCCGCCACTGGTGGTGATACCGGCCCAGAAGTCAGCAAGCCCGGTTTGGCAGCCACCACCGCATGGTGCGGTTGCGTTGGGCAGAATGATGTTGGCCCCATTGACGCCCGTAGCGGAACTGATGGCAATGTTACCCAAGACTCCTTCATTGCCGGGATAAACGTAGTTGTTCCGTTCGCGAATGAATTGAAAGCCGGTCTTAAACGTGTGTCGGCCTCTAGAGATGATCAGATTGTCTTCCGCCTGAATTTCAGTGTCGCGGAAAATCTGCCACAGGTTGATCAGGCCAAGGCTGGCGTTACCGCCGGGGCCGGTAGGAATGCTGATCTGAACCAGTCCAGGAGCTTGCGCGTTCGCACCGGCTATTCCGAGCTGTTCGCTGATGTTGCCAAGGCTCGTGGTGGGGGTTTGATTCTGGTTAAAGCGGAAAACGTTGACGCCTACTCGTGCCTCATTGAGGATTGTGTGAGTGAGAGCGTGAGTCCAGTTGGCAGAGGCGCTCCAGCCCGGCTGGTCGGTGCCTTCCGCAGCACCAGCATTGGCGAAGGGGAGGCCCGTGAAGACGGCTTGGCTGGTATCGAATTTGGAAAAACGTCCGAAGACGCTGTCCTTGTCGGAAGGCTTGTAGTCGATCTTGAGGTCGCCCTGATCGCTATTGAAGTGATTGCCCGCAGAAAAGGAGGAATTGTCGCCATAGGCGAGATCCGAGGTGGGAAGAGGGTAGTTCTTGGTATCCGCGAATAAGGCTGTTGCGAAAGCAGACTCTGCGAGAGTGGAGTTGGACATTTTGTTGAAAGGAATCGGGGCGTTGCCGTTTTTAGGATCAACCAACTGCCCGGCAGGATTGCTGCAAATACCGGCGCCATTAAACGTGCCCGGGCCGCTAGCTGCGGGCAGCTGAGTGCAAAGCTGTCCGAAGTCTCCTGCGCGCTCGCGCTGAGTGAAGAGCTGAGCGTGCTGGGTGGAACTCGAGGGGATGCGCATGCCCTGGTAGTCGCCGAAGAAGAAAAGTTTGTCCTTGATGATCGGGCCGCCGACCGTGCCTCCGAACATGTTGTAGCGGAGTGTAGGCGTTGGCTGGACTTTGCCGGTGGCCCATGCGGACGTCTTGGAGTTGGAATTCATGAAATCGTTGCGGAGGAATTCGAAAACATCGCCGTGGAAAGAATTCGTGCCGGACTTAATGCTGACGCTGATTACGCCCCCAGCATAGTTGCCAAAATCGGCGCCGGGGTTCTGCGTGACGATGTTGAACTCCTGAATGGCATCCACGTTGGGCATGTAGGCGACTTCGTCGTTTTTCTTTTCCTGGTTGACGATGCCGTCGAGAAGAAATCCAACGGCCTGCTCACGATTGCCATTAATGTCCGGCCGGCCCGCTCCTGTCATTAATTGGGGCTGTGACAGACTGCTGGGATTAACAGTCGTTGCGCCCGGAGAAAGCAAAGAGAGCTGCACATAGTTGCGAGCCGCCAGCGGCAAAGTCGTAATCGTGTGGGCATCGACGATGCTGCTAACCTCGGTGCTCTCAGTCTGCAGCAAGGGGGCGTCGCCTTTGACCTCCACTGTGGCGGAAACCGCGCCGATGGTCATGGCCACGTCGATTCGCGCCGTCTGGTTGAGCACCAGCGTAAAGGGCGCATGAACCGCCGTCTGGAATCCCTTCGCTTCCACTTTGAGATCATAGTTTCCGATGGGGACACGAATAATATTGTAGATGCCGGCCTCGTTCGTCACTGAGGTCCAGGCGGTTCCACGATCGGTATCGTGGGCCGTCACGGTGGCGCCGACAATAGGTGCACCACTTGGATCGGTAATGGTTCCTGTAATTGTTGCGGTCACGTCCTGAGCCCATGCCGCATTCGCCCCACACAGAAGCGCAAGCAGCATCGCGCACAAAATACTCAAGCCCACAGACTGCAGTTTTCTCATGTTAATTCCTCCAAAGCGAGACTCCGGCCATCCGTTAGCCTCGCCTCAACTGTCAGACAATTTCTTGTTGGCAAACCAGCACCCCGGATGAGCTATATGGCCGAATGCCGCATAGCTATATAGCACGATTTAATGCTTGTCAAGCAAAAAATAATGTTTTATAAGGATTATGGATGCAGGGACATATAGCAGTGGGTCGTGGTGATGTATAGCAGCGTGGTTCCGTGCTCTATATCGCTGTGTCGCACCCGGTAGCCGCTGCGTACACTTCTGGCGATATGTCTCACGCAGACTTTTTGCGCCTGCCGGCCGGGACGCGCGATTTGCAGGCGAGGGCGCGAAACTGGAATACGGAAATTCAACGAAAGACACGGGTTCCCGTTTTTCCACGATGCGGTGGCTGCAAGGTTTCGAAGATTCGTTGTAGGCTGTTCGTAAATTCCAGGAGCGGGAATGCCTCCTAAAAGTAGAAGCAACGGGTTGCCTGCCTACCAAAGAATTCAAGGCAGTCTCCGGAAGCGGATCGAGGCCGGGGACTTGCGCACCGGGGACGCGGTGCCCTCGGAGCGCGACTTAGCCAAGATTCACCAAGTCAGTTTGATGACCGCGCGTCACGCCCTGGCCTCGCTCGAGCGAGAAGGAGTCGTAGAGCGCCGGCGAGGGATCGGCACGTTTGTCTCAGCCCCGAAGATTCACTTCAACAAACTGATGAGCTACACAGAGCAAATGGCCAGCCGCAGCATGACGGCAGCGTCAAAAGTGCTCTTCGCAAAGATTATCGATGACGAACAGGAGGCTAACGCCCGGCTCTCTCTTTCTCCGAAAAGCGGCGTCATTAAACTCGAGCGCTTGAGACACGCCGCAGGAGAGCCCTTTGCTCTCGAGACCTGCTACCTTTCTGCCGCCCAGTTTCCTGGCTTGCTCTCGGCTCCGCTTCAGAGGGAATCGCTGTTCGGCATCCTCGAGCGTGATTATAAGATTGAAATCGGATATGCGGACGAAGAGGTGGACGCAACCGCAGCGGACCCCCGTACCGCAGATCTTCTGGATGTGCCGCGGCGAGAGCCGCTTCTGCGAATCCGTCAGGTCATTTTTTCCACAAACGGGAAGGCGGTGTTGTACGTTTTGGGTTTCTACCGATCGGACCGTCACAATTTGGTAATCCGGCGATTCCGGTAAGACGAACGTTCAAGGAGCGCCGGACGCGACCGGCATGTTAGGCTCTTTTTAAGTGATTAAGTTGGAGTCGATTGTTAGCTCACGGCCACCCAGCCGGTTTGCTGATGAGTTGGTGGCCGCCGAAAGGGCGGAATGATTCTCGCGGGAGACATTGGAGGCACCAAGTGCAATCTTGCCCTGTTTGAAGCGCGTGGACCTTCTTTGCATCTTGTCGCTCAGCGCCGTTACGCTACGGGTGAATTTGCCAGCCTCGAGGAATTGACCGGGAGGTTCTTCCAAGAATGCGCAGCGGAGAGCGGTACGACCCTCAACGGGAAGATTGCCGCCGCGGGTTTCGGTGTCGCCGGGGCCATGGTGGAGGGCCGCTTAGTCTCAAACAATGTCTCTTGGGAACTCACCACTTCCGCATTGGCGGACAGACTATCCCTTCGTCCCGACCAATTGGTTTTGATCAATGATCTGGTAGCCACTGCGTATGGTTTGGCGCACCTCTCTCCACAGGATTTTCTGGTCTTAAACCCCGGCGCTCCCCAATTCAATGGAAACCAGGCGTTGATCGCCTCGGGCACAGGCCTTGGCGAGGCCATGATCATCTGGGATGGCCACCAGCACCGCGCTTCTCCCTCCGAAGGTGGTTCAGCCGATTTTGCCCCGCGGACCTATCGCGAAATTCAGCTTCTGCAATTTCTGAAAACCCGTCTGCCACGAGTTTCATGCGAAGAAATATTCTCCGGACGGGGTTTTCGGAAGCTGCATGAATTCCTCGACGCCGCCGTTGTTCATCCCACTTTCCACGAACCGGAAGCCGCCTCTGCCTGTGAAATCACGCAGAACGCATTGTCAGAGACATGTCCAGTCTGCGTCGAAGTGCTGGATTGGTGGATTGACGCGTTTGGTGCGGAGGCCGGGAATCTGGCGCTGCGAGTCCTCGCGTATGGCGGCGTATACTTTGCAGGCGGAATCGTTCTCAAAATACTTTCGAAATTGCAGCAGAGCAGCTTCTGCCGGTCATTCGCGGATAAAGGAAGGCTGAGCGCTGTGCTGTCGAACATCCCGATTTCTGTCGTCTTGAATGAGGACGCGCCGCTTTTGGGAGCTGCCCATCGAGCGCTCGCCACGGTGCCCGCGTCTCGACTTGAGCGGCACGAAATCTTGTTCGAACTACACCCGGAGCGCGAGGGTCTAACCCGCTAGTGCAATCCGCATTCACCAGCTGAAATACAAATTGTGCCGAGTGTGGGAGCCGAACCTAGTCTGAGACAACATGACCAGCCCGACCGATTACCGAGCAGCAAAAAGTAGTCGAACGGAGTATTCAGCAGAGGCCTAGTCGCGAAAAATACGTCCCAAACAGGAGGGGTCGTGACAGCCTTCTTGTTGTGACGTCTTTTATCCGCACGCTCAAAGACTGCTTGTGATCGCTTCGCCGAAGTTCAAATCGTTGCAGTGTTAATCCAAATATCGAGATTTTTCGTCAGTGATTCCGGTTTCGCCGCCGGATCGAAGTTGCTGATCTACAACCGAATCATGGACAGCGAAGCGCCCGGGCACTTGCGATCTTTCTGGAAACAGAAAGTGGACTCGGCGCCCCGAGCGGAAGCCTAAAACGCCAGAGACTTGTCACGCAGTTTCGCTATCGAGTAGCATTCTACCCCTGCGAACCAGATGAAGACAGAAGCCACTCGTGGGCAATCGAGTTATGTCTGTGGCGCGTCGACCTCCACATTGATCGGCCGCTGCATTGGGCAAGTCCTGGACGATACTGCTGATCACTTTCCCGAGCGAGACGCTCTCGTCGTCAAACATGAGAACCGCCGCTTCACCTATCGGCAGCTAAAAACTGAAATAGAACTAGCCGCGCGAGGTTTTCTCAGCCTGGGCGTCAAGAAGGGCGATCGGATCGGCATCTGGTCAACCAATTCATCCGAATGGGTCATAACGCAATTCGCCACCGCGAAAATCGGCGTAATCCTCGTTAATATAAATCCTTTGAACCGCGCATTTGAGTTAAAGCATGCCCTTCGGCAGTCCGAATGTCAGACGTTGCTGATGATCGACGGTTTTCGCGATGCCAATTATGTTTCCATTCTTCGCGAAATCTGCCCGGAAATGGGATCGTCCGCTCCCGGCAGCCTCCAATCAGAAAATCTGCCGGATCTGCGAACGATTGTCTTCGTTGGAGAGACTGTCACACCCGAAATGTTCTCTTGGGAAGACCTGCTTCGCCGAGGGCAGACAACCTCGATTGATGAGTTGCGCCAGCGCGAATCCGAGTTGGAGTTCGACGATCCCATCAATATCCAATACACCTCCGGAACCACAGGGTTGCCGAAAGGTGCGATGCTTTCACACCACAACATAGTGAACAACGCGCAATTCATTGCGGCGGCTCTCCGCCTGTCGCCGCAAGATCGTCTTTGTATTCCTGTGCCTTTTTATCATTGCTTTGGCATGGTGCTCGGGAATATGGCGTGCGTAGTCAGTGGCGCCACTATGGTCGTTCCTGCGGCCTACTTCGATCCCGAGGCGACCTTGCGAGCGATTCACGAGGAAAAATGCACCGCCTTGCATGGCGTGCCTACCATGTTCATCGCTGAGCTCAGTTGCCCTAACTTCAAGGATTTCGATCTCAGCTCGCTGCGAACCGGGATCATGTCAGGATCGCCTTGTCCAATAGAGGTTATGCGGCGGGTCGTCAAAGAGATGAACTGCCAGGAGCTGACGATCGCGTATGGGCAGACCGAGGCGTCACCCGTCATCACCCAAACCACGACCGCAGATCCCACCGAGGTTCGCGTTACAACTGTCGGCAAGGCGATGCCTCACACCGAAGTAAAGATCATCGATCCGCTGACGGGCAAAATCGTTCCGCGCGGCACGGCTGGCGAACTGTGTACGCGCGGGTACCTCGTGATGAAGGGTTATTACAGAAATCCGGAGGCCACTCGCAAAGCCATCGATGATGACGGCTGGTTACGCACGGGCGATTTGGCCGTGCTTGATGATCGCGGCTATTTCAAGATTGTCGGTCGTTCCAAGGACATGGTCATCCGCGGCGGAGAGAATATCTATCCCCGTGAGATCGAGGAGTTTCTCTTCTCCTGCCCAAGGATACTCGACGTTCAGATCGTGGGGGTTCCAGACCTCAAGTACGGCGAAGCGGTTGCTGCCTGGGTAAAACTCAAGCCAGGCGAGGCTCTCACCCTCGAAGATCTGAAACAGTTCTGTAAAGGCAAGATCGCCGAATACAAGATTCCCCGCTATCTCAAAGTGACCAGCGATTTTCCCATGACCGTGTCAGGGAAAATTCAAAAGTTCAAGATGCGTGAAATTTCGATTCAGGAGTTCGGACTGCAGCAAGCCGCCAAGACAGAAACGGCGTGATTCCCGTCCCTTTTCAGCTAAAAAGGAGAAAAATGCCTGTACGCCTGCCCTCCCCAGACCAACTCCTGGAAATCGCCGCGTCTTTTGGCATGAGACTCGACCTGAAAGATGCAGAATCTTTTCGCGGCCTCATGGCTGGCTCGATCGCCTCGTACAACCGTCTCGACCAACTGCCGGAGCCGAAGCTCCCCGTGAAATATCCGCGCACACCGGGCTATCGGCCGGGTCCCGGCGAAAATCCCTTCAACGCTTGGTATTGGAAGACCAAGATTGCTGGCTCTGCGAACGGCATTCTCTCGGGAAAAAAGGTCGCGGTGAAGGACAACATCTGCGTCGCGGGCGTTCCGATGATGAACGGCTCTCGCTGGCTCGAGGGCTATGTGCCGGACGTGGATGCGACCGTGGTGACACGCGTCCTGGAAAACGGTGGCGAAGTGGCCGGAAAGGCGGCCTGCGAAGACTTGTGCTTTTCCGCCGGGAGTCACACTTGTGCTACCGGCCCCATTCGTAATCCTCACAATCCCGAGTACAGCACCGGCGGTTCCTCGGGAGGCAGCGCCGCGCTGGTGGCCGCTGGCGAAGTGGAGATGGCTCTTGGTGGAGACCAGGGCGGTTCCATTCGCACTCCGTCGGCATGGTGTGGCGTGTACGGATTGAAACCGACCTGGGGCCTCGTGCCTATGACCGGCGGAATGCCCATTTCTTACTCTGTGGACCATTGCGGCCCAATCGGTAACAGCGTCGAAAATGTGGCGCGGCTCCTGACGGCCATTGCTGGTCATGATAGTCACGATCCCCGCACAATCAACGCACGTTCTGGCGATTACATGGCATCCCTTGGGCAAGGCGCGAAAGGGCTGAAGGTTGCCGTTCTCCGCGAAGGCTTCGGTCATCCCACGGGAGATTCCCGCTCGCCGGCAACCGACGCCAAAGTTCGCGAAGCCATCGGCGAGTTCATGGCGCTGGGTGCCTCGGTCGATGAAGTGTCTGTACCCATGCACTACGATGGCCCGCACATCTGGACCGGGGTAATTTTAGAAGGCGCTGCCGAAATGATGCTCAAGGGCTTCGCGATGGGGAACAATTGGATGGGTTACTACACGACTTCGTTGCAGGAAGCCTTCGCCCGCGGCTGGAAGGCTCAGCCCGATGACGTCTCGGAGACCGTGAAGCTCGTTCTTCTTCTCGGCGAATACATGCACAGGAACTATCACAATCGCTATCATGCCAAAGCGCAAAACCTTCGTGTGTTGCTGCGTGAAGCATACGACAACGTGCTGCGGGACTACGACCTGATGGTGATGCCGACCATTCCTTTCCCGGCTACCCGTATCCCGCCGCCGGATGCGCCTCGCGAGGTCTACGTCGACGCAGCCCTGAATATGCAGCAAAACACCTGTCCCTTCGACGTGTCGGGCCACCCCGCATTCACGATTCCTTGCGCCAAAATTGATGGCTTGCCAGTCGGCATGATGCTGGTCGGCAAACATTTCGACGAGCCAACGCTCATCCGGGCCGCCAAAGCCTTTGAGCAAACCACGGAATGGCAGAAACGCTAGGTTGCGTCAACGGCGAGTGCCTCTCGCCGCGATCGCTCTGAGAGACTTCGCCGGGAATAATTGGCGGCCATTTGGTGTCTAATGGATACAGCTCAACTGCAGACCGGATCCAATGATTGGGAGGCAGTCATGAAGTGGAGAATTTCCGCGGGTATTTTGTTGCTTTTTCCTTTGGTGTCTTGTGTTTCAGCTCGTGGCGAAGAAACCCACGCGACCATCATCTACGAAGATCATGCAACCGAGATGAGCGCTGCCAACGAAGATGCAGGCCAGCTGTGGGTCACTACAATCGACCTTAAGCGTGCCACGGGCTTTGAGTTGAAGCCACAAGGTGTCTGCCGGAATGAGCTCTGCTTTCCGCTACCCAAGTCCCGAGAGCAGGAGTTCTTGCGCAAGAGCACGGGGAAGACTTGGTTCAATCTCGTTGCCTTCGCGCGGCTTGTGCATCAGCCTGTTGCTCATGACGAAGCTCTCGCCACGTGGTACTTCGGTTTGCGTGCCGACCAGAGACATGCTTTGTCTTCCCTTGAGGCTCCGGATTTCTCTCTTCCAGACATGAACGGCAAGATGCACTCGCTCTCAGATTTTCGCGGGAAGAAGGTTTTGCTGGTCACCTGGGCTTCGTGGTGAGGGTGCCGCCTAGACTTGCCAGGCTGGCAAGCAATTTACCAGCAGCTCAAAGATAAGAATTTCGAGATTGTCTCTGTCGCCCAGGATACGAACGGCGTCAAGGACGCTGGTCCGTGGATTACCGCCGCCAACCCTACTTACATCGCCTTGATTGATGAAAGACATCTCGTTTCCAGACTCTACAACATGGTCAATGTGCCCACTGGGGTTTGGATCGACGAGCATGGGAAAATTGTTCGGCCAAACGAAGTGGCTTTTGTTGACGACCGGTTCAAAAACTTCAGCGGGCTCGATTCCGCTCCTTACCTCAACGCTCTGCGGGATTGGATCGAAAAGGGGGACAAGAGCGTTTACACCATGAGCGAAGCGCGGCTTCGCGAAAAACTAACTGTCAACGACCCCAATGTCATTCTAGCTGCGGCCGAGTTCGGGCTCGGCGAGCATCTCTATAAGTCCGGTCATTTAAATGAAGCGATCCCTCATTTCAAGGAAGCGCAGCGTTTGAATCCGAATAGCTGGAATTACAAGCGTCAAGCGTATGCGCTGTCCGATGCCAAGCGCGACTATGGAACTACCTTTACGGACGAAGTCGAAAAGGCCGGTGGGAGCAAAGTCTATTATCCCCCTCCCGATCTGAACCCCGGCGCCACCCGAAAAGACAAGAAGCCTCAAGAATAACGCCAATCGGAGCTACGTCAGACCGGTGCGCAAAACCCAAAATTCACCGTTCAGCACTGCTCGCGTATCCTGCTACTGCCTGCTACTGCCAGCCCCTTGCATCCTCTCGACTTTGGGAAGAAACAACGGTTCGAGCAACGCCCATCGGGCGTCGATGATGTCTATGCTACCGGTGTATGCCATTCGTCATGAGTTTCAACCGCTCAGTGCGTTTAAAGCGCTTCCGCGATAACTTCTAGTTCAACACAAAAAAATAAATTGGTGCCCGGGGTGGGAGTCGAACCCCTATGGCTAATGCAAACGCGGATGTTGTTCATTCCACGTACCGCAGTAATCGCAAGAATCGCTAGAATCGCATGAGCGAGGTACACGGCGGGTACACGGAGCGGCGTCCAGCACCTTCGGCAGCGAGTATGCAACTGAGTGTGCAACCGGCGCGGCGCGTGTGCCTCGGAATCGCTAGACAGAACGGCAGGACAAGAGCATTCTCAACGAATGCTGCGTCCTCGATCTCACCGACTCGAAGACTTGTCACGCAACCGACTGCACGAAGCATTCAACGGCGTCGGCTGGACCGTGGAGGATCTCCGTAAGGACTACGGCGAAGACTTACTCGTTCGCATTTTCGAGCAGGGCATAGCGACTCCCCTGGCGTTCTTTGTCCAGGCTAAGGCCACAGACAGAATTGAAGAATGCACTAGCACTGACGGAACAAGCATTTTGTTGCGCGTCAACAAACGACACATCCGACACTGGGAACAGTTCTGGGAACCTGTAATCCTCACAGTCTGGGATTCGAAAGCAGACCGCACATATTGGGAGTGTATCCAGACCTATACATCGACGGCAGAAGGAAAGACCGCGCTTGCCGGTGAACGGAAGACAGTTCGGATAGGAATACCGAGGGGCAACGTGCTAGACGCCCTTGGCTTGCGCCGAATCTTCTCTCGCACGAAGTCTCGATTCAAACGATTCGAGCAGGAGCACGAAGGCACTTTGGCCCTTGTTACAACCTTGGAGAGAGAGTTAGGACTCAAAATCGAATACAATCCCCAGCGCGAAATCTTGTCAGTGGCGCGCCCCGGCGAGGCACCGATCTATACAGTTTTCGGCAAGCTCGCAGAAAAGGCGCGCGAAATAGCGGGAGCGTTGAACTGCACGCTGGAAGAGAGTCTGAATCGGGCGGTCAGTGAGGTGCGTTTGCTCTGCGAGGCAATGTCTCCGGAGGAGAGGCACCAGTTTATCGATTCCGTTCGCGCAATGCTTGAGGCGGAAGAGCACGGAGAAGACCCAGAAGATTTGCTTCCTTGTGTACCCAAGGGCGATACCGAAAAGCCGCTCTAGTCTCCTGCCAAAAGTAGTGCTGTCACTTTGAGCGCGGCAAAAACAGTTGTTTGTGCCCCACGCTAACCGCTTGATGCCACAAGGGCACTTACGGACTCCGTTTTGCAAGCGGGATTATGCCCCGCCCGGCGTGCCGTTCTTGAACTGACGCCTAGCTGCCGGGCGATCTTCCGCCAGGAGACGCCCTGTGAACGCAGAGAGGCAACCTTCGCGGCGTCAAGGGGGCGCCTCGGGCGTCCTAGGTGCTTTCCCTTCGAGCGAGCGTTCCGCAGCCCCGCCCGAACACGCTCCACGATCAGCGACCGCTCTAATTCCGCCACTGCACCCAGAACGGTAAATACCATCCTGCCCGCTGGCGTCGCCGTATCGAGCGACTCGGACAGGCTCACAAACTCGATTCCAAGCGAGTTGAACGTCTCAAGCGCGCGCAGGAGGTGGGACACGCTCCTGGCCATGCGGTCGAACTTCCAGACGGCTATTACGTCGAAGCGGCGCCGGTGCGCGTCGGCCATGAGGCGGTCGAGTTCCGGCCGTCTCTCCCGCGTCCCACTAATGCCCACATCGACGTACTCACCGGCGACGGTCCAGCCGCGGCGCTCGGCGTACTCGCGCAATTCACGAGTCTGCATCGTCGGGTCCTGGCCGTTGTTCGCCGTGCTCACGCGCGCATAGATTGCGACCCGCATATTCCCTCCCACAAGAATGGGGGCCAGAATCGCCTTAGCGGCTCCGGCCCCCGCAATACTATTCCGCGGCCGTTCGTTGCTTGGCCAATGCTCGATTCAGTGCGCCGCTACTCGACAGTGTGTCGTACAGCCTGCGCGCTTCCCAGAAAACCGCAGTCTCTTCCAAGTGGTCTGCCGCCACAGGACAATAGTCGCCAAAAATCATGTCCACCGTCTGGTCGTACCCGTCCTTTCTTGTTAAATCCAGATGTCCTGACGTAGGTATGACAGGAGTTCTGAGATCGGGACGCATGAAATTCAATACCGCGATTGCAAGCGCGGCGCCATGTACGTCATTCAACTTTGAGCTGGAAGCTTTCATAGTCAATTCTCCTTTGGAAGTTCGGTCGAGGGAACTTCGCCCCGAGCACCCCGAGAGATGCGCGGGACGCTGCCCCCTCAGTAGCCACCCCGTTGTGCTATTTCGCCGTCGCCCGCTGCACGGCCAACGCACGAAAGAGCGGATCGCCGGACGACAGCATCTCGTCTTCCATCTCGTCCGCCCTTGCCATAATCGCGTTATACCTAGCCTCGTCCATCCTCCTCGCCCTGGGAGTCAGAGACTCCTTGGGCACGTTCGACAGAGGGCAGTGCTCTTCCCAGAATTTGTCCAACAGAGCGGCGTACTCTTCGTCCTCGGCGTCGGGGTGCGTGAGATTCAATGCCACAAGCGCAAGTGCGGCACTATCGATGTCATTCTGATTCACAGACTTCGAATTCACAGACTTTACGCGGGCTGAGCTACGCATGTGATTCTCCTCTTGTGAGCCTCGCTATCCTCTTCGGTGCGGCCACGAGGCGGAATTTGCCGCAGACGCGCCGGATGGAGCCATCCATGCACGTTTCGGATATGGAGACGTGCGCTACGGTCTCGCTCCGTCGTACTCCCGCAGACGCGGAAACTCCCGTTGTAGGTCGCGCCATGCAAGATACGCGGCTCGGTCCTGGCCTTGCTTGCCATCAATAACGTGATAGCGGAATGCGTGCTCCCAGACGTGTTCCTCGGCGGCGTTCAGTCTTGCCAGTTTGCGTTTCACGGTACGGTCTCCTCTCTCACTCACAGCGAAAGCAATTCCACTTGCAAACTATTCACGGCGTCGCGCACGTTGTTCTTGCCGTCCTGGACCATTCGGAGGAAGTTAGGCGCACCCTCCACGCTGCCTGCCTCTGCAAGCCAGATACGCTCAAGCAACGTCGCAGCCTCTTTCGCCATGCCGTGCGATGAGAATTGCAACGTCATACAGCGCGACAGGAAGCGGTCCTGCAATCGCTCGGTGCCGTTCGCCGTGAAGATGAAGCACGTTGACGGCGGGAATGCCGTGCCGTCCAGCTTGGACAGGAATTTCAACTGTCCTTGCCCACTCATTTGATCGGCTTCGTCGGCGAGTACGACGTGCAGTGTGTTATAGCGGGGAACGTAGTGGCACCGTCTGCAAACGTCCTCGATTGTTTCCACGTTGCACGACTGCGAAGGAATGTGATGCAGCTCGCCTTGGATCGCCTCGCACAGAGCAAGCGCCATGCTAGTTTTGCCCGTACCCGATGGTCCGACGAACAAGAAGGCGGCATTCGGAAATGGCGAGGCGGCAAACTTTTGAAGGACGCGCTTGGGTTTGTCGAGACCGACAAAATCCTCTAGCAATCGCGGGCGATACTTCTCGGACAGCGACGCTGGGAATTCGATGGCAGTTTGAAAGAGGCTCATATCAGGCAGCCTCGCTTTCTTCTGTAGGTTGAAAGCAAGAACACGCTTCGCCTTCCTCTACTTCACACCCACACTCGCGGCATTCGAGAAAGAGCACCCATTCCTCGCGTTCTTCAATCCACGTCTTGCGGGAGTTAGGGCAGCCCGTCTCGTGGCACGCTACCCCGTTGATTGAGAGCATCTGGCAGGAGTCGCAATTCACGATTGCACCGCCTTGTCGGAATGCAGCGTGTTGCGATTCTTGGCGTATCCTGCGGTGCAAGCATCGCGGAGACGGCCACACTCGCAATGCTCTAGCGTCTTGTCCTTGTCGGGGAAAGCATCGAAACGACGCGTGTAAACCGAGTCCAAAACGTCCATGACGCCGCGAAGATACGCAAACATCTCTTGCGCATTGCAACCATGTGAAACGTTAGTCTCTCCGCCGGATTCGAGCATCATTGCCAAGTGATACCGCGTCCATCCGTCGCCGGGTGAGTTAGTGTCGAGTTTGAAGTGTCCATCATTCGGAATGTAGGTCTTGCCGCCACCATGCACGACTTTCGTGTACGCCGTCTTGGGACGATTTAGCACGGCGTTGAGTCTATCGACTCGACTCTGGAGAATTGCGCGAGTGATTCTCAT
>Ga0247669_1000546_pt1 | contig 14588 bp, 9 predicted proteins | sample CNK10_metaG_FD_182734 | JGI IMG/M metagenome (GOLD analysis project Ga0247669, IMG submission 182734) | Soil microbial communities from Purdue University Martell Research Forest, Indiana, United States - CNK10 | ecosystem: Environmental > Terrestrial > Soil > Temperate forest > Bulk soil | place...
CATGTACGCATCTCCGTGGCAATACTCCGAATCGTAAATCTTCTCAATCGTCAGGCCGTGCTTATCCAGATAGTTCGCCTTAAACGAATTCCAGATCGGCTGGTACATCTTCAGCAGCACGCGAAATCCCGGCGACTCCTGCCCGCTCCCATTCCCCAATTTCTTCCGAATCTCCTGATACTCCTTGGGCGACATCGTTTCCAGCAACGCCAGTTGTTGAATCATGAGTTTCTGCGCCGTATGTATGCGCCGGAACAGCGTGATCACTCGGTTTGTATTTTCCTGCTGCAAATATTCATCGATGTCCAGCAGCGTGTACGCCATCAGCTTCATCCACAATTCTTCGATCTGGTGCACGATCTGAAATTGCATCTCATCTGCGTTGCACAGTTTCTCGTAATCCAGTTGGCAGGAAAGCAGCGTCTTGGTATTCAAATATAATTCGTAATCCAGCGTCCCGTCGCCGCTCATTATTGCGTAAAACTGTTCGCGATTCACGCAGACCTCCTCGAAACAAGGGTCTCTCGACAAAGCGCTCTTGGCATTTACTTTGGCGCTCCGGCCGTCACGGGCCGGTTGCTGTAAACGCTTTTACTGCCTGTTCGCGCCACAAGATAATACGGCGCGCCCATGCCTTTCAGATTGTCGATGTTCCCGTCATTCGGCACGAAAAAGAACACCCGCCCCGGGCCAAGCCAAAGGCGGGCAAACGAAGCGTCATCTTCAAACACTTTTGGACAATCCGGATACAAAGACCCGAACCATAAATCGTTCGTCAGGCCGTTCAGCATATGCATCTGCACTCCGGTATAGAACAGTATGCTCGATGCGAGCGAATACTGTCCGTCAACGACGATCATATCTCCAGGCTTATAGTTGCGTTGGATCGCCGTGGCCAGTGGCTTCGATCCCAGCACGGGATTGAATGTGCCCAGCGCCAAATGCACTGCATAAAATAGAACCACCATCATCGATGCAAGCGTCAGATTTGCCCTCATCGAAGCTCCGCGCTTGCGAAAAATCCAGTGCAACACCGTCCCGGCCAGAAAACTCACGCCCGTCAGAATCAGTGGCCACCGGAAGAAGCCCATCGCTTGCGGCGTCAAATCGAATAGATGGCCCATCGAGAGCCTGTACATATTTTGCGCCCGCCGCAGCATTTCACCGAAGTCCGCGTTCGGCGAAACTGCCGGTGACGCCGCCGCAATCCAGATGGTTATCGCGAACGCAATCACGCCCAGCACCAGCATGGCCATCGCCCCGCGAACTCCGCTGCGGCGTAGCGCGCTGTCCGGCGCCGACTCCGCCTCCCGTTTCATCAACATCCCGCAAAGCACCGCGAGCGCCGGCAACGCTGGAAGGACGTAGTATTCCTGCCGCGTCGAAAAGCTGAAAAACACCAGAATGAACGCCGCCCAAACCGCCAGCAACAAGGCCGCCCGCGATTGCCGATCAAGGTTGCTCTTCCAATCGCGCATTCGCACCGGCACTTGTTTCAAACTCTTCACCACATAAAACGTCCAGGGGAAGGTCCACACCAGCAGCAATCCCCAGAAAATCACGAGGGGCACTTTGTCGTAGTCCCGCGGGATGCGCATATTCAGGTAGCGATAAATCTGATCGTTTATAAAGTAAAACCAAAAAAAACCTTTGGCCTGCCCGACGGGTGGATTGCGCAGCGTTGCCAGAACGTGCCACGGAGCCGCCACCGCCAGGAACACGATAGTCGTTGACACCAGCCTCATCTTCAGCAAGTGCCGCCAATTTCGCGTGATCAGCAAATAGCCGGCAATAATCCCGAGCGGGAAGGCCAACCCGATCAGCCCTTTCGTCAGCACGTCCAGCGCGGTCACCGCGCCAATCGACCAGCACACTAGCCGCGAAGGTTGAGGCTCTTCCAAACTCCGCCAGAAAAGATAGGCGGTCACCGTCAGCCAGAAACAGATCATGATGTCCGGGATGATAAAGCGCGTGTAGATATATGGACCAATGGCTGTCGCCAGCACCACCGCCGCGTAAAAGCCGGCTTCCTCGCCCGCGATTTCCCGTCCGAGCAGGAACACCGCAAGTAGCGTCAAGAGCGCAAAAAACGAGAACTCCAATCGCGCGGAAAATTCCGACACGCCCACAGTCGAGTAAATTCCCGCCATGATCCAGTAAGGCAGCGGCGCTTTCTCCAAATAGCGCACGCCGTTCACGTACATCGTCACGTAATCGTGACGCTGCAACATCTCCACGGCGATTTGTGCGTGCTCCGAATCCGCGTCGTCCATCATGGGTGGCGACGCCAGCCCAGGAACGTAAATCAACGCCCAGAACATCAAGATACCCAGTACGTAAAGTAGTGTGCGTTTTGGCGACGTGGAGTTTGGCGCGGGTCTGCTTTCGGCGGGCGCTTCGACTTTCATGCTCTCGAAATCATCGTGGGAGGTTGCTCGCAATTTCTAATGGCTTACCAGCCGCCGGCTCCCGCCGTTCGGGGAGGTTCATCGCGGCCAGCCATGGCTTCCCGCCGGCTGCGGAATTCGCGCACGCTGTAGACCGGCTTATTCTGCGATTCATAATATGTCCGGGCCAGCATTTCGCCGATCAATCCCGTGGCGATGAACTGAATTCCGCCCATCACCAGCGCCATTCCCAGCAGCATCAACGGTCCGTGATTCGCCAGCAGCCCTTCATCCAGGAGCGCTTTGCGCAGGAACACCCACAATCCGATTCCTCCGCCTCCGCTCAAGCACAACAATCCCAGCAATCCAAAAAATTGCAGCGGCTTGGTCGAATAATCCAATAAAAACTTCACGCTCATCAGATCCAGCAGCACGCGCACCGTCCGCGAAATCCCGTAATTGGACTCCCCATTCTTGCGTGCAATATTCGAGATAGGCACTTCCGCCACCGATGCCCCTGCCCAGCTCGCCAGCGCCGGAATAAACCGGTGCAGCTCGCCGTACAAATGAATCTCCGACAAAACCTCGCGCCGGTACGCCTTGAAGGTCGTGCCAAAATCGTGCAAATCCACTCCGGAAAGTTTCGCCATCATCTTATTGGCGATCCGGCTCGGCAGTTGTCTCGTCAACCAGTGATCCGTGCGCGTCACGCGCCACCCGCTAACCAGGTCATACCCTTCTTCGATCTTTTCGAGGAACCGCGGAATCTCGTCCGGGTCGTGCTGCAAATCTCCGTCCATGGAAATGATGATTTCGCCGCGCGCAAAGTCGAATCCCGCTTTCAGCGCCGGCGCCTGGCCGAAATTCCGCCGCAATTGGATGATGTTCACCCGCGGATCATGCTCATAAATGTCGGAGAGCACTTTGAACGTCTTGTCTCTGCTTCCGTCATCCACAAACACCAGCTCATACCGCTCGCCGATCGCATCCATCACTTCCGTCAGCTTCACGTAGAGTGGAGAGACATTTTCCTGTTCGTTGTAAAACGGAACGACGATCGAGTATCGGATAGGCGGATCGTTTTTCATGCGTCCGGTTCTGGGCTTCCTCAGGCTTCTTGGGCTACGAAGGCATAGTCTATCAGCCGAATCCCCTGCGATGCGACAAGATTTCGTATCTCTGTGTCCGTCAGGATTTCCACTTCCTTCTGCCGGGAAGCCTGCAGCCGTGTCCCGGATTTTGCCAGGTCCGCGTCCACGTAGCCCGGGTGGCACATCAGTTCCGTGGCGCCCGCCGGCAAAGTTTCCAGCAGCCTCAGCACACCTTCGCGCGTCAATTCTCCCGTCTGCGCGATTCCGCAAAAGAAGTCCGCGCTTGCGATTCCCGCGCGTTCCGCTTGTTCGCGCGCGTCCGGCGCCAGCAGTTTCAGGCCTCGCGCCTGCACTCCTTGCCTCATTACTACCGCACCCTTCTGTTTTGTTCCAGAAGAAAGCGCCGCGCGCAGACTCGACGCTTCGTGAGAGATTCGAATCGCCGCGATCCCATGCCTCTTCGCCAGGCCCAGCGCAATCTCGAACAATCCCGGTAGCATATGCACATGCCGATGCCCGTCCAGATGCGTGGGACGAATTCCCGAGTCCCGCACTATCCGGATTTGCGCGTCCCACTCGCGCACGACTTCCTTGAGCGAAACGCTCCGCCTTGCCAGGCGCAACAGCAAGCTCTCCGGTTTTCCTTCCAGTTCGCCGCGCTGATTCAACAGGCTGGTCACCAGCTCGCGCGGCGCCACCGGCTCGCCATCGCTCAAATTCAAATGCACGCCCACTCCCAGTGCCGGCGTTGTCCGTGCTAGTTCCACGGCGGAAGCAAATGCCGCGCCATTGGCGAGCAGGGAAGCGCTCGTGACGATTCCGTTGCCATGCGCCTCGGCTATGCCGCGATTGACGCCCTCCGTCCACCCCAGGTCATCCGCGTTTACGATTAGGTTTCTCAAGGTCCGGCCTGTCCCCTAGTGCGGGCCTGTCCTTTGGTACAGCTATCCTTTCGTTCGCCACCACTCGACCGTACCATTGACCGTTTTTCCCCTCAACTTTAGCATGCCTACTAGAGGCTAAAATGCAGGTTAAGACGCGTGAAGCCAAGCCAATAGGCGGGCGCTACGATGATAAGCGCCGCGGCCGCCGGATGAACTCCCGGGTTCCCGTCCGCTTGGAATGGGACGTCGACTCCGGAAAGCGCATTTCCGTCGAAGCCCACACTCGCGTCGTTAATCCCTACGGCTGCATGGTGGTTTTGCAGCAGGAGCTTCAGCTTGAACACCGCCTCGCGCTTACAAATCTTGCCACGGACACCAGTAACGCGGCCGTCATAGTCTGGCGCGGCATTCCGCGCCCCGATGGCTGGGAGTACGGCGTCGAGCTCGTCGCGCCGGAGATGGACTTTTGGGGACTTGAGCTGTGAAACCTCAATCGAACATCAAGCCGGCTGCCACCCACAGAGTCGTTACTTCGCGCCCTCCAACGGCGGAGGAACGCCGCCGCGCCCAGCGTGTCCTGCTCAGGATGCCGGTCCTGGTTCACGTTATCGGCCAGCCGAAGCCCCTCGAAGGCCATACTCATACGGTCAGCGCCAGCGGCGCCATGTTGGTTATTCCAGAGCCTCTCGCGGAAGGCACTAAAGTTGTCGTCGAAAATCCCAAGACGCAGCTCAAAGTCGAATCTCGGGTAGTGCGTCCGCCACAAGTCGCCCACGAAGGCGCGCTCGTTCCCGTCGAATTCACCTCGCCCTCTCCCAACTTTTGGGGAATTTTCTTTCCTCCCGCCGTCAACTGACGCTCCGCCAGGCATCCCCTGGAAGGGCTCAGGTTCGCGGGCTCGATGCCCCTGGATTGGTCGAATCGATTAAGTGGCTGGATCTATTCCTGATCGTTGCTGTTCCTTATTCTCCAAGCCCTCAGATTGACCTTTTACCTCTCAAATCCAAAAAAGAGCGGCCCCAAACCTCGGGGCCGCTCCATGTCCTGTCGAAGGGTTAAGTGTTAGTTGATCGTAACGCTGAGCGCCGGCGCAGTCGGCGAGGCAACCGGACTCGTGGTAATCGCCACGGTCGTCGTGCCTGTCACCGTCATGTTGATCGTGCCGCTCGCTGACGCCATCGTGTACGCGTCTCCAAGGTAGTGCGCGCTGATCGAATGTGTGCCCACGGCCAGTGCTGCGGCCGTGGGAGTCGCGGCTCCGCCTGACACCGTGGCTGCCGTGCCGATCATCGTTCCACCATCGAAGAGCGCGACTTGACCGGCCGGCGCGCCGCCCGTGACCGCCACGCTGAACGTGAACGCTGTCCCGGAAGCAACTTTAGCGCTTGCTACGGTCAATTTTGTAACCGTAGGCGTTAGTCCGCCACCGCCGCCGCCACCACCTCCTCCTCCGTAGCCTCCGCATCCCATCGTAAAGCCGAGCACACATACCAGGCCGAGGCCAAGCGCCGCGCGATACCATTTGCGTCCGCCCGGGACGAAGACCAGGAATAGTGCCGCAAAGCCCGTACCTGCGCTCAACGCCCACCATCCTTTGCCACCCGGTAGAGAAGGAGTCGCCTTTGCCTCCAGCATCTGATTCTGCGCGGCGTTTGACGCCGTTAAGGTTGTTGATGTCGCAAGCACGGAGCAGCTCAACTGTCCGGTGACCGCCGACGCGGCAGTCACGTTAATGTTCAGCGGAGACGGCGTGCACGTCACACCTGGCGTCGACGTTGCCGCCGTCACCGCAACAGTCCCGGTGAATCCCCCGCTCGGCGTCACGGTAACCGTCGAGTTCACGGCCGCGCCCGTTGACGAGCTCAGCGTCACCGCACTCTCCGCAACCGTGAAGCTCCCAACCTGTGCCTGCGTTACCGTAACCGTAATAGGCGACGACACAGCGGACGCCACGTAGTTTGTGTCACCGTTGTACTGAGCGGTGATCGTTTTCGTTCCCGCGGTGGTAAATGTAGTCGACAGCGTCGCCGTCCCGCCCGCTCCGACGTTTCCAGCCGCGCTGGGCGTCACAGTCATTGGGATACCAATTTGCGCGCCGCCATTAAAGAAAGTAACTGTCCCGGTCGTGCCAGTTGCACTATTGCTGTTGGATCCGATCGTTGCCGTCAGGGCCACGGGGATTGCTGTCGTTACTCCCGTCGAAGGATTAGCTGCGAGAGAAATTTGAGTCGCAGCCTTCGAGACAGTTACTGTGTCGGTCACTGGAACGGTGACAGCGTTATAGCTGATGTCCCCGGAGTAGGTCGCCGAGAGCGCGTGAGTGCCGCCTGTAAGTTGAATTGGCTGATCCTCTGCATGGCCGAAGCTGTTGATGACAAAGCTGCCAGTGTCGAGCGGGACAGCCGCGGCTCCGTTGATGGAGTCCACAATGGTGACAGTTCCGGTCGCATCCAAAGCGCACCCCGAGGTCCCGCCATTCACAACCGGCTGACAATTGGTTGCTGTTCCTGTGCTATTCAGAATGTCGATTCTCAGGATGTAGGGGGAACCGTATGTCAACGCGGTTGCGTTTGTGCTAGTGATATTTCCCGTTGGACCGAACGATACAATTCCATACTGGAGTTTGCTGTTTTCCTTGTTCACTATTACCGGAACTCCCGTGGGATCGTCACTCGCTCCGAAATTTCCGTCTCCGGCATAATGTGCCTTCACGTTGTAGCTGCCGCCCGGCAGGAAAGTCGTGCTGAGGCTTGCGGCTCCGCTACCGTTTAACGTTGCATTGCCGACCCCTCCATTTACTGCCGTCGGAACGGGAAACGAAACATCGCCCGTTGGAGTACCGGAACCGGACGTAACCGTGGCTGAGAGAGTGACCGCTGCGCCGTGGTTCACCGTTACCGCCGTCGTGACCCCATTGACATTCGTACTCGTTGATGTGGCTTTGAACGTTCCTACCGCGGCACCCCAAGCGAGCTGCAGATTCGTAACGTTAACAGTGCCGAGACCAGTGGCCAAATCGTATCCGGCGGTTGTGGTGAAGGCAGGCGTTTTGGTCGTTCCGATGGTGGTGAATAGAACACCATTAGTTCCCGCTGTGGTACTGCTGCAATTCAGTGAACCTCCGGCACACGGCACGGAGTTGTTGCCTTTTGTGATGTCGTTGAACACGCATCCTGCGGGAGCCGGCTGCATGGGGTCGGTGCGCAGGCTTGAATTGCACGACTTGCCTGCTGCTGATGATGCGATCTTGTACAGGACGAAGTTGGCGTTGCCCTGCCGCCTGCTCCTCCCTGCATTGCTTTCACCCTGCTCGATTAGCGCTAAGACCCCCGCAAAACTCGGCGCTGAGGCCGACGTTCCCCCGACGCCCAGAAAGCTAAAGGAGCCTGTGGAGCTGCAGGAATTGCTCGGCACTGCGTCGGCTTCGCAGACCACATAGAAGCTCTGCGATTGCAGGCCATCGCTCGCAAACAAAGAAATGTCCGGGGTGTTGCGGACATTGGCTGCGGGGACTCCCGTTCCAACCTGCCAGGAAGGCTTGGTATATAAGGTGCTCGGCGCGCCACCGCCACCTACGATGTTTGTAGCCGTCGCACAAACGGTATTCAGGTTTGCAGGGGTGGCGGTGGCCGCGCAAGAGTCGTTCCACGTAGTTTCGGGAATGTACCCTTTTGCTGACAGCTTCGTGACCGGGTCGTTTGCGCCAGGATTTTGATTCCAGTATGTTGCCTGTGTTCCCACATCATCAAAGTCTGTGCCGCCGACGGCGATGTTGAACGGAGTCGAGGCAATGCCATTCGCTGCGATCCCCAGGGTGGCCCTGCTCTCTGCATTGAAGTCGTCGCATCCTGCGGAACCGGGATCGCCCGCGGAGACCGTTACCGAGATGCCTTGCGCTGCGGCCTGCTCCCACAGACCATTGAAGAACGCATTCTCCGACGTAAGGTTCGCTTCGCAGAGGCCAAAACTGAGGCTCATGATGTCATCGCTGTTGTTGTCAACGACGTAGAGAGCTGATAACTCGAGGCCCCCTGCGGTCTGGGTGTCCTCCGAAACCACAAAATCGACCTGGGCCATCGGTGCGACCGCCCCGGACCACTGCACATCCAGGTCTGCCTCGCCCTCTTCGCTGATAATTCCCGGAGCCGGTCCATTGTGAACGATCACAGGATCATTGGCAGGCAGTCCGAATAAGGTGCGAAAATCCCGCACATCCTGAATATTGATGTCGGAAAACCCGACGATCGCGATCTTCGTGCCCGTGCCGTCAAGCGTTGAGGGAATATTGTAGATCTTGGCGAAGTCCGCGGGCCCCAACGCAAAGAACTGGTTGGTGCTCCCGGTTAGCTGCGAAATGATGCGGCCGTCGGCGGTGCGCGTGAACGCACCTACTGTATGCCTCATGGATTTTTTCGGGAAATTGTTAAGGGAAACGAAGCTTGCCACGACGGGAGCCAGAGCCGCGGGAATCTGTGGATCGCTGGCGTTTGCCTGGCGCATTTCACCATTCACCAAATACTGATGAATCTCCGTGTGGAAACTTTTGCGCACCTGCCCCACGTCTCCGGAGAACTCGATCGTCAGATGTCCGTTGTCCGCCCTGATGTCATGGAATCCTTGCGAGGTGAGCCAGCCCGTGATGGCCTGAATGTCCGAGTCCGCGGCCCCGAACTGCTGGCCGAATTGTTGCGGGGTAAGCCATTTGTGAAAATTAGGCGAGTCTTTGCTCTGTTGTTCGTCCATCAACTGCCGCAGCGCTGTTTGCTGCTCCGGGCTCCGCTGCAGGAGCAGCATCATCCGCTTCATCGGAGTATTGTCAGAGACAACGCCTTGCTCAAATTCCGGCCGCGCGAGGGGATGAACGCTTCCCTTCAGCGTGACGCGCTGCGTATCATCGATCGCCTTGGTAATGCGCGCGGGAACAAACGGCACCTGTGAAACTGTCGCCGCGTTCTGCGGAGTCGCTTGCGCCGAAGCGCGAGGACCAGAAAACACAAAGGCCACGGCAAAAAACAAAATCGTATTGCGAATAATTGTAGTCTTAGATTTCATGATCCATCCACAGAGCATATTTGGCGCGCACTTTAAGAAACCGCCATCGGTCCACGGGAAGCAACCGTATAGTTAATGATTACTTCTGCAACGAAATGGTTGCTCTGGCTGGGTGCCAGGAACGAAGACGCATCCCCTGGAAACTACCGAGAGACTAACACAAAGGGCATGCAGCATTTCCGGTGACATCCTGCCGATGTTTGCGAAATTGCAAGGCCCCGAAACTCTCTGGCCCACGCCCCGGTTCGTGCCCAAACTTACAAAGAGTGCGAGTTCCACTCAACATGACCGTAACTGCCCGACCTTTATTCCCTTATTCCGCGGAATTGCTCGCGAAGTTCCCGCAGCATCCGTATAACTGTTTTTCTGCGGGGTCGTAACAGAGTAAGAACCCGAAGGCTCCCCATTTGTTTCGGATAAAAAATGAAAAAAATTCAATCTATATACAAAAGCGGGCGTCTCGGTTCGGCCGCGGCGCCCGCTTCTCTAGATTTGCCCGTCTATCGGCTCGAATTAGAACCGCCGATAACCGCGCCGTCCATAGAAGCCGCGGCCGTAGTAACGGGGGCCCCACCAGCCAAATCCCGAATAAACCCCAACGAAGCCGGGACCGTAGTAGCACGGATAGGAGTATCCGCACGGAGCGTAAGGGCCATATCCGCCATAGTAGCCTGCTCCATAGCGCAATCGCGGCCGGTCACCTCGGCCGCCGCCAAAATCTTCCTGGGATACCGGCAAAAAGGCTTGCTCGCTGTGGGTGGTGTCCACCTTCACGGGGTCGACCAGACGGAAGCTTAACTGAGATTCCGGCTCCAGAATCGTAGGACGCCCGCGCGTTAGCAGAACGGCTCCAATGCCCGCTGCCGCGCCCGCACCGGCGCCGATCGCCGCGCCGCGGCCCCAATCCGCCGCTGAGCCAATAATCGCCCCCAAGCCCGTGCCACCGGCGATGGTGGCTGCGTCCGCGCCGTGAGAAGTGCCGCCAGCGCCCTTCCACAATTCGGTCAGGATCGGGGCCTGCTCTCCATTCACAAGGGTCATGTTTGTTAGCTCCACGCCCAACTGCGACACCCCCTTGACGCGGCCGGCCTTCTGCACTGATTTCACCTGCCCCATAACAACCTGGCCTCGCCGTGCCACGACCCAGCCATTTACCACGATGGGCTGTTCCAGAACGCCACCGAACTGGTCGCCAACCTGATTGCGGTCACTCGAAAGCGGTTCATTGAGGCGCATGATAAGCACCGTTCCCGAGGGAATGGTGAGTAGAGCGGGCGGCGGTTCGTACTGGTCTTCAGGACCATTCGGTGGCGGAGGATTCTGGGGCGAATACTGAGGTCGATCCGGTTGACTGGACTGCGGAGAATTCTGCGGCACCCGGTCCACGGAGGTTGGCGGGCGATTACTGTTTTGCTGCGGCGGTGCCTGCTGAGCTTGAGGCTGCTCTTGCTGGCTCTGTGGAGGTTGGTCGGCCTGTTGGGGCGGCTGCTCTTGCTGGGCAAGGGCGAGGCCGCTGAGGGATAGCGCCAGCGTCGCAGCACCAGCCCCTCGAAACAACCATCCGTACCCTCTCAAGCTTGCTGGCAAAAATCTCATCGTCTTCTCCTGGACCCGTGGCCTTGCCGAGATTCAGCCTTTGGCCTACTAACCTAAACACTTAGATGGCGAAAAATACTCGCCGGATGCTCTTCCAAATCCAGTAATTTGTAGCAGGTTGAGCCAAGCCTAACTCCCCATCCCGGCATCCCTCTCCAGCCCCTTAACTCCGTCTGCGCCCCTCGTTCATCAGCCTTTCCGCTCTCGGCCTGGCCTTAACCGATGCCAAGTAGCTTTCCGCACTGCCAAGTTCCGCTAGATTCTCACGAATCGTCTCAACGCACGTGGCCTGCCACTTTTTTTCGCTCTTACCCGTTTCTTTTCTTCTTCTTGCCCCTCCATCCACCCCGTCTGTCATGCCCCGTCGTTCGAATCAGTACCACTAAGTTAGCTATTGACAAAATATAATGTCCATGCTACCATCCCCTATGGTTCTCCATCTCCCTCCCATCGCCGTACCACCGCTCTCCCCGCAACCAACTCACCTCCACAGTCTCTGCTTCCCGCCCCCCAAAATCTTCCCCAGTTCTATCATTCTATCTATGACAGATAGAATGATAGATATAAACAGCGATCGGCCAGCTCTATTTCCGAAGCCGAATCAACGAGGGTTTGTCCCCAGATCGCTGACACGCCATCCGGGTGGCGCCTGCGGTCAGAAGGGTAGTGCGGAGAAGTCCACGTTGCCGCCGGAGAAGATCACACCAAGTTTTGGCGGCGCACCATCCGCCCGAGCGGGCAGGTTGAGACTTGCGATCACACCGGGGCGGAGAAGCGGAGCGATAGCTACGGCGCTGCTGGGCTCGATGATTATTTTCATGCGTTCCCAGACCAGGCGCATGGCGGCGATGATTTCTTCCTCGCTGACTAACAGTACGCGATTGAGATGGCGCTGGAGAATCGCGAACGTCCGCGGGGCGAGCGAAGCTCGGAGACCGTCCGCAATCGTGTCGCTCGAATCTAAGGATTGCAGAGTGCCGGTAGTAAGCGAGCGGTAGGCGTCATCCGCGCGAGCGGGTTCGCAGCCGAAAATGTGAATATCGGCGCGGATAGCTTTTGCGCTAAGGCAGGTGCCGCTAAGAAGGCCGCCGCCGCTGACAGGGGCGAAAACGGCGTCGAGGTCAGGGACTTCTTCGAGAAGTTCTTTTGCGGCAGTGGCTTGCCCTGTGATGATGCGGTCGTTGTCGTAGGGATGGATGAGAATAGCGCCAGTTTCAGCCTGGACGCGCGCGGAAGTTTCCTGGCGCGACGTGATTGTGGGTTCAGAGAAAGTGATGCGGCCGCCGTAACTTTCAACCGCGCGACACTTCACGGCGGGGGCGTTCTTGGGCATGACGATGTAGGCAGGCACGCCGCGCCACGCAGCGGCACACGCCACGGCGGCTCCGTGATTGCCGCTCGAGGGAGTGACGATTCCGCGGGCGGCTTCGGCGTCCGTGAGCGAGAGGATCGCGTTTGCCGCCCCGCGAATTTTGAACGAGCCGGTTTTTTGAAAGTTATCGCACTTGAAGAAAAATTGCGCGGCGGCAAGTGCATCCAGCGATTGCGAAGTGAGAACGGGAGTGCGATGAATGCGCGGCGTAATACGTGCGTGCGCCTCGCGAATAGCGTCCCAGGTGGGCGGCTGATAGTTCGCAGATTCGACTTGTGGCGCGGTGCTCATGGGATGCCTTGGTGCAAATGCGAAGTTTGCATGGATGCTTGCGCGACGCCTTGAGACGAGAGTCATTATGGCATAGGGAGAGAATGTTCTGGAGAGTGAGTCGGCGGCACGGAGAGTTGGCAACAGGCCAATGTGGCTGCGAAAGAAAAATGCGAACACGCAAAACGCGGGCGATTACCGCCATACCAGGAATTTAAGAAGAAAGGGAATTGTTCGCCGTGGCTGCGGAGAGGTACTATCTTTGGGTTTTCAGCGAGAGTAACGATGCTGAACCGAGGAGAGTTATGGGAATTCATGCACAGAGTATCCGACGGGCTGCAATGGCGGTTGCGATTGTCCTGTTAGGACTAAGTGTTTCCGCTGCGGGACAGGTCAAGACGGAAGCTGGGGCCCTCGAGGGATCCACGAGCGCGGATGGAAAGGTGCAAATATTCAAAGGAATACCCTACGCCGCGCCGCCGGTCGGCGCGTTGCGGTGGAAAGAGCCGCAGCCGGTGGCAAGCTGGAAAGGCGTAAGAAAAGCGACGGAGTTTGGCGCGCGATGCATGCAATGGAATGTATTTGGCGACATGGTGTTTCGCGATGCCGGCCCGAGCGAAGATTGCCTGTACCTGAATGTATGGACGCCGAAGACCTCGGCGGATGCGAAGCTGCCGGTGATGGTGTGGATCTACGGGGGAGGATTTCAGGCGGGGGCAACGTCCGAGCCCAGGCAGGATGGCGAAGCGTTGGCGCATCGAGGCGTCGTGATTGTGAGCATGAACTACCGGCTGGGAATTTTTGGATTTTTCTCGCATGCCGAACTGACCAAGGAATCGCCGCATCATGCGTCAGGAAATTATGGATTGTTGGACCAAGTGGCGGCGTTGGAATGGGTGCGCAAGAACATCGCGGCGTTCGGGGGCGATCCGGAGAAGGTGACGATTTTCGGAGAATCGGCAGGATCGTTTTCCGTGAGCGCGCTAATGGCTTCGCCGCGTTCGAAGGGGCTGATTCACCGCGCGATTGGAGAGAGCGGAGCGTTCTTTGGAAGGACTCTGACGGCGAAGCCTCTGGCGCAGAGCGAGCAGGACGCCGCCAAGTGGGCTGGATCGAATGGAGCGGATACGCTGGAGAAATTGCGCGGGATGGCCGCGCAACAGGTGTTGGATGCGGCGATGAAGGACAAGGATTCCTTCCGGTTCGGGCCGAACATTGACGGTTACTTTTTCCCGAAGAGTCCCGCGGAGATCTATGCGAATGGCGAGCAGGCACACGTTGCGCTACTGGCGGGATGGAATCACGACGAGGGGAATTACCACACGTTCTTTGGGAAGGAGGAAGTCAGCAAGGAAAACTACGTCAAGAAAGTACAGCAGACATATGGAGATCATGCAGCGGAGGTGTTGGAGCTGTTCCCGGGAGGAACGGAAGAGCAGTCGAAGGAATCGGCGGGGCTCCTGGCAACGGCGAATTTCATCGGCTACAGCACGTGGAAGTGGATCGAGATGCAGACGAAGACGGGCGATGCCGCGGTTTACCGGTATGAATTTGACGACGCACCGCCGCTAGCGGAGAGCGGAGCGCCTCCCGGAGCGACGCCGACGGCTTATCACTCGGCGGAAATCGAATTTGTGTTTGGAATGTTGAAATCGAAGAAGCTGCCATGGCGGCCCGAGGACTATAAGTTGTCCGAGGAGATGGGAGCATACTGGACGAACTTTGCAAAGACGGGGAATCCCAATGGCGAGGGACTTGCGGAGTGGCCGCGCTACACGGAAAAAGATGGGTATGAGGTGATGCATCTGGCGGCCAAGCAGCACGCAGAGAAGGACGGGCAGCGTGCACAGTACGAACTGCTCGATAAACTATCCGCAAAGCCGTAGTCGGTAAACTGAGTACCCCTAGTACCAAGGATTGATGCTTGACCGACTAC
>Ga0247669_1000547_pt1 | contig 14551 bp, 10 predicted proteins | sample CNK10_metaG_FD_182734 | JGI IMG/M metagenome (GOLD analysis project Ga0247669, IMG submission 182734) | Soil microbial communities from Purdue University Martell Research Forest, Indiana, United States - CNK10 | ecosystem: Environmental > Terrestrial > Soil > Temperate forest > Bulk soil...
TTTTATCAAAAGTATAAAGCCCACTGCTTGCAGAAACCCTGTGGAAATACGTGGGAATCTTGACCCCTAACCTCCAAGCCGCTGCCACCTGAACACCGCTGTTTTTCACAACCACTATCACAACTACAAGGATTTTAGCTGATCCTTAAAGACTATAAGGCTTGTTGTTGTGATGAGCGTTGTGGAAGTGTGGAAAGCTCTGCAACCACTGTTGTCCCATGGGCATAGCGCAAACGGTCCCAAGTGGCGAATTGTGGGAATTGGTGAAAACGCGCCGCCATATTGCTATGCATCGCTTACCGTCAAAGTATCTTCCACCGTACTCAACAGAATTTCCGCATCTTCTCCAACAGCTATTCACAGGCACTTTGCGGCACGTCTTAACGTGAAAAATCAACATATACGCCCCTTCGGGCTATCATGTAACGCATGCCATCGATCAATTCCAATTTTGCGCCGCTGGAAAAGGCCGTGCTTCGCGCAATCTGCGAATCTCATAGCGACGATCGCCCCGTACTTGAATCCCAACTCTCTACGGCCGTCGTTCTCAGCCGCGAAAATAGCGGGGCTGGTTTTTACACAGAGTTCGCTGTCGAGCGCGCCTCCCTGCCCTCCATCGGGGGTGAGCGCCTGCGAACCGGCCCAGCAGCGAGAGTCGACGGACTAAAACAAGGGATGGGATTTATTCTCTGGCTAAAAGAAGGTTACGCCCACAACCTAGAAGGATATTCCTACGGAGAAAGTACGACAGGAATTGAGTTTGAACAAACAGGTTTCGAAATACTCCACGACTAAAACCCAAAAATTTATCCCGCCAAAGCTGTGACTGGCGACCGTCCGCACAAAGATAAATACTCCAGCAAGGCTAAACAAAGAATGTTGGACGAAAGCGCCAACTCTACTGCAGGGTATCCATCAGCCGCGTGATGGTGCGGTTCAGATCTTTGTCTGACCGCCGCATCTCCTCGATCTTGTTGATCGAGTGCAGCACCGTCGTGTGGTGCTTGCCGCCAAATTGCCGGCCAATCTCCGGCAACGACGCGGTAGTGAGCTGCTTCACGATGTACATGGCTACCTGCCGGGGAAAAGCGATCGCGCGCGTGTTGCTGCGCACCTTCAAGTCCTGCTCGCGCATGTTGTAATGTTCGCTCACGCGCTTCTGGATCAGATCGATGGTGACGCGCTTTTCCTGTGAAGCGATGATGTTGCGGAGCACCTGCTGCGCTGTCGCCAGCGAAATCGTCGCTCCGGTCAAGGACGCATAAGCCATCAGCCGTGTCAGCGCCCCTTCGAGCTCGCGCACGTTGGACTTGATCGCGCGCGCAATGTATTCCGCCACTTCGTCCGGCAAGCTGAACCGATCGTTTTCGGCCTTCTTCTGGAGAATCGCAATCTTGGTTTCCAGATCCGGCGGCTGAATATCCGCGATCAAACCCCATTCAAACCGCGAGCGCAGCCGCTCCTCGATCGAATTAATTTCTTTTGGCAGGCAATCCGAAGAAATCACAATTTGCTTCTGCTGCTCGTACAGCGCATTAAATGTGTGAAAGAACTCTTCCTGTGTCCGTTCTTTCCCCGCGATGAACTGAATATCGTCCACCAGCAGGACATCCACGGTATGAAAACGGTCGCGGAAACTGGTCATGCGGTCGAAGCGCAGCGAATTGATCACTTCGATGGTGAATTTCTCCGCGCTCACGTAGCTCAGTCGCATGGCGGGATTGCGCTTTTTGATGGTGTGCCCGATGGCATGCATCAAATGCGTCTTGCCCATGCCCACGCCGCCATAGAGAAACAGAGGGTTGTAGGCCTTCGAGGGTTGCTCCGCCACCGCGCGCGCCGCCGCGTGCGCAAACTCATTGGACTTGCCGACCACAAACGAATCGAAGCTGTAACGCAGATTCAATTGGTGATCGCTGCTTTCAAAATCAAGCTTCGCTTGTTTCACGCCGGATGTTGCCGGGGCGGCTGGCACGGGCTCTTCCTCCGTACAGACGTACTGCACTTTCACATTGGGCGTCCCAAGTTCATGGAATACTGCTTTGACGATCTCGCCGTAGGTCCGCGTCAAGACCTGCCGGAAGACCGTGCTGGGAATCTGCACAAAGAGGTTTTCCCCCTCGGCTCGATGCAGCTTCGTGGGTTGAAACCAGGTGGTGTAAGTGTTTATGCTGACCCGGGACTTCACTCGCTCTAGAAACCGTTCCCAGGAATTCGTCGCAGTAGTCATCGCAAGAGAAAATCTCTCCCTATCATTTCCACAGATGTGAATAAGCTGTGGAAAGCGGGCCCACTCGATTCTTTCTTCAGGCTTCGGGATTCTTGCCCGTGCTGGAGCGCTTTGCTTCCCCGTGTCGCTCCGTGCGCGGCCCCTCTGGAATTGTCGGCCCCTCGTACCGCCGCTATGAGACAGCGCGGGATTGTCGCCGATTGGACCGGTTGGAGCAAGCGAAAAGTGTGCGAAGGGATTCACTGGGGTGCACACCCCATTCACAGCTTTTCCACAAGCACAATTTTTGTGCAACTCTTCTGCTGTACGACGATTTCTGCGGGAATCTTCACGTATTTCCCCTGCGCGCGCACATCTTTGCACAGGTTCAGTCCAAATCACCCTGAGGATAATTCCCTCATTTTTGAGATTTTTTTCCAGGCCGGTCGAATTCGTAGATGCCCAGAGGGTCGCTTCCAATCAGTAGGTGATCCTTGTCGGCAAGGATTGTGGTCGCATCCAGCCGCGCTCCTTCCGGCGTGTAAATCTTGTATGTTGCTCGCCGGTTTCCATCTTTGTCGAAGTGCAGCAAGTTATTGCCGAGTGCCATCCAAACTTCCCCGCTAGCGCGGTCCACGCCGACGGCTGTTAGGATTCGCTTGAACACAGGAGGCTCTCCGCGCTTCTCCTGCCGCTCGATCTCCTTGCGAGTGGCCTGCGCGGCCGGCCATGCGTCCACTCCCGTGTACTGAATGTCCTGGCCCCCGTAGCCGTTCCGGTCGAACTCGCGCACAGTCGCTTCCGGAAGATAAGGAAATGCGTAGTAGAGGTGGTCTCCGCCGTCCGTCATGAGCATCCCAATATTCAGAAAGCGATTCAACTCCGGGCGTTCCGAAATTACCTCAGGGTCCCCGAACTCGCGCACGTCCCGCCCATGCTTATCGAATACGATGACGAGATGTGGTTCTCGCACGGTTGCCACGGCCACTTCACCATCCGGAAGCGCAGCGACCGATACCGGCGCGTTAACTCTAATTAGCCGCGCATCCCCTCTGGTGTCCCAGATCTTGATTGCGTTTGCGCCCCGGTCCGCCACGTACACGGTTCCCTGGGCGTCCACGTCCAGGTCCTCGCCGAATGTTATCCCTGCCAACTCTGGTGCCTGAGGATTCGGGCCCTTGCTCGCTTGGTCTGCGGGAACTTTTTTTAAGAGTTTTCCAGTTGCATCGAACACTGAGGCTGACGATCCTGGTGCGCTCAAGACATAATAATTGCCGTCCGCGCCGCGCTTCATTGCCCGCAGCCCCGGCCCTATTCCCGGTAGCAGCCTTTTCGCTGCGGTGAGATCCCCTTCGTCTTGGCCAAACGCCGCGCTAGTGACGCACGCCAGCAGACACAGCCCCGCAAGAATTCTCACGTTAATTCCAACCCCTTTGTACTGAGTCATCAGACTACGGCGGAAGCGTTCAGGTTGCCCCGCGCCGGAGCTCTTTGGAGCGCCAATCAGTCAATCCTGAAACGGAGGCGTTCAATGGACTTCGCGCGGAGTCTGCCGGCGGCATTGCGCGGCCCTCCGTCGTCCGTTTCGATCAACACGCAATTCATCTGCACATCGCCGGAGGCAACCTCAAACCGCGCAGGCAATCCATTCAGAAACTTCTTGATAATGCCATCGCGGTCCATCCCGATGACCCCGCCGTGCGGCCCGCTCATCCCCACGTCCGTGATAAATGCCGTGCCACCAGGCAGCACATGTTCGTCCGCCGTCGCCACGTGCGTGTGCGTCCCCACAATCGCTGTGACGCGTCCGTCGAGGTACCACCCCATTGCCAGCTTCTCGCTGGTGGTCTCCGCGTGCATGTCGACCAGCACGAACGCCACGTCTTCGGTCAACTTGGACAGCTCGCAGTCGGCTTTGCGAAATGGATCGTCGATGGGGGTCATAAAAACGCGCCCCTGCAAGTTCAGCACGGCGTACTTCACACCGTTTTTGGCCGTGCCAACGAATAGCCCGCTGCCGGCGTTTCCTTCCGGAAAGTTTGCCGGCCGCAGCAGCCGCGGTTCATGTGGCATGAACTCGAGGATTTCCTTGCGGTCCCAACTGTGGTTGCCGCCGGTGAGGACGTCAATGCCCATTGCCAGCAACTCCTCCGCCAGCCGCGGCGTGATGCCGAATCCTGAAGCGGAATTCTCGCCGTTAGCAATGACCAGATCGATCCGCCGTTGCGCAACGATATCCGCCAGCCGTTCGCGAACAATCTGCCGCCCCGGCGAACCGACAATGTCACCAATGAAAAGGACGCGCATGCTCGATCAGGACTCGTGGCTGCTAGCGAAAGCTGGCTCTAATTCCTGAGACCAGTCACCAGTCACTTAGACCCCTATCTTGATATGAAAAACCGAGAGAACTGCTGCTCAGGCATTGAGCCCGATTATGCAAAAAACGGAGCGGACTGCTTGGCCGTGGGGAGCTAGGCCGTGAACCTCTGAATTAGGTGGGCGCCACGAGCCAACCGTTAGGCTTTCCTGCCCCGCTCGCCCGTCTCCGTTCGCCTGCTTCCAACTCAGTAACAGAGACGCTCCAGCGGGACAGGCCGTGCACACAGGCTGTCTATCCGCGGCTCCTCAGAGATTCGTCATTGGTTCAAACAGCTTTCGCTCCCTCACCTGCTTCGAAGTACCGCTCCGCTTCCTATTCTAGCAGGATGCCCGTTCAATGCTACGCGGTGGAACCAGTGCCGAGACTTTAGAAATGCATCTGGGGACCCTGGAGAATATTTTGTGAGGACTTAATCGATAAAATCAATAACTGCGCCGTCGCGCCGGTCCAAGAATCCCACGAACTGGCCAAAGTTTGGCGCAGTTACGTTGTTATACACGGCGTTGAAATTGCCGTGATTGGTGACGTTGAGCGAATAGAACCCCAGCCGAAAGTGGTGAGTCTTGCCGCTTTTCGCGCCAAGAAAAGGAACAGGGAAGACACGGTAGATTTTTACATCTAGCGAGAGATACGTGGCGAAGCGTTGCCCGTTTGGAGTGCCCACATAATTTTGCAGCACATCCACATTCGAGTAGTCGTAGCCCGAATGGACGTCGAGGATGGGACTGAACGTGAACTTCTTCGGCAAGGAAAACACTCCCCAGGTGACCATCCGGCTCGGGACGTCGGAAGGCAATATTCCATAGACGTTCGGCCGGATGACCGGCTGCAAGAACGGAATCATTACATCGGAAAGGTTATTCAAATCGCCGCGCGTGCGGCTCCAGATATAAGAGGCGTTCACTTCATGGTGTTCGTGAACGGTGAAGCGCACCGTGCTTTCAATCTCCCGATAGTGAGAGGAACCGGTGTTCGCGAGGCCCAGAAAGGAACTCTGGCCGGCAGTACCAGTGAAAGGATTGACCACAAACAGGTAAGTCGTGCGGCTGTCGATGTAGCCGACTCGCAACACCATGTTTCTCCGCAACTCGCGATCCCCCTCGATACTCCACGTGTAATTGCGCGGCGTTGTGCCCGGCCCCGGCGGCAAAATGTTCGTACTGAGCGGATTCATCCCGCCCACGTAGGCGTTGGTGTACGTTACAGGCGGCCCGATCAATTGCCCGGTGGAATCAAACTGGCTCACCACACGAGTAGGGTTCACGCCAAAGTCGGCTGCCAGCAGAGGCAGCATGCTATAGAACAAGCCCGCCCCTGCTCGTATGACAGTCTTGCCGCTCTTATCTGGCGTGTAGGCAATACCCGCGCGCGGTGCGAACGCCGAGGACCAGCCATCGGTTTCGCTGGACAGGCGCGCCCCCAAATCGACTATCCAATGGGGATTTAGAATCCAATGATCCTGGACGAATTCGGCAACGGACGTATCGGATGGAGTCTGAGGCCCCGTCGGTTGAAAGTTGATCTTCTCATCTAATGTGCCGTCTTGCTCGATGAGTTGAATCGGGCTGGCAGTGTTCACGCCGAAATACGAACGATAGTTGACGTCTACGCCGACGTGAATCTCGTGCTGCCCCAGCCAGTGTTTTTGCGCGAATTGATAAGTAGGCAGCAGCTGGAGTTGCTTCCCTCTTCTGGACCACCTGTTGAAAAAGTTTCCGCCCCAGCCTTGCGGCGAAATCAGCATGTCATCCAAACCCTGCCCGTGGGCGTTGCTGTCGAACCGCGTGTATTGCGCGACCACGCTGAAGATCGCTCCGGAATCCATTTGGTATTTGTCGGACAGATGTACTGCGATTCCCTTTTGATTCAAATCGTTCGAGGCGGGCTGCGGAACGAGGGCATTGATATCGATGTGCTGGTGCCGAAGAGGAAAAGCATTCACCGTGAGAGTCACGATTTGCTTGGGCGAAACGATGAACTCGAGAGTCGTAAAGGAGTTAAAGCCTTGTTTTTTGTAGATGTCGTCCGGCCATGGCAGTCCACGAACCGTGGTCTTCTTCATGTCGTACTGGAAGACTTCCGAGAAAAACAGTTTGCCGTCGAGCAGCGGCCCCCCAAAGTCAACGCCAGGAGTCGCTTGCGCCACGCCCACCATCGAGCCGTTCTTCCCAAGCACCGAAGGCACGATATTCTTTACATAGAAATTCCACTTTTCTTCTGGAGGTTTGGTCTCAATTGTTGTCAATCCGCCCGAGAAACTTCCGAGTCCTGCGTTATACGGCGTTTTGTAGACCGCGAACGACTGCACCGCATCCGTGGGCACTGCGATGGAAAAGCTACCGGTCACCGGATCGGCCGTCTGCGCCGAATTCACGACAAACAGGCTCTGGTTTTCGTCGGCGCCCTTGAACGTGAGTTTTCCGTCCTGCGTTTTTACCACTCCTGGAGTAATAGGAATTACTTCCCGGATCTTTTCCTCGGGCGTAGGCAGGGCAACCAGATCGCGGTGGGTTATGGTGGCCTGTGGATTGGAAACGCTCTCCGTCGAGATCGCCTGAGTTTGTTCGCGGACCTCAACCTTTTCGCTGACCGTCTCAAGTTCCAGCCTGATGTCTTGAACCACAGCCTCGCCAGCAGCGACGGAGACCCGCTTTGTGACTGGCTTGAACCCTGATTGGGTGATCGAAATCGTGTAGCTGCCCACCTTGAGGTTCTTAAACTCGTAACGTCCGGCGTCATCGGTATCCGCGCTCAAGATATTCCCATCTTCCGGTTCTCCGGCCAGCTTTACGCTGATGCCAGAGAGGTCAGACGCCGCGTTTTCCTGGGTCGTCGAAATCGTCCCGTGGATAGACCCTGCCTGCGTCTTCTCGGCAGTAGGCCGCGTGCCTTGCCCAAACACCGGGACAGCGGCTGCCAGCATTACAAGAAGGGCTGCCCCTCGCCGCACCCAGCCCAATATGCTCCAGTTCGCTGGGCTGCGGCCGGGGAAGAGGGACGCCATTCCGAAATTCACTTTCCTAATTAGTTTCATGGCCTGGTCTATGGGCACTCTGTCTATGAATGCGCTCTTTCCTTAAGGTATCGGGCTCAGTCGGATTGGCGAGCGCACTACGCCCTTTTTGCCAGCCAGACGGTATACCCTCTATTGTCAATTTGAACAGTCGAAACCGGAAGTTCGGCGAAGTCCGGATGTGCCTCAATCTCCACCTCCATGAACCTTCGTGACAGCCGGCGTAACTCTCCTTTCTCCAGTCGAATGGCACCTCGCCGTCACTGTTCGTCTGGAACTCAGCACGTGCCAGCCCGTGGCTCCCGTGCATAAAATTGACCCCAATCCTATCCCGTTGCTTGACCCCGCAACCATTCCGGCCTAAGCTTCGTCTTAGTACTAGGATGTCCGTTAAGCCCAATAGGCTCCGTTTTTGCGCACTGCTGCTCGGGATTATCTTCCTCGCGGCACAATTCCACTTTTGCGCCGATCTAAACGCCGGGCCCGCTGGGTCGCATCCTTGCCAGCTCTGCTCCACTGCCGGCTCCGTCGTTGCTACTCAGACTCTGACGCTGGCGGTAGTTCCCGTCTTGGGCCGGCTCGAAGTTTTCGCAACGCCGCTCACTCTCTCTGTAGAAGCTTCGCGCGCGACCTCTCCTCGCGCGCCTCCCGCTCTGTAGTTCTCCGCTCTATTTCCATTTCGTCCGTTCCACGATAACTGCATTGACCCGTCCCATCGCATGGGACTTTAGAGGAGTATCAAAATGAGGAAAGGAATGGCATGGGCCACCGCTCTTCTGGCCTTGCCTGTCTGCGTCCTGGCCCAGCAGAGTCCCGCGTCTGCACCGGTTGCATCTCCAACCCCGTCCGTTCCGCAGACTCCGGCCATGCGTATAACCCTGGACGAGGCCATCCGCCTCGCCTTGCAACACAATCACGCTCTTCTCGCCGCTCGCACCACCATTCTTCAAAACCAGGCCCTCGAAACCACTGCCAATCTTCGTCCCAATCCCACACTTTCCTGGGACGCCCAGTTCTTGCCCATCTTTCAACCTAACCAGTTTACGGCCGATTACATCAACAACTCCGCGCAATTCGACTTGGGTATCGGCTACCTCTTTGAACGCGGCAAGAAACGCCAGCACCGCCTGCAGGCCGCAAAGGATCAAACCACGGTCTCACGCTCGCAGGTTACCGATAACGAGCGCCAGCTAACCTTTAACGTTTCGCAACAGTTCATCGGCGTAGTCCTCGCCCAGTCCACCGTCGATTTTGCCCAGCAGGATCTCGATAGTTTCCAGAAAACCGTCGACATCAGCGAGGAGCGCTACAAAGCCGGAGCCATCAGCGAGGGCGACTTTCTTAAAATCAAACTCCAGTTTCTGCAATTCCAGACCGACCTTTCCGCCGCGGTCCTCGCAAAGGTCCAAGCCATCGCCGCTCTGCGCCAACTGGTCGGCTTCGAGTCTGTCCCTGACATGTTTGATGTCGAAGGCCAGCTCGATTACCAGCCTGTCCATGCCGGCCTCGAAGACCTGAAAGCGCTGGCCATGCGCACACGGCCGGACTTGCTCGCCGCGCAGCAGAGTGTCATCGCCGCGCGAAGCCAAGAACTGCTCGCCGAAGCCAACGGCAAACGCGATGTCGGCGCCAGCTTCAACTATTCCCACGTCGCCGCCACAAATACCGGCGCCTTCTTCTTTAATGTTCAGCTTCCCATTTTCGACCGCAATCAGGGCGAAATCGCCCGCACCCGCTACGCCATAACCCAGTCGCAAGAACAGGCCAGTGAGGCTTCCCAGCAAGTCATGACCGACGTCCTCGACGCTTACGAAGCCCTGCGCTCCAACGACCAAATCGTCCAGCTCTACCGCGGTGGCTACGTCGACGCGGCTCAGAAATCCCGGGACATCAGCGAGTACGCCTACAAAAAAGGGGCCGCCAGCTTGCTTGATTTTCTGGATGCGGAGCGCACCTATCGCTCGAACCAACTTGCTTACCGCCAGGCGCTCGCCAGCTACATGACTGCACTCGAACAGACGCGTCAGGCTGTGGGAACGAGGAATCTGCCATGAAGTGCAAAATCCAGTTTCGGGACATAAATTCTCTCGGCTCTGCCTTAGCCGCGAGCCTGCTAGTTATCACGCTCGCGGGTTGCGGCGCCGAAAAGCCCGAGTCCAGTATGACTTCCTATTCTTCCAGCGAGTCGAAAGCCGAAACTGCCTCGCTCTTCTCCGTTCCTCAGGAACAAATGGCGCACCTCCAGGTGGTCTCCGTCGAAAAATCGGCCCTCCCACGCGTTTTGCGCCTCGCCGGTGCAGTGGCCTACAACGCTTTCAAGACCACTCCGGTATTCTCGGCCATCGGCGGGCCCGTCCGCGAACTTCTCGTCACGCCCGGCGAAACCGTTCACGCTGGCCAGCCCCTCCTCACTGTCAACAGCCCGGACTTCTCGGCGGCACGTTCCGCTTTCCTCAAGGCACGCACTGCTTCCCTCCTCGCCGATAAGTCCTACGCGCGCGCGCAAGATCTCCTCAGTCATGGCGCCATTGCCGAGGCCGATTTTCAGACCGCCGAATCCACGCGCAACCAAGCTCAGGCCGATCTCCAATCTACCGAAGATGCACTTCGTGTGCTGGGAGTCAGCGATCCCGAATCACTCCAGAAGAATCCGCCGAAAACCACCTCTCAAATCCCCGTGCTCGCTCCCGTGGGCGGAGAAATTGTCGAGCGCCTTGTGGGCCCCGGCCAACTGCTTCAGGCTGGCGCCACGCAGGTCTTCACCATCTCGGACATGAGCACCGTTTGGGTGCTCGTCAATGTCTACCAGGGCGAAGTCGCTTTCGTCCGTCCCGGAGACACCGTGGAAATCACCACCGACGCTTATCCGGACATTTTTCACGGCCGAATTTCCTACATTGCCTCGGCGCTTGATCCCGCCACACGCACTCTTCAGGCGCGCATCGCCACGGAGAATCCAGGTAAGAGACTGAAGAAGGACATGTACGTGACCGCATCCGTCAATGCTGGCGCTGTCGCCAACGCTTTGACGGTTCCGGATGCTGCCGTTCTCCGCGACGCCGAAAACCAGCCCTTCGTTTACGTTCAGTCCACCGTGAAACAGAACGAATTCGCTCGCCGTTCCGTTCAGCTGGGCGATAGTCATGCTGGCCGCACCCAGATTACCGATGGGCTAAAGGAAGGTGAGCACGTTGTCGGCGACGGCAGCCTATTTTTGCAGTTCAAGAATTCTTTGCAGCACTAGAGGGAGACGCGGCGGGAAGAAATCACGATGATCCATCACATTGTCCAATTCGCTCTCCGCCAGCGCTTTCTCGTGCTGATGATCACGCTCTTGATTGTGGTCGCCGGCGCGGAATCCTTCCGCCGCATGCCCGTAGACGCCTATCCCGATCTTTCTCCGCCCATGGTCGAGTTGATCACGCAGTGGCCCGGCCACGCCGCCGAAGAGGTCGAGCGCCTCGCCACTCTTCCCCTCGAGCTCGCCATGAACGGCACGCCGAACCTCAAGGTCATGCGTTCCATCTCTCTCTACGGACTTTCGGACGTCAGACTTACGTTCGATGAGAGTACCGACCCCTACTTCGCCCGCAATGTCGTTTTCCAGCGCCTCACCGACGCCACCCTTCCCGCGGGCGTCACGCCCAGCTTGGCCCCGCTCTTCAGCCCCAGCGGCCTCGTCTATCGCTATGTCATCGAAAGCCCCGATCGCTCTCCAATGGAGCTTCACACCTTCGAAGACTGGATCATCGAACGCGCCTATCGCAGCGTTCCCGGCGTCGCCGACGATTCAGGCTTCGGCGGCCCCACCATGCAGTATCAAGTCCTGCTCGACCCCGTTAAGCTCTACAACTTCCATCTGCCCGTCTTGCAAGTGCTCAACTCTCTCACCGCCAATAACTCCAATACTGGCGGTGGCTTTTACTCCCAAGGTGGCCAGTTTTATTACGTTCGCGGCCTCGGCCTCGTCAAGAACACCGATGACATCGGCGAAGTCGTCGTCGGCAGCTCCAATGGCGTTCCCATTCGAGTTAAAGACATCGGCCACGTCGTCATCGGAAATGCCCCGCGCCTCGGCATTTTCGGGTTCCAGGACAAATCGAAACTCAACAACGACGCCGTCGAAGGCGTCATCCTCATGCGCCGCGGCGAACAAACGCAAAACGTCCTCGAAGGCGTCGTCAAGAAAACGCAAGAGCTCAACACATCCATCTTGCCGCCGGACGTTAAAGTCCGCCCCTTTTATGACCGCAGCGATCTCGTTCGGGTTACCACCGATACCGTCGAATGGAATCTTTTGCGCGGCATGGTCCTCGTTCTCCTCGTCTTGCTCTTTTTCCTGGTCAGCTTCCGCGCCGCCGTCATCACCGCTTTAACCATTCCTCTCGCACTCCTTTTCGCATTCATCTTTTTGCATGCCACAGGCGAGGCCGCCAACCTGCTTTCCATTGGTGCCATCGATTTCGGCATCATCATTGATGGCACCATCGTCATGGTCGAGAACATCTACCGCGAACTGAATGAGCGCCGCGGTCAGGAATACAAACTCAACGAGGTCATTCTCGCCGCTGCTCGTGACGTCGATCGCCCCATCTTTTACTCTGTCGCTGTCATCATCGCCGGTTACCTGCCCATCTACGCCCTGACTGGTCCCGCCGGAAAGCTTTTCCATCCCATGGCGGACACCATGGCCTTCGCCCTCGTCGGCGCTCTCATCCTCACGCTTACTCTCGTTCCTGTCCTCGCGTCCTACTGGTTCACGAAGGGCGTTCGCGAAAAAAAGAATCCGGTCTTCGAGCGCATTCGTAACTTTTACGCTGGCCGCCTCGATTGGTGCCTTGGTCACCCTGCGCTTACTCTGATAGCCGCAGTCCTTATCTTCGGAAGTGTTTTGTTTCTCGTCCCTCTCATCGGTGGCGAGTTCCTTCCCCATCTTGACGAAGGCGCACTGTGGGTCCGCGCCACCATGCCCTACACCATTTCCTTCGAAGAAGCCGCCAAATTCGCTCCGCAAGTCCGCGACATCATTTCGAAATACCCGCAAGTCACCGTCGTCGGCTCGGAGCTCGGCCGTCCCGATGACGGTACCGATCCTACCGGTTTCTTCAATTGTGAGTTTTATGTCGGATTAAAACCCTATGGGGACGCCTCATGGAAATCCGGGTCCATTAACACCAAGGAAGATCTAACCCGCGACCTCGACAAAAAACTCTCTGCCTATCCCGGCGTCATCTTCAACTTCACACAGCCCGCCGAGGACGCCGTCGACGAAGCTCTCACCGGGCTCAAGTCCTCTCTCGCCGTCAAAATCTTCGGCCCGGATCTGGATGTTCTCGAAAAGAAGGCCCTCGAGATTCGCAACGTTCTCGACAAAACTCCCGGCTTCAAGGAGCTTACCGTTGTCCGCGAGCTCGGCCAGCCCAGTCTCATCATCGACGCCGACCGCGCCAAAATCGCTCGCTATGGCATCAACGTTGCCGACCTCGAAGCCGTTGTCCAGGCCGCCATCGGCGGGCAGGCTGCCACCCAGGTCATCCAGGGGGAGAAGCTCTTCGACCTCGTCGTCCGGATGGAGCCGAAGTACCGCTCCAGCGCTCGCGACATCGGCGATCTTCTTGTTCCTGCACCCGCTGGCCAGCAGATTCCGCTCTCCGAGCTCTCCTCTATCAAGGAAAGCTCCGGCGCTTCCTTCATCTACCGCGAAAACAATTCCCGCTACATCGGTATTCAGTTTTCGGTGGAGGGTCGCAACCTCGAGGGAACCGTCAACGCCGGCCAGGCCGCCGTCACCAAGGCCGTCCATCTCCCCGATGGCTATCATCTCGATTGGGGTGGCGAGTACAGCGAGCTGGTGGAAGCCAGATCCCAGCTCTACATCATCGGGCCGCTCACAATGCTGCTTATCTTCATGATCCTTTTTGCCCTTTACGGTAATCTCAAATTCCCCGTCATCATCGCCCTCGAGGTGGTTCTCACCGAGCCCGTCGGCGCTCTCATCGCCCTCAAACTCACTCACACCCCGCTCAGCGTCTCCAGCATCCTTGGCTTGCTTGCACTCATGGGCGTCTCTGTCGAAACTTCCGTCATCCTTGTCAGCTATATCAACAAACTCCGTCTCGAAGGCATGGACATCCGCAAAGCCACTCACGAAGCTGCCTTAATGCGCCTGCGCCCCATCATGATGACCGCGCTGGTCGCCTGTCTCGGCCTCCTTCCAGCAGCATTGTCTACCGGTGTCGGCTCCGACACGCAAAAGCCGTTCGCCATCGTCATCGTTGCTGGTTTGCTCTCCCGTCTGCTACTCGGTTTCTTCATCATCCCTGTCCTTTACCAATCTACTGCGCGCGAAGGCGACGTCCTCCAGGTGTGATGTAGCAAGTCCGATGTGGCTCGTCCAAATCTTGGAACGAGCAGGATCAGTCTTGTCACTGCTCGCTCAGAAATGTTGGCTTGAACTAACGGGCTTGCTTAGGAGTTCGGATCGAAGTTAATGGCCACAGTCATTGTGCTTTCGCCGCCAGGCACAAATTTCCATTGACGCACGGCTTTTTCCGCCGCCTCGGCCAGTGCTGGATTTCCGCCCAGCACCTCAACGTCTTTCACGGTCCCATCTGCGTGGATGGCCACTTTCAACCGCACAGTCCCCCCAATGCCCCTGGTTTTCAAGACGGAGGGATAGTGCACATCCACCTTCTTCAGAATTTTGCGCTCATTGTCCTGCGCTTGCCCCGGAGTCATGCACAGCAGTGTCAACAGAAGGCAGCAATAAATTGCGGCGCATCGAGTCCTGCATCCACGTTTTGTCATCGTGCGGCCTTAAAGCAACGGTGGGGTCTTGGCTTTAGGACCAAGCGCACCATTGCCTCTTCCTTTGCCGCAGTAATCTTGCAGTCCTCCTACCAACCAATTGCGTTTTTTTCAAACGCGTTCCAGCAGTGCATTCCACCGC
>Ga0247669_1000548_pt1 | contig 14521 bp, 10 predicted proteins | sample CNK10_metaG_FD_182734 | JGI IMG/M metagenome (GOLD analysis project Ga0247669, IMG submission 182734) | Soil microbial communities from Purdue University Martell Research Forest, Indiana, United States - CNK10 | ecosystem: Environmental > Terrestrial > Soil > Temperate forest > Bulk soil...
TATCGATTGGCGAGTCTTTCCGCTCCCCTGCCATGCGCGCAGCATATGCGCCAACCAGGCCCAAGTCAACCGTTAAGTTAACGCTTATGGGTGCGGCACCCTATCACCCTCGGCCAATTGCAGAAGTGGTATGCTACTCTAGTGCGCCCACGTCAAGAAAAAACATCTCTGCGCCACCGCCCACTCTATCTCGCCTTGACCTTGCTTCTTGTTCAGGATGGCCCTGCGGCGACTGTTCATCCTGAGATCCGGCCATGCCAATGGCAGGAAGCTCAGTATGATTTGCCCCGCGATCTTGTCGAGCTCGATTCATATCTCTCGTATCGGGACCTAGACACTTTGGAATCTGTAGTGAACCGCAAAGCAATGGAATGGCAGGAAAAGGACCGAATTTCATTTATCGCCTACATGTCCAAAGCATGCAGCCTACTCAGCTCTTACGATGTCGGAGATATCTCGAAACGAGCTTCCCTGTTAAGCAAATACGCAATTCGCGTGCTGACGAGCGGTGATCTATCGCTGAGGGACCAAGTACAGTTTGTGGAGTTCCTTATGTTTGACCCACCCGCAGTAGACGAAACATCTTGGAGGAGCCTTCGCGAGCAGAAAGCAGAATTATGGCTCGCCGCTCGGCGACGCGTCGCTAAGAGCTTAAATCCGACATTTGACTTTGAAGATCGGCCCTTCCTCAACGTGCCGACTCCGGCGGGATCGGGCGCGCCCGCTGGGTCCTCGCCAGAGAGCATTAAGGATCCAAAATTGCGCGCTGAGTACAAAATCGCGGTTGCTCAGAATTCGGCAAAAGCTCGACGATACAATGATCAGTATTGGCTCAAGAGAAATGCGCCGCACTTCTACGAAGAAACAGAAAGATATCTTGTGAATGCATACTCGCGGCCACCTGCAGACTTGGCCCAACTAGAGCGTTTGCTGTCTCAGTATGGTGACGACAACGCACTGCGTGGGCGAGTCCTCGAACAACTTCGTAAGCGTGGACTGGCCGGTGGGTATGCAGATTTTCCAATCGGCGCCCACGGCGGGGACACGGGGTTACGTCCATGAGTCACCTCGGGACCTGGAAGCCCACCGGTCGCCTGTTGTTGGGATGTTACATCTCCGGATTTGCAGTTTGTTATGTGAGCTTGGCCCTCTTTTTTCGCCAAAAAGGTCCGGTCATCTATGTGAATTTGCTTCTGGGGCTGCTGTGGCCGCTGAGAGAGTGGTTTCGTCAATTCGGCCCCCCGGCGTCTACGACGACGGGGAGCCAGGTCATATCAGCCGCACTAGGAGGATTATTGTTCCCCGCAACTGTTGCTCTGCTGCGTTATGAGCAAAGATTTCTTCGAGGGTTAGCATTCCTATTTGCCATCATCTTGATAATTATGTGCCTGTGGTGGAGCCAACTACCAAATATCTGAAGGGTCGTGCGACATCAAAGAGAGTCACCCTCAAATATGATCCTTTCGGCAGACGCATCTACAAATCATGATCCGCAGCCACGAGGCGGATGGCGAAGCCTTGGCAGCTGATTTTGACTTTGGCGATGCCGCACCCTTTTAAGGGTGCGGGTTTTGAATTTCTCCTCGGCAGTCCACGTTCTGTCTCTCAACCCTCGTCTCACTGTCTCACCAAACTACAAAATTCCCGCCAACCCCTTTCATCTCCTCAACTTCCCCGCGTCCCATTCGAATGATAAGTACCCAGGTACTGTACCTTGACAGTAATCCATCTTCCTGCTATCATAATCTTATGTTTGCCCTGAGCCCGAACGGTTTCGCCCCCCCCACTACCCTCGCACGTCCCGCATGCCCTCAGCTAACCTATTTGCCTGCCACTCTTACAAGCCATCTGCAAAGACCTGAAAAATCAGCTATTTTAAGTCTCGCATTTGCCACTCTTACGAGCCGCGTCAAGCATAAGTCCAGTGTTTGCCACTCTTACAAAAAACACCCGGGGTGGGGGTACAGCCTTCAGCGGGAGATGTCCTCTTTCCCTAACCTAACCACTCGACACTCACCACTAGCCACTATCTCCTTTACTACTCTGCGCCTTCGCGCGGTTTTGCCGCGAAGAATCCGCACTTCCAAAACACGGGATTTAAAACCCTTTAGAATGAACACTTCCGAAAAAACCGGGGCTGGGGAGGGGCGAAATTGTCGATCAGCTACTCGCCTACGAATTTCCATGGGCATCATCCAGCGTGGGCGAGCGCCCCACTTGTCCAGACGAGAGGACTTGACTCGACTCATCCCCACGTTTTTCCGTACGTTCGACCTTTTCGCCCTCGCGGTTCTCCAGCGCGTGCAATTGTCCCGTCAGTTCTTTACACCGCCCGAAGGTTTCGGGCAATTTCGCGTATTGACAAACGGCTTCGCGCTGATGTTTCTTTGTCCCGAACTCGAACGGCCTTTCGCGTGGCTGGGCTTGAATTGCCGAACCGGCAGGCCGAGAACTGGCAAAGGAGAAATCATGTCCATCTCGCGGCGTGACTTGTGTTCCATGCTTCCCGCAGCGTTGATTCCCGCATTGCTTCCGCTTGAGGCGACGGCCCAGGGAGACAAGGCGATGCCTTCTGCGATGTTTCCTTTCGACAAGCTGCCGGTCCGAACATCCAACGGCGTGCAGAGCCGCCACGTGCTGAAGGGCAAGCTCGCCACAGGAGAAGCGCTCGAAGTGCATGAGACGACGCTGCCTCCCGGCGGCGCTCCGCATCCGCCGCACCATCATGTCCATTCCGAAATGTGGCTGATCCGGGAAGGCACGGTGAAAATAACCGTGAATGGCAAGAGTTACGAACTCGGACCGGGCGGCGTAGGTTTCGTCCGCTCGAACGATGAGCATGGAATTACAAATTCCGGAACTACGGCCGCAAACTATTTTGTCGTGGCGATTGGTCCGGGCGCAGATGCCTGAGGGCGTCAGAACATCGATGAAGTTCTCGCGCAGAAGAAACTACTCGAAGACACTGTGCTTCCCTGTTTGCCTGTTCTTACTGGCGGCATTCGGTTTCGCAACTGGCGCGTTTGCCCAATCCAGTTACGATCTGCGTTCTCCCGACGGCAGAATCGAAATAAGAATTCGCACAGCACAAAGCGTCCGCTATGACGTCTTGCTCAAAGGCCAGCCGCTGCTAGAGAACTGCGCACTTTCTCTGGACGTCGATCACAAGACGCTGGGACACGAAGCAAAAGTAATTCAGTCCAAGCAGCGCAGCGTGAACGATGTGCTAGCGCCTGCAGTGCGGCAGAAATTTGCTCAAATCTCCGAACACTTCAACGAGCTCCGGATCGAACTGGATGGCGGCTACGCCGTAGTGTTTCGCGCGTACAACGAAGGCGCCGCCTACCGGTTCGAGACATCGCTTCCTCAGCCTCAAGTGAAAATTTATGGCGAAGAAGTTAGCTTTCGCTTCCCCGCTAACTTCCTCACGTACTATCCACAGGAAGACAGTTTTTTTTCGCACAACGAGCGGAGATATGTCCCGCAGCATCTCGGCGAAATTGCACCCGCGTTTATCGCCACCTTGCCCGCGGTTGTTGATGCAGGGAGCGGTGTAAAAATCGCCCTCGCGGAATCGGACGTAGAGGATTATCCCGGACTTTGGCTGCGCGGCACAGCTGGAAACGGACTAGCCGGAACTTTTCCGCCCTATCCGTTGAAGGAAAAGCTGGAAAACGACCGCGATTTTCGAGTGGTGGAGAGCGCGGACTATATCGCGGTAACGAACGGCACGCGGACGTTTCCGTGGCGTGTGATGGGCATCGCGGAAAAAGACGGGGACTTGTTGACGAATCAGCTCGTGTGGCTGCTCGAGAAACCGTCCCAGGTGCAGGACACCTCGTGGATCAAACCCGGCAAGGTGGCATGGGATTGGTGGAACTACAACAATATCTACGGCGTGGATTTCAAGGCGGGAGTAAACACGCAAACGTACAAGTACTACATCGATTTCGCGGCGAGGTACGGGATTCCCTACATCATTCTGGACGAGGGCTGGTACAAACTCGGGAACGCCCTGGACGTCGTTCCTGATATCAACATGGACGAGCTGACGGCCTACGCACGGCAGAAAAATGTCGGAATCATCTTATGGGTGGTGTGGAAAACGCTTGACGATCAGCTAATCCCCGCGCTGGATCACTATGCAAAGTGGGGCGTCGCGGGAATCAAAGTCGATTTCATGCAGCGAAGCGACCAACTGGTGATGAATTACTATCACAAAGTAGCCCGGGAAACGGCGAAGCGCAAGATGCTCGTGGATTTTCACGGCGACCAGAAGCCGGCTTCTATGACGCGCACGTGGCCAAACCTGATCAGCGCGGAAGGAGTGCGCGGCCTAGAGTGGAGCAAATGGAGCGCCGCAACGGAACCCGAGCACAATGTGACGCTGCCGTTCACGCGAATGTTCCTTGGTCCTATGGACTACACGCCCGGCGCGATGCTGAACGCGCAAAAAGATAGTTTTGCCCCGGTCTTCAAACGCCCGATGAGCCTGGGCACGCGCTGCCATCAACTGGCGATGTACGTAGTGTTTGAAAGCCCGTTGCAGATGCTGGCGGACAGTCCGTCGAACTATTTGCGCGAGCCGGAAGCGATGGAATTTCTGGCTGCGGTGCCCACGGTATGGGACGAAACGAAAGTGCTGGACGCAAGAATCGCGCAGTACGTCGTAGTCGCTCGCAGGAACGGCACGGACTGGTTCGTCGGAGCGATGACGAACTGGACGCCGCGCGATTTGGAAATTGACTTGCCATTCTTGCCCGAAGGCAATTTCCAGGTGGACGCCTACCAGGACGGCGTGAATGCCGACCGCTTCGCCAGCGACTACAAGTTGGTGAAGACACAGGTCACCAACTCGGCCAGGCTAAAAATCCATCTAGCGCCGGGAGGCGGCTGGGCCGCTAGGATTCATCGCTAAGCCGCTGCGGTCTAGAAAATTTCGAGCAGAACTAGTAGCCCTTTACTTTGACTACATAATAGGTGATCTCGTGGGCGCCGTCGAGTAAGAGCTGATGTGGCGTGCGAGGAGGAACGCGGACGACATCCCCCGCCGAGAGTTTCTGCCGAGTGCCACCTTGAATGGTGCCGTTGCGCTGTTCATGCGGCGCAACAGTTTCCGCGTTGAGCAGCGTGCCTCCTACAACAAGGGTGGCGGAGCCGGATTGCACGAACATCACATCGACTTGAGTCTCGTGAAGCTCGGGGGATCCATCGGCTTCCCTGTGAACTAACAGAAAAGCTTCATTGGGAAAATCCGAGAGCTGCTTGACGGCGAAATGATGCGGATCTTTGGTAGCCTCGGCTGCGAGCACATGGGCCATGGATTGAGCGGAGGCGATTGGCCAATGTTCGAAGCCTGCGGGGACCGACTCTTGGGATCCCACCGCGAGGAAAGGAATCGCTATCAAAGACAATAACCACAGTTTCTTCATCTTTTGTTACCCCTCAACATTCTCTCGGACGAGTCCTGCAAAAGTCAGCGCCAGCAGGCTTTCGAAGGCGGCAGTTCGCCAGAGCCTGCGAAACATCCCGCTAGGGCATCCTGAAATCATGTACGAACCACGGATTCTATCTATGCCGGTTACTGCAGAAAGTCAACCGGGCCGAGAGCGACTTAATAAAAATCGGAGCGCCTCCTTTAAAAGTAAAAGGCGCCCCGACCCTTCCTCTTTGGGGTGTGGTTAGAAGAAGATCTTAAGTGCAAGTTGTCCGATACGCGGATCGCCAACCTGACCGGCTCTAAACTGGCCGAAAGTGCTGCCGTTAAGTTTCTGGAAGTTGCCAAGGTTGGGCTGAGAGGGAATACCCTCGTCAAAGAAATTGGCGCGGTTGAACACGTTGAAGAACTCAGCGCGGAACTGGAGTTTCCAGCGCTCCGTAAAGGTAAAGTTTTTGAAGAGTCCCATGTCCCAATCGTAGTAACCGGGCATACGGAAGGCGTTCTTGCCGGTTGTGCCGTAGGTGCCGAGGGAGGCTGCCGTGGTGGCAAACGCCGCCTTGTTGAGCCAACTCACGCAGTTTGCTGTGGTGGGACATGCGCCAGAGATATACGGGTTGACGCCTGACACTAGCGTTCCGCGATCGGTGCCAAGTTGGGTGCCGGAGAGTTCCGCGCCCTGCAGAACCGTGAAGGGGCGGCCGGTTTGCGCGGAAACAACGCCGCTGTATTGCCATCCGCCGAAGGCGCGGCGGAGAAAGCCGTTGGAAGCCGAGAAACTGGGGAGCTCCCAGACGAAGGACGCCACGAAGCGGTGAGTGTGGTCAAACTCCGATGGTCCGCGATCAAATTGATGGCGGAGGGGATCATCCCATGGCCGAGCGGAGGAGTTATCGAAGCCTGTGACGCCTGCGCCTGGTGCAAGGTCGTCGATGCTCTTGGACCAAGTGTAGTTCCCGAGAATTGTCAGGCCATGCGTCATGCGCTTCTCAACGGAAAGTTGAAGCGAGTTGTACGAGGCATTGATGTCCTGGGAGTCCTGCTGCACCGTGCCAAACAAGTTGCTCGGAGTGATGCCCAAGGAAGCGACGATAGTATTCAGCCTGAGGGTGCCCTTCGTTCCTGTGGGAGAGAAGGGAGAGGGGTCCAGATTCATGGTTTCCGTGAGATGCGAACTGTGAGAACCGACATAGGCAGCGCGCGCGAGGATATTGGAAGGCAATTGATGCTCGATGCTGAGGTTCCAGTTGTACACCGTAGGAACCTGGTAGTTCTGAGCAGGGTCCCAGCTCAAGTAGAGGCCGCCGAGTGCAAAAGCCGAGTTAGAGGGCGGCGGAAACGGAGCAGGAAAGAGATTTGCCTGCGGAGTGCAACCTTGCAGAGTCTGGGTTGCACTAAGGGTACAAAGGGGATCCGTGAGCGTACCGGGGAAAGTTTTAGCTGCATTTGACAAGATGAGCTGTGGACTAAACGGGGTTTGATCGACGAAACGGTTGTTGATGATACCCGTGATGCGGGAATTGTAGAAAATGCCCGCCCCGCCACGGAGGCTGGTCCTGCCGTCGCCGAAAACATCGTAGGCAAATCCCAAGCGCGGAGCAAAATTCTTGAGGCTGGCGCCGACGCCGTTTGCGGGAACGCCGGGATCGCCAGGGAAGTACACGCCTGGAGGAGCGTTGGGGAATTGTGTGGAGCGAACATTGGCAAGAAGACCGCTCAAACGGAACTGTTGCACTCGTCCTTTGATTTCGCGCCAAGGAAGAGCAGGTTCATATCGCAGTCCGAGATTGACTGTCAGGCGGCGAGTGACTTTGTAATTGTCCTGGACGTAGACACCGGCGAAGATATCGCGGTTATTTTTGAACTCCCCAGCACCTTGGCGGAATGCCACTTGGCCGGGGTAGTCGCCAAGCCTGCCGGAAAGGAAAAAATTGAGACTGGGGAAGCTAAACTCCCCCGGCTGGAAGAAGAGGTTGTCCAGGTCAACGCGGCTCCGCTCAATAACGCCGCCAAATCGGAAGTCGTGTTTTCCTCTAACCCAACTAACGTCATCGCTCCAGGTGAAATTGTTTCTGACGAACGCGGCCGGAGGATTATCGCCAAAGCTAAAAAAACCATTGACGCGAATCTGCTGAATGGCATGCACGGGCGGCTGAAACGGAATCAACGAACCGAGGGTCTGGACACTGGGCACGGTAGCGGCCGGACCGCGGCTGGATTTTTCACGCGCATAGCTAAATCGAAAATCGTTGATTAGTGTTGGCTTGAAAATGTGAGACTCGTGAATCAGCCAGTTCTGGTTGGTGATCTTGGAACCGTCCGCGTAAGTCAGGATATTGGTGGGGACAAAAACGGCCGCGTTGCTGAAGTAGTTGAAGTCGTAGCGGACGGAAAGGTGATCATTCTGGCTGAAGGCGTGATCAACCCTGCCGATGACGTCGTTGAAGTTCTGCTTCACCGGCCGGACAAAGGTCACCGACTCGGAGGTCGGCTGAATGGGCAGGAGGGCCAAGAGATTCGAGACAGCAGGATCGATAACACCACCGCCCGCCGTGAAGGCATTTATATCCGCTTGAGACGGCACAGTTGAATTGGTGGGATTGCCGAGGTTGCGCAAACGAGTGCCCTGAAAGCCGGCAAAGAAAAACGTCTTGTCGCGGCGAATGGGGCCGCCAACGGTGCCGCCGAATTGATTGCGCTTCAACTGATCCCGGCCCATGTCTTTGGTCGGCACGCCATTCTGAGTCAGTGGGGCGAAGAAGTTTCTTGCGTTGAACACGGCGTTGCGAAGGAACTCAAACGCATCGCCATGAAAATTGTTAGTCCCGGATTTAGTGATGACGTTGACCACAGCGCCAGCGTTCTGGCCGTATTCCGCTGTGTAATTGCTGGTTTGCACGCTGAATTCTTGAAGAGCGTCCGGAAACGGAAAGGGCTGGTTGACGTTGGTGTACTCGTCCAGATAATTGCCGCCATCCAGTTGATAGCTGATCATGTCCTGGCGCGCACCGTTCGCTGAGAAGGTGACGGCGCCGGGGAAAGTCTTGGTTTGTCCCTGATCGGCGCCACCATTTGTGGAGACGACGACGCCCGGGACAAGCAAGGAGAGTTGTGCTGCGTTACGGCCGTTCAGGGGTAGTTCGACGAGACGCTTCTGCTCAATGACTTGCCGGAGAGTGGAGGTGGCCGTATCCACTTGCAGGGCATTGCCCTCTACGGTGACAACTTCAGCGACGGTGCCCAACTTCATGCCCATATTGACATTAAGCGTTTGATCGGCCAGCAAAGTAATGCCGCTGGACTTGGAGGTGCTGAAGCCTTTGGCCTCGACGGTCAGGTTGTAGACCGCGGGGCGAAGAGAGGGGAGAACGTAAAGCCCATCGGTATCCGTGATGGCGGAGCGGGAAAATCCCGTGCCTTCTTGAGTGGCTGTGACCTGTGCGCCCGGGACGCCGGCACCGGCGGGGTCGGTGACTCTGCCAAGAATGCTTCCCAAGCCTTGCGCGTGCGAATATAGGGGAGCAAATAGAAGCGCGAAAAAAACAATCAGCACATTCTTCTTCATTTTTGTTTTTCCCTTTCGCGGGCCGGCCAGGACCATCGTTTTGGCCGTGCCCGCCGGCTGCGGCGTAGCGTGTGCCTCGAACACACGGCAACGCCTTTCGCACCTAGAGACGAACGAGACGCAGCACTCGCTTCTGACCATCAGTTTGCTGGATAGTCGCAATCAACTGCTTGAATACACCCAGTGAGGGGACATTAGAAGCGTAGTCCTAAACATGTCAATCCCGAAAATTTAAAGGAGTGGTTTAGCCGGACTAAAGCTGAATGGGGGTGCAAAGGAAAGCGCAAAGCGACCGGTGGCTGGTGACTCGTGACTGGTGACTCGGGCTCCAGACCAGGAGCCTGGATCCAACTGGATAGTCACGGTGCAAATTCTCTCTCTAACGAAGAAGTGCGGACGCGCACCATAGCAGCGGGGCTTGACCGTGAAGATCGCCGGTATTACGCGCGCGGTTAAGGTAGTAGCTGAGGTCATTTTTTTTGTTGGTGCCTTCGCAGACATTTTTCAGGCCGGCGTTGGGATCGAGATAGCTGACGAGGCCGAGCCAGCCCTTGCGAGCGGCGCGGCCATAGTGTTTTTCGTCAAGCCAGCCGTTCTTGACGCCGGTGATCATGGCGAAAGTGAACATCGCGGTGCACGAAGATTCAGGCCAAGCTTCTGGATGATCGAGCAACTGACGCCACATGCCGTCTTTGCCCTGATACCTCAACAGAGACGCCATCATTTTCCGATAGCCTTCCATGATTCGAACGCGCAGAGGATGATTTGCGGGGAGCGAGCGCAGGAGTTCGGCCATGCCCGCAGCGACCCAGCCGTTGCCACGACCCCAGAAAAACGGGACATCGGGAGCGTGGTAGAAAAGTCCGTTTGGTTGCTGAAGTTTGTCCAAATAGGCGGCCATTTCGAGAGCTGCGCGATCGATGTACTTGGCGTCTCCAGTGGCGCGATAGGCCTGCACTTGCACGGTGGTAATCATGTACATGTCGTCGATCCAAAAACGGCTTTGGTTGGTCAGGCCTTCGGGGGTGGGATTTTCCCACTGCTGGTCGGCGAGGGAAAGGCCCATGGCCAGATATTTCTGTTGCTTGGTTTGGATGTAGATTTCCAGGGGGACGGAACCGAAGATGGTGCTGTCCACATTGACAGGATGCGGCACGAGCGCGGATTCTTCGGTGAAGAGGGGATCAAAGCGGGAAATCAGGCGGGAGGTGAGATCAGTGTCGCCACTTAATTGGGCGAAGGTCAACGCGCCGTACCACGCCACGGATTCCGGATAGGTGATGTGGGCGGGCGGGGTGCTCCGGTTGAAATTGGTGTGCGAGCCGGAGGCAAAACGTTCTGCGACGCGCTTGCCAATTTCTTTGGGGGAGCTTCCGGCGGGCCATTTTTTGAATTCCTTCTGTTGTGCGTTGCAAGCGGGCCAAGGAAGTGCAAGTGCGACGAGTAACAGCACAACCGTTTTGAAGGCTGAGGTTCGATAGAAAGCCAGGATATCCATTTTCATCGGCGCCTTAAGTTTCCTTTCCTGCCTTAAATGTATATTTCAGTAGCGGAGTACTGTCTCGATGCCTGTTACGGTTTTACTCGCGATTCGCTCATTTCCGAAGTGAACAAGATTATCGCGCCGTCGGGATCAATAACAGAGATTGAATCTTTGCCGGTTTTCACGGCGAGTGAGCGGCTCCGCAATCGGTCCGCGGCGCGAGCGAGATTTGCCACAGTAAATACGATGATGGGTTTCGTTGCAGGAGTCGTGGCTTCGAGGGCTATTTCGTCGCCGGAGTTTCCCGGAAGGCGCAGGCGGATCGTGTCCTCGGCGACTACGTCCCGGAACGCCAGCTTGGATGTATAGAAGCCATGTTCCGCGTCAACATTTTGCACGGGAATGACTGCACGCAGCAGATGTTGGGATACGCGGCGGTCACCGAGATGTTTGCCACGATCATCAAAATGAAGCGAGCCGGGAAGATATTGTGTGTACTCGAGAGTTTGCCCTTCCGGATCGTGAAGGACGAAAAGCAGGTTGCCCGCGCGGGCTTTGCGGCTGCGAGGCGGATGCAAGCCGTGCTTTACATATTCGTTCCAGAGCGATTCGATGTCGGCGGCTTCATAGCAGACATGGAGAAGACCGGTGGTTTGAGATTCGTTGGAACGGCCATAGAGTTCGATGAACTGGCGATCGTTTATTTTGATGTAGGAGACAGGAGGCTTTCCGGGATCGGTGAATTCGAAAGCTTGTTCAAAGCCCAAAGACTGGTAAAAGTCGCGAGATATCTGAACGTCGGCGACACGATAAGCGACGTGCGCGATGCCCGCCAACGCTGGAGATGAATCGGGTTGCGGCGAGAAAAATGTAACGGCGAGGAGCAGTACTGCGATCATCGTTTGCATTTTCTTGAGTCCGGCCAAAATTTAAATGCTGAAATTTTATCTGCGCCCGAAACGCGCCGAATAGGTTACACCTGAAGTCAAGTCAGGAGGCCCGGCGAAACCAAGTTGGCTGCTTATGAATTCGAACTGTGGATCGCGTCACAGACCGCGGAGGTGACTTCTCGGGTTGTCGCTCTGCCGCCGAGGTCGGGGGTGAGCGGGCCGGAAGCTGTGACGAATTCGACTGCCTGCATCAATCGCTGGGCCGCATCGGCCTCGCCGAGATGGGCGAGCATTAACGCGGCGGTCCAAAATGCACCGATGGGATTGGCGATGCCTTTGCCGGTGATGTCGAAGGCCGCGCCATGGATAGGCTCGAACATGGAAGGAAAGCGGCGTTCGGGGTCGAGGTTGGCGGTGGGAGCGATTCCGAGGCTGCCTGCGAGTGCCGCAGCGAGATCGGAGAGGATGTCGGCGTGAAGATTTGTAGCGACGATGGTGTCGAGACTGGCGGTTTTGGCGACCATGCGAGTGGTCATAGCGTCGACGAGCATCTTGTCCCAGGTGACATCTGGAAATTCTGTGGAGACTTCTTCGGCGATTTCGTCCCAGAGGACCATGCCGTGGCGCTGCGCGTTGGATTTGGTGACAACGGTAAGCAGCTTTCGCGGCCGATCGTGCGCGAGTTTGAAAGCGAACCGCATAATGCGCGTGACGCCACGGCGGGTGAAGATGGAAGTCTCGGTGGCGACCTCTTCGGGAAACCCGCGATGGGCGCGGCCGCCCTGTCCGGAATATTCGCCTTCGGTATTTTCGCGGACTATCGCCCAGTCGAGATCGGCGGGCTTGCAGTCACGCAGGGGCGATGACAAGCCTTGGAGAATACGCGTCGGGCGAAGATTAACGTACTGGTCGAAGCCCTGGCAGATCGCCAGACGCAAACCCCAAAGAGTTATGTGGTCGGGGATATCGGGGGAGCCGACGGCTCCGAAATAGATTGCACTGAAGGGCCGCAAGAGTTCGAGGCCGTTTTGCGGCATCATTACGCCGTGTTTTTTGTAGTAGTGGGAACCCCACGGAAAGCTCTCGACGCTTAGCTGAAAACCGCCGTCCTTTTGACTGAGTGCCTGCAAGACTTCAAGGCCGGCAGCAATCACTTCTGGACCGATGCCATCCGCGGGGATGGCGGCAATCGCATGCTCCCGCATTTCAACTCCGGAAAAAGATTGTCTGATTCATCTTCCTTGAGAACCTTCGAAGCCCAGCCACGCTTTCACGGCCCGCACGATTATAATTCGGAGACCGGGCGCGTTTCATTATTGTGTATACTACGCGGCGCAAATTTTACGCCGCGAAAAGCGAAAAAATAGTGCAGGATAACTGCGCCATTCTTTGAGAAACCGCGAATCGAGGGAGCATGGCCGTCACACCGCGTGAACTGGCCGTCGCACAACGCGCGCGAAAGCGAATTGCGTGGCGACTACTTCCCTTTCTATTCCTGCTGTATATCATCGCATTTCTGGACCGGATGAATGTCAGCGCCGCAGCGCTGCAGATGCCGCACGACCTGGGCTTCAACGACAAGGTGGTCGGACTGGGCGCCGGCATGTTTTTCATCGGATACCTGGTGCTGGAAATTCCGGGCGCGTTGATTGCCGAACGATGGAGCGCGCGCCGCTGGATTGCCCGCATCATGATTTCCTGGGGAATCATAACCGCGCTGATGGCGTTTATCCACACGTCGCGGGAATTCTACGTGGTGCGATTTCTGGTGGGGGCCGCGGAAGCGGGCTTTTTCCCAGCCATTATAGTTTATGTGTCGCACTGGTTCCGTTATGAGGACCGGGCGAAAGCCATCGCCGTTTTTTACGCAGCGAGTCCGCTCTCCTACGTCGTGGGCTCGCCTCTCGCCGGTCTATTGCTGGGAATTACCTGGTACGGATTGCGTGGATGGCGATGGCTATTCATATTGGAAGGAATTCCCGCGGTCGTGTTTGGCGTGATCACGATTTTTTATCTAACTGATTGGCCGCGAGACGCGAAGTGGCTGTTACCGGTGGAACGCGACTGGATCAATGGCCAGCTAGAAAAGGAAAAACAGGCGAAGCAGAAAATTCGTGTTTACACGATCTGGCAAGCGTTTGCGCAACGCGACGTCATCCTGCTGACTTTGTGTTACTTCTGCGCAACGACAGGAGGCTACGGAGTAGCGTTTTGGTTGCCGAGCATTCTGAAACGGCTTTCCGGGCAAAGCGACCTGCGGGTCACACTGTTCGCGGCACTGCCTTATCTTGCCGGATTTTTGGTTCAGCAATTGAACGGATGGCATTCGGACCGGACCTTGGAACGACGCTGGCATGCGGCGGTTTCGATTTTCCTCTGTGGAGTTTCTCTATTACTGGCAGTGATTTACGGTTCGAGTCTCGCGATCGCGGTCGCGCTGTTCTGTCTGGTGGGAGCCGGCTATTACTCATTCCATCCTTGTTTTTGGGCCGTGCCGACGGCGTTCTTGAGTGAATCCGCCGCGGCGGCCTCCATCGGATTGATTAATTCGGTCGGAAATCTCGGAGGCTTTTTCGGGCCGATGATGATGGGCTATCTGGTCAACCGGACGCATTCCTTTACGGCGGGACTTTTGTACCTAGTGGGAAGTCTCTGCCTTTCCGGGATTTTGATGCTGGCTATCGGCGCAGGGCGTCCGTCTTTGCAGAGGGTAGGTGAAGAGGGGACAAGTTAGCGGAGGATTTCTCTGCCTTTCGTGACGGTCGATGGTGGGATCGCTTTTCAGTGAATTTCGGGCTCGGGGATGGGTGCCGTTCCTTCCAGGAAATCAAAGTCGCAACCTTCGTGAGCCTGCTTGATGTGCTGCATGAATAATTTGCCGTAGCCGCGGGGATAAATTCCTTCCTTGGGGCGCCAGGCGGCGCGACGGCGAGCAAGCTCATCTTCATTCACGAGCATGTTCAGTTGACGGGAGGGCACGTCGAGTTCGACGAGGTCACCTTCCTTCAACAGGGCGAGCGGGCCGCCGACAAAGGATTCGGGCGAGACGTGCAGCACGCAGGCACCGTAACTCGTGCCGCTCATTCGGGCGTCGGAGATACGGAGCATGTCGCGGACGCCGGTTTTCAGGATCTTTTGTGGAAGCT
>Ga0247669_1000552_pt1 | contig 14418 bp, 16 predicted proteins | sample CNK10_metaG_FD_182734 | JGI IMG/M metagenome (GOLD analysis project Ga0247669, IMG submission 182734) | Soil microbial communities from Purdue University Martell Research Forest, Indiana, United States - CNK10 | ecosystem: Environmental > Terrestrial > Soil > Temperate forest > Bulk soil...
CTTCGGGTTGAACTGAAGCTGCCGAGCAGTAAGAGTCAGTTGGATGCTGTCGTCGATTTCATCTTGCTGGCTTTCGGAAAGATAGTCTTGTAGACCAGAATAGAGAGCACCGTTCTCGAAATTCTCTTTCCATTCAAGAATGGCTTGGAGACGACGACTTGCGTGCTTCTCCAATTCTTGTTCTGGCTGTTCTGCTGGGGCAGATTCGGCGCACACATCAGCTTGACCATGGGGCAATGCCATGGTTAGCTCTGTTAATCCACCACGAAGTTCCTGAACCTTGTTGGACGGTAAAGAAGTTTTGCGACAGACCCACTCTCCGCGGGTCTTGTCAAAATCAATCGAGGCGCGATATTCATCTGTTTCGTACTTGAATACCGGCAACGGCTTGAGAGGTGGCCACCCACCGGCCAGGAGCAATTTCAACTCGGCCTGTTGCACTGGAGACGTGAGTCCCGCAATGTTGGGCCTAGCTCGTACGTGTTTATTCAATTTCATGATTCGGCCCGAAAGACGCTACCTGCTACACGATATTGCTGGCGTGCGGCGAACAAACTTTTGGAAGCAGCCGTTTCGAGGGAGATTTCAACGACAAATGCTTCGAAATTCGACAAGTGCACTGAAGTATTCCTACAGATTCGACATGTTCCCACCCCACGCCTTTGTGTGGTGAGCGTCGTCTGCCTCGTTTCTATAGTTGTCGAGGCCCGTACAGGAACTCCCGGACCGCCTCTCCCAACTAAAAAACCGTGAAATTGTGCACGTGTGTCAGGCGGGTAGAGCAATCCTTCGCCGACCAGAGAGACTTTCTGGAAATCAGTGCTGTTGTACCTAGGGCAGGGCACGTCCATCTCGTCACCCCTTGCAGCCCCACTGGCCTGTGGGAAGAATCCATTCTGCTTAACTTCGCTCGTCAGACCTGGTAACTTTCCTGAGTGTAATACATCCTAAACCCCGTCCGGCGAGATAAGTTGCGTACCTGCGCCCGAGGTGACCTCGTTCCGCCCATTCTGTCTGCTATGTGGAGCAACAGCCTGCGAGCCCCTTTTCGCGGCTAGGCCGACAGATGGCGAAGCCAGCTCAGACGGCGCGCGTTTTTGCCCTCGCCCGCCTCAGGCGATGTTGTGAACCTCTCGTTGTAAAGCGCGGGAAGATCCAGAGGCGTAAGCTATTGAGCAATGCTCCCGTCTCCTTCAAACTCTTCATTTTGAGCCGCATGCAAGAGAGTCGCCATAGGGCTACCCGAGAGATGCCAAATTAACGCTAATAGGACAAGGACCGAAGAATTCCCAGAAGGCCCGTAGCCGGGAGAATGCTTGGGCCGCGTGAGGATCCCTCGCAGGAGTGACGACGCAATCGGATACTGCCCATGGCCGCTGAGTCCTTCTTTCCCCGTGGCAATCTTTGCTTGCAAATGAAGCTGATAGGGAGTAAACCGGCACATGAGAGCTCACAGAGCTCCGGAGGGGACATGACTCCACCGGGCTTAGAGCTGAACCAAAGCTGAACACACCGCTCTCGCGGTGCGAGTCGCTCGCGAAACATACGTACTTTTAGCGCGCTTCCGAGACGACACAGCAAATTAACAAAAGGGGAAGCCATGCGGCTTCCCCTTTTTGATCCTGTCCCCTATTGCTGCGTTGGACTGTGGTGAGTATGGTGATGTCGGTATCGATGTTTGCGGTGATGACGATCGTGCAAAGATGCGGGGTTGGGAGAATGTGCATGACTACTGCTGGCTGCAGGCGGAGGAGTTGATTGGGCCTGGGAAACAGGTTGTTCTGCAGAAGTAGAAAAGGTCAGCGCGACCGCCAGCACGATAAGGCGCAGAATCGGGTTCACGGAAAATCCCTCGATAACCTAAGTTCCCGGTCGAAATATTCAAACACAAGACAGCTGGGAAATCACAAAGTATTACAGAAATGAACGGATTGATAACTGAGAGCGTGGACTGGGGGTACGAGAGAGGGCGCCAGGCGCGCTGAGGGGGGCGCGCCTGGCAGTGGCTGGGGCTGAGGGAGGAATCTAACCACCAAATTTAAGCGTTTCGAGCCAGTGAATCGCTTCGCGCTGATTGGCGATGATCTGGGCTTGCCAAAGAAGAGCAACAGACATCAGGCCCATCGAAATAACACAGACGGTCAAAATAACTCCCATCGAGGATTCAGAGGCCGGAATGCGCAGCTTGCGAATGATCCATGCCATAGTCTTGAGTCTCCTAGTACTCGGCCAGCGGAACTTCTCAGTGGACCCGCTAAGCGCTTCCGGCGGAGAAATGCAGAAATACCATCCGTCCGACCGTTAAAAAGCAATCAGAGGGCCACGAAAACGGACGCGGAACCAGTTCCTATCCTGCCCAAAACAGGAGATTTGGTTAATCTTCGAGAAAATATCTTGTGAACTTGGGATCAGGAGTGTGGAAAAAATGAGGCATAAACGAGAGTTTGCTTCCAAAGTTTGCTACCGTCGCGTCGAGAGATTGGCAAGAATTTGTTCCCACGCATCTGGGAATTTGCGCGCTAGTTCTATTACTCGGCGAGACTGATCGGGAACAATACCGACTTGCTCATTGGGAATATCGGCAAGAAGAATTGCGCGATCACAGGCTGCGAAAAGGGCGGCTTCCTGTCCATGAGTGGCGATTGCGATGCTCTTTGCATGGGAACGGAGTGCGCGGTCATACAGTTTTGAAAGTGCGCCGATGCAACGGTGAACGCTGGCATCAATGGCCAGGGACCACAGCGCGCCACGCTGGCGAAACTGAATATTCCGGCCGTGCCCGAGCGCTTGGAAGTTCGCGATGTCCTGCTGAGAAGCCCCGGCGAAGAAAAAAAACTCATCAAAATCACGCTGACGGACTAACTCGGCCTCGCGGGCAGGCAAACCCGAATTGAGCGTCAACTCGCGCGGCGGAAGGGAGCGCAGCGAGACCACAGACAGGCCGGATTCCACGGCAAGGTTCTCTAAAGCGTCCGATGCGGCCGGCTGAGGCTCGGCAATGGGAATGCACGTGAAGCGGCCAAGGCGGATTGTGGCGGTCCCGCGTGGACGCGAAGTAGAGGATTGCGGCCGCAAGTGAAAATAATCTTCGGGAAGAAAGACGCCGCAGCCATCTTCGGCAATAAATGGATGGGTGTGAGCTAGCTTGCGGCGCGGCTCATCCATCTGCAGGCGTGTGCGATTGGTGAGCCACACGGCAGGGATACCACGGTGATCCAGGGCGGCTGTGAATTCATCGAGGCCGGGGACGCTGCTTCCGGGGGCTGGTATCAAATCGTCGACCGCGATGTACAGAATGGAAGAGGTTTGATACAAGCGGTTCTCCGCGAGGTGCGCTTCCATCTTAGCGGAGATTCGGGAGAAACTGGACCATCGGTGCAAAAAGAGTTTAGTAGAAGATAAAAAAAGCGGGCAGGAATCCCTGCCCGCTGCGTTAGTTCCTCGGCCAAAAAAGCCAAGGGTTGCTGTGTGTTTACTTTCCGGAAGTGGTGGAAGCGCTGGTCGGCTGCGCATTCGCCTTCGGAATGCTGACGTAGCCGCTGATCTGATCCTTGCCAACTTTGTTGATCACGATCTCTTCGGGCAGATGGGTTCCGGAGAGATAGAAGAAAATGGGCTCGTTAAGGGCGCGGTTCTTCTTCTCGAAGCGCTTGTCCTCGACGACCATGGCGATATTGACCTGATTCTTCTTCTGGTTGACTCCCTTCAGCTCGACGGTGACGTTGCCGACCTTTTGGGGCTTGTTCTTGCCGGCGATGGTGAATTCGACGTAATCGCGCTCGCCGAGGCGACGGAGTTGGTCGACTTCATCATGATTGCGAGCGATGAGTGTGCCCAGCTCGCTCTTGGCCATCTTCAGGTCTTCCTTGGTGGAATTCAGGTCTGTGCTGACAGCAGTGACCTTGGTGTCCACGTTTTTGACGTCATCCGTTGCGGCCTTGGTTGCCAATTCCGTATGGACAGACGTATCGAGAGCGCTGAGCTTCTGAGTTGTTTGATCATTCAGCTGGGCGGCCTCTTTGCGCGCTTTCCGGAGCTGGCCCTGGGTGATCTTGAGCTTGTCGGTGACGACCTTCAAGTCCCCTTGTAAGTCGGTATTGGCCTTTTCATCCTGCGCGATGCGGTCCTTCAGAGACGACATGTCCTGTTGAACCGTTTGCTCGGTGGTCTTTAGTTGAGCGGTGACAGCCTGCTGCGTGGTGTCCAGCTTTGACGACGCGTTCCAGCCAAATCCCAAGCCAGCAATCGCGACCAAGCCAAGCACGATGATCGCGGGCAACTGCCACGACGAACTGTTTCTTGTTTCGATGAATTGTTCTTCTGACATAGAAATTCTTTTCTCCTCACCCAGATGTGGGCGAACGATTTAATTTTGTAATCGGCCCGTAACACTGAAGGAGCAAGTCGTGAGCCAAATGGTTCCAGGGGAAGAAGGAGCGAATGTCCCCGTAAACCGATGAATGAATGCGGGTTGTTTCGATAAGTCGAAACAGTCGGTAGAAAGGGTCAGTACTAGTCCTAGCAAACTTTACGCGACGAATTCCGATTTCGGAGTTTCTTACTCTTCCAAGTGCTTCAGGAAAGATCGACCTCCAGAGCTTGGAGATCAGAGGCCAGCTGAGAGGGGGAGTGGAACTGGATGCCGCCCAAACCGAGGCGCTTTGCGGCTTCCACGTAAGCGGCAACGTCATCAATGTAAAGGGTTTCCTCGGCACGAGCTTTGACGGCCCGAAGAGCTTCGCGATAAATGAGCGGATTCGGTTTGCTGGCACCCACTGCGCAGGAGTAGACGCGGGCAGGAAAGAAGGCGAAAAAACTGTAGGTGCTTTCCAGATGGCGGACGTGGATGGGATCGGTATTGGAGAGCAGGGCAAGGCGGTAGTGCTTGGATAGTTTTTCGAAGAAGGCATCCGCGTGAATCGGAGTAGGGTCAAGAGCATGATTCCAGACGTCGGTAAATTGCTTAAAGCTGAGTCTGCCGCCAAGACGCTGAGCCAGATGGAGATACCAATCGTGGGGCGCGATTCGACCTTCCTGCCAATCAGACCAGAGTGGATCCTTTTCGATGGCGGACCAAATCTCGGACGGTGAGAGAGAGCTACCAGAAGCAAGGCCTTGCATGGCGCGGGCGACGTCAACGCGAACCAGGACGCGGCCAATATCGAAGATGATGGCGCGGAGGATCGGGGAGGGCACGGCCTACTTAACCGGTCCATTAAATAAGGCAGTGCTTGAGGATTTACTGGCTGCTCTTTTGGAGCGGAACAAGCCAATGATGGGGGGGAGTACAGAAAGGATGATGACCACAGCTATCACATAGTGAATGTAGTGACCGATGTTGGGGATGAAATGGCCAAGCGAATAACCGCCAAGGATTGTGGCAGCAACCCAGAACGTGCCGCCTACAGTATCGAAGAGCAGATAGCGCGGGTACGACATTTTTGCAGCGCCGGCGACGGGTGGACAGAACGTTCGAATGATGGGGATGAAGCGGGCGAGAATCACGGCTCGGCCACCGTATTTTTCGTAGAAGTCATGGGCACGCTGCAGATGGCCACGGCGGAAAAAAAAGGATTCCTCACGGCGATACAGGGCAGCTCCAGCGGATCGGCCAATCCAATAGCCGACCTGGTCACCGGCGATAGCGCAGAACATGACGGGAAGCAGTAGCCACTTGAGGGGAATGACGCCAGAGTAGGAAAAGATACCAGCGGTGATCAGAAGAGAATCACCGGGAAGAAAAAATCCGACAAAAAAGCCTGTTTCAATAAATACGATGATGCAAACGAGAGGAGCGCCGCCGGAGCGAATCAGTTCTCGAAGTCCGTCGGTGGTGTAGAGCGAGTGGAGAAAGTGGAGGATGGATTGGAGCAAGCGGAACGTTTCCTCGAAAAGTTCATTTGAGAAACGGGCACCGGGACGAGCGCGCGAGTGCGCAGCATCGTAAAAGCACCCAATCCAATACGGTAACAGAAAACGACCAGATCTTCTCTGCATTCATACCAGAGAACGACGGAAGTGATCACGGCGGCGAACAAGGCGGCGAGGCGAATCATCGGGATGCCTCCGCAAGCCAGAGATAGCCTTGGGCCTCAGCTTCGAGACGCGTTTCAAATTCAAAAGTCGTTTCTACGGCAGGGTTGAGAAGCTTCTGGATGCGAGGAAGCGCGCGGCGGGTTGCGGCTGCGCCCGCCTCGATGGCCTCGTCGGCGCGATCAAAATCATCCCAGGCAAAAGACTGCACGTCGGGACGAAGGACCAAGTCCGCGTGACGCTCCCAAATTTCGAGCTGATGTTTCTGAGCGGCGTTCACGGCCCGGCAGACGACTTGAAAGATGTTGGATGGAGCGCCGCGGCTGCCGTCTTCGACCCCGACGGCTACACCGATTACGTGCGCGGCGCCAAGGTCACGCGCGGCGCGCGTGGGAACCGGCGCAACCAGGCCGCCATCGGCGAGACAGCGGGTGCCGATTCTGACGGGTTCGAACAGCCCTGGGAAGGCACAGCTCGCGCGGATCGCATCCGACAAATTTCCGTGGGTGAAAACGACGGGCTCGCCGCTGGCCAGGTCCGTGGCGACCACAGCCATAGGAATTTTGAGGTCTTCGAAGCGGCGCGATTCGAAGACACGCTCGATGAGATCGCCCAGCCGGTGATTGCTGGCAAGTCCGAGACGGGAAACGCGCCAGCGGGCGATATCACGAAACCGAATCGTGCGGCAAGTGGAAATGATGCGCGCGAGAGGTGCGCCGCTTGCATAAGCCGCTCCGAGAATGCTGCCCACGCTAGTGCCTGCAATATAAGAGACCGGGATGTGGTTTTGTTCCAGCACCTGTAGGACACCAAGATGGGCAAAGCCGCGAGAAAACCCACCACCTAAAGCCAAGCCCAAACCTGCCCTTACGGACGAGGGGGCTGGCCCTCCGTCCAGTGCGGAATGATGGGGACGTTTCATGACAGCAGGATGCCATCGGCGTCCTTCGCACCCAATGGGCCGGGCGTCCCTAAAAAAGGGTACGAGCGTACCGTGCTCCGAATTTGAACAAGCGTTTGAGCTGCGGAAAAGACAGTACCAACTTACTAGGCTAGTACCCTCTGTGTACCATTGCTCGAGAAGAGGCGCTCAGCGATTCTGTGTCCGTCAGCGAGGCCTGAACATCTGCGGGAGGGCGAATGGACAGTGCATACGCAACGTGGATAGGGCAGTCGGTCGTGCTGCAAGTGGCGCTAGGGGAAATTAAAGTGCCGCTAAGAGGAACGCTGCTGAAGGATGGCGTCGAAACGGTACGGATGAGGATTGGCGAGGGCTGGGATGTGGATATTTATAAGACGATGATCCTGGCCGTCGAACAAGATGCTATGGCGTTACTTCCCGCGTGAGGAGGAGCGATGAATAGCCAAGTGCCAAAGTACGTGACGCAAGGACGGGCAGCGCTGCTGCTTGGAATATCCGAGGATGAGCTTTCGCGGCTTTCGAACGAGTCTGGATTGGGACACAAAGAGTGCGCGGGAGATCAAGAAGAAACGTTTTTCACGTACGAAGAGCTGAGAAAGATCTGCGTGCTGACCGTGCAGCAAGTGAACTGAAAATTTTTCGAGTTTCCCTCCGGCCCCCCTCAGCAGTAACCCCGCCCCGGGTCGCTCCCCCCAGCGATCCGGGGTTTTAATTTTCCGGAACGAGCTTCCTAAGGACAAAATTCAAGTCCGCGAGGACGTATTATCGAAGACGGAGCGCGCCCGTTTTCGAGGGGATGATATTTCCTTTGACACCAAGGGGCTGGGGAACGAGACTTAGCGCCGCAAACTTGCCGGGGGTGATGAGAAATGCCGCGGATGCCATATCGAAGAATGGGGATAGCAGCGATTGTGACAGTTTTTGTGGGGATGGCGCTGAGCTGGGGAGTGAAGGAAGAAATTGCTGCTGAAGAAGAGAAATATGACGTGGTGATTGCGAACGGGCGGGTGATGGACCCGGACTCGGGGTTGGATGCGGTGCGAAACGTGGGGATCAGCGGCGGAAAGATACGCACGATTTCAGCGAATTCTTTGATGGGCAAGACGACGATGGAGGCGAAGGGGCTCGTCGTTGCGCCGGGATTCATCGACTTGCACGAACATGGGCAAGAGCCGAGAAACTATCAATTCCAAGCTCATGATGGGGTGACCACATCGCTTGAGCTCGAAAGGGGCAGCGCTGATGTTGCCGGCTGGTACGCGGAGAGGGAAGGAAGGTCGCTGATCAATTTCGGGGTGAGCATTGGGCATATACCGGTACGCATGAAGGTGATGCACGATCCGGGCACTTTTCTACCGACCGGCGACGCAGCTCATCGCGAGGCAACGCCGACAGAACTCTCGGAGATTAGCGCGGAGATAGAGAAAGGATTTCACGAAGGTGCGCTCGCCGAAGGAATGGGAGTGAATTACACGGCGGCGGCTACGCACTGGGAAATTGTGGAGATGTTCAAAATTGCGGCGCGGAACCACGCGTCGGTGCATGTCCACCTGCGATATGGCGGATTGAAAGAGCCCACGACCGGGCTTGCAGGGCTCGAGGAGGTCCTTGCTGCGGCTGTCGCCACTGGCGCACCGCTGCACGTGGTGCACATCACGAGCATGGGGTTGAAATACACGCCGGAGTTGATCTCGATGGTGGAAGGCGCGCAACGGCATGGGCTGGATGTGACGACAGAGTGCTATCCGTACACCGCAGGAAGCACAGCGCTGGAATCGGCGATTTTCGATCCCGGGTGGCAAGAGAATATGGGAATTACATATAAGGATGTGCAGTGGGCGGAGACGGGCGAGAGATTGACTGACGAGACATTCGAAAAGTACAGAAAGAAGGGGGGAATCGCAATCATCCACTCAATTCCGGAGGAGGATGCGCGTATGGCGGTGGGGAATCCGACCGTGATGATCGCAAGCGACGGGATGCCGATCACGGGGTCAAGAGTGCATCCGCGTGGGCAGGGAACATTTTCTAGAGTGCTTGGCCATTACGTCAGAGAAGAAAAGGCGCTGGATCTGATGACGGCGCTGCGGAAGATGACGCTGATGCCGGCGCAACGGTTAGAGAAAAGGGCGCCTGCATTTAAGGCCAAAGGACGTATTCGAGTCGGAGCCGACGCGGACATCACGGTTTTTGATCCGGAACATGTCATCGACAAAGCAACTTACGAGGACCCGCTTGAGTACTCACAAGGGATTCAGTTCGTGTTGGTCAATGGAATTGCGGTTTTGAAAGATGGTCAGCTTGTGGATGGGGTGGTTCCGGGACGAGCGGCGCGTGCCCCTATCTCTCAGTGAGCTTTGGCGCGGGTAGATGAGCCGCGTACCGCTATGTTAATATTGCTAAACCGCGCGCCCGTAGCTCAGTTGGATAGAGCGTCTGGCTACGAACCAGAAGGTCGGGAGTTCGAGTCCCCCCGGGCGCGCCATACTTCTCCGGGGTCCGGCCCGGAGACATGGGTGACACAACGTACCTAAGACATAGGTAACACTTTTGGGCCGAAGGGATTTTCGAGCGGTTCGAGCACCCGAGTGTCCAGATCGAAGTATCCCAGATCATAATCCATAAAGCTCACCAGCCAAATGTCGTCGTGGACTTCTTTGATGCCCACGGCCTGGCTGGCAACGACGGTACTGAAATTTATCTTCTTGCGGCCCAGGCAGACGTAGCTTGATTTTGCAAAAAAATAGTTTTCGATTCTCCTTGACATAAGACCTCGTGAGGAACAGTATGAGTTCGAGGTTTCGCAGTTTAAGGCGAAACTCCCGCTTCTCAGTCCATTCGCAGTTTCTTTAGCGGTTTCTTTAAGGGTTAAGCTCCGCACCGAGCACCAACACAGCAGAACCGATCAGGTTCTTTTTATTCCCTCGCTCGGGGCTTTACTTCCTGGTCGACGTACAGGTTTACGCACCCAGACGCCAGCGGTTTCAGGCCACATTGCTCAAGTCCGGCTCGCTTCCTGCGAGAAAGATGTTTCTGTTTTCAAAAAGGAGATTTACCATGTCTGAACAAAACAAAAATAACGTCCGTCGTTTGTTTGAAGAAGTTTGGAACAAGGGACAGGTGGCTGTGGCAGATGAGCTGTTCGCACCTAGTTACACTCACCACGACAGCTCGACGCCCGATGTTGGGCGAGGCCCCGAGAGTGAGAAAAAGAGAGTGGCACTTTACCGCAATGCCTTCCCCGACATTCGATTCACGATCGAGGACATGCTTGCCGAAGGGGAAACAGTTGTGGCTCGCTGGTCTTGCCGCGGTACTCACAAGGGCGAACTCAACGGAATTGCGCCAACAGGCAAGCAATTCAACATTACCGGTGTGAGCATTGCCCGCTTCACGAACGGCAAAATGTTTGAAGGTTACGTCAACTGGGACTCCTTGGGTCTCATGCAGCAGCTCGGTGTTGTCCCCGAGCTCGGCAAAGCCAAGGCCGTCGCCGCTTCCGCCTCCTCAAGATAGCTGTCGCTACTTCGTCGAAAAATCAGAAGGCCCGATCCTACATCGGGCCTTCTGTTCGATATCCTCATTTTATCGGTGAGACTCTCCGTCCACACGTCCAACGCAAATCCTAACTAACAACTGGATTCACGGTGTGTTGCCGATTGCTCCGAAGCTATTACCGGCTTCGGTTGCCGTGGGCGTGCGTTAAATGCTGCCGGCAAATCCAGAGATCGACTCCCCAGTCGCAATAGCAGGTCCTGATCAATCGCGTAACCGGAAATTTGCAACGAGTACCGAGAGGGCGCGGAACAACATCGGATGCTCAAGAGAGCTGGAAACTAGAGCGGCGGCAAATTTCGAACACAATTGCCTGAAAAATTCTAGAAACGTCGCTTGGAAGCGCTATTCCATCTTATTTATTCTCCTCTAGACCGGATTGAAGAGTAATCTCTAAGCCGAAAATGAGCGGAGAGAAAAGTCTCGCGGAAAAGTTTCGCGCAAAGTTTGGCGGGAAGCCGCATGTTTACCGCGCGCCAGGGCGCGTGAACCTGATCGGAGAGCATACCGACTATAACGATGGGTTCGTGATGCCCGCGGCGATTGGATTTTACTGCTGGGTGGCGGCGGGTCCGAGGAACGATCAGAAGCTGGTCATATCCTCCGAGGGATTTCCCGGTCAGATTGAAGTGGAACTGGGTAAAGAGTCGCAGCTGCCGTCGCGAACTTGGAGTGACTACGCGGTTGGTGTCGCGGCGCAACTGGAGAAAGACGGATTCGGGCTGAGCGGGGCGAATTTGCTGATTCACGGAGAAGTGCCGATCGGCGCGGGGCTGAGTTCCTCGGCGTCGATTGAAGTGGCAACAGCCATTGCGCTTGCGGAAGAGTCTGGAATCTCGATTGACCGGACTCGGCTTGCTCGAATTTGCCAGCGGGCGGAAAACGAGTTCGTTGGCATGCGTTGCGGAATCATGGATCAGTTTATTTCGCTGTACGGTCGCGCGAAACATGCGCTGATGCTCGATTGCCGCTCCTTGCAATTTGAGGTGGTGCCAATTCCCGAAACTGTCCGGCTGGTGATTTGCAATACAGGGATGAAGCACAAACTTGCGAGTGGAGAATACAATCGCAGGCGTGAGGAGTGTGAGGAGGCTGTGCGTTCGCTGGGCAAACCGTTGCCTGGGATCCGAGCACTTCGTGATGTGAGTCGAGGGCAGCTTGAAGAGCATCGTGCGGTACTTTCGGAGGTTGTCTACAAGCGCGCCTTGCACGTCGTGGCGGAAAATAATCGTGTGTTGAAAGGAATGGAGGCGCTGCGAGAGGGAGACTTGTACAAATTTGGCGAGTATATGGCCGAATCGCATATGAGTTTGCGCGACTTGTTTGAAGTGAGCTGCGCCGAACTCGATTTGATGGTCGATCTAGCCAACGGGGAGCCCGGTGTCTACGGGGCGAGGATGACCGGAGGTGGGTTTGGGGGAGCAACCATCAACCTTGTGGATGCGGGGTGCGCCGAGGGATTTGCGGAGCATGTGGCGAAGGCTTATCAGAAAAAAACAGGGATTGCTTGCGCGACTTATATTTGTGTGCCTGTCGATGGAGCCAGCCGGGTTGAGTCCGCAGAAGAGGCACGATAGGCTACGCAGATCATGAATGAGACTGATCTCCGGAGTACGCCGCACCGGCGCTGGAATCCGCTGCTGCGGGAGTGGGTGCTGGTTTCTCCGCACCGGACCCAGCGACCGTGGCTGGGGAAGGTCGACAAGGAGGCGCTCACGACGTCGATTGAATATGATCCGGAGTGTTATTTGTGTCCTGGGAATATCCGCGCGGAGGGGCACCGAAATCCGTCGTACGCGGAGACGTTTGTTTTCGACAACGACTATCCAGCGATGCTACCAAATGTTTCTCCAAGCGAAGTGGAACAGGAAGGGCTGATAGTTGGGCAGGTAGAGAGAGGGATTTGCCGGGTGGTGTGTTTTTCTCCGCGGCACGACTTGACGATTCCGCGAATGGAGCAGGAAGAGGTGCGGCGGGTTGTCGAGGTGTGGACGCAACAATATCAGGAGTTGGGTGAGGTGCCGTGGGTGAAGCACGTGCAAATTTTCGAGAATCGCGGCGTGCTTATGGGGGCAAGCAATCCGCATCCGCATTGCCAGATTTGGGCAAACGAAGAGCTGCCTAACCTGCCGATGAGAGAGCAAGCCGCGATGAGGGAGTTTTTGAAAGGCAACGAGAAATGTTTGTTGTGCGAGTACTTGCGGCTGGAAGTCGAGGATGGAGAGCGAATTGTGTGCGAGAACGAGGGATTTCTGGCGCTGGTGCCTTATTGGGCGGTTTGGCCATTCGAAACGATAATCTTGAGCCGCCGCCACCTGGCCAGCCTCGCCACTTTGGAGGACACAGAGCCGAGAGATCTCGCGGACATTCTTCGAAGATTGACTATTCGCTACGACAATTTGTTCGAAACGGCGTTCCCCTATTCGATGGGGTTCCATCAAGAGCCCACGGATGGCGAGAGTCATCCGGAATTTCATTTTCACGCACATTATTTTCCGCCGCTGCTGAGATCGGCCACGGTGCAGAAATTCATGGTGGGCTATGAGATGTTGGCGGGCCCACAACGCGACATCACACCAGAGGGAGCGGCTGCCCGATTGAGAAACTTGGCGGAGAAGCACTATCTCGATGGCCACTGAACCGGCGATGAGAGAAGGTCAACGTGGAGTGACCATTGATTCGCACCAGCACTTTTGGCGGTATGATGCGGCGCGCGATGGGTGGATCAAGGACTCGATGTCAGTGTTGAAACGCGATTTCTTGCCGGAAGAGTTGGAAGGCGAGTGCAAAGCGAATGGCATTGATGCGACTATTGCCGTCCAGGCCGACCAGTCTGAAGCCGATACGCTTTTCCTTTTGGATCTGGCGAAGAGAAGTAAGCGGATAGCAGGAGTTGTTGGTTGGGTCGACCTACGCTCGCCGAGTGTAGACGACAGGTTGCGATTTTTCTCTAAGTTTGAAAAGCTTTGCGGATTACGACACATCGCGCAGTCAGAACCGGATGAGCGCTTTTTGGTGAGCCGGGATTTCATGCGGGGGATGGCGCGGCTGCGGGAATTTGGCTTCACCTACGACATTCTTATCTATCCGAGGCAACTAGCGGCGGCCATCGAATTAGTCTCGAAATTTCCCGAGCAACGATTTGTTGTGGACCATATGGCGAAGCCGGAGATTAACGCTGGAAACCGTGAACCTTGGGCTAGCCACATGCGAATCATTGCGCAGAATTCAAATGTTCACTGCAAGCTGTCTGGACTTGTGACGGAAGCGGATTGGCATCATTGGAAGCCCGAAGATATGATTCCTTATCTGGACGTTGTTTTCGAGGCCTTTGGTCCGGAACGTTTACTGTTCGGCTCGGATTGGCCGGTGTGTCTTTTGTCGGCGAGCTATGGACAGGTGAAACAACTCATTGAGAACTATGTGGAAGCTCATGCGGCGGAACACAAGCAATTAATTTTTGGCGGAAACGCCATGCGATTTTATGGTGTGAAGGCGGATTTTCATGGACTTGCAGCTTAAAGACAAAGTTGTACTGATCACCGGGGGGGCCAAAGGGATCGGCGAAGCCATCAGCCGAGGGTGCGCTCGCGAGGGAGCGATTCCTGTATTTGTAGATAAGGACATCGAGGCGGGAAAGAAATTGGATGGTGAACTGCGGAATGATGGCGCAATGTGCCGATTTATGTCCGCAGACATCTTGCCGGCTGAAAGTTGTCAAGAGGTGGTTGAGCAGACGCTGAAGGAATTTGGACGGCTGGATGTGCTCGTCAACAATGTGGGAGCGAATGACAACGTGGGGCTCGAGAACGGCAGCCCTGAGAGATATGTGAGCTCATTGCGCTTGAATCTTTTCCATTACTACAACATGGCACACTACGCGTTGCCGGCGCTGAAGAGAACCCAGG
>Ga0247669_1000556_pt1 | contig 14332 bp, 13 predicted proteins | sample CNK10_metaG_FD_182734 | JGI IMG/M metagenome (GOLD analysis project Ga0247669, IMG submission 182734) | Soil microbial communities from Purdue University Martell Research Forest, Indiana, United States - CNK10 | ecosystem: Environmental > Terrestrial > Soil > Temperate forest > Bulk soil...
CTGCCACTCCGAAACCGTAGTTCAACTTCGATTCAATTTTTCCAACGGCCCGGATTCTTCCGGGCCGTTTTTGTTTTTAGCTCCCTTCCTGCGTGGCCCGTGGCATTGCGTTCACGGCCAAAGCGCGCTTCAAAAATGCAGCGAGATAGCCTGTCGCCAGAAATAGCAGCGCGGCGCCAAAAGCCGGATTCAGAAATGTCTGGCAGAGAATGGAGCTGAACATGGCGACGCCGAGAACCCAGCCCCGCATGAGCGGGGCACCCAGGCGGTTGTTCACAAACTCCGCGATCGCAATTGGCCAGCGGAAGATCCAGTAGACGTTGTAGCCCGGAATAAAGTGAAAGCCGACCGCTTTGCCGGGGGAAATCGGATGAGTGTAGTTCGGGACTGCGGCAAGAATTTTGTGGTATTGAAACACGCAGACGAACCAGTAGACACGGGTTACGAATGCGGGCAGGAATATTTCGAGCGGCGGGACGATGAATTGGCCGTTCTTCAAGAGGTCGGGATTGCGCGAGACGGCCACCATTTCTCCGATCAAGGTGGCGACGGCGAGGAGATAGCCAATCCACAATTTGGGCCACGCAAATTGCGGCATGGGCGCTGGCGGCGGCAGTGGCGGAGATTCCACGTCATCGCTATTTAGGGAGCTGAATGGATCACCGGAAGATTCGGTCACTTTGCTTTTCTGCTTTCCAAGACATTTTTCACAGTTTCCTGCCGTTCAGATAATTCGCTTTGCCGACTAAAGATCACGGGTGATTCCGTATTTGCCGCGGAGGATGGCGTCCATCTGCTTGTCGCTGAGAAAACGCTTGCCGAACTTCACGAGGCGCGCGAGGGGAGTGACTCCGTAACGCGGTTTAGGCGATCGTGCTTCGATCGCTTGAAGCATGACGCGGGCGCAGTCTTCCGGCGTGGTCTTGGAATCGCTGCGGCCTTTGTTCGCGCCGCTCCAGGCGCCGGAATAGACTTTTGCATAGGGACTGCATTTGGAAGTGTCCACGTAAGGCTTGGCGAGTGCGGTGGCGGTTTGCTGAAAATTTGTCACGATGTAGCCGGGTTCGATGAGGACGACTTCGATGCCGAAGGGATAGAGTTCGAGGCGCAGCGAATTGCTGAGGCCTTCGAGCGCGTGTTTGCTGCTGCTGTACGCGCCATACGTCGGCGGCGAGACGAGACCGGCGACGCTGCTGATCATGAGAATGCGGCCGCTGCGACGTTCACGCATGTGCGGAAGAACGGCTTGCGTGACGCGCAGCACGCCGAAGACGTTGGTTTCAAACTGATTGCGAAAATCTTTCATTTTCAATTCTTCGACGACGGCCATGTAGCCAAGACCCGCGTTGTTGACGAGGACGTCGATGGCGCCGGCTTCGGAGAGGACGCGTTGCATGGCGGTAGAAACGGAATCGTCCGAACAGACATCGAGTTCGAGAGAATGGAGCGACAGGTTTTTGGATCTCGCAAGCTGATCGAGCTGCGCGCGCTTTTCCGGGGAGCGGCCGGCGGCGTAGACGCGGTAGCCGCGCTCGGCGAAAAGGATGGCGGCGGCTTTGCCGAGACCGTCGGTGGCGCCCGTTATGAGGACAACTTTGCCGGAGGAAGGGTTGGTCATGGGATGAGGCTCCGATGCGCTGGGAAGCGGCAGCAGGCACTAGAGAGATGGTAGCGCGACCGTGGAGAGAAGGAAAACGGGCGATCCCGTTCGAGAATTGTTGCGCAATGAAAAATCGGAAGTGAAAGAAAAGAAGGACGTTATTGGAACCTACGCCAAGGCGAGGTTGAGATTTTCGATGGCTTCGTCGATTTCGGCGGTGTTTTTGTAGCCGACGGTGACAGAGTCGACGCCGGCGTTGCGGAAGGCAAAACGCATGGCGGCTTTGCGGTCTTCGCGATCGAACGTGCCTTCGCCGCACAGTTTCATGCTGATGACACCCATACCGTGCTGGCGAACCTGGTGGACCTGGGAAACGACCTGGGGAACATCGCCGGGGCCGCCGGTGTTGTAGTCCTCGGCGTCCATGCTTTTCCCTTTGTGATTCATGCGAATCATGGCGACTTGAAGAAATTCGCTGGCGGGCATCTGGCGCAGGGCGGGAAGGCCGTGAACGGAAGCGCCGCGTCCGAGGATGATTTTTTTCGACTGAGCTTCGAGAATGCCTTCCTGCCAACGGGCAGAGTCGGAAGGCCAAGTGGCAGTGTGTTGCCAGTGCAGGAGCATGATGTCGAAATAGTCGGTGCCCGCGAGCTTGCGTAGCTCGTCGAATTTTTCGGCGGGATTGCCGTCGTGGAAGGTGGTGACCTTGGACATGACGCGGTAGGTGTCGCGCGGAATGCCTTTTAGGGCGATGCCCAACATGCGATGCATTTCACCGTAGGACTCGGCTGTTTCAAAGAAGCGGATGCCGCGGTCGTAGGCATAGCGGACGAGGCGGGTAAATCCGTCCTGGCCAAGATCCCGCTGAACCTTGCCGCTGAAGCTGCCGGTGCCAAACGCGAGGCGAGTGACTTTCACATTGGACTTGCCGAGAGTGACCCAGTCTGTGGCGGTTTGTTTCGCCGCAAGCAGAGGAAGTTTTCCAGTGGCGGCGAAAACGCCGGCGGCGAGTCCGGATTTCAGAAGTTCGCGTCTGGTGAAGTAGGACATGCGCGGACACCTCCAAGCAGCGATAGAAGAGAAGATAGTAAGCTCGCGGGTGCGCTGATTCAATTGGGAATTGCGGCTTGCGCGGGACGCAGATAACACCCTCTTTCTAAGTCCAGTGATTTGTTAATCGTAGATGACACGATTCGAGTGTATTCCGATGGCTGTTTTACGGATTTCACCTGATTGGTTTCCGAATGGCCGCTGGGGCATAACTTGTGGCGAAGTGAGCGTCGTCGGAAGTTTCGGGTGTGTTGAAGAAAAACTGACGCCGGCCAGCGGTGTGATGACGTAACCGCCGATCACACTGCCCGAGACAGCTGCGCGAGAGGTGTGCCATGTTCGGCAACGCTTGCGCCGCCCGCCTCCCACTCGGCAGTGCGCCCGGCACGACGGCAGAACAAGACGCCGTCGTGCGAGCCCTCTTCTGGATCGGCACGCGGTTTTCATAGCAAGCTGGGTCCCCAGCCAGCAAACGAGGAAAAAATGAAGAAAGTATGTGTGTTGGTATTCGTGTGTCTCGTTCTGATGATTGCGCCAGGCGTGAAGGCGCAGGGCAGCAACGCGGAGCTCAGCGGTAATTATGCGTTCACGTTCGACGGAATCACCGGGGCAAATGGCGTCTCGAACGGATATGCAGGGGTCGGAAGGTTTACCGCAGATGGAGCGGGGAACATAACGAACGGCGAGGTGGACACAAACGCAGTAGGCGGAGGCGTGGCGGCGCAAGGGTTCACGGGCACGTATTCGATCGGCGCGGATCATCGCGGCTTGATGACACTAAACATTGGCGGTTCAACAAAGAAGTTTGCGATTGCGACGCTGGCGGATGGAAGCGCGAAATTCATTGAGACGGATGCCGTGGGCCGTTCGGGAACGATCGGCTCGGGCAGCATCGAGAAGTCCAGCCCGGCAGCTTTCAGCACAGCACAGATTACCGGAGAGTACGCATTCGGAATCGCGGGACAGGACAATACAAACAATCGCGCGGCGATCGTGGGGCGATTCACATCCAGCGGCAACGGAACGTTGACGAACGTGGCGGGAGACGTAAATGCGTACGGCACGGTATCGGCGCTGACCTTCAGCTCTGCGACATATACGGTATCGAATATGGCGACGGGACGCGGAACGATGCATCTGTCGTTTACCTTCACCGGAGGAGCGGTAAACCTTAACTTCGCCTTCTACATCGTGAACAACGGAAAACTGTTTGCGATGGTGACCGATACCGTCACGCGCGTGACGCCGCTCCTCAACGGAATCGTGCAACGACAGAGACCGCCGACGGGTGGCTTCACGAATGCATCCTTGAACAGCAACATGGTGCTCCACATGTCCGGGCTCGCCGCATGCGGCAATGTAACGGGGACCGTACCGAAAGCCGTTGCGGGCGTGCTAACAGGCAACGGCGCCGGTAGTTTTAGTTTGACCTTCGATGAAAATTTCTGCGGCGCGCCGCGTTCGGTCACCGCCACACCAGGAACCTATACCGTCGAGAGCAATGGGCGGACAACCATGACGCTCAATGGAGATGGAGTCGTCGGATATCTTGTTGACACCAATGAAGCCTTTCTTTTCAGCACGGACCCGACTGTTTTGCTGGGCTTTGGCGAGCCACAAACAGCCGGTGCGCTGACGAATAGTTCCGTCGCGGGCCCTTATGCAGGCGTGGCGACAGACCCCACAGCATTCACCGTCAACGTATTTTCCGGCGAATTCTCTGCCAATGGCGCCAGCCCGACAGGCAGTCTCGCAGGGCACGTGGACATCGGAGCTGCGAGCGGTTCACAATCCGGCGCCTCGTTCGCGGCTACGTATGCGGTAAGTTCCTCACCGACAAATGGAAGAGGAACGGTGAATCTAACGAGTCCGTCCGGCGGGAGCGCGGTTGCCTACGTGATATCGCCAACAAAATTTGTCGTGGTGCCGATGAGCGATCCAAATCCGGCAGTATGGGAATTTGACCGGGCTCCTTCCGGTTCGGCCGTAGCAACCTTGTCCGCCGTAGCACTGAACCCGACGAGCGTAACGGGCGGGGCGACTTCAACCGGCACCGTAACGTTGAGCGGCCCAGCGCCGACTGGAGGCGCGGTTGTATCGCTTTCGAGCAACAACACGACCGCGGCACGAGCGCCTGCCAGCGTGACCGTAGCAGCAGGTGCTACGAGCGCAAGCTTCACAGTTAGTACGAGCGCGGTAACTACTGCCACCACGGTGACAATCTCCGCGGCTTATGCTGGCGCAACGCGAACCGCTACGCTTACCGTGAATCCGGGGACGCCGCCGCTTGTGACGCTGTCTTCGTTGACGCTAAATCCGACCAGCGTAACGGGTGGAACGCAATCTTCGACGGGAACGGTGACGTTGAGCGGAGCTGCGCCGTCTGGTGGCGCGGTTGTAACGCTGTCGAGCAACAACACCGCGGCGGCGCGGGTGCCCGCTAGCGTAACTGTTGCGGCGGGCGCGACGACGGCTAGTTTCACGGTAAGCACTAGCGCGGTGAGTGCGGCGACGGCAGTGACAATAAGCGCGGCATATGGCGGAACTACAAGAACGGCAACGCTCACGGTGAATCCGGCTGCGCCGCCACCCGCGACGCTGGCTTCGCTTTCGCTGAATCCGACGGCGGTCACCGGTGGAACACAGTCGTCGACCGGGACGGTGACCTTGAGTGGGGCTGCGCCGTCTGGTGGCGCGGTTGTATCACTGTCGAGCAACAACACGGGCGCAGCGCGTGTGCCTGCGAGCGTAACCGTTGCAGCGGGCGCGACGACGGCGAGCTTTACGGTGAACACAAGTGCGGTGATAACGTCCACGACTGTCACGATCACAGCCGCTTACGGAGGAACGACCAGAGCGGCTACGCTCACGGTGAAGCCGGTGCTGCTGGCAACCGTAGCTTCGCTGACGCTGAATCCGTCGAGTGTTGTCGGCGGGCTGCAATCTTCTACCGGCACGGTGGCCCTAAGCGCAGCAGCCCCGGCCGGCGGCGCCATAGTCGCGCTGACGCGGAGCAACTCCGCAGCCAGCGTCCCGGCAAGCGTGACGGTACCCTCCGGAGCGACGACGGCAAGCTTCAGAGTAGACACGTCCATCGTCTTGATTACGACAGCCACGAACATTACGGCGTCGTACAACAACTCGAGCCGAACAGCGAAACTTTCGGTGCTGCTGTAGGCGACGGTTCAGTGAGACGTTTTCGCGGCGGCGCAGGAGAAGTTCGCTGCGTTGCTGGGATCACCAGAACCTTTGTACTCGGCCGATTGCGGATAGGCGCAGATAGGGCGTGAAAGTTTTGCGCCTTTTGTGGGATCGTCCGAAATGTACTTGGTGGCGATGAGGCTCGAAGGGGCGGTTCCCTTTTCAACCCAGGTTTCGAGCGCGGTGACGACGTTGTGCTGAGCGTCGCGGGGAACCGGCGCGTCAAGAGCGGACGTGAGATCGGGTCCGGGGCCGCCGCTGCAGTGTTGCACACCGGGAAGCATGTAGAGACGGAGGAAAGATTCAGTTCCAGCGGCGCCGAGTTTATCGCGGACGGCACCGAAATAATCGATGGTGTTGAGCGCGGAGATGGCCGGATCGTTCCAGCCGTGATAGACGATTAATTTGCCGCCACGCTCGCGGAAGGGCGCAAGGTTTGCGTCAGTGGCGTTGAGGGTGGCGGAGGTTTTTTCGTCAGCGAGTTTTACCGCCTGAGAAAGATCGGCAGTTTTCAAATTCCAGTCGGGCTTTTGATAGAGAATGTCGGCAAAAAAACCGTAAGTGAAAGCGTTGATAAGGCTTTTCCCCGGTTGCGGGCCAGTGATCCAGGTGAACCAGCCGCCCGGGCCTTCTTCGGCTCCCGGAAGAAATCCTGGAAACACCTTCTTGCCTTCTGCGTCCCGCCCACCTTCGTAGAGCTTTTTGAGCGCGGTGATTTGCGGCGCGGTTAGGCAATCGGCAGCTTCTCGATTTTTGCAAAGCATCGTCTCGGGGCGGAATTTACATTTGCGAGGATCGTTCAGGATTCCGTCGGCGACGCCATCTTGCGCATCGCATGCCGCGTTGACGGCGTGCGCGAGCGCGGGGAGTTTGCTGGCGGGGATGTAACTGGCTGCGTCATTCGTAAGCGCTTGCAGATTCCAAATGCCGTTAGAAAGAAGATGGGTCCAAAAGTTGGCGGGGGCGCCGGCAAGGATGCCGTTGTAATCGGCGGGATAGCGCTGGGCTTCCATGAGGGCCTGACGGCCGCCGTTCGAACAGCCGAGGAAATAAGAATAACGTGGCGCGTTGCCGAAGCGAGCGAGGACGAGTTGCTTGGCGATTTCGGTCATGACGTGGATGGCGCGGTAGCCGAAATCCGTGACCTTTTCGGGATGGCCGAGGGCCCAGGATGCGTCGACCGCAGTGCCGGCGTGGCCGGTGTCGGTGCTGGAGGTGGCATAGCCTGCGAGGACAGATCTGGCGAGACCGGGATAGTCGAGTTCGCCGGCGAAGCCACCGTTGCCGTGGGCCTGAAATTTTCCGTTCCAGTTTTCGGCCGGGAGCCAGACTTCGATGAGGATGTCGCTATCGGAAGAAGGATTTGCGCGGACGGCAACGCGGCAAAAAGCGGGAAGGGACTTGTAGAGCTGGGCGACGTTCTGCATCCACGGAGGAGCTTCGACGGGAGATTTGAAAGCGCCGGCGGGGACGGTTTCTGCAGTGACGACTTTTGCCTGTGGAAGCGAGAGTGTGGCTAGAGATTCGCAGGAGGGAGGGGCCTGGGCGTTAGCGATAGTGGAGAAGATCACGAAACAGATGGAGCAGGGAAGAATTTTCACAATACTCTCCGTCGAACACAGATTGACCGCGCGACATCTTACACCGCTGAAAGCGAGTGCGGGCATTATTGCGTTTTTTGTTACGAAGCGACAGAATGATGCGCTGCGGGGTCCCTCGCCAAGGTCGAACGTAATGAGGAAAACAATGGCGCAGATCGGCCAGAATGTGGCGCGTTGCTTCTGCGCTCTTCTGTTCGTGATCTTGGTGACTCAGCCCGCCAAGGTGAACGGACAGATACCGGGGCAGCCTCCGCCGCAGGGAGTCGATCCGGTTCCAATCCGGCAGTTCGATGCCCAGGTGGGGTCAATTGTCGTCTACGTGCACGGCCCGGGAGGGCGGGCACTGGAAACACCGGCAATCATAAACGTATATTCGCAGTACAGACAGCTCCTGACGACAGGAAGCACTGGAACTGGAGATTTTCGATACGGCGTTCCACTAGGCATATACATCGTGGAAGCGACAGCCCCTGGATACATCACGGAAGAAGAAAACATCGAAATAATGCAAAGAAACTACGAGCAAAATGTTTCCTTTTTGCTGCGTCCAGTGGGAGATCCTTCGTCAAAACCGGTGGAAAACAAGCCTCCTCTCCTCGAGCCGAGAGCGCAAAAAGAGTTGAATAAGGGGCTTGAAGAGCTTCGCGCGAATCAGGCGGGTGAAGCGAAAAAACACTTGCTGAACGCGCAGAAGATTGCACCAAACAATCCGGACGTGAACTACCTGCTTGGCGTATTGGCATCGCAAGCCGGAGACAAGATTGGCGCGACCGGTTACTGGGAAAAGGCGGTGAACGCTTTTCCGATGCATGTTTTTTCGCTTGTCGCGCTGGGCGAAGCACGAATGGCGCAGGGAGATCTGAAGGCAGCGAAGGAGTTGCTCGAAAAGGCTGCGGCGGCGGATCCTTCCTCGTGGCACGCACATGAACTGCTGAGCCGAGTGGATTTGCAGAACCGCGACTACGAACAATCGGCGCAGGAGGCGGAAAAGGCGATTGCAACCGGGAAGGCGCAGGCCGCGGCCTCGCAAGTGTTGCTGGCAAAGGCGCTGATCGGACAGGGAAAGCGCGAACGGGCGGCGCAAGTGTTGCAACAATTTTTGGAGACGAAGCCGGCCGGGCCGGTTGGAGCTTCGGCGCAAAAGCTGGCGGACGCGCTGGCAACATCAGAATCTGAACGGGCACCGATGACAAACGGCGTGGCGAAATTGAGTGCTGAAAACCTCCCGCCGGCCCCAACCTTGCCTCCACCAGTGAAATGGATGCCGCCGGACGTGGACGCCTCGATCCCGCCGGTGGAAAGCGGCGAAGCTTGCAAACTGGACGAGATTCTGGGAAAAACGGCGAAAAACGTCGTCAAGTTCGCGCACGGACTCGATCGATTCACGGCAACGGAACACATGCAAAATCAGCTGGTGAACGATCAGGGAATGCCGGTGAAGGACGACAATCTGTCGTTCAACTATCTGGTATCCATGAACGAGATTCGACCAGGCATATTGAACGTGGATGAATATCGCAATGGGACGATGGCGCTGGACGTCTTCCCCGATGGAATCGCGACGAAGGGCTTGCCGTCGATGATTTTGATTTTTCATCCCGTGCATCAAGACGATTTCGACATGAGCTGCGAAGGACTGGGCTCTTGGCGCGGGATCCCCGCGTGGCAGGTTCATTTCCAGCAGAAAGAAAACAAGATGGGACGGTCGCGAACCTATCGGATCAATGGCATGTTGTATCCGGTGCCCTTAAAAGGAAGGGCTTGGATATCGCGGGATTTGCTGCAAGTCGTCCGCGTAGAAACAGATTTGCTGCGAGCGATCCCGGAGATCCGGCTCATTGCTGAACATCAGGAGATTGAATACGGAGCAGTGCCATTTCCGAAACAGCACACGGAGTTCTGGCTGCCAGCGACAACCGATTTTTATACGGAATTTCGAGGGAAGCGGATTCACCGTCGGTTAACGTACTCGAACTACGTGCTATTTTCTGTGGAGGAGAAACAAAAGATCGGCGCTCCACCAGAAACGAAGACCACGCCTTAGTCTTTCTTACAACACCGGACAACCTACTCTCTGGCGTCAGCTGTGAGCTGGAGATTGCAGCCAGCGGAGGACGCGATGAAAAGAAGACTGTCCATTGGTGATGCGCATGGGAGTCTTGAGCCAACCGACGAAACCGGGGCCGGAAGAGACGAGGTGCATTGGGTTCTCTCCCTCGGCGGCAAACGTTCTGACCGGTTGTGACGGAGTCGGCGGGAGCCAATAGGGGCTCGCTTCGGTGACGCGCGATGGAATAGGCGCTTCCACTTGACGCTCGACAGATGCGCCAGAAACAGAAAGCTTGAGCAGTGCGCCGACTTGTTCCTGTGAAGCGCGGAGCGTTTTCAGAATTCTGTTGGCGAACCAGACTGCTGCAAACAGAAAGCCTATCTGGATGAAAAAACTTCCCAGTTGATACCAATTGCTTTGGAACCAAGCGCCAAAATCGGTCATGGACGTACCTCGCGATAATTTCGGTACCCGGGCCGGGTACCCTAGCAGGGTCTGGGATAAAGAAGGCTACCGAACGGGGGGAGACGGGGAAACTGGCTCGAAGGACAAAAAAGGTGCAGGTGGACCGGCGGGTCCTAACGAAAACAGGCCCACCTCAAAGAGCGTGGGCCTGAGAAATGGTGTACGGCTAAAGGTTCCAGAACGTGGCGTCAGGCTTGTCGAAAGCGAGCCCGACGTCCCAAGCTTCGTGGTCGCGCCAGACGACTTGCGCTTCAGCGGCGCGGCCGGTCTTGGGATGAATGAGCCTTACGCGCTGATGGAGTGGAAGCGCAGCGCCAACGATGGCCATGCAGCCAGAGTGAGAGACGTCCACGGTGACGCCGTTCGCACGCTGGCGCTCGGGGCCTTCTTCCCATTCCACCTGAAAACGGACCTGCGAAATAATGCGCTTGTGGGTGCGCATTTTTGCCCAGCGATCTTCGACATCGTGCTTGATCGGACCGGCGATTGTGTTGGTTACCATGAGTACCTCGCTGCAAAAGAGGTGTACCGGGAGGGGTAAAACCAACACTAAACCCGTCGCGGGGAGCAGGTCAATAGTACTTAGCCAGAAATTTCGGGTCTTACGGCCGGCCCTCGCGGCGCGGGCGAACGAGCCAATTCAGGGCTGTACCGATGGGCAGGATACTCGGAAGAGACAGAAGCTGGCGGGTACTCTTGCCGGGAGCGTTCAAATTGCCAAAAATCAAATCACTATGCGAACCACCAACATTTCGGCCCCATTGTCATTATTGCTGGCCGCAACGTGCTGCGGAACGATCGCGGCGCAAGACCGCGTATTTAACTGGCTGCCCGCGAACGAAGAAAACGTTCGCCTGGATCCGGCGAACTATCACACCGCGCGGACGTATCGCCCGAGTTCGCCCGGCGCGAACAATCACGTGGACATCCGGGCGCAACAACCGGTAACGATTTTCATGGCGCCTGAAGCTGACTGGAACGCGGTGGTGCAGAATCCGCTAAACTCCGGCCAGCTGCGACGATACTGCGTGCAGGAGCACGTGGTGAATATAACGTATGTTTGCGAGATGCCCCTGGAGCCGATGACGCTGGTAATTCTGGACGACCGGAGAGGCGGTTCCAGCCAAGTGGCGTTCGCGGGAGTTGGCGCGGTTTTGGATCAGGGCAATACCGAGGCTGAGCGCAGGATCGGGGCCGGAATCGCGGCGATACTGTCAGCGAAGGCGGCAGTTCCGCGCCATTTCGTTTCGCCAAACGACGTGCACATTCAATATTACCGGTGGGATTGCGTCCAGAATTGCATTCAGCCGGAATTTGCGTGGACGCAGCAGGTGCGGGAAAAATACAAGCTGAGCGACTTCTTGAAGGTATATGGAGGATTCGCGGCAGACCATGACGGCGAGCTTGTGAGCATTCGAATCAAGGCTCCGGTACCGATGCTGGTGGCGATGCTACCTTCGGCTACCGCAAATCAATTGCACGCGAGACCGGAACTTTTGGAGGAAGCGCTCATCAAGTCGGCATGCCAGCAGCGGGGCGTTCAATCGATGGCATTTGAATGCAAGTTTGACGTGAGCGACGGACCGCAATCGTTGATCGTGGTGCCCGAAGCAAACGGCCATGTACCGCACAAGAACGCCGAGATCGAAATGTCCGCCGCGCAATGCGTGGCGAATTGCGAAATGCTGCAAAGCAAGAATTAGCGAAGCGAAACTTCGCCAATTGATTATCGGGGCCAGAGCCAGCCGAACGTGCCGGCGGTGAGCGCAGAGTAGATCAAGCCGTCGAACGTTTCCAGCAGTACCATTTTCCACGGATAGCTTTTCCAAATTCCGTTGGCAAGCGTGCCAACTCCGTAAGCAAGGAACGCAGCGACACCCGTCACGCCGAACACGTGACGATAGGGTGCGCCGGGCGCCACGGTGTGTGTGGCGAGATACGCGACCGAGGATCCCACCACCAGGCAGTAAGCGAACCACATACCAAGATATTTCGGCATGACCACAGGGCCGTTTGGAATAACGATCATGTGGCCTACGGGCCCTTCCGTGAATTTGGCCTTGCCTTCCGGTGAATTCATCTCACTTGGTTTACAGAATGGAAAATGGTACAGACCCGGAGCGAGACCAGCGGCGCGAAGCGCAGCGCGAAGTTTGTCTTCGTCGGGGAGCTGGCGATAGCTGGTTTTGTGGTACGGCAAGACCATGTGGATGATCGAGCTGGCGACGAAGACGATCACGGCGGCTAGCAAAATCGGAAGCCAAAGCGCGGGAAGAGCGACCATAGCCATAAAACCTCCAAGAGATGTCAGAGAGGAATCGTGCAGGCGAGAGGCTATCGCGGGCAAAGGCAAGCGTCAAGCGGACCGGGAATCAGCGACAGAGGGAAGGGGGATTGCAGACTACTGTGCACGAAAAACGGTGATCGATTTGAGCGATCGAACCCATCGCGCGGGACGCTTTTCATGTGGAGCGACAATCCCCAACGGGCCTTCTTTTTCAGAGAGCGGAACGCCGTCCATCGTATCTGCGACGATGACGTCGCTATCGAGAATTCCGGAGTCGAGCTCAGCCAGAGAAAATACGACGCGATAGCCGTCCGTGGCTTCCGCCACAACGTAAGTGGCCATGGCTACGCCGCGAAGATGTTCGCCGCCGGGAACGCCGGCCTTGCGCAGAATTTCTTCGAGTAACACGCCTTCATACGACTCTTTCTTCTGCGAATGCGGGCTAACGACAGCAAAGCTCTTCGGCGGCATGCTCTTTAGATCCGCAGCTGTAAGAGTGAGCGGTGTTGAGACCGCGCTGCCGACGCGTAGTTCGGCGGCGGGCGCAGCCGGAGCCGCGGTTTGTCCCGGAACGGGTCCACTCAAGCACGCAAAAAGAAGAGCGAAGGTAAAGACTATTTTCTGCATAGGGGGTTAGTATATGGCCATTTTTCGGTGCCTTTACGCAACGGTGTTTTGGCGCTATTGTCGGAACTCTTTTCCACTTGCGCTCCACTTCGCATCGGCGTAGCGTCGCCCCGGCTGACAACCCTGTCGGCATGTAGCAACTAAGGTTTCGACCGAAATTTGGACAGTCTGCCTTCATCATCCTGCCCCTCGTCGACTGTCTGGATTTTGGCCCAGGAGGTTCCGCATGCGCCGCTTTTTTTTACTTCCCGTAGTGCTTTTGCTGTTGTTGTTTGTGTCGGCCAGCGCTAATGCGCAGGACATTCTCGTCCCCGCAGGTACGCTTCTGCGCTGCACCATGAGCGAACCCAATTTTTCTTCCGCTACCGCGCAAATTGGCGATCCCGTGCTTTGCCACCTCAGCTCGGTGCAAGAGTTCGGCCGCAATGCGTTTCCGCGCGGTGCCTATATGAGCGGTCATCTGGAAGCGGACAAGGAGCCGGGCCATTTCGTCGGTAAGGGTTTCCTGAAGATTGTGTTTGATCGAATCGGCACGCCAAACTCGGACATAGCCGTCGACACGAAAGTGATTGCCGCACAGGGCTTCAAAGTAAATAAAGAGGGAGACATCAGGGGAAAAGGGCACGCGACTCGTGATGTTGTCGAATGGTTGATTCCTCCCCTGTGGCCTTGGAAAGTGCTGATGTTGCCCGCGCGCGGTCCGCGGCCCACGCTGAAGGGCGAAGAAAGGCTGACCATGCGCTTGATGGAAGACGTCACCATTCCGCGTCCTGGTGCAACTTATAATTCGCGCGATTGGCGGCCGCCCGTAGCGGAAAACCGCCCGTCATCGTACTCGTATCAACCCCGCGGGGTACAAGCACCAGCGTTTGTGGTGACCGACGCACGCAACGTTGTCTCCGTTGACCCCGGCTTCAAACAGGCGTCGCAAACCGAGGTTGCCAGAATTGTTGAAACCAGCGTGCAACAACCGATCGCGCAAAAGGAAGCGCCTCAAGTCACGCAAAACCCATCGCCACGTCCACCAACGTCGTCGCTGACGCTAATCGCCTTGCGCAATGAGACGATTTGGGCGGTTTCCGGCTACTGGCTCGACGGCGACCGGCTCGACTATATTTTGCCGAGCGGCACGCGCGAATCGTGCGATTTAAACGCGGTTGACCTGCTGCGAACAACGCAACTGAACGCGGAGCGCGGCGTCAGCGTCATTTTCCAGATTGCGCAGCCCGCTCAATTGTCGCTGCCAGCCGCGCAGAACTGAATTTTCACAAAAAAACAGAAGCAGAAAGCAAAAGGCCGGTCTGATTTCTCAGACCGGCCTTTGTAATTTAATCCCGGCGACGACCTACGCTCCCACACAGTTACCCGTGCAGTACCATCGGCCCGGCGAGGCTTAACTTCCGTGTTCGGGATGGGAACGGGTGTGACCCTCGCGGTATGATCACCGGAAA
>Ga0247669_1000557_pt1 | contig 14320 bp, 9 predicted proteins | sample CNK10_metaG_FD_182734 | JGI IMG/M metagenome (GOLD analysis project Ga0247669, IMG submission 182734) | Soil microbial communities from Purdue University Martell Research Forest, Indiana, United States - CNK10 | ecosystem: Environmental > Terrestrial > Soil > Temperate forest > Bulk soil | place...
GGATGCCACATCGCAGGGTGGCAAAGCGTGAAAGTCGTCGTAGCCGCAGTCATCGAACGCAGCGATCGCCGCTTCCTGATCGGCCAGCGCCGGCGCCAGGACAGCTCTCCCCTCAAATGGGAATTTCCCGGCGGAAAAGTAGAAGAAGGAGAAGCGCCCGAAGCGGCGCTCGCGCGCGAGCTGCGAGAGGAGCTGGGCGTCGTCTTGGATAAATGCGTCGAACTCGGCAGAACACGCCACAAATATGCCGCCGCGCCCGAGGAACTGGAAATCCGTTTTTACGCCGCCAGCATCAAGGGGAATGAAATCAACCCGAAGACCTTCGAACAAATCGCCTGGGTTCTGCCCAAAGAGTTGGGAAACTACGACTTCCTCGCCGCCAATTCCCAGCTCATTGCGCAGCTCGCCACGGGGCGCATCAAGCCTGGCGAATTACTGGAGAGCGGCGCCAACACGCCCCCTCAATGAAAAAGGCGAACCGAAGTTCGCCTCTCACCTCAAATGCTCAGTTTGTTCGAACGTCAGACTAATCCGTCAGGAGATAACGGGATTCGATTTGTCCGGATTAATTCCCAGGTCCTTAATCGCCTTGTCGACCACCGAACTCTCGATTTTGCCGTCGCTATAAAGCTCGTGCAGCGTCGCCAGCGTGATGAAACGCGCATCCACCTCGAAGAAATCTCGCAGCGAAGCGCGGCCTTCGCTTCGTCCAAATCCATCGGTGCCCAGCGAAGCCAGCCGCCGCGGCATCCACTTGCTGACCATGTTGGGCAACGTTTTCAAATAATCGGATGCGGCCACTAGCACGCCCGGTGCGTCCGCCAGACATTCCGTCACGTAGGGCACACGCGGCTTCTCGCCAGGATGCAGCCGGTTCAAGCGCTCCACTTCATTTCCGTCGGTGTACAACGCCTTGTAGCTCGTCACGCTCCAAACATCCGCCGCCACGCCAAACTTCGTATCGAGGATCTCCTGCGCCTGCAGAGCCTCGCGGAGAATTGCCCCGCTTCCAAAAAGCTGCGCCCGGAGCTTGGACTTCTTGTTCTCCGAAGCCCGGTAGCGGTACATGCCCTTCAATATCCCTTCTTTTACATCGCCCAGCATTGCCGGCATCGCGTACGGTTCGTTCATGACTGTGATGTAGTACAAAATGCTTTCGCCATCCGTATACATCCGGCGAATTCCATCCTGCAGAATCACCGCCATCTCGTAAGCAAACGCTGGATCGTACGCTCGCAAATTCGGCACGGAGAGCGCCAATACGTGGCTGTTGCCATCCTGGTGCTGCAAGCCTTCGCCCGACAATGTCGTCCGGCCCGAAGTGCCGCCCAGCAGGAAACCTCGCGTCCGCATATCTGCCGCGGCCCAGATAAAATCGGCGATGCGCTGGAATCCAAACATCGAATAATAAATAAAAAACGGAATCGTATTGATGCCGTGCGTCGCGTAAGCGGACCCAGCGGCGATAAACGAAGCCATCGACCCGGCTTCCGTTATTCCTTCCTCGAGAATCTGTCCGTCTTTCGCTTCCTTGTAATAGAGCAGCGTGTTCACATCGACAGGCTCATACTTTTGCCCAACGCTCGAATAGATCCCCACCGTTCGAAACAGCGATTCCATGCCAAACGTTCGCGCCTCGTCGGGGACGATCGGCACGACCAGCTTGCCGATTTCCGGGTCCTTCAGCATTTTGCGCAGCATCCCGACGAACGCCATCGTCGTCGAGACTTCCCTGCTTTCGCTGCCGCCCAAAAATTCCTTGAAGAGTTCGTCGTGGTCCGCAACGATAGGCTTCGACCGCACGCTGCGTTTCGGCATGTACCCGCCCAGCGCTTCCCGCCTCGTGCGCAAATATTGAATCTCGATGCTGTCCTCCGCCGGGCGGTAGAACGGCACCTCCACGCAATCCTCGTCATTCAGCGGAATTCCGAACCGCGAGCGAAACTCTCGCAACTCTTCTTCATTCAGCTTTTTCTGCTGGTGCGTGACGTTTTTTCCTTCGCCCGCCTCTCCCAGTCCGTAACCCTTGATCGTTCGCGCCAGAATTACCGTCGGCGCTCCCTTGTGTCCCACGGCCGCTTTGTAGGCCGCGTACACCTTGCGTGGATCGTGCCCGCCAAGCCGCAGGCGCCGCAGCGCCTCATCCGGCAAAGGTTCAACCAATTGCAGCAGACGCGGATCGCTGCCAAAAAAACGTTCACGCACGTAAGCGCCCGAGGAAACCACCAGCTTTTGGTATTCGCCGTCCACCAATTCGCCCATGCGTTTCACGAGCAGGCCTTCCGTATCCCGTTCCAGGATCGGATCCCACTCGCTGCCCCAGAGCACTTTGATTACGTTCCATCGTGCGCCGCGGAACGCCGACTCCAGCTCTTGAATTATCTGTCCGTTCCCGCGCACAGGCCCGTCCAGCCGCTGCAAATTGCAGTTCACAACAAAAATCAGGTTGTCCAGCTTCTCGCGCGAAGCCAGCGTGATCGCGCCAAGTGATTCTGGCTCGTCCGTCTCGCCGTCGCCCAGGAACGCCCAAACTTTCGCGTCCGTCACCGGCTTCAATCCGCGATCTTCCAGATACCGGTTGAACCGCGCCTGATAAATCGCCATCAATGGGCTGAGGCCCATCGACACTGTCGGATACTCCCAGAAGTCCGGCATCAGCCAAGGATGGGGATAAGAGGACAGCCCTCCGCCCGGCTTCAGTTCCCTGCGAAAGTTTTCAAGCTGCTGCGGCGAAATCCGTCCCTCGAGAAACGCCCGCGCGTACATGCCCGGAGCGGCGTGGCCCTGGAAATAGACCGTGTCGCCTTCGAACTCCTCGGAGCGTGCACGAAAGAAATGGTTGAATCCGACCTCATACAAAGTCGCTGCGGAAGCATACGTAGAAATGTGACCGCCGATGTTGTGTTCCACGCGGTTCGCGCGCACCACCATCGCCAGCGCATTCCAACGGATCAAACTCTTGATCCGCCGCTCCAACTCCTGGTCGCCTGGGAATAGTGGCTCGAGCCGCGCCGGTATCGTATTCGCGTAAGGCGTGTTCGCGGAAAACGGAAGATCGATGCCCGAAACCGTCGCGTGCGCCCGAAGTCGTTCCAGAATCTCCGCCGCCACTTCCGGTCCGCTCGAATCGAGCACGGAGTCCAGCGACTCCAGCCACTCTTGTATCTGCGTGTCTTCTAGTCCGTGCGGTACGCTGATTGCCTCGCTCGGGCTGTCAACATGTGTGTCAGTCTCATTGTCCATAACTTCGGCTGGCCCTCTTTTTAGATTCCGGCACGCACGTCAGCGCGCCTCCCAAACTCACATACACGATAAGGAGAATAGAATACACCGCAGCGCAATTCTCTGCACGGCGCGTTTGCGAAATTTCTGAATTTCTTTTTGTGTGAAACGCAGTTGCCGCAGACGCGCTAAAGCGTTCGTCCACCATCCAGTATCAAGACTTGCCCGGTCATGAATTGCGCGTGAATAAGGAACAACACGGCATCTTCAATGTCGCCCGGCTTGCCGCTACGCTTCAGCGGAGCCCTCCGGATGAACTCCGCCTCCAGTTCGGGCGAGTCGCCTTCCATAGTTATCGTTCCTGGAGCGATTGCATTTACGCGCACCTCCGGCGCAAGCACCTTTGCCAATCCTTGCGTCATCGTGATCACGCCTGCCTTCGATATGCAATGCGGCAGGTATCCCGGCCATGGCCGCACGCCCCCGATGTCGGCAAAATTAACAATCACTCCCCGGCTCTCCTTCAGCATCGGCGCAGCTGCCTGCGCACAGAAAAACGCCGCCTTCAGGTTCGTGTCCAAGGACGCATCCCACACGAGCTCCGTGGTTTCCTCGAAATTCGTCTGGATAAAGTTCGCTGCGCTGTTCACCAAAATATCCAATCGTCCAAATGTCTTCTCTGTCTCCGTTAACAATCCCCGAATCTCATTCACTCTCAGCAAATCCGCAGAAACAGCCATCGCCCGCCGCCCAAGTTTCTCGATCTCCGCCACCGTTTCCTGCGCCTCTGAAGGTGACGCTCGATGGTGAATCACTAAATCCGCGCCCTCGTGCGCCAGCCGCAAAGCCACAGCCCGACCCAATCGCTTCGCCGAACCAGTAACCAACGCCACTTTCCCCGCAAGCGATACTGAATGTCGCTCTGTATTCTCTGCCATCACGCTTCCGCCGCTCAAAACGTTATCACAAGGCGCAACCACCGCGCCCTGCAGAACCACAACTCCCTGCAGTGCTATCATCGACGACACAAAATAAGCAAAAGGAGACCGAGAATGAAGCTCGACCTGCTCGCCATCGCCGCCCACCCCGACGACGTGGAACTGACCTGCGGCGGTACTCTCCTAAAAATGGCCCACAGCGGCTACAAGACCGGCATCCTGGATCTGACCGCCGGCGAAATGGGCACCCGCGGCACGCCGGAAACTCGTGCCAAGGAAGCCGCCAAGGCAGCCAAACTCCTCCGCGTAAGCTGGCGCGGAACGTTGGGCGTTCCGGATTCTGATGTCCAGCCCAGCCGCCAGCATAAGCTCCGGCTAGCCTCCGTCATTCGCGAGCTCCGCCCCAAGACTGTCATCCTTCCTTACTGGGAGGCCCGTCATCCCGATCACTATCACGCCTCCACCCTCGGCTACGAGGGCTGCTTCCTTGCCGGTCTCAAGCAATTGCCCATCGACGGTGAACCTCATCGTCCCTTCAAAATCCTCTACTCGACGGCCTTCGCTTCCGTTCATCCAACCTTTGTTGTCGACATTACCCCTCAATTCGGCCAGCGCCGCCGCGCCATCCTCGCCTTCTCTTCCCAATTTCGTCCCCCCAAGGGCCAGTCCTCCCGCGAGTTCAACAAAACAAACGTCTTCTTAGCCATCGATCGCCTCGAAGCACAGATGAACCAACTCGCCCGCCATTACGGCGAAATGATAGGCGTCAAGTACGGCGAACCGTTCCTGATCAAGGAGCTGATGCAGGTCCACGACGTCGTGAGCATGGACGTCCGCTCTATTTGATTTCTTTGTATTTTTGTCAGAAGATTTGCAGGGATTACGCCGAAGGCGGTTTGCACTACTCACTATTCACTACCCACTACTCACTTCCCGTTCAAAACTTCTCCTCATCCTGCGCCGGCGAGTATCCCGGAATCCCCGCCCCCTTGGGCGTATTCTCGGCTCGCAACCGTGTCAGCGCCTCGTCCTCAGCGCCGGACTTCCGCAGCACCACGATCGTACTCAGCGCTTCACTGTACACGCGGGTTACCAGGTATACGTCCCCGGTGTCGTTCTTCCTCCAAAGTTGCCCGATCTGAATCTTTCTTACGCTCATTTCGCTGACATTGACTGTAGAGGCCACCGCGAAGAGTGTCAACCATTCTAATGCTGCCTTTTGGGGACAATTTGCCACGCTGTCCATTTCGGCACAGCCGGGCCTCTGCCCTTCGCTGTCAACCCCAGCCCTCCAAACCGCCTGCTTTGCCTCGCAGGTTCGGAAGACCCAGGTATCGCGCAGGCAATAGGAAACCTTCTTCCCAGCTCTTACATCGTACTGGTGGAAGGCGCGAAAGCCATTGCAACCGGCATTGTCAAAACGGGTGTATACTGGCTTAGCTGGGAGGTAGATGCCATGAATCAGCTTCCGAAATTAGCCTTAGGCGTTACGCTGGCAGGCCTCCTTGCCGCAGGTGTTGCTCTAGCGACTCCTCAAACTCAACAGCCAAGTCCGGGTTCTGCTCCCGCTCAGACACCGCAGCCCCCTGCCGCGCAGCAGCCCACTCCGGCATCGCAACCTGGCCAGACTCAGTCACCCGCTCCGCCGCAGCCCGCCCCGCCTCAGCCGGTGGCCCCACAACCCGCGAAAACCCAGGCGCCTCAGGATCAGCCGGTTCCCCAACAGGACACCGTCCATCCCAAGAACTCCAAGGAAGACGTCAACGACATCGGCAATCGCAACGTCGGCAAAGGGATCAATTTCTATTCGCTTGAACACGAAATTGCCCTCGGCAAGTCTCTCGCCCAGGAAGTCGAGCGCTCTTCCAAACTTATCGATGACCCCGTCGTAACGGAATACGTGAACCGCGTCGGCCAAAATCTGGTCCGCAATTCCGATGCGCGCGTGCCCTTCACAATCAAGGTCATCGATTCCGATGAAGTCAACGCCTTCGCCCTTCCCGGCGGCTTTTTCTACGTAAACAGCGGCCTCATTTTGCGCGCCCAGGAAGAGTCCGAACTCGCCGGCGTCATGGCCCACGAGATTTCTCATGTCTGCGCACGCCACGGCACCAAGAACGCCACGAAGGGCCAGGCCATGCAACTCGCCATGATTCCGCTCATGCTGCTCGGCCCCGGTGGCTGGGCAGGTTACGGCATCTACGAAGCAGCGAGCCTTGCTATCCCCGTCACCTACCTCAAGTTCAGCCGTGACGCGGAGCGCGAAGCCGATTTCCTCGGCGTGCAATATATGTACAAGGCTGGCTACGATCCCAATTCGTACGTGACCTTCTTTGAGCGCATTCAGGCCGACGAGAAGCGTCGCCCCGGCACCATCCCCAAGGTTTTCTCGACGCATCCTCCTACTCCCGATCGTATCGAGAACACGCAGAAGGAAATCGCCCGGATTTTGCCCAACCGCCCGGAATACATCGTCACCACTTCGGAATTCGATTCCGTGAAGTCCCGCCTTCGAAACATCATGTTCGCGCGCAAAGCCTCGGACAACGCTCCGGGCAAGCCTACGCTGCGCACAAAGACCGCGCAGTCTAAACAGCCAACATCGACCACTGATCCTAACTCCACCACGAGCGACGACGACAGCCGCCCAACTCTCAAGCGCCGCCCCGATCAACCCTGATCCTCACAACTTCTTCTCTTGATGCAAAACGGGCGGCCTCGAGCCGCCCGCTTTCTTTTGCAAATACCGTTCGCATGTCTTATAGGCCGTCGAGGAAACCTGCCAATCGCGGGATCTCCTGAAAACACCTTGCTCGTGCCTTGATTCCTGCCCCCAAGTGCTCCTTCAGCACACCGCGACTCAGGGCTTTGCGTTATGGATGATTACGTTTTTCGCCGCCGGAGGGATTCGCACTATCCTGAAATACCGACTAACCTTTTCAAACCAATTGCGCTTGGCGGTCTGCCACTCGCTTCCGCCGTAATGCCTCTTCCACCTTGCGAACCAGGCTATCTCTCGTAAATGGTTTTTGCAGGAAGTAGCTTCCTTCCAGAAACTCGTCCTCAGCTTTATTGAATTCCAAGTACCCGGACATATAAACGATTTTCAGATTCTTCCGGCTCGCTTTCAAGCGCTTGGCGAGTTCCGGACCGCGCATGTTCGGCATCACGATATCTGTGATCAATACGCGAATCGGACCAGAACTCTCCGCAACGGCGATTGCTTCTCGTCCGTCCCTGGCGGTTAGTACTGTGTACCCCGCGGACTTCATAAATTCGGCGGCCAGCTCTCTGACGGCCTCTTCATCCTCGACAATCAGCACAGGCTCCGAGTGGCTGGCGGCGCATTTGCCATTGCCATTGCCATCTGGCGACGGGCGTTCCTCCATTTCTTCTACCACCGGCAGGTATACTTCAAATTGTGCGCCCTTCCCCGGCTCCGATTCCACCCAGATGCATCCACCGCTCTGCTTGACCACTCCATATACCGTTGCCAGCCCCAATCCAGTTCCTTTGCCCAGTTCTTTTGTTGTGAAAAATGGCTCAAAGACTCGCGCCTTCGTCGCGGCGTCCATTCCGTGACCGGTATCCTCGACCGTCAGACGGATGTATTCGCCCGGCATCAGAGGAGGGCGGGATTTGGCAAACGCATCATCCACGGACACTTGCCGTGTTTCAACGTTTAGTTTGCCGCCCGTCGGCATTGCATCACACGCGTTCACCGTCAAGTTCATAATCACTTGTTCAAGCTGTCCCGGATCTGCCTTCACCCGCCCCAGGGATTCGCCTGCGCGGAACGTAAATGAAATATCTTCTCGGACCAGCCTTCGGAGCAGGCTGCACATCTCTGCCACCAGCGTATTCAAATCCAGTACCTTCGGCTCCAGCACCTGCATACGGCTAAAGGCCAGCAACTGGCGAGTCAGTGACGCCGCTCGATCTGCGGCCTTCTCAATCTGGCTGGCATTTCGTTGCAGCGGATCAGTGGCTTGCAGCTTGTCGAGAATCAAATCGCCATGCCCCTTGATGATCGTAAGCAGGTTGTTAAAGTCGTGCGCCACTCCGCCGGCCAGGCGTCCTATCGCCTCCATCTTTTGCGATTGCCGCAACTGGTCTTCCAGTTGCCGCTTGTGCGACACGTTGCTTTTTAAGGTCTTCCTCATGCGATCAAAGGCGCGGGTCACATGCGCAACCTCGTCCGAACCTTCGGCATCCACGGGATATAGGTAGTCGCCCTGCTCCAATGCTTGAACCCCTTCAAACAGCCTGGCCAGGGGGCGCGTGAATCTATCCGAGATTACAAATCCGAGCGCGCTTCCTGCAATCACCGCCAGCAGACCCAACCCTCCGAGCAGTTGGTTCTGTTTCTCCAGGTAAACCAATGCCTCGCTGTACGATTTCAATACGATGATGCTTACGGGCTTCGTCCCAGTCGTCAGTTCGACGGAACTGGCAAAGAACCGCTCTCCATCGAGTGTGACTTGCTCGTTTACAGACCCCTTCCGTATCAGGGTCGCGAACTCCCCCTCCTTGAAGAGCGGCAGTGTGCTGGCCACTACGTCATTGCCGTATCGAAACGCTACGTGGCTCGAGGATAGCCGGCGAAGTTCCGTAGCTTGCGGATCGATCCCCCGGCCTACTATCACTGTGCCCAGAAGATTGCTTTTCTTCGGCGTGCCTTCGTAAAAAGGCTTCAGAACCACTTGATAGAGACGTGTGCCGCTATACCACCATCCAGTGGTTCTGCCCTCGATCAAGGCTTGGCTGAGAATACCTTGCGCGGTAGATGGCGGAAATTCATCGACGATCGTGTGCAGCGCTACTATTTTTCCTCGAGCGTCGGACAGCACCAGAAGGTCGCACTCATCCGATTGCCACGGATCTTTTCCTACCTCTTCGATCGCTGCCGGGTCGCCGTTCCTCATCGAGACCAGCGAAGCCAACAGGTCCGCCTTACGCATCAGCGCAACGAAGTGGCTATGCTGCAGCAGCTGAAACGTCAGCATCGCATTTTGTGATTCTTCTTGGATTTCTCTCTGTACTCTTCCCTCCGCCGTTCGTCGCACAATAAGCAAGCTGGCCCATGTCAGCCCAGCGGTCAACACGGCCAGCGACAGCATGAATTTGGTGCGAAGTCTCAAATCATTCCTCGCCTGCTCTTGCCTGGGTGATTCGGGATAGCCCCCGGTGAAATGACGGGTTCAAGTACAAATTAGTGCTCCGGAAGGAGTGGGGGAAATAGGACTGGAGTACCATTTAGGCGGCACTTCCGGTTGCCATTGTTTTCTCCCCTAGATTATCTAGGGATGTAATTCTTTCCTCTTGTAAGGCAAACGCTGGAATCATCTCGGCCTTCCGACGCCCGAACTCGCTCTTCTCCTTCCCTCGCCCTGGTGCCAATCAGGCGCCACCAGCATGCGGCGTTTGAATCGGCGCTGGTCGCGGAATTGCCGTGGAGGTACGTCACGCGAGCCTACCGGGCCATTGCCACTCTCTGCTCATTGCAAATTATTTGTTTCCTGCTTCTCACTCATTTGGAAGCAAACTTCCTTATGTTTCACCTGTATCAGACCATCCTTCTGATGCTTTTTTACATGGAAGACCACCCGACTTTCCTCGCCGAGAGCGAGCGCATCGCAAACACTTAGCCAACTCTCTCGTCATTCTTGTCCAAGGTCGTACCTCAGCCCGAATGCCAACCACGGACATCCCAATTGTTTGCTATTTGGGCAATTTTCTCCCGGCGACCTGAGTGATTCTGAATTGGAATGCTACACTCGTCGAGACCAACTTCTGCTGAAGCTTGGCAGACTTGTCCAAGCTTTACCTGTGGGCAGACTGCCTGAGGTCCTGGGTCAGGTTAAAAATCGCCCATGTCTAAACCAAGGAAACCCAAGTCTGCTCGACTAATCGATTCCGTCAAAGGGTTCCCCCACCCCGCCCAACTCTTCCGTGTGGTCGCCGAGACGGCTACGGATGCCATCGTCACCATCGATGAGCAAAGCACCATCCTCTTCGTCAACAATGCCGCAGAACGGATCTTCGGCTACTCGGTTTCTGAAATGATGCACCAGCCTATCACCATGCTGATGCCCCGCTATCTCCAAGAGGCGCACCGGGCCGCCCTGGGGCGATACCTGCAAACAGGTCAAAAGCATGCTTCGTGGACTGCCCTGAGACTAACCGGCCTGCACCGCTCCGGAGCGGAATTTCCTCTCGAGGTTTCTCTGGGGGAGCATGTTCACGGGAAAAAGCACATTTTCACCGGTATTATCCGCGATATTTCAGAGCGCCAGCACTCCGAGGCCTTGCTTAGTCAGTCCCAGGAGAAATACGCGAGCATGGTTCATTCAAGTCCCGACGCTATCACTCTCCGCAGCCTCCCCGACCGCCGATACCTCGAAGTAAATGAAGGGTTTATGCGTCTTACCGGCTACACCGCCGAGGAAGCGTTGGGTAAGACGCCCGACGAACTCGATTTGTGGGTAGAAAAGCACCTGCACCAAACAACGCTGCAATTGGTGGAGACACAGGGTCAGGTCCGGGGCGAAGAGTTTCGATTCAGGACCAAAACCGGCGAGATTCGCTACGGCCGAGTTTCCGCTGCTCGCGTCACGATCAACGGTCAAGATTGCATGCTTTCCGTAACCCACGACATCACCGACCGCAAACTCGCCGAAGAGCAACTCCAAAAGTCGGAGACCAACTTTCGTTCGCTCGTTCATAACGCCCCTTACGGAATCTTCCGCGTCACCTTGGCCGGGCAGCTCCTCCACGTGAATCCGGCTCTTGTGTTGATGCTTGGTTACGATTCGGAAGAAGAGTTGCTGCGCTGCAACATCGAAAAAGACATCTATCGGGATCCGCTGGCGCGTAAGCGTTTGCTCAAAGAAAATGGGCACAAACTGGATTTTCGCGCCGTGGAAGCCGATTGGCGAAAGAAAGCCGGGGACATAATCACGGTCAGGATGACCGGGCGCGCCGTCTTGGATAATAACAATTCGCTTGCCTATTTCGAAGTATTTGCCGAAGACATTACCGAACGTCGCGTTCTCGAACGGCAGCTTCTCCAGGCGCAAAAAATGGAAGCCATCGGCCGTCTCGCTGGTGGCATCGCCCACGATTTCAACAACCTCCTCAGTGTCATCCTCGGTCACACCGACATTCTGGAACAACAAGCTGGCACAAACGGCCGTTTGCGCAAAAGCGTGGAAGCCACTCGCAGCGCCGCTGAACGGGCCGCGGCTCTTACCATGCAGCTCCTCGCCTTCAGTCGCAAACAAGTCGTCGAGCCGGCCGTCATCGATCTCAATAAATCCGTCGTGGAAATTCAAAAAATGCTGCACCGCGTCATTGGCGAAGATATCGAGCTTGCCATCCGCCTCCAGCCCGACCTGGGATACGTGAAAGCGGATCCCGGCCAATTGGGCCAGGTGCTCATGAATCTGGCCGTCAATTCCCGCGACGCCATGCCCACCGGCGGCAAGCTCGCCATCGAGACTGCCAACGTCGAAGTCGACGACACCTATGTCCGCCAGCATTTGGGCGCAAGGCCTGGGTCCTTCGTCATGCTGGCTGTCAGTGACACCGGCGTCGGCATGGATTCCGAAGTCATGTCTCACATCTTCGAGCCCTTCTTCACCACCAAGGATCCGGGCAAAGGCACCGGTCTCGGTCTGTCGATGGTCTATGGCATCGTCAAACAGAACAACGGTTACATCATGGCCTATAGCGAACCTGGCCGTGGCACCACCTTCAAGATCTATCTTCCGCGCACTTCAGAAGACTTGGCCGCGAGCCACAAGTTGGAAAAGGAAGTTCCCGGCGGCTCGGAAACGATTCTCGTGGTGGAAGATGAGGTGGCACTGCGAGAGCTAACCTGCGTACTTCTACAAGACGCCGGGTATACCGTTCTCGAAGCCTCTGAAGTCGAAGACGCCATCTCCACGGCAAAAGATTCTCACCGCAAAATCGATCTGTTGCTCACGGACGTAGTGATGCCTCGTCTCGATGGCCGCGAACTTGCGAACCAGTTGCTCGCGCTCCGCCCGGACATGAAAATTCTTTTCATGTCCGGATACACCGATGACGTCATCGTTCATCGGGAAGCCTTGAGGAAAGATGCCAAGCTGGTCCAAAAACCTTTTACAAAGGCCACTCTCCTCCGCAAAGTGCGGGAAGCCCTCGAGCCCAAAGTCGCCAACTCCTTCTCCCGCAAATAAATCGCTGCGCAAACCACGCTCCGTACCGGCCGCCCCCGCATCCCCAAACCTCCAACTGGCTCTCCCGCGAGCTAGCCGCTATCGCGACCGCGACCGCAGCATGCTCAACACCATTGCGATCTGCCCCGAATGGTAAATCGCGTGTTGCACGATTCCGTGGAGCATCGTTTCGTAGGGATAGCTCCGCCCCGGAACCTGTTTTCCCAAATCCTCAACGGGAAAATTCCGAATCTTCTCTTCGAGCAAGTCCCGGCTTTGGTTCCATCGGGCGACAAGTTCATTCCAGGGAATCGGCGGCTCGGCCCATTCCTTTTCGGCATCCCAGCGCGGCATCGGATGGCTGTCGGAAGTGTTCCGTATTCTTTCATTCCAAAGCAGCAAATGCTGGAGCAACTCCGAAACGGTATGAGCCCCCGGAACGGGTGGCGTCGTAGCAAGTTCCGGCGAAATCCCTGCTAACAGCTCACCGAGCGTGGGCCCATACCAAGCGCCTTTGACCGTCGCGGCGCGGTAAGAATCAGCGATTTGTTTGGTTTCGTTCATGTGTGCCTGGCGGACACGCGCGAAAAGTTGCGCCGTCTCGGGTCAGTTTAGTCTATATCAGCCGCTCTTGGCGGTTGGACCTCTGTTTTGACACCTGTTCACTTTTGTACAGACAGAACTTGACCTCGAGTTATAACCTCCACTGCATAAGCGAAAGTTGTACCACCTAAGCCCGCGATGACCTTCATTGGAAGCCTCCGAGGATCTCATCGCGGGCATTCTTCTTATTCGACCCTGGATTTCGTTCGTTCGCCGCCCTGAGCCAGCCGGGGGCGTCGCACCCGAAACGTTTCCCCGCGCGCCGAGCGCGGGGCACCCCATCCATGGGACCGCTTCTCTTTCTTCCACCAGCCACGAGTCACCACTCACGCTTCCCGAGTGGCAGGCCCAGAGCCGTCGAGCAAGCTGCAACTGCCCCAGCCTTGGCATTTTCAATAAATATGTCCAAAATGGAACAGACTTTCCTCAGTTCTTAGAGTACTCTCCCAAAGTGCGATTGAAAGACCTGACGCCTAAACAGGTATCTTCCATCCCCTGTCCCACATGTGGTGTTCCCGCTGGCGGGCAGTGCCTGCTCCAATCCGGTGCCCTGCGGTCGGCACCCCACATTGAACGCAAACTCTCCGCCGCTGAAGCCCTCGAAGCCAAAAAAGATTAGCGCACCTAATCCCTCCCCAGCGCCTGTGCACGCCACCTGCGGGTGACGTGTCTGCAGACCGCCTAGGCCAACGACGATCTTGACCTTTCCTGCCAATCCTTCTAGCCTTCCCAGATTCCCTTCCTGCCTCTGCGACCGAAAGGAGCATCAACCCATGGCCATCACGCCCTATCTTTTATATGAAGACGTCGGTGCCGCCCTCAAGTGGTTGTCAACGGCCTTCGGTTTTCGCAGGTTCGGTGCCCCGATGACCAACCCAGCTGGCAAGATTAATCATGCCGCCATGAAATTCAGCGACGACCTGATCATGATGGGATATCCCGGCCCCAGGTATAAGAATCCCAAGCGCCTGGGCCATTCAACGCAAAGCCTCTACGTCAACGTAGACGATGTCGACAAACATTTTGCACGCGCCAAGAAAGCCGGAGCCAAAATTCTCGGAAATCCCGCAAACACGTCTTACGGCCAACGCCGCTATGGCGCCGAGGATCCCGAAGGCCATCAGTGGTACTTCGCTCAAGAACTCAACGCCAAGCCCAAAAAGCGCGCCACCACAAGCTCGGAATAAATGACGGCGTCATCCAATCAGCCAGGTGAAGGGTCCTCAACCGTCGAGACCTGTGGGACACGTTCGTTATTGCGGTAAGGCCCCTCGGGTGTATCATCTTCCCACACGACACGGCGCTCGGAACTGGAGCCGCCATGGCACCTGCATCCCACCGGGCCCAAGTCAAAAG
>Ga0247669_1000559_pt1 | contig 14308 bp, 10 predicted proteins | sample CNK10_metaG_FD_182734 | JGI IMG/M metagenome (GOLD analysis project Ga0247669, IMG submission 182734) | Soil microbial communities from Purdue University Martell Research Forest, Indiana, United States - CNK10 | ecosystem: Environmental > Terrestrial > Soil > Temperate forest > Bulk soil...
CGCCATCTGCTCGCTCCCAGGGCCATGGAACCTTCTCGAAGCGCCCGTGGAACGGCGTGTAGAAATTCTTCCGTGCTGCGCAACGTAATTGGAATCATCATCACGCCCAGAGCGAACGCACCTGCAAGCGTGGAGAAATGTTTGAACGGAAGAACAACGAGCGCATAAGCGAAGATTCCAATAACGATCGACGGCACGCCATTGAGGAGATCCGCCGCGTAACGCACGACAAATGCGATGGAAGAGTTGCTAAATTCGGCAAGGTAGATACCGCCAAAGAAGCCGACCGGCACACCGAACAAGGACGCGAGCAGCAGCAGTTTGGCGCTGCCCACTATCGCATTGGCCATGCCGCCGCCGTTTTCACCGACAGGCGCCGGCAACTTGGTAAAGAAATTCCAATTGATGGAAGAACCACCATGGTAGACGAGGTATCCGAGAATGAAAAACAGAACCGAGACCGCTACGGCGGCGCAAACACCCGTCAACGTGAGCATAGTGCCACTGACAAATTTCCGCCAGCGCAAACGCGCGGTCATACGTGCCCCATTCCGCTGCCCTTTTGCGTCGTGACAACGAGCAGCAGGCGCGCCAAGCCATTCAAGATGAAAGTTAGCAAGAACAGGACGAGGCCCAGCTCGATGAGAGACTGCAGGTAAACCTCGCCTGTAGCCTCGGTAAATTCGTTGGCGATGACCGCGGCGATTGAATAGCCGGGCGAGAATAGTGAAGCGCTAATGGTCGGAGTATTGCCAATGACCATCGTCACGGCCATCGTTTCTCCGAGAGCGCGGGCGAGAGCCAGGAAAATGGAACCCATGATCCCCGTGCGGGCAAAGGGAACAACCACTTTCCAAGTAGACTCCCAACGCGTCGAGCCCAGCGCAAGAGCCGCTTCGCGTTGATCGCGCGGCACGGAAAGCAGCACTTCTCGCGAAACGGAAATAATATACGGGATGACCATGATGGCCAGGACAATTCCCGCGGTAAAAAACCCAACCCCATAAGCCGGTCCCTGGAAGAGCGGAAGAAATCCGAGAGTTTTTTTCAAAAAGGGCTGAAGATACTCGCGCATGAGCGGAATAACGATGAACACGCCGAGCAGGCCGTAAATCACGCTGGGGACGGCAGCGAGTAAATCGATGAAGAATTGCAATGTATCCGAAATTTTCTGGGGCGCCAACTCCGCAAGAAATATCGCCGCACCAAGACCAAGCGGCACCGCAATCAAAAGCGACACGGTCGCTGTCACGACAGTTCCATAAATAAACGGCAGTGCGCCGAATTCTTCCGCAATCGGGTCCCAGACGCGAGTTACGAAGAAATTCAATCCAAATTTGTGCCGTGGCAACGAGGAATCGTGCCAGAGTTGCAGCACGAGCAATAACGTAATCAAGACAACCGTCGCCGCAAACAAAAACGTGATGATGCGCGCGATTTCATCGCCGCTGCTCAGCCGCGCAAGAAATGAACGCGAGCCCGTTGAAGGGCCCGCGTCCGGCACGGTTGTTGTAGAGGTTGCCACGGTCGTTTATTGGACCGAACTAATTATCTTCAGCTCTTTCGCAACGACTTCCTTGGGGAGCTTGGCATAGTCGAGATCTTCGGCAAATTTCTGGCCGTCTGTGATCGCCCACTTCAGGAAGTTTTTCATGGCATCGCGCTTCGCTGCATCCTGGAATTTCGCCGGAATCAACAGCCACGTGAAGCTCGAGATTGGATACGCCTTTTTGCCCGGTGCGTTGGTGATGGAAACCCGGAAGTCGTCCGGCATATCTTTCGCGGCACCAGCGGCGGCTTCGCTCACGCCGGCTAGATCGGCCTTCACAAATGCTCCGGAGGCATTCTTCACCGATCCGTAAGCGATGTTGTTCTTCGCGGCGTAAATCAGCTCGACGTAGCCGATTGAATTCGGCGTCTGCTTGATCAACCCAGTTACGCCTTCGTTTCCCTTGCCGCCCAGCCCGACGGGCCAGTTCACGGACGTGCCTTTGCCAACTTTGTCCTTCCAATCCGAACTCACTTTGGAGAGGTAATCGGTGAATACGTAGCTCGTGCCGCTGCCGTCCGCCCGGTGGACGACGACGATATCTTCTGCGGGCAGACTCACGCCCTTATTGGCCCCAGCGATTGCGGGATCATTCCATTTCGTTATGCGGCCCAGGAAAATGCCCGCAAGCGCTTCAGGAGTGAAGTTGAGGTTGGTGCTCACCCCAGCGATGTTGTACGTCGGAACGACGGCGCCGAGAACCGTCGGAAAGTGCAGAATACCGCTGCCGTGCTTGTCGCTGTATGCCTTAAGTTGTTCCTCCGTCATTGGGCCGTCGGATGCGCCGAAATCGACTGTGCCATCCGTTGTCTGCTTAATTCCTGCTCCAGAACCGACCGACTGGTAGTTAATCTGAATATTGCCGTTGGCCTTGTGGAATTCATCGAACCACTTTGAATAAATCGGATTGGGGAAGGTAGCCCCCGCGCCGTTAATCAGGAGAGCGTTCTGCGCCATGACCATTCCGCCGAGGGCTAGAACGACCAGGAGCAATCCTGTAAGTCGTTTCATTAACTGCCTCCACACACGATATTTTGATAATTGACCTGGTTCAGTGTGGGCGTAAGTTGTTACAGTCGTGTTACAGAACATTCATAGTTGGGTGAATCCACTCGCCGACTTAGCACGCTCGCGATCAATTAACCGCTTTACATTCAATCGTTTACGGGCTGCGACTGCCCAGGAGAGGAGATGGGGACCGCTGCCAGGGGAGCGGCGGTCCCCAAGGTGGGGCATAACACTGAAGCTTACGCTGACTGAGAATCCTCGATAACGTTCACGCCAGGATGAAGCGGATATGAATTGTCGGTAATCTGAACGACCTCGTCAGTATCGGCGGTTTGCACTGCGGAGCTAGCAGCCAACCCACGTCCGTGCCGGACATCCAAGCCTCGCACCCAGAAAATGATGTCTTCGGCAATATTCGTCGCGTGATCCGCGATGCGTTCGAGGTGTCGTGTGGCGAGCACAAACTGCATTCCTGAGCTAACGAGCGACGCTTGTTGCGTCATGTTTTCCATCAGCTTCTCGAATATCGTGTCGCGATACTTGTCTACGACGTCGTCGCTCTCCAAAACGAGTACCGCCATGTCCGCATTTCGAAAGATCAGTGCACCCAGGCTTTTGCTGACCATCGCGCGCACTGCGGCGGCCATTGGAGCCAACTCGTCGGGCAACTGCGCCCCGGGCATTTCGCGCAGCGTAATCGTGCGCTGCGCAAGATTTACAGCCAGATCTCCAATCCGCTCGAGGTCATTAGTGATTTTCAGCGCAGATACGATCATGCGCAGTTCGTCCTCCGAATAAGACCCGCGTCTCAGCAAGCGTACCGCATGCTCGTCAATCACGATTTCCATTTCGTTGATGCGTGGTTCAAGCAGGAAAACTTCTCCGGGCAATGCCGCTGTTCGAGGGCTTTCGAGGCTCACAATCGCGTCCAACGCACGGTTCATGGCGCTTTCCACGGTGCGTGCCATGGAAATCAGGTAATTGACCAGCGCGTCGTACAGCACAGCTTCGGTCAGCGATGCAGTAGCGGCCATCAAGTTCTCCTCGTCAATCCGGCGTCGAGCTACACCAGATACTCGCTAGCATGCGAGCCGTTCGTTACAGAGAATTGAATCGGAGATGAACGAGAGGCAATAATTCAGCGACCAATCGTGCCGCGATTGCGACCTGATAAACGTTCCGAATCGAAAATGGGAACGGAAAAGTGGAATTGCGAGCCCTGGCCGACTTCGCTTTCGACCCAAAGCCGTCCACCGTGCGCTTCCATCAAGTGTTTCGCGATAGAGAGCCCCAAGCCAGTACCACCAACCTCACGCGAGCGCGCGACATCCACTCTGTAGAAACGCTCGAAGATTCGCGGCTGGTCCGCTTGGGGAATGCCTATTCCGGTGTCGGAAACCGTGAAAACCACGTCTCCGTCATGCCTTTCCGCGCTGACCATGATTTGACCGCCAGCCGGTGTGTACTGAATCGCATTGTCGAGCAGGTTTTGCAAAACCTCGGTCAATCGCCGGCGGTCGCCCGCGATGTCGGGAAGCTTCTTGCCCAGGTTCACGGAGAGCCGTAAATCTTTTTCGACCGCCCGCGGCTGCGCCGTTTCAACGCAGCCTGCCACGAGTTGTTCCACGGGCAGCCGGCGTAGCTCCAGCTCGAGACGGTCCGCATCCATTTTCGAAAGCATCAGCAGGTCGTCGGTCAGGCGCGCCAGCCGCCGCGCGTGCTCCAGAATAATTCCCAGGAAGCGATCCCGGTTCTGCGGATCGTTCATCGCACCGCCAAGAAGCGTTTCGGAGAAGCCCTGAATTGCGGTCAACGGCGTGCGAAATTCGTGCGATACATTCGCCACAAAATCGCGCCGTACCCGTTCGAGCTTGCGCAGGTCGGTGATGTCATGCAGAACGACCACTGCGCCATTCGCTTGCGTCGTGCGAACCGCCGCTACCGTCGCGGCAAAAAAATGCTGGCGCAGAGTTCCCGTTACAATTTCTGATTCGACTCGCGCCTCACCCGCGAGGACTTTGCGCACGGCTTCGATCAATTCCGTCTGGCGAACGACCTCCACCAGTCCGCTTCCCGGTTGCGGCGGTGAGCCTAAACCAAGAACGGACGCAAAACTTGGATTGGAAAATAGAACTCGCTCCGAGGCGTTTACAACCGCAACACCTTCCACCATGCTTCCCAAAATCGCGGACGAGAGATTTCGTTCTTCCGTCAACGTTCGAATGGTCTGATCGAGGCGTGCCGCCGTCTGATTTAGCGACGATCCAAGCGAGTCGAGCGCGTCACCGGAACTTCCACTCGGCTCGGCGTGAAAGTCGCCTTCCGCCACCCTTCTCGAGAAGGCCGTCAGGCGGTCCACACGATTCGTGAATCTCCTCGACACCAGAAGCGTCGCGCCGCCGACCACGGCCAAAATCAAAAGGGATGCCAGCCACAGGCTCTCGCGGAATTGCATCAGCACGGAAGTAACGGTCGAAAGCGGCAGCGCGAATCGCAGCAACACTGGCTGACCAGCCGCAGTCGGCTGCCGCACGGCGTAGTAAAGCAGATCGCGGTTTATCGTAACGCTGTGCCGAATAGAGTGGCCGCTACCCTTCGCAAGCGCATCCTTCAGCTCTGGGCGGCCCGCGTGGTTTTCCATCGTTTGCGGATCCGATTGCGAATCGGCAAGCACAAGCCCTCGCGCGGTGATAACAGTGATGCGCGCCCCGCTCGAAGCCATTTCGCTCACCCACGTGCGAAGCTCGTTAATTTCTTCAGTTTTGCTGGGCGGAACTTCTGACAGAACTGGCGCGTGGCTTTGGCCGATGCGAGCGATCGCTTCGAGCTGTTCGAGGCCCGTTCGCTCGTAGTCGCGCCGGAGCGCCCGTTCGGCCGAATAGTCAGCGCCGAGCAACGCCACTAGCAGTAGCGTCAGAAAGGCGAGCGCGAGTTTCCAGAAAAGATTAAGCCGCACGGGTTTCGAACAAATAGCCCGCGCCGCGAACCGTCTTCAAGTGAATGGGATTTTCCGGATCGGATTCGATCTTCTCGCGCAGTCGGCGGACATAAACGTCCACGCTTCGCGGTGTAACGAATCGATCGGTGCCCCAGACTGCATCCAGAAGCTGGTCTCGCGTGAAAACACGGTTCGGACGCGAAGCAAGATAATACAGCAGCCGGAATTCTAACGTACTTAGCGGTACCGGCTTGCCCGAATGGCTCACGCGGTAGGACGCCGGATCGATCGCCAGCTTGCCGATCTCGATGGTGCGCGGCGCATCCGCCGGCGGCTCAGCTCGACGCAGCAGTGCCTTTACGCGCGCAATCAATTCGCGCGGACTGAAAGGCTTCGTCACGTAATCGTCCGCGCCCATCTCAAGGCCCACCACGCGGTCAGCTTCTTCTCCGCGCGCCGTCAGCATCAGAATTGGCAAGCGATTCAGCGACTCATCCTTCCGCACTTCCCGGCAAATATCCAAGCCAGTAAGTTTCGGGAGCATTAGATCGAGTAGCAGCAAATCGGGAGGCGTTTTCTTCAAAGTGCTCAAGCCAGTCGCGCCGTCGTGCGCTGAACTGACTTGAAACCCTTCGTTCGCGAGGTTATAGCGGACAAGCTCGACGATATCGCGGTCGTCTTCAATGATCAGAATTTTTTTCATTTGAACCGCTTTGCGGTCACCCGGAAGTGAAACAGGGCGCACCGCCTGCCGGCTTGGCGTCAGTGTATCCCAGGCATGAGAGTTCCGGTAGGCAGTTGGATTTCCGGTCGTGCCATGAACGTTCTTTAACACAGGGGAAGTATTACAAACCTTCGATAACAACGGATTTACATCAATGTGAATGGATGATGAACAAATTGCCACGCTCGCTCGCCGCGCGGCACTCAATCGTTCTTTTGTTTCCTGGATTAATGTGCCGCGGCGGTCGTAAATGCCAGTGAAAGCAGCGTTTTCTGCTCCAGCTCGTGCGCTTTGGCCGAACCGGTCGCCGGACTCGCGCTGGCCGACCGCTTTACCGAGCGTATGCTCAGTCCCCGCGCATGGGCGATTTGTGATAATCGCGGCATCACGTAGGAGAACGCCCCCATGTTGCGCGGCTCTTCCTGTACCCATATGATTTCGCGCGCGTTCGGATGCGCATCCAACGCCGCATTAATTTCCGGCCGCGGCAACGGATACAACTGGTCAAGGAACAGGATCGCTGTGTTTGCGTCTTTGCGACGGCGCCGCTCGGCCGTCAACTCATGGCCCACTTTACCGCTCGCAATCAGAATCCGCTTCGCGTCGGTCACTTCGCGATCGGGAACCATCTGTAAAAACTTCGGGTGTGTAAATTCTTCAATCGGCGAACTGGCATCCGGGTGCCGCAGCATGCTTTTAGGCGTGAACACGACGAGCGGCTTGCGCCACGGCCGCCGCGCTTGTCTCCGCAACATGTGGAAATACTGTGCCGCCGTCGACGGTTGGCACACTTGAATGTTTTCTTCCGCCGCGAGCTGCAGGTAACGTTCCAGCCGCGCGCTCGAATGCTCCGGCCCCTGTCCTTCGTAACCATGCGGCAGCAGCAGCACAATGCCCGCAGGCAAGTCCCACTTGTCCTCGCCTGCGCTAATAAATTGATCGATAATCACCTGCGCGCCGTTCGCAAAATCGCCGAACTGCGCTTCCCACAAAACGAGCGCCTCGGGAAAATCACGGCTGAAACCGTATTCAAATCCCAAACAGCCCGCTTCCGAAAGCGACGAATTATGAATCTCGCAGAACGGTGTGCCTGGCGCCGACTTCGCAATTGCGGCGAGCGGTACGTGCTCCCACTCATTCACCGTATCGATCAGCACCGCGTGGCGCTGATTGAACGTTCCGCGCTGTGAATCTTGTCCCGTTAGCCGCAGCGGCCTTCCTTCGTGCAAAAGCGATCCGAACGCCAGCGCTTCGGCAAATCCATAGTCCACCGCGCGCTTGCCGTGTCCCATCTCCGAACGCTGTTCCAGCAACTTCACGATTTTTGCGTGTGTGTGGAAACCAGCCGGTACTCTCACCAGCGCGTCGGTAATTTCGGCCAATTTCTCCAGCGAAAGTCCTGTCTCAACCTCATATTCCGGCTTGAACGCGCCGCGATGAAACGCCGACCAGTATTTCGGCAATTGCCTCAAATGTGGAATTTTCTTGAGCTGCCCGGCTTTCGCTTGCTCGGTTTCATACTCCGCACGCACCGCTGCAAGCGTCGCCGTCGCGTCGATTCCCGTCCGTTCGGCATAAATCTTCCAAAGCTGTGGGTGATTCTTGATGCGTTCGTACAGAAGCGGCTGCGTAATAGTTGGATCGTCCACTTCGCTATGCCCGTGCCGGCGGTAACCAATCAAATCCACCACAACATCGCTGCCAAACGTCGCGCGGTATTCCGCCGCCATGCGTCCCACTCGCACCACGGCGTCCGGATCTTCCGCATTCACGTGAAAAATCGGAATGTTCTGCCGTTTTGCTAAGTCCGCCGCAAAGCGCGAAGAGTGCTCCTGAATCGGCCGCGTCGTAAATCCAATTAAGTTATTCACAATGATGTGAATGCTGCCGCCGACCGTATACGCATCCAGATCGGCCAGATTCATCGTCTCCGCCCAGATTCCCTGTCCGGCAAACGCGGCGTCGCCATGCATGATGATCGGCACAACTCGATTCGTCACATCGCGGTCAAAACCGCCCTCGAAGCGCGTCAGTTTCGCCCGCACGCGCCCCATTGCCACCGGGTCCACCGCTTCGAGATGGCTGGGATTCGAAACAAGATGAATCTCAATCTCTTTCCCAACAGTCGTTTTATAAATGCCCGTCGCACCGACGTGATACTTCACATCGCCCGCGCCCAGAACGCTGCGCGGATCCACGTCTTCAAATCCCGCCACAACTTCATGCGGCGTCTTGCACGCCGTGTGCACCATCACATTCAAGCGCCCTCGGTGGCTCATGGCCATGATGCATTCCACCGCGCCGTGCTCGCCGGCCATATCCAGCATCGCGTCCAGCATCGGAATCAGCGACGTGTTACCTTCCAGCGAAAACCGCTTCGTACCCAGGTACCGCGCCTGTAGCACCTGCTCGAACAAATCGGCGCGCACCAGCCGTTCCAAAATTTTCTGTTGATCAACTGCTTCCGGCTCGGCCTCCATCCGCTCCGCAATCCAATTGCGCCGCTCTGGCTGCGCAAGGTGCATAAAATCAGCGCCAATCGAGCCGCAGTAGTGTTGCCGCGCTTCGTCGGCAAATTCTCCGCTGAAATCGAGGTCTCGCGAATCGAGTGGCTTCAGGAACCCGAGTGGATCGAGGTTCGCTTGCAAATATCCCCAGCGGCGGAACGCTTCAAACGTCCGTTCGCGGTCTGCGCCGTTTCCGTTTTTCTTCGTCGCCTTTGCAGGTTTTGCGCCGCGGTCCGCTTCCAGCGTTGTCCGGTGTACCATGGGGTCTGCCTTCCAATCCTCAATTTTGCCACAGAACGCCCAGTAACGCTGTCGGCCCCGCATGGGACCCACGAATTTTACAGGAAACACTGGATAGACTCGTATCGCCGAGGTCGGCAAATTTTGGGTGACCAGCCGCGGAGGGTTAACATGTCAGTTCCGCGCTGGGCGCGCCGTTCCGTCGCTGTTTACTCTGTTCTAATAATATTAGTGGCTCTTTCTTGTTGGAGTTGCGGCGTGGGCTACTCCGCGTCAAATTCTCCGCAACCACCTGCCCCGGGAACCTTCGAATTGGTTCAAGTCGCATCCGGTTTTTCCAACCCGCTCGACGTGACCGGCAGGTCCGGATTCACTTCTGGCGGAGAAACCGGATTGCTCGGGCTCGCCTTTCATCCCAATTACGCGAACAACGGCCACTTCTATGTGAACTACACGCGCAACAATGGGAGCCAACTGCAAACAGTCGTCGCCGAATTCACCGCATCGGCTGGCGACGCGAATTTCGCCGACCCCACCTCGGAAAACATTCTCTTCACCGTAGACCAGCCGTCCCCCATTCACAAGGGTGGCAGTCCTGCCTTTGGCAAAGACGGTTTCCTTTATATCGGTCTCGGTGACGGCGGCCCCGAAGACGATCCTTTGGGCGTTGCGCGCATTCATCAAGTCGGCCAGCCATAAACCAATCCCAAGATTTGGCCAATTTGGAACTACCGCGCCGCGTTTTTGTCTTCAGAGTCTTTGCGAACGGTCCCACATGGCCGAAGCATCCATTCGCAAAGCTACGAAAGATGACGGTGAGGCTGCTTACCAAATCGTCTCGGAGTACTACGAAGCCGCGCACGTCGTAGCGCGCGACTCCAAAGAGATTTTTCTTCGTCACTACTTTGGTGACCGGGCTGGCGTTTGGCTCGCCGCCGTAAATGACGCCGTTGTCGGGTGCATCGCTCTTCGCGAACTTACCGAACCACGGCGAAGCGGCGAAATCAAGCGCATGTACGTGCGGCCCGCCCATCGCGGGCAAGGCGTCGCCAAAGAATTGCTCGACGCGGTTGAACTATTCGCCGCAAAAGCTGGCTACGAGTGGCTGTATCTCGACTCCGCGCCGGGCATGGACACCGCCATCGCGTTTTACCGGCGTCGTGGCTACGAGCCCTGCGAACGCTATAACGACAATCCCCAGGCCACAATTTTTCTGCGCAAGAAAATGAGCTGACGCAGAAATTACAGCTCTGCGACAATCCGTTGCAACCGACGTGCAATTTCTTCGACAGAAGTTTCCACTGGAAACGAAACTGGCTTGCCAATATGCACTGTAATCTCTCCGCGATGTGCCCAGCGCCGTCGCTCTCGTTTCATACCCCAAACTCCGTCCAGCCGCATCGGCACAATCGGCAGTCCCAGATTCTGTGCCAGAATTCCGATTCCGGGTTGAAACGCCACCATCTTTCCGTCGTCCGAGTTATTCACTTCCCCTTCCGGAAAAATCAGCACGCTGTACCCGCGGTCCACCAATTCCCCCGTAAACCTAAAACTTTCACGGAACCCGGAAAGTTGCGGCAACGGAAACACATTGAACAACGCGGTCACCAGGAAATAGCCGATCCGGTACGCCCAACGCTTCGCAAAAAACCATTCGCGCGGCGGCCTTAGCATCCGCAGCAGTGTCTCGCCCCCCATTGCCGGCGCTAAACGGTGCCGGAATCTGGCCGGAAGCGATGCCAGAATCAATCCCATATCTGCGCGTCGCGTGATGTGATTCGAAATCACAATCGCCGGACCTTTCAACCCGCGCAGATTCTCCCTGCCAACAATGCGAGGATGGCCAAGGATCATCGTCGCCGGCCAGACCAGCGCGTAGTAAATCGCCAGCCGAAACCATGGCACCGGTTCGCGTTGTGCCCACCTCGGATAAGTGTATTCGCTCTTCTTCCACTCAGGTTGCCGCAAAAGCCGCTGCACATCGGCCACCGTCTTCGCTTCGGAAAACGCGGTCTCATTGAGCTCGACGTTATATCGCTGTTCCACCGCCGACAACAATTCCAGTCGATCCAGCGACGACAAACTCTCCAGGGAACCATCTGCCGCCACGACAAACGGCAGACCTGAAAAAAGATCTGTCGCAGCCACTCCGCTCTTCTGGCCCAACAATTCCGGCAATCGCGCCGCAATCGCCGGCAACCGCGGCTTGCCCGTTGAAGTTCGCGGAAAATCCGCCTCTGGCCAAATCGCCCAGCGCCGTACTCGCTGGTACTCGGCCAATTGCGAATTAGCTTTTTTGATCGTGCTCTCTGCAGAAAACTCGCCGGCCTCCGGCAAAAGAACCGCACACGGTTCCGCCTCACCGCCGCTCTGAATCGGAAGCACCGCGCAATCGCGCAATTCCCTCACTTGCCGTAGCTTCGCTTCAATGTCCTCAGGAAAAATATTCAATCCGGCAGACGTGACAATCACGTTTTTCTTCCGTCCGCGGAATCGCAAATTTCCCTCGGTGTCCATTTCCCCCAGGTCGCCGGTTCTGAACCATTCCGATTGATTTGCAGCGCGCAATCCACCGTCTTCCCAATATCCTGCGGAAACATTTCCGCCGCGCACCAGAATCTCTCCGTCTTCCGCCAGCTTGAATTCCCGCCCAGGCAGAATCTTTCCAACGCTGCCCTCCGCCGCCCGAAACGGGTGATTCAGACTGATCAGCGACGCTGTCTCTGTCATGCCGTAACCCTGCACCACCGCATACCCAAGCCGCTTGAAAAACAATTCCGTCTCAGCCGAAAGAGCCGCCCCTCCAGAAATAAACGCCCAGAATCTCCAGCCGAACATCCGGTGAATCCGCCGAAAAATCCACGCCCGTTTCAAAAACGGTCGGCCTTCCGCACGCCTCAAGGCCGCGTCAAACCACGGCCGCCATCCGCGCGCATCCACCTCGCGCTCGATTCCTCCACGCAGCGCGTCCAGCATTCGCGGCACCACGATCAACGCCGTCGCGCGCTCTCTCTTTACTGTGCGAAGTAATTCCAGCGGACTCGCGGAATTCTCGAAAACCACCGTCGCCCCCAAAAGCGGCGGCACGAACAACGTCATAAACTGCCCGAACACATGGCTCAGCGGCACCAGCGACACAAACCGCAGCGGATGCATCCACCGTTCATATTTCCTGTACTTTTCTATCTCCCGTTCAATCGGCTCCATGTTCGCCAGAAAATTTCCGTGCGTCAGCACGACCCCGCGCGGTGCTCCAGTCGTTCCCGACGTATACAAAATCTCCGCGATGTTGTTTCTCTGCGAATGATCCCCGGGATCCGCTGGAAAACCCTCAGCGCGATGCTCCGTGGCAGAGACCGCATGCAGATCATCGAGAATCAGCGAAGCGATTCCTGCTTCCAGCTCCGGCAATTCCCGGTCGCGCAGAATCAATTTGGTTCCGGCATCGCGCGCGGTTTTCTGTACAAATTCCAGAGCCGCGCTGGCATCCATGGGAACCGCGATCGCCCCGCGCAGTTGAATCGCCCAGAAGCAGGCAATCCACTCCGCGGAATTAGCTCCCCAGAGCATCACCCGATCGCCGGGTCCAACGCCCCTGTCTCCCAGCGCACAGCCCCAGAACAGCGCCCGGGCGTACATCTCCGTGTATGTCCGCTTTTCCCGCCGGTACCCGCGTCTCTGCACGACAGCCGCGTCGCCGCCGTACTTTGCGAACAGTTCCATCAACCGAATGAGATTCGCTCTGGACATGGATAAATCGCGCAGCAAATCGCGCCGCAATTCACGCCGATGGTACGCCAGACCCGTTTCCTCCAACGGATGGATAATTTCGCTGGGTCGCGGCACACCTCCGACTAGTGCAACCCCGGTGCCACACTGGAACCTTACCGTGCATCTAACCAAAAGCCGTAAATGGAATTGGCCGGTTGTCGGTTACAATAGATGAGGCTGGGGGAGCCTACTTCTTCCCTGTCCAATTCAACCCGTCGGGGTAAAAATGCCGGTACCTGTTTCTCAGGCGTGGACCGTTGCAACCTACGTCCTCAAGCAAAAGCTTGCGGGGCGCAAGCGCTATCCGTTTGTCCTGATGCTCGAGCCGCTGTTCCGCTGCAATCTGGCCTGCGCCGGCTGCGGCAAAATCCAGTATCCCGCGCACATCCTCAAACAGGAACTTACCCCCGAAGAATGCTTCAAAGCCGCGGAAGAGTGCGGCACGCCGATGGTTTCCATTCCCGGCGGCGAACCGCTGATGCACTCTCAAATCGATAAAATCGTCGAAGGCCTCGTCGCCCGCAAAAAGTACATCTACCTCTGCACCAACGCGCTCCTGCTCAAAGAAAAACTCGATCTCTTCAAGCCCAGCAAATATCTGACCTTTTCCGTCCATGTGGACGGTCAGCGCGACCATCACGATTTCTCCGTTTGCCGTGAAGGTGGTTACGACCAGGCCATCGAAGGCATTCGCGAAGCCGTCAAGCGCGGCTTCCGCGTCACCACCAACACCACGCTGTTCGACGGCGCCGATCCCAACAGCGTCCGCGCTTTCTTCGACGAAATGATGGACCTCGGCGTGGAAGGCATGATGCTTTCGCCCGGCTATTCCTACGAAAAAGCCCCGGACCAAAAACATTTCCTCGGCAAAGCCCGCACTCGCCGCCTCTTTCGCGCGATTCTTTCCAATCGCAAGAAATCCTGGCGCTTCAATCAGTCCGTGCTCTTCCTCGAAATGCTCATGGGCAAGCGCAACTACGCCTGCACGCCTTGGGGGATGCCGACGTACAACATCTTCGGTTGGCAAAAGCCTTGCTATCTCCTGCAGGACGGCTACGCCGACACCTTCCAGGAATTGCTCGATTCCACCGAGTGGCAAAACTACGGCACCGAGTCCGGCAACACCAAATGCGCGAATTGCATGGTTCACAGCGGATACGAAGCGAGCGCCGTTGATCACACGTTCAGCGGAATTGGCGGCATTTGGCAGTACATCAAGGCAGCGTTGGATGGGGTTTACGCCGACCCCGACGCCGCCGCGCTCTTGAACGAGCCCGTCAAGCCCGTTCACGCCTTCAATCCGCTCGTCCAAATTGAATCCTCCAAAACGCAAATGGAAGAAACCCGCGCATGAGCATTCCGACCCACATGAATCCGCTCGTGGAACCGGGCGCAGGCAAGTTCGATCCGGATCAATTGGAAGTCGCCCCTGGCCGCCAGCGCGAAACCGTCGAAGGTTGGGTTCCCGAACTCGCCACCGAAGACGAACTCCGCCAGGCGCTTGAAAAAGCATTCGATTACCGCGGTGACGTAACCCTCACGCGCAAAGACGGCTCCGTTCTCGAAGGCTA
>Ga0247669_1000560_pt1 | contig 14305 bp, 15 predicted proteins | sample CNK10_metaG_FD_182734 | JGI IMG/M metagenome (GOLD analysis project Ga0247669, IMG submission 182734) | Soil microbial communities from Purdue University Martell Research Forest, Indiana, United States - CNK10 | ecosystem: Environmental > Terrestrial > Soil > Temperate forest > Bulk soil...
GGGAAAGAGTCGCTTCATGGTTTCTTCTTCGGCGGGGTTGGCGGTGGTGGCGACGGTGGAATTTTTGAACGTGATGGTGACGCGATAGTCCCAGCGGGAGTCTTCGGTCATGTGATTGGCGGGAGTTTCGATTTTGACGGAGAGGAAGTCGCCTGATTTGATGCGTTCCTGCAGGAGCGGGTAGTGGTTCTTGAGGAAGAGATTGAGAAATTCCTGCTGATGGCCCCACTGGACTTTGTAGTAGTACTCCATGGCGTAGGGATTGTTGGCGGCGCCTTGTGGCGGCGCGCCTTGGGCGCAAATGGACGCGGCTGCGAAAAGGGATAGCGCAAAGCTTAGAAAGAGTCTCACGGGCCCTCCGAATTTCGAGGATTGTAACCGTCGAATGGACGGCCCGCAAGAGAAGCTAGAGAGAACGCGTACCGCCGTTTCAGGAGAAGGGCGGAGAGGTCAGAGGGACGGCCGCGTTGGTTTGGGACTTGTGATAGGCGAAGGCGCCGCGCATGCCGTGGAGAAATCCGAGAAGGATAAAGATGCCCATGAAGAGACCACCGCCGGCTGGTCCGCTTTTAGCGATCATGTAGATACGCTCGAAAAGAAAGAGGGCAAAGCCGGCGACACCGGCGAAACGCGAATAACGAGAGAGTCCAAAGGCGATGCCGGCGAAAAGAGCGGCGTCGAAGAGTGCGGAGCCGTCGATTGGGAGGTTCGCGATTTTCGTGCCGGACAGGGCGAGAAGCGCGAATAAGGTGGTGACGCCGGCGACGAAAACGGCGCACCACATGGCGACACGGCAAGCCTTCTTTGCTTCTTCCGCGTTGTTGACGTCCGGCCAAAACCAAGATGAGTTATTCATGGAGACGCTCCTTCCGGTCAAAATGGCAAACGAGAGCGAGGGAGGCTATAGAACGCCAGGACAGGTGCGTCCTGGTACTTCGCTGGGACGATTGGAAGCGGCTATATTTTGAAGCGGACAATCGGCGGAGGTGGGGCTTTGGACGTGATGCCAGGCGCGCGAATGCCTTATTGCTCGATTGGATGAGTTTACGCGCAATTTAGAACGCGGCGAGAGAAGGCGGCCGATACTGAGGACATGGAAAAGAGCCTCGCGAACGGGTTGGCGGCGCGCGCTGTGATTTTTGGATTTGTGGCGCTGGTGATCTGGTGGGTGCTGCCCAGCTCGGGAAATTCAGAATTCACAAAGATGAATGCGGCGATGCAGAATGCGAGAAGTTGGCGCGCGCATACCGTAGTGAACGAACCGACGAAGATGGTCGATTCGTTGACCGAAGTGTATTGTCCGTCGCGGGTGCATAGCGTGACGAAGTCTTCGCGAGAAGATGGCGGAGTACGGCGGGAAGACAGCAGCGAACTGATTTGGATCGAGGGCGCGACGTACACGAAGGGGGCCGAGGGTTGGACGTTTTCGCGCGAACTGCGGCAGAACACGTCGGAATGCATGTGGGGCGCGCGAGGAAGCGACATGCTGCTGGCGCAGATGGACGTGATCGCGCTGAGGGGAAAGATTCGAAAAGGCAGCAGGCGGGAAGTGAACGGATTTGGGTGCCGCGACTGGATTGCGAGCTTGGCGGCACCGGCGGGTTCGCGAGACGTCTTTGGAGTGTGCGTGGACAGCGACGATTTGCCGCGCGAAGTGTTCACGCCGGATCGAAGCGAAGTGATCAGTTACACGGACTGGAATCAACCGATCAAAATCGATGCGCCGCCGACGGATGAAGTCGTGGTGCCGCGGCGATAGGAGAAAACGATGAGTGGGAAGGGCGTACTAGGAATTGCGGCGACGGTGATTTTGTTGATGGTGGTGGCGTACTACGCGATGCCGAATCCGGGGAAGAAAGCGCTCCGCGGAGAAGCGATCGCGATGAACAACGTGACCAGCTGGCGAATTCGCACGGAAGTCAGTAGAAACGGCCGGCTCTACCTAACACGGACGCACGTGGCGCAATGTCCGGACAAGGAGCAGATCGTGGAAATGGGACCAGAGAGCATGTCGGAGTACGTGCGGATTGGCGACGACATTTACTACCGCAAGAATGTCGTCAAGTGGGTGAAGGGCACGCCGGGACCGGATTTGTTTACACCGTTTCCGACGCCGCGGCCGTGTCTGACAAATCCGAATGAGCCGAGCAGCAATCCACCGGGAGGGGCGGAAGAGATGAAGCAGTGGATTGAGGGCGACGCTTCGGATGGGAGTATTTCGAAAGGCGAGATGGCGGAATTCAAAGGGACCAAGTGCCAGCAGTGGCAGTTGACGCGGATCACCGCGCGGAATTCGTTGGGGAGTTATACGGCTTGTCTGCGAGAAGGGGATGATTTGCCGGTGTATTGGAAGGGCCCAGGCGACCGGTTCAGCATATATTTTGAGTGGGATCCGTCGGTGACGATTGAAGTTCCGGATCTGAATGCGAACGACATGCGCATGCCGACGATGCCGTGAGGCGCGAGTCGACTCTCAGAAAAACTCCTTATGCGTGGTCAGCGCGCTGCCCGCACGTTGGGTATTTCCTTCAAAAAGCTTATTCAAGTTGCATTCGCGCGGGTGGCGAATAGACTAGACCCGCGCGAGGACGCGAGCGCGCAAGCGCATCTTTCAACTGAGGTGAACAACTAATGACAACGGACCGGCGGTCGTTTGTGAAGACAGCGTTAGGCGCAGCGGCGCTGGCGCCGGCGGTGGCCGCAACGCAGGCGCAAGGACCGCGGGATTGGAGCGAACAGAATCCGGTGCGGTATCCGGATGCGGATATCGTGGTGTTGGACAAGCGATTTGCGAAATATAAATTGGGCGGGACGTCGATTCATCGTTTGTATACGGGAATGTTGTGGGCGGAGGGGCCGGCATGGAACGGTGTCGGGCAATATCTGGTGTGGAGCGACATTCCAAACGACCGGCAATTGCGTTGGCTGCCGGAAGATGGACATGTGAGCGTGATGCGGCAACCTTCGAACTATTCGAATGGGAATACGTTTGATTTTCATGGGCGGCAGGTGAGCTGCGAGCACGGGACGCGGCGCGTGGTGCGCTATGAACACGACGGAAGCGTGACGGTGCTGACGGATAAATTTCAGGGAAAGCAGTACAACGCGCCGAACGACATCGTGGTACATCCGGAGGGAGATATTTGGTTTACGGATCCGGGGTATGGGTCGTTGGGGAATTATGAGGGCTACAAAGGAGATTTGTTGTTGAAGGAAGCGGTGTATCGGATCGATGGGAAGACGGGCGCAGTAGAAAAAGTGGAAGACGAGATGTACAAGCCGAATGGGATTTGTTTTTCGCCGGACTACAAGAAAGTCTACATTTGCGACACGGGGGCGTCGCATTATCCGGAGGCGCCGAAGATTGTGAAGGGATTTGATTTGGCGGATGGAAAGAAATTGAAGAATGGGAAGACGGCGATTTCGATGGAATTGGCAGGCAAGGGCGCAGGATTTGCGGATGGGATTCGCGCAGATGTCGATGGGAATTTGTGGATAGGAGCGGGATGGGTTGGGCCGGGTTATGACGGCGTGCATATTTTTGCGCCGAGCGGCGAGCGGATTGGAATGATTTTGCTGCCCGAGATTTGCGCGAATTTGTGTTTTGGCGGGCGGAAGAGGAACAGATTATTCATGGCGGCGAGCCAGTCGCTGTATACCGTGTACGTGGAGACGCAAGGGGCGCATATTACGTAGGCGGCGGTCGCAAAATTCGGAGTGATTGGACGCTTTGAAAAAGCCTTCGGCGCTGGCGCTGTCGAAGGCTTTGTCGTTTGCAGAGAGACATGATGAAAGAGTGTTCGTGTTACAGTTTTACCGTTTGAGCGAAGGGCGCCCGCCGTTGATGTGAATTCCAGGAGGAAGAAGTGGCGTATCGGGATTTGCGGGAGTTCGTGAAGGCGCTGGAGAAGGCCGGGGAGTTGAAGCGGATCAGCGCGGAAGTGGATCCGGTGCTGGAGATTTCGGAAGTGGTTCAGCGGGTGACGCGGGATAAGAATCGCGCGGCGGGAAGCGTTGGCCCGGCGCTGTTTTTTGAAAAGCCGAAGGGATCGCGGTATCCGTTGCTGGTGAACACGTTTGGCAGTGTGAAGCGGATGGCGATGGCGTTTGAAGTGGAGGCGCTGGATGAAGTGGCGGCGCGGATCCGCGGATTTCTGGATACAAAATCGCCGCAAGGACTCTTTGACAAAATCAAAATGCTGCCAAAGCTGGCGGAGCTGGGATCGTTTTTTCCGAAAAACGTGAAGGATGGCGACTGCAGGGAAGTGATTCACAAGGCCAACGACGTAAACCTTCTTGATTTTCCGATTTTGAAGACCTGGCCGCAAGACGGCGGACGGTTCATTACGTTTCCGCTGGTGTTTACAAAGAACCCGGAGACGGGGAAGCGCAATGTCGGAATGTACCGCATGCAGGTGTACGACGAGCGGACAACTGGTATGCATTGGCAGACGCAGAAACATGGCGCGGAGCATTTTCGTCGCGCGCGGGAGAAGAACCCGGAGGGAAGAATCCCGGTGAGCGTGGCGATTGGCGCGGACCCGGCGACGGCGTTGGCTGGGATGCTGCCGATTCCACCGGATTTGGATGAAATGATGTTTGCGGGATTTTTGCGGCGTGAACCGGTGGAAATGGTGCCGTGTGAAACGAATGAGCTGGAAGTGCCGGCGAACGCGGAGATTGTGCTTGAGGGGTATGTCAATTTGAATGAGATGCGGACGGAAGGACCGTTCGGAGATCACACGGGATTTTATTCGTTGGAAGGCGAATATCCGGTCTTCCATGTGGAGTGCGTGACGCACAAGAAGGATCCGATTTATTTGACGACCGTTGTGGGGCCGCCGCCGCAGGAAGATTTTTATATGGGTTACGCGGTGGAGCGCGTGTTTTTGCCGGTGATGAAGATGCAGTATCCGGAAATTGTGGACGTGGCGATGCCAGCGGAGGGAATCTTTCACAACCTGATGATTGTGGCGATTCGGAAATCGTATCCGGGGCACGCGCGGAAGATCATGAACGCGATTTGGTCGCTCGGGCAGGCGATGTTCACAAAAGTGATCGTAGTGGTGGATCACGACGTGGACGTGCACAACTACAGCGAAGTGGTGTGGAAAGCGTTGTGCGCGCTGGACCCGGAGCGCGATGTGCAGTTTACCTTTGGGCCGACCGACACGCTGGATCATGCCTCGCGGATGCAGGATTTTGGCTCGAAGATGGGGATTGATGCGACGCGGAAATGGGCGAGTGAGGGATTTGCGCGGCCGTGGCCGGATGAAATTTTGATGGATGGAGAGACGAAGGCGCGGGTGGCGGGAATGTGGAAGGGATTGGGATTGTAAGGAGGTTGTGTGATTAAGGTTAGTGTGTTTTACGCGAACGGCGAGGGCAAACACTTTGATATTGCCTACTACTGCGAAAAGCATATGACTCTGGTACAGAGGTTATGTGGCCCGGCCCTAAAGAAGATGGCCGTGGAACAGGGAATCAGTGGGATGGCTCCCGGGTCGGCAGCGCCATTTCTGGCGATGGGCCATCTCTATTTCGACACGTTAGACACGTTCCGGTCGTCGTTCGGACCACATTTGAATGAGATTGTCAGTGACGTTCCGAACTATACCAACATCGAGCCGAGCATCCAGATTAGCGAAGTGAAATTCTAGAAGGTGGGCCCGCGGGGCGAATCGACCGCAACCACCGCTGCTAGGCTTTCGGAGAAGGCAAATGCGTTTTCTTGCGTTCCTTCACTGCAGCGGCGACTAGTTTTTTCAGAGTGGGAAGATGGATGTCGGAAAGTCGTTTGAGGTAAAGGCAGCCTTTGCCGGCAGTGTGTTTACCGAGTTTTGCTAGAAGGTGCTCCTGCCTGTTGTAGCCAATCATTAAATAAAGAACGATGTTCTGCTTAGGCGGGGAAAAAGCGATGAGCATCCAGTTGGATTCCTTGCCGCTGGCGTAGATGCTGCGGTGACGGCCAAATCCGACAATGCTGGAGCCCCACATGATGGGCTTTTCTTTTGTGGCAGCTTGCATGATGGCTGAGATGGCTTCGCAGTCCTTGCGAACCTGTTCGTCTTTGATGGCGGCAAAGAAATCGGCGGCGGACTTTTCAGTGCGCTTGGTTTTGGGCTCGGGCACAGATGCTCCTGAATCAATGATGCGTAGTGCGGCTCTACTTCACGGCAGGGAACCACTGGATGCCGTCGACACCTTTTGTGAGCGTTATTTCGGCGTCGGGTTTGCCGTTGTGAGCGTTGTAGGTGAGGAGTTGGCCTGTCGCCGGGCAGGTTAGAAATGCGCGATCGCCATCTGAGCTAAGCGCGAGTTCGCCGAGAGCTTTGCAGGAATCGGACTCGCCTGTTTGTTTGAGATGATCCAGATCAATGGAAAAGAGTTTACCGGAAGGGGAGTAGGCGACCATGCCGTGGCCGTCGGGCAGCGGTGCGGAGGAATAGGCCGTCGCCGGAATCGCAATCCAGCCAGAAATCTTATTGCTGGCGGTATCAATGACGGCGATTCGCGGTTCGTCCTGATCGTGTGTAAACACATGTTTGCCGTCGGCGGAAATGGAAATGCGTTGGACAATTTTAGCGACAGGAATGACGGCGACCAGCGCACGCTTTTCCAAATCGAGGACGCTGACGCTTCCAGCGTGGACATTGGATGTGTAGGCGCGCTTGCCGTCGGGCGACAGCACGAACATGTGCGATTCGATTGCGCCGGTCGGGACTTCGCCGACGATTTTCTTCGCGTTGACGTCGATAACATAAATGGCCTGTGCCAGTTCGGCGCTGACGTAGAGAAGACCGTCAGGGCCGAATCTCGCGCAATGCGGACGAACGGGTTTGCCCAACGGAATAGAGCCTGTGAGCTTTCGCTCTTTTAGATCAATGACATCAATGCGATCGCCGTCGGTACCGGGTTTGCCGACGCCGGAATTGCCGTAAATCGGAACGTATCCAAAATGGTGTTTGGGGTCGACGACAACTTCGTGGCCGTTGACGCCGACTTCGATGCGCGCGACTGGTTGCTTGCTACTCAGGTCGACCAGAACGGCGGTGTGCTCGTATTGGTTGGCGATGAAGGCGTAGCCGGGTGGATCGAGCTTTGGAGCGCGGGCTGCAACGGCGAGTCCAAAAACGCAGGCAGCGCCTAATACTACTGGTACAAAAGTTTTGCGAAATGACGCCATAGTTCCCTCGACTGTGCGATATGCTCGGCGGAATTATACGCCGACCGGTGCCCGCGAATTGGGTAATTGAAAATTTTCGGAAAAGCAGGAAGCAATGACAGCAAAGAATAAACTGTCCGTTGGGGCAGGCGAGTTTCGATAGAAAACCACAATTAGTAGTGGTTCAGATCGAGACCGATGTCTAGGCGTAGAGAGGCGTACCGGCAAAACCCGGAAACTACCGGAAACTGCCTATGCAAGTAGGACAACTTCGGACGAGAACCGCTTGACGCTGTGCATTCGCGGATGTCATAAACTCTGCACGGACAGCACTCCGAGTAGTTCGCAGCGCAAGACGGAGTGCGAAGTGGTAAGCGAAGTTTTTGGCGTCTGTTCGGGCGCCAGGGTGGCGTTCCTCGTGAGTGAATCGCGCGAAGTGATGAACGTGCGGCAGGCGTCGCAGTATCTGGGGATATCCCCGGATACCCTGTACCGTTACATCACGGAGGGCGAAATACCCGCGTTCAAACTTGGAAATCGTTGGAAACTTCGGAAGACGATTCTGGACCGCTGGATGGAACGCAAAATGAGTCAGGTGCACGTGCGCCGGCGTTAGTCCGCGGAAGGATTGGTTCTAAAGGGGCTGCGATATGGGGTTACTTGGCGGTAAAAGAAGCAGGCAGCTGGTCGGGCTCGACATTGGTTCGAGTTCGATTAAAGCGGTCGAATTGAAATCGACGAAGGCTGGCTACGAACTGGTCAGCTTCGGCATGGAATCGCTGGCCCAGGATACGGTGGTAGACGGCGCGATCATGGATGCGCCGCAAGTCGCCAACGCGATCAGCCGAATCTTCGACAACGAACACATTAAAACAAAGAACGTCGCCACTTCGGTTTCCGGACACTCGGTGATTGTGAAGCGGGTTCCACTTCCGCTGATGTCCGAAGAAGAGTTGTACGACCGGATTCCTTCCGAAGCGAGCCAACACATTCCATTCGACATCGCTGACGTGAATTTGAGCTATCAATTGCTGGAGTCCATGGATGCGCAGATGGACGTGCTGTTGGTCGCGGTGAAGAAAGACAAGATTCTGAATCACACGAACGTGCTGGCGCAGGCCGGCAAGACGCCGGTGATCGTGGATATCGACGCGTTCGGTTTGCAGAATTGCTTTGAAATCAACTACGAACCGGATGCGGGCCAGACTGTTGCGCTGCTGAATATCGGCGCGAGCGTGATGAACATCAACATCGTTCGCGGCGGCATTCCGTTGTTTACGCGCGACGTGAGCGTTGGCGGCAACCAGTACACGGACGCACTGCAGAAAGAATTGGACCTGAGCTTTGAGGACGCGGAGCGGCTGAAAAAGGGCGAAACCCTGCCGAGCGTGACCGACGAACAAAGACAGCAGATTTTGCGGAGCGTTTCAGATATATTGACGCTCGAAATTCAGAAAACCTTCGACTTCTTCCGTGCGACCGCGAGCGGCGAGAATATTCAACGCATCGTGGTAGCGGGCGGTACGGCTCGCGTTCCGGGCCTGGTCGATCTGCTTCGCGAAGAATTTGCGATGCCGGTGGAAGAGTTGAATCCGTTTCGCAAGGTGCTGATCAATCCGGGCAAGCACAGTGAGACCCAGATTCGCGACATGGCGCCGCGGCTGGCAATTGCAGTGGGCTTGGCACTGAGGAGCTTTGACTAGCCATGATCCGCATAAACCTACTTGGACAAATCAGGCCCAAAGCGGCCCGCCGCCCAGTCGATACGGGTTCGGCACTCCCGATCGTTTTTGTCGGCGCGGGACTGGTGCTCGGCGGCATAATGCTCGCATTCTTCTACTTCACCGCGCAGAAACAGTTAAGCGCGGAAAACGACAAGATCAAGGCGCTCAAGGCGCAAAAAGCGGAATTGACGAGTATCAAGGCGCAGGTCGAGGAATTTGACCGGCAGAAAAAATTGCTGCAAACGCGCGTAGACACGATTGAGAAGCTGCAACGCGATCGCACAGGCGGCCAGGAATTGCTGGACATGGTCGCGAACACGGTTTCGCGGACAGAAAATCTTTGGCTCACAGACCTGACACGCAAAGGATCGACCCTGAACATTCAGGGCGCCAGCGCTTCGATCAATTCGGTAGCGAACTTTATCACCGCGATGAAGCGTTCGGGCTATTTCCAAAAAGTTGAGATTGAAGAATCGAAGCAGGACGAACGAGCGACAAGCGGTGTTCAGACGTTTACGTTCAGGCTGAACGCGGAAATCGCTCCCAACGGTCCGGGCGCTGGGCAAGCAAAACCGGCGAGTACCCCGGCACAGCCCGCCGCTGCACCGGCGAAGAAAGGATAAGGGGGCAGCGCCATGGCAAATCCATTTCGCGACATGTCGGTGATCATGCAAGGCCTGGTGGCGGCCGCCATAGCCGTCATCGTAATGCTAGTCGGACTTTTCCTGCCATTTTCGCCCGTAGCGCAAGAGCGCGATCAGGTGGATCAGGCGGTTAAGGAGCGGTCGCAACTAAACCAGGAAGTGCAACAGCTTTCCGTGTATAAGCAGCGCTATTCGGAGTTGAAGCAGCAGATGGACGCGCTGAACAAGCAACTCGACACGCTGAAGACGATCGTGCCGGAAGAAAAAGAGACCGACGAATTCATCCGGTTGTTGCAAGGCGCGGCGAGCGCTTCGAACGTGGACCTTCGCCGGTTAAAGGCGCTTACGGTAACGTCTACCAGCAACGCGAACTATTTCGAGATGCCGTTCGAAGTGCAGGCGGATGGACCGTACTTCAACATTCTTGATTTCTTCGGACGGTTGAGCAGGCTTTCCCGAATCATCAACGTGGGCGACTTGCAGTTCAACGACCCGGCGACGACGAAGGGTACGAAATACCCGATTCGCCCGGGAACAACGGTTTCAGGGGTTTTTACGGCAACAACTTACTTCACCAAGCCGGCAGACGCGACGCCTTCGACGGCAGCTGCTAAGCCAGCTGGGAAAAACTAAGCGGGAATGAGCGAATTATGCGTCCAGCAATGACCATTATCGTTGGGTTCCTTCTCGCGACAATCGCACCTGGGTTGTCTGCGCAGACCAAACCCGCGGCCACGCCGCAGCAGAAACCGACGGCGGCTCAGCAAAAGCCCGCTGCGCCGGCCGCGAAGCCCGCGTCGGCAGCTCCGGCTCAGCAGAAACCCGCGACGCAAACGGCGAAACCGGCGGCAATGCCAGCAAAACCCGGCGCGCAAGCCGCGGCACCCAAGACTCCAGCGGCAAAGCCCGTTGCTCCGAAGACTGCAGCAACCAAACCCGCCAAGAAACCGGCGGCTCCGGTTCGCACGGCTGCGGATAAGAAACCGGCTGGGAATGCAGAAGCGGCGAAACCAGCGGTACGGCGCGATCCCTTTGAATCTCTTGTAGCTCGCCAAGAAGCGGCCGCGAAGGGCGGACAGAATCTACCGCCAGGCAAAGCGGGATTGCAGGTTGGAACGCTGCGCGTTGATGGCATCGTGAAGGCAAATAGCGGAATGATCGCAGTCGTGACCAATCCCCAGGCGCGGACGTATTTCCTGCGCGAAGGGGACCGGCTGTATGACGGAGCAGTAGAAAAGATTTCCATGGATGGCGTTACGTTCCATGAAGAAGGTAAAGACGCATTCGGCAAGCCTGTCGAGCGTCAAGTAAACAAAAGAATTTACTCCATGGCAGGAGAACAGCAATGATTACGAACTGGCCGGCCCTTCGGAATGGCTGCCTGATCCTCGCAAGCGTGGCATTTTCAACGGTGCCGGCGCTTGCCCAGACGCAGGAGCCCGCCGTTCCAACGGCGACCGCTTCGGTCATCTCGAGCGTGGCGATCACGCAGGGAGCGCAGCGTAGCAGCGTACGCGTCGAAGGCGAAGGCCGCCTGGACGCGCATGCGTCGCGCATGGCAAATCCCGACCGCCTGGTGCTGGACTTTGCGGGAACGCGGCTCGCCGTCCAAAGGACGATGATTCCCGGCGTTGCCGCTCCAGTGCGCGGCGTGCGCCTCGGACAGTTCCGTCCGGACACGGTTCGCGTCGTGATCGATCTTTCAGAGACGACGCCGTACCAGATTTCCCGCGACGGCAACGCGCTTGTCGTGTTTTTTGAATCGCAGCCCGCAACGCCCGCGAACCTGGGCGCGGCGAAGATTTCCACGGAGAACCACACGGCTCCGGCGAGTTTCCAATACAAAGCTGTCGCTCCCCGCGCGGCCTCCTCACATGTGAAGAATTTGCAAGTTTCCGCTCCTCGCTTCGCGCTGCCTAGCGAACTGACTCAGCCCTCAGTCGTTCTGGCAGCGTATGGCGAAAAACGGGAACCGGTTCGTCCGGACGGCACCGCCGCACAGCAAGCCGCGCAGCAGGCGAATACTGCGGCTTCGACGGTGTCAGGTGCGGCGGCTCCGGCTGCGTCATCGAAGTACACCGGTGAACCGATTTCGGTGAACCTGAAAGACGTGGATCTGCGCGACTTCTTCCGGCTGATTCATGAAATCAGCGGGTTGAACGTTGTGCTGGATCCGGCGGTAAAGGGTTCGTTGACGATCGTTCTGGACGAAGTGCCCTGGGATCAGGCGCTGGACATCGTTCTGCTGAACAACGGTTTGGACAAGCAGCTCAACGGCAATGTGCTGCGCATCGCGACACACGAGACGCTCACTAAGGAAGCGGAATCCGTACGGATTCTCGAGAAGGCGCAGTCTGACGCCGTTCCTCCGGTTACTGTGACGCGCGTCCTTAGCTACAGCAAGGCAAGCGCTTTGACCACGACGCTAAAACAGTTCCTTTCTTCGCGCGGAACAATCCTCGCGGACGAGCGTTCGAACCAGCTGATCGTTCGCGACATTCCGTCGGTTATCCCGGTGATTGACAACCTGCTGCACCAGCTCGACCGCAAGTCGCAGCAAGTTGAAATCGAAGCGCGCGTCGTGGCTGCCTCGCGCTCCTTTGCGCAGGACATCGGAACGCAACTCGGTTTCGGCTCGCAAACGACCAGTGGACGCTCGATTTTCGGTGGTAATTCTGCGGTCGGGACCAGCCTATTTAATCCTACGACTGGGAACATTCCGGGTTTTCCGAACCCGCCGATCGTGGTTAACGGAACTAACGCTCTGCCCCTCGCGGTGGATTTGGCTGCTGGTGTTCCGACGAGCGGCCTTGGATTCGTACACCGTTCGCCGAACTTTGCTGTCGATTTCTTCATTAGCGCGGCGGAATCACGTGGCGTCGGCAAACTTCTTTCAAAGCCGCGCGTGGTGACGCAGAACAACGAAAAGGCCGTGGTGAAGCAAGGTACCAAGATTCCGATCCAGACCACGATCAACAACACGATTTCGATCACCTTTATTGACGCAGTGCTGAAGCTGGAAGTCACGCCGCAGATCACCGCCGACGGGACGGTATTCATGGACGTTCTGGTGGAAAACACGCAGATCGATCAAGGTATTCCCCGCGTGCAGGGCACGCCCGCATTGGACACGCAATCCGCCGAGACCAAAGTTTTGGTCGAAGACGGTGGAACCGTGGTCATCGGCGGTATCATCATCTCGTCGCAGCGCGTGGACGTGAGCCAGGTGCCGATAGTGGGCAGCTTGCCGGTCATTGGACGTCTGTTCAAGCGGACCAACGTCAACACACAATCGCAGGAACTGTTGTTCTTCCTGACGCCGCGCATCCTCCCGGGCTAAATTTCGCGTCGCACGGCGGACAGACAAACGATTCAGAATTCTCTACAATCGAGGAGGCGAAAGCCTCCTCGATTTCTTTTATGACGACACCCTATGCCGCCCGGCAAACCAAGCTAAGGCAATCGCTCGCGTCCCAGAAGCTAGACGCACTGCTAGTTACCCACCCGCCCGATTGGTATTACCTGACAGGCTTTACGGGCGAAGCTGGCGCATTGGTCGTTCAGCGAAATAAAGTGACACTTATCACGGACGGCCGGTTCATCGTCCAAGGCAGGGACGAGACGTCCGGCGTTAGCATTCTGCGGCACCAGGCGGGACTCCACGCGGCGGTCGGAGAATTTCTGCACGACGCACGCATTAGGCGCGTCGGATTTGACGCCACCCAATTGACGGTTGCGCAGCACACCCTGCTTCGCAGAGCTTCCGGGCGCCGTTGTAAGCTGGAACGGGTCCAAGGACTGGTGGCGAGCCTTCGGAGGCGAAAAGACGGGCCAGAACTGGTGCAGATGCGAAAGGCAGCCGTTCTAGCGAGCGAAGTGGTGGAGCACGCTATCGGCTTGCTGAAGCCTGGAGTGCAGGAACTTGAGGTTGCCGCAGAGATCGAATTCCAGATGCGCAAGAGAGGCGCGTCTGGCCCAGCGTTCGAATCGATCGTGGCGTTCGGCGAACGGGCCGCGCTGCCGCATGCGAGGCCTACGGCCAAGCGATTGAGGAAAAATGAGTTGGTCGTCCTAGACCTGGGTGCTATACTCGGCCACTATTGCAGCGATATTACTCGGACGGTTTACGTAGGAACTGCTCCCAAACGGGTCAGGGAGTGGTATAAAGCCGTCCTGGAAGCGCAGTCAGCGGCGATTGCGGCGGTTCGGTCGGGGGCCACCGCCGGAGAAGTGGACAGCGCCGCTCGCACAACTCTGGCGAAATACAAGCTGGACCGGTTCTTCGTGCACAGTACCGGGCATGGGCTGGGTCTGGAAGTTCACGAGGACCCGAGGGTGGCACGCGGCCAGAAAGCAAGGCTGGAGCCCGGTACGGTGATTACGATCGAACCCGGTGTTTACATGGCAGGGGTTGGAGGAATTCGAATCGAAGACGACGTTGCAGTTCATGAGGATCGAAGCGAAATCTTGACCCGCTCTCCGCGGGATTTCATCGAGCTTTAACACCTAGAACAGGCATGAAACGCAAAAACCCTTCGAAGTCAGCAGCACCCAAGCAAACCGCAACTCCCGAGCTGGAGCAGATCGAGCAGATCCTCAGGACGATGTCGGAACACAACCTTGAGGAGTTCGAGTATTCCCGGGGCGACCTTCGGATTCGAGTGAAGAAACCTTCGCAGGGAATGGTCCTGGCCGCGCCTCGGGCTATGGCCGCGCCCGAAATTATTGTAGCGGGTTCCTCTCTTTCGACCGCACCAGCGACTACTCCGTTA
>Ga0247669_1000567_pt1 | contig 14195 bp, 14 predicted proteins | sample CNK10_metaG_FD_182734 | JGI IMG/M metagenome (GOLD analysis project Ga0247669, IMG submission 182734) | Soil microbial communities from Purdue University Martell Research Forest, Indiana, United States - CNK10 | ecosystem: Environmental > Terrestrial > Soil > Temperate forest > Bulk soil...
CAGGCATCCAGCGTCGCGCCAGTCGTCATTACATCATCTAGCAATAAGAAGCGTTGATTGTCAACCTGGCTGCCTGGCCGTATTTCAAATGCGCCACGCACCGCCACCCAGCGTTTACCGAGCGTTAACTCAAGTTTTGCCGGCCGCGGCCGTTTTCGCACCGGCAGCACGCCTTGATGAGGTAGCTGCAGAATTTTCGCCAGCGGCTTGGAAAGCAGTTCGGCTTGGTTGTAGCCGCGTTCTTTTTTTCGGGTCTCGATTTAGCGGCACCGCCACCACAATCACAGCTTCAAGAATTTCCTGATTTCGTCAATGGAGTTCAGCAAGCCGTTCCGCGAACCATTTCGCAAGCGGATCGATTCGCTCGAACTTGGGCATCAGCACCGCGCGCGTGCGCGAGCCGGCGCCGCGGCAAAGAAAAAGAGGGAGTAACCTCGGCCATCGCGGCAAGGCTACCCCCTTACGTCCTTAATGAAAAGATTATTTTATAAATTAGCCAATCACGGCTGGATGTCTACAACTGCCCCTTTTCGGCCTTTTCCTGGCAGTTGATGCAGTGCTTTGCCCAAGGTACCGCCTCCAGCCGTTTCTGCTGCAGCTCTTCCTGGCAATTCGCGCAAACGCCGTAGTCGTCGCCATCAATTCGCTTCAGCGCCGCTTCAATTTGGTTCAAGATCGCGCGGTCCGTATTCGTCATTCCGAAAAGAAACTCTTTCGTGTACGAATTTGCTGCCTTGTCCGCTAGATCCACGGTAGGGTCATCGTCCGCCTGGCGGCCTTCTTCTTCCGTGCGGGCAATCGTCTTCATCAACTCTTCCCGCCGCGTCAGCAGCTTCTTCTTGTAATACTCCAGCCTTTTTTTATCCATGTAAGTCGTGAGTCCCGTCTCCCGGTGCGTTCCGAGAGGTCATCTAAAAACTCCGTAGTGTAGGCTGCATCGGAAGGAGTGTCAAGTTTGGCTGGCCAAAGCCCAATTCAGGCGCCACTCTAAATTCTTTAAATTAGTTTTGCATGTGCCGGGCACGCGGCAACGCCGCGCTGCCTTATGGTTTCGCGGCGGGAATCACCGGCAAGATCAGCGCCGATGGGTGCTCTTTGTCGTGAAAAATTACGTTCGATGCCTTCACCATTCGCGTCGAAGTCGCTTGAACTTCACCGGTATTCAAATTGCGATCGAACCGCGGAAAATCGCTGCTAGAAATTTCCAGCCGCAGCTTGTGTCCGGCCAGAAACACGTTGCTCGTCGCCCACATGTCCACGGTGACGCGATACACCTCGCCGGGATTCATCCACTCCGGCTTCTCATTCGAATTGCGATACCTCATCCGCAAGATTCCGTCCGTCAGATTTTGCGCAAACCCGTTCGGCCACACGTCCACCAGCTTCGCCGTAAAATCCGTGTCTACCGCCATTGAACTCACGAACAAATCCGCGCTGATTGGCCCCGTCACTTCGAATTCCTGCGTAAATGCCGGCGTCGTGAAAACCAGCACGTCGCTCCGCGCTTCCGCCGGACGCTGATCTTGCGGACCATTTCCAGGCGGCGGCGCGCCGCAACAAAGCGGTCCGCCAATCGTTGGCGTCGGATTTTCCGGATCGTAGTTGTACGTATCGCGCTGCTCCGCTGCCGGCGCCGTCGTGCTCAGCGTTCCATCGCCGCTGATCCCGTTCGCTGCGCCATGCGAGTGTAGAAAATATTTCGTCGATTGCGCCCGTGCCACCGGCCAATTATCTTCATCGCGCCAGACATTTTTCCCCATCACGAAAATCTTCACCGGCTTGTCGCTTTCCGCCCCGTTTGCCTCGCCCTTCAGCAAATGGTCGTACCAGCGAAGCATCAGCTCGTCTGCATTCAGCAGTGCTCGCTCGCCAAAATCCACTGCGCCGATCTTTCTTCCGCTGCCCGCATGCCCGCCGATTTCGACCAGCAGCTTTTGCCCTTTGCGTGCCGCTTCGCTGCCTGCCTCGGTCTGCAGCCGAACGAAATTCCGCAGCGACCCACCCATGAAAATGTCGTACCACGCAGCCACCGTGAACACGGGCACCTCTATCTGCCCATAGTGATCTTCAATCGACCACTGCTTCCAGTATTCGTCGAAATTCGGATGCGCCAGCCAATCCAGATAATAAGGCGCCAGCCCATTCGCATCCGCCTTCATCACCGGGTATTCCGTTAGCGGCAGAGTTTTCATGCCATCGATCGCGGCCTTCAAGCCGTTCCACCTCCGCGTTTCCGTATTTTCCGCCAATCCGGAAGTCCACGATTGGTTAAACCATTGTTCGAACGCTCCGCCCTGATACGTCCAGTTTTCGTGATAATTAGAAGCCGTCACCGTCGGGCAAATCGCCGTCAGATGCGGTGGCTTGGTCAAAGCTGCCAACATTTGTGTCGCGCCAACGTACGACCCGCCGAACATTCCCACTTTTCCGTTCGTGTACGGAAGCGAGCCGGCCCATTCGATCGTGTCGTATCCGTCGTTCCCCTCGTACTTGAACGGATACCATTCGCCTTCGGATTCGTACCGCCCGCGCACGTCCTGCATGATCACCACGTACCCGCGCGCTGCCGCCAGGTGCGCGAACGGCGTAATCCAATTCCTCGTTTTGTCGTAGGGAGTTCTCGTCAGTAAGACGGGCAGCTTCTCGTCAGTCTTCGGCCGGTAAATATCGGCGCGCAGCGTCACGCCGTCCCGCATCTTCACCGGCACATTCGATTCAAAAAGAATTTCGTAGCTCTTCTGCGACCGTGCCACTTGCGCAAAGCAGGACACGCAGAGGATTGCGGCGAAGAGAACTACCATTCGCAACACGCAACTCCAGTTTTTTCTCATCGCCGCTCTCCTCAACCTGATGTCGGATTTACGCTCCCTCATCCCAACTATTTCGCCGCCGCTACCGTGTCGAGAACAACAGCGTGCGAACCACCGCGGTCATACAATTTGCCTGTGGCCTTTACGCGATTGCCCGCAAATTCCGTCAACTTGGCGTTTTGTCCCTTTGCCGGCGTTGCGGAATCGATCGGCCAATAAATTGCCCCGTCTTTTGCCAGAATCACCAGTTGCGACCCTTCTTTTGCGCAGGCCAGCGCGCAATCCCGGCTGATTGGCTTTTCCAGGCCCTTTGTAAACGCACACGCCGAATCAAGGACGTAGCCTTCGACCGTTACACTCTTTTGCGGCGCCGCCGTCATTCCCAGTGCCAGTGCCGCAACTGCGCCACCAGCCAGAAGTACTTTCCATTTCTTTGTCATGCCCGCTCCTTTTTGTTTTTTTTGTCTCGCACGCCCAACTTGGCGGAATCTTATCGAATTCCCCCCCAGTTCCGAAGTGATTTCGTTCGGCCCTTGTCTTGAGATTTTGTACCACCCCAAACCGTAGCTGTTGTAAAGTTCGCCGCGGGAGATTCGTTCCATGTCCACGCCCCGCACGCTTCTGGCACTGATTCTTGCTCTACTTCCGTCTGCCTTTGCCGACCAGGCCGCTGCTCAGGAAGCCTCCGGCGCACTCGGCATCTTTGAAGCCGAAAGTGACGTTGGCGTTCTGCTGCACCCCAGCAAAACCATCTACGATTCCTCCCGGCAGACTTACACCATCACCGCCAGCGGCGAGAATGTCTGGTTCGACAAAGACAATTTTCACTTTGTGTGGATTAAAGTTTCGGGTGACGGGTTCTTCCAAGCCGACATTCAATTCCTTGGCAAAGGCGTGAACCCGCATCGCAAGGCCTTGCTCATGGCCCGTCCTTCTCTCGATGCCGATTCGCCTTACGTCGATATCGCCATGCACGGCAATGGAATGACTGCAATGCAATTCCGCGACGAAAAAAGCGGCCTCACGCGCGAAGTCCAGGCGGCGTTGTGGTCACCGAAACATCTGAAAATTGAAAAGCACGGCGAGTACTTCACCATGTGGCTCGCCGGCGAAGATGGGCAATTCCACTTCACCGGAAGTTCACCTCGCATTGCGCTGGGCGAAAACTTCTATGTCGGGCTCGGCATGTGCAGCCACGAAAAAGATCTCGTCGAAACGGCTGTCTTCTCCAATGTGCAGATCTCCGGCTCGACTGCCGCGGACTGGAAAAACGCAAAGCTTTACAGCGCTCTCGAAGCGATCACCGTAGCCTCCGCCGACCGGACCGCCGTCTATCAAACCGAAGGCCGCATCGAGGCGCCGAACTGGACGCGTGATGGAGCCTCACTCCTTTTCAATCGAAACGGAAAAATTGAAAAAATTTCCGCTGCCGCCCCCGGCGATAAATTGAGTGCCACGCAGATCGTCGATACGGGCTTCGCCGTTAACTGCAACAACGACCACGGAATTTCGCCAGACGGCTCCGAACTCGTTATCAGCGATTCATCGCAGGGCGATCACAAATCCCGGGTTTATCTGCTGCCGTTTGCGGGAGGCATCCCTCACCTTGTCACCAAAGAAGCTCCATCCTATTGGCACGGCTGGTCCCCCGACGGCAAAACGCTCGCATTCGTAGGCGAACGTAATTCGAACTTTGACATCTACTCCGTTTCAAAAAATGGCGGTGCCGAGAAACGTCTCACCACCGCCGAAGGTCTTGACGACGGTCCTGAATATTCTCCTGATGGAAAATACATCTACTTCAACTCCGTCCGCAGCGGACATATGCAAATCTGGCGCATGAATTCCGACGGCAGCGACCAGGTGCAAATCACCAAGGGCGAACTCAACGACTGGTTCCCACACCTTTCGCCTGACGGCACGAAAATGGTCTTCCTCTCCTATCCCGAAGAAGTCGAGGGCCATCCGGAGAACAAAGATGTTCAGCTTCGCCTCATGTCGTTGCCCGACGGCAAAATTACCGTCTTAGCCAGACTCTTCGGCGGACAGGGCACGATCAACGTTCCGTCATGGTCCCCGGATGGCACGAAGCTTGCCTTCGTCAGCTTCGCCCTCATTCCCAAGGAATGATCGGTAGTTTCCCAATTGAACGGGCGTTTCTAGCCGATAACAACTTCTTACTCTCGCCGTCAGCTCCTTAGAATCAGCCTCGGCCCGGCGGTATCTGCATCTTTCTTTTAGATAAACGCTTCTATAGCAGTCCTCAAATCTCGCTCACATCCCCGCTCCACCCCAAACAATTTGGCGTTTGTGTTCGTCACTCGACTACCGGATGACGATTCGACCGTTCGCGAGCGCCTTTGGCGCTTAGCGTTCTGACTGATTTCGCGGACGGGATGTGGTGGGAAGGCTGTCCGGGCCAGGAGTGTTTTTATGCTTTCTGAGCCCCGTCGTAAGGCTGTAGGTTTCGCCATCGCCAGTTTTGTTACGCTCAACTTAGCCTGTCTGTCCTTGCTCGCCCAGAACCCAATGGGTGTAACTCCGGCTAGGGCAATTACATCAACCAGCAATAGTGACATCCCAGTTGATCCAGTTGAAAAAGAATTGCTTGACCTCGGGCGCTTTGGCGAAAGCATTCAAAACGTGCGCGCCGAGGTGCTTGGACTGCTCGCAGAGGAAAGTTCCTGCTCAGCATGGTTTCGGTCGGCCGAGCCGGAGGCGGCCGCCAAATTCCGCTCCTTGCGGTATGTCGTGGATTCAGCCGGCCCGGGCGAAATTCTGAAAATTCAGGAATTGCCCGATCCGGTTGTTACGATTCAGCCATACGTTGCTCGCACCGGCCAAAATGTAGGCGCGGGTTCCATCATTACGCTCAACGCCCATGGCGCCTTTTTTCAGGAACAAGCTCGCGTTCGCACCCGCAATTCTCCTATTGATTTTACGTTCGAGACTAAATACCGCCTCCTGGTTGTTGGGAATCTCCCAGGTGGCAGTCCAGCAGCTCGGCTCCTTACGCTGCTCCATGAATTCGGGCACGTGATTGACATTCTCCCCATCGATGCGGGAGTGCCCGCCGGCCCAATGCTGTCTGTACGGAATACGGAAACCGTTCTTAGCCACTGCGGCTCCCAGATCCGGGCCCACGCCAAGAACATCCACAAATCTCGCGGTTCGCAGACCCTGTTAGCCTCTCGTCCGCCGGCACCGGCTGCCGAGACCCTCTGGCGCGCTGACCCCTCACAAAAATGGGAGAGACCACTCTTGCGTGGCCCGCGCCCGTAATCCCCATCTTGGGTGGCTAGATTTTTGAGGAGTTCTTGCGGCTACGCGCCCGGTCGCGCAGCAATGCTTCGCACGCGCGCAAGCACGCTTCTTCCAGCGCCTCAGCCGTTGACCCTTGCTCGGCGTCGCTGGGCCGGAGCACGGCCGTGCCGTGCACGATTGCAAAAAGCTGGAAAGCCAGATCCCGATGTTCGGCTGGCGATCCGCCAAGTTCATTCGCCAGCAGCCGTTTTAGTTGCTCAAGGGAGCGCATCGGCAAGCCCTGCGCGTATCGGATGCCCCAATCCGTCGCAAGCAATCGGTACTCGTGGCGATGCTCGGAAGTAAACTTCAAAGTGCGCCCGCAAATGTCGAGCACTGAACGCGCACCCGACACGGAGTCGAACAGCTTCTGCCGCGCTCTTTCCTCCAGAAAATGTTTTAGGTCCTGTTTGTTTCGAAACCGCTGGTACAGCGTGGGGGTCGTAGTTCGCGCGGCTCGCGCCACGGCTCGCATAGTTACTGAACCTTCGCCCTGCTGGCTCCATATGCGATACGCCGCGTCCACAATTCGGCCTTCTAACGCCACATCCGGTTTGCGGGGCATCAGGTCCTCCTGCGGGAACGACTAAAGTATAGCCTTTACAGCGTTTAAGATACAGTGTATAAATAATAGAATGTAGTCGATTTTCGTTTCTCCTGCCCGCTGTTATCGCTCTGGAGAACTCTTTATGAGGTCTTATGTTTCGCTTTCAGTATTCCGTCTCAACCCAGGCCGAACCGCGCCTTTGCTGGGACGTCTTTTCCGACTGTCGCCGTTGGAACACCTTTGCCAACATTTATGGCGCTATTGACTGGACCGAAGGTCTCCCCTGGGAGCCGGGCAGCCGGCTGGAAATAGAGGTTGTTCGCCCCTTCTCAACGCGCATTGAACACGTCATTACAAGCTGCGTGCCCGCCAAACGGGTCGGCTGGATCGACCATGCCATGGGCGCTGCCTTGGCCCAGTGGGTGACTTTCGAAGGTCTTGCCCACGGCGGTTGCCGTATTCACACGTGGGGGGATTTGGTCCACGCGGGGCGACCCGTGGCGGGCCGCAAACCGGAGGACTTGATCACGGGATTCACTAAAGTCTGGTATGAGAATTTCCGTACTTTCTGTGACCAGATAGCCGGCGGAGCAGTTTTTCAGTCCAGCTCCATGTTGGTATTTCCTAGCGATTCTTGATCGCTGCACGGAAAATTCCCACGGAAGCGCCCAGCACAACGTTTTCTATAGCCGATCTTGGGCCGGCTTCCGTGATTCATTTCGGGTTCTTGGCGCCGGCCAACAAGCCGTACACCTCGACGTGGTTCTTGGTCCCAAAATAAACGCGGCCATTGACGACGGTGGGTATCGCGAATCGCAGCGCCAGCCCGGCTTTGTCCCGATCGCGATTCTCGCTTTTCTTGCTGTCGTACAATTCGCGAGAAACATCTTCGGCGTCATAAGCGTACAGCCCTGCATTCATATCCGATCCATTCCACGTCTTGGACGACAGCACCCAGACAATTCCGTTTTTCGTTCCGTTCGCGGAAACCGTTGGGGTCGCGCCCGGGTCGGTAAATTTCGTGGAGCTTTTCGCGGCGGGCTCGGCGCCCAGCCGCCCATTCTGCAAACGATAGTCGCGCAGCACGTCTCCGCTCAGGAAGTAGTACACGTGACCGTTCCAGTAGGCCGGCGCCCCGAACGAATCCACCCCAGCTTTCACGGCTTGCACAGCGTTTGAATCCTTTTCCGCCTTAAACTTCCCAAGATTCTCCCGGTCCAATTCGTAAATAATTCCAGCTTTTCCCGCTGCGAGAACCAGATGCGGGTGCTGCCCAGGCTGGTCCGGAAGCAGGAGCGGCGCCCCGGAACCAAAATCTCCATCGGTCTGGTTCAAGCGGTCCTGATCGGCAGGCGTGAAGTAGTCGCGAACTTCCAGTCCTTTTGCGGTGAATCCCAACTTGACCACCGAATCGCCGTAGTCCGGCCCGCCCCACGCAGCGGTAAACCTGCCATTGCCGGTGATGAGATAAATGTTTCCGTCGGAATCGGCTGCCGGCCCCGCGTCTCCTTGCCAAATTCCGCTCTCGCCCGCGTTCGGCGAAAGATTCACCACGCCCGCCTGCGCCAGAGTGTGCGCGTCATACGCGATCACCCATCCGTAGTAAGGCCGCTCGTCGCATGACGAAGCCCACGTGACAACCACTCTGCCGCCCGTCAAAAGCAACGCCGCGCGCTGATTCTCGCGCAAAGGATCGAATTCAATCGTGCCCTTGATGCCAAGGAATTTATCGCCCTTCACCTGGGCGTGAATTTCCACAGGGCCGCCGAACTTCTCAGCGCCCGTTGTAATCGCTAATGCGTGCAGTTTCTGCACGAAATGCGTTGCACCATTGGCTTCGCGTTCTTTAGTCCGCGCGAGCACGTAGAGCGTTCCACTCGGTAGGTCAATGACCGGCGTAGACGTAATGCCAATCTCGGGGCGGATAAACGGGCACTGGACATCGAAGGCCGCAACCGGTTGCGCCCCTTTGACAGAATCGAGAAAACTGACGCGCCACAACGGTTCAGCCGTCTTTCCATCCGCATCGAATGCGTAGACACTGTCGTGCTCGGTGGCGACAAATAGAACGTTATGTTTGCCTTTGCCGGGTATCTCGACATTGGGTACGTAGAGTGGCTGCGCGTATACATCGCCTTCCACGTCATAGGAAAGAATCTTTCCAAATTGCGCGGAGTTTACATTTTGTGGCGTGAGAATCGTTTCGTGCAGATTTGCGCCGGTCCGCGCATTGTCGTACTGGGAAGTAAGAACCTGGCCGCAAGCTGAACCCGCCGCCAGCAACGCTCCCGCGGACCAAGTCGCTACCGCTTGAAGTGAACAAACCATGCCGCACCCCCCTGCGCTTATCCTCCTACTGACGCCAAACACCGCAAAACGTTTCCGGCTCTAGCCCGGACTCTGGTCCCATCCTCTACGGCCAGTCGCCGGTTGCGCTCTGCCGAACTTGCAGCGCGATCAAATACTTCCCGTCTTTTCCGCCGATCGGATACAAAATGGCTCGGCCCGGTGTTCGTGGATCGTCGTATTCCACCGCGAGCATTACGTCCGGATGGTGATTGAATTTCTCCCAATACTCCGCGGGGACATCCGGCAGCGGCGAAAATCCGATGGACTTGATGAATTCTTTCGAGTGCCCTTCCAGGTCGACACGGACGAAATGTCTTTTGTAATCATCGGTCGCGTCGTCCCAATCGACCAGTGCTTTCGCCGCATCCAAATCTTTCTTGTCGTGTGTTGCCAGAAACGCTCGCGCGAACTCTTGCTGCTCCGCGGTTCCGCCCGGCCGAATCAGCGTTGGCTTTCGGCATCCGACCAACACTGTGCCGGCCGCCAATACGGCCAGCAGACCGGCTACCCATCTAACCGTCATAAAACACTCCTTCGTGCGCCCGTACTTCTATTCTCCACTGCCTAATCTAATCTCGTTTCTGTCGTCGCCTGAGTCGGGTGGGTCCGCGAAGGGCGCCGATTGTGTAATACTCCTTTTCTCTGAGGGTTCCGATGTCTGAAGCAACCAGCGCCAGCGCCGCCATCGATCTCTATGTGGCCCGCGAAAATCCGGCTCTCGTCCTTGTGGTGGACGCCCTCCGTGCCCTGGTGAAAAAAACGGTGCCGGTCGCCCGCGAAGCGATGAATCCCTGGGGCGTCCCCATTTTTGAATGGAACGGCGCGCTTTGCTACCTTCGCGTCGGAAAGAAGCATGTCACGTTTGGTTTTCCGCGTGGCGCTTCCATGAAAGATGCCGGCAAACTCCTCGAGGGCGAAGGCAACAACCTGCGCCATGTAAAAATCAAGGACGTCGCTGAGATTCGCAATCCGCATTTGAAAGCGCTGCTCCTCGAGGCAAAAAGCCTCAACGACAAAACGCCTGTCGCCAGGAATCTGCGTCCAGCGGATCAGCTGCGCAAGAAGTCCCCTGCCAAAAAGATTTCCTCGGCGCGTCAGCGCGCGTGGGAAAATCTGGAGTGAGCGCGGACGTCGCACGACAATTTCTGGGGGCCTCTATGAACTTTCGGCGCAGCGCCGCCTTTCTCGTTTCGATTGCTGCAATCGCGATAGCCGTTATTGTCGTGCTTCATCGCCCAGCCCTCGCGCAGCAGCCGGAAACGCCCCGCTCCCAGCAGACTCTAACCATCGAAGAATATGATCCAAAATCGACGCTCGTTGTTCCTGAGCACAAGCTCGATCGCTCGAAATTTCCATTCATTGACATTCACAGCCATCACTGGAACCCCACGCCACAGGACGTCGACGAACTCATCAAAGGCATGAACTCCATCAATCTGCAGGTGATGGTCAATCTCAGCGGCGGCACCGGCGACCGCTTGAAGCGCACTGTGGAAGTGATGAAAGGCCGCTATCCGAACCGCTTTGTGGTTTTTGCGAACATGGATTACGGTGACCTCGATCAGCCCGGCTTCAGTGAACGCGTCACGAAGCGTCTTGAAGAAGATGTGAAAAACGGCGCGCAGGGCCTGAAGATCTTCAAAGACTTCGGCATGGAGCTGCATTACAAAAATGGCGAACGCGTGCACGTCGACGATCCGGCGTTCTCGCCCGTGTTTGAAAAATGCGCGGACCTTGGCGTCCCCGTGCTCATTCACGTCGCGGAGCCTTCGGCGTTTTTCGATCCCTGGGACAAGTACAACGAGCGCTGGCTCGAGTTGAAGCAATTTCCCCAGCGCGCGCGGCCACCCTCGAAATATCCTCCGTTTGAGAAGCTGATGACGGAACGAAATCATCTTTTCGCGATGCACCCGCGAACGAAATTCATCGCCGCGCATTTGGGTTTTCATGGCAACGATCTTGGGCGACTTGGAAAACTTTTCGATGAGCACCCCAACGTGTATGTGGACATCGCCGCGGTTCTTGCCGAGCTCGGCCGCCAGCCCTATTCGGCTCACGATTTCCTGACGAAATATCAGGACCGCGTGCTGATGGGCAAAGACATCTACGAAGTGAACGAATACAAATGGTATTTCCGCTGCCTCGAAACGCGCGACGATTACATCGAGTATTACCGCAAGCGCCACGCCTTCTGGCGCATCTACGGCTTCCAGCTCGACGACGAAGTCCTGAAAAAGATCTACTACAAGAACGCGGTCAAGCTCGTTCCAGGGATCGACGGCAAGGCGTTCCCGAAGTAGAAGGAAATTCCGGCAGAGGCTTCCCGCTGTTTTCGGTATGTATTGATTTTAAACAAATTACCAGGCCGGCTTCTTGTAAGTATTAAGACGTGTGGGCCACAGCCTTCACTTGATTACACAAAAAAGTAAGTATATATAGCGCAAATTGTGGGGTTTGTGACGCGAATCGTCTGCCTGGCCAAGCTCGCCGAAGCGGGACACCGACGGCTGGCGACCGAATACTTTCGGCAAATCCATGGAGGCGAAATTATTCACCTTTAGATACGTAGACTTACTTCTCCGACCAGGGTGGTTTGACGCCGGTCATGCGGGCGTAGGCGATGAGTTGGCCCATGTGTTCGTTGTCGTGTACGAGGATGCGTAGGTACATGCCGTCGACAGTGGAGTCACGGCCGTTGACGCGAACTTTGCGCTGAAGGTCCGCGGGCTTGAGGGCCAGATGCGCCTGCTTCACGGCGTCGAACGAACGCTTCAGCCACTTGATGACTTCGGCTTTGGAGGTCACCGAAGTGTCGATTCCTTCTTTCATGTCGTCGGGATATTTCGGGCCGGTAACGCTTAGCAGATAAAAACCCGCGGTAGCGATGTGCATGTAAACTTCGCTGGTGGAACGAACGCCGGGCGCGGGGCGCCAGGTGAACTTGTCTTCGGGCGTCGCTTCGGCCAGTGCGATCAATTGACGCTCGGCGTGCCGCAGCTCGCCATCGTAGCCTTGCCACAAACCTTCATACGGGTCATCCGCCTTGGCTTGCGCTTGCGTTGAACGAGCCCCCGCCAGGCCGACCAGTCCCACCGCAATCATTACCGCAAAGAGTCTCTTCATTTCCGCCCCCTTCCGTCGAGCCATCCCGGCAATCCTATCGTAAAGACGCGCGCGACGGCTTCTTGGTGGTTCTTATCGAGCCTTACCCGATGGAATTTGCAATTATTCCAACGGCAACGATTTGCAGGGCACTGGTGTCTAAGACTGCAAGCTACCGAACCTCTCACGTTCTAACCCTTGGCGGGTAGGAATCTGCCGGTCTGAAGGAGTGCCCATGCCCCGAAAGTCGATGGTTCTACTATGCGTTGCAATTTTGGCGAGCGCAGGCTGCGCGCACAAGTCTGCGCGCTACATGCGGGATATGGCCGTAGACGACGCGGAAACAAATGAGTACTCGCAGACGACGGCGTATTCCGCGGTTCAAAGCAAAATAGCACCCGCTTATGCGCGGATACGCACCGCCATGCTGGAGGCACCAGTCTTTGCCGCTTCGCGTTACGTGGCAGTTCATCACAAGCTGGAAATCGTCGAACCGGGCACGGGATTGGCGAAATCGATCGATGCGGTCGTCGCGTACTGTGGAACCATTCAGTGCGAGCTGCTTACGTCCAGTGTTACCAACGAAACCGCCGTATTGTCCCCATCGGGAAATATCTCCGCGCGCGTCGCGCCGCAGGACTTGACCAAGTTTCTCGATTTCGTCGGCAAGCAGGGAAAGATTTCGCAGCACTCCACGGGATCGGAAGACAAAACCGCTGCGGTCGTGGACGTTGAAGCCAAGATAAAAAATCAGACCGACTTCCGCGACAGCCTGCGCAAAATGCTGGCAAAGCCTGGCGTCAGCGTCGGCGACCTTCTGCAAATTCAGGAAAAGCTGGCCGAAGCGCAGGCCGAGCTGGATAGCGAAGCCACACAGCGCAAAATCCTCGCCAACGAAACCGAGAAAGTGTTCGTCGAAGTCGGTTTCCGCTCGGAGCAGCGCATCACCAGTCGCAGCACCTTCGCGCCCATCGGCGAAGCATTGCGCGAATCCGGCTCCGTGCTGGCCGAAAGCCTTGCGGCGCTCATCACCGCCATAGCCGCCGTGATCCCCTGGCTCATCGTCATCGTTCCCGGCTTCTGGGTCTTGGTGAAGCTGTGGCGCCGCTTCCGCAAAAACCGCAAACCTTCAGCGGCCGCTCATGGCGTTTCGTAGGGACATTTTCTAACGCGGCGAACTTTCCGAAACTTCCGGCTAAATGGCAGCGGGTACGTGCTCCCGCTCGCTCGCAAGGGCCCGTCTAAGCGCGTGTCGCCTGTGTGCCCCATACCATTTCGCACGGGAATTCTAAGGAGAGAAGAGATGAAAACACTGGCTCATTGGGCCGTTTGTGCATGTTTGCTGGTCGGTGCAAGCGGCCGCATTTCCGCGCAGGAATCCGCCGCTCCCGCAGGCCAGCCCGAAGATAAAACCGCGACCAGTTATGACATGAAAGCGCAAGCGGCGCTGGACCTGCAGCAGATGCAGCAGAAGTTCACTTCACTGGCGCAAGCGATTCCTCAGGAGAAATACAACTGGCGGCCCGATCCCCAATCGCGTTCGATCGCGGAGCTGTTTCTGCATACAGCGGGGGCAGGATTTGGTTTTCCCAAGATGCTGGATGTGGCTGCGCCCGCCGGCTTCGACGGAAAAGGATTTGATAAGTCCACAACGGACAAAACAAAAATCATCGAGTGGCTGAACAAGTCGTTCGCGCATTCGATTGCCGCCGCGAATGGCATCACTAACGCCGACTACGCCAAACTCGTGCCGAAGCTCGGCCCCGGCGCAAATCAAGGCGACGTGATTTACCTGCTGGTCGTGCATCAGCACGAACAGCTCGGCATTGCCATCGCTTACGCGCGCTCCATCGGTGTTGTTCCTCCCTGGACCGCCGACGCTCTCAAGAAAAGCAAAGGCAACTGAAGACCGTCAGAAAACCGCCCCACCCTTGCACAGCCCGCAACCGTGGGCCAGCCGCCAATGGTTTTTGAGAGTTAGCTAAAGTTAGCGAAATTCCCGGCAAAGCTTGCCGGAATGAGCCCTTCGCCACGACACATAGCATCTGCTCCGCGATTCACAGGCCTGAGGAAAACTTCGAGAA
>Ga0247669_1000569_pt1 | contig 14170 bp, 10 predicted proteins | sample CNK10_metaG_FD_182734 | JGI IMG/M metagenome (GOLD analysis project Ga0247669, IMG submission 182734) | Soil microbial communities from Purdue University Martell Research Forest, Indiana, United States - CNK10 | ecosystem: Environmental > Terrestrial > Soil > Temperate forest > Bulk soil...
TTCCTTAATCACCATCGTCTGCAGTGTTTCTCCAATCTTCTGCAATTCGTCCGTGGATGGCGCATAAATCTCAATTGTTAGCAGATAATCGTTCGACAACGTCTGCACGTACGCCTGATACAGCCTCGTTCCGCCTACGTTCCGCTCCATGTCGACTCTCAGGAACGTGTGTTCCTTCACTTCATACTTGTTCGCCGGTCCGATCAGCTTTGCGCTCGACGCCACCGCCATGTTGTCCGCCATCTTCTGGAACGTCTCCAGCGAAAGCTGGCTCATCCGCGCCGCCGTCGCATTGATTCGTATGCACGGCAACGAAAGTCTTTGCGGATTCCCTTCTCCCCGTTTCGACGCGTAAAAAACCGTCACCGGCATCATCAAGTTCAAATGCTCGGCCATCTCCGGATGCTGCTGCAGGACCGACGCCTTCGCTGCCGCCTCCGCCTTCACATTCAGTTCGTGGACGGATTCCACCTTCGCCGCAGTCCATCCCTTGGGAAATTCGTACCTCATGCTCAGCGCGTCATTCGTATAAACGCTTCCTGCAACCATCCACGCCTCAATTCCGAACGCCCTGGCCGTCGCGCTGCTTTCTGCCGGGGTGCTCTTCGTTTCGTCGGATTCGCCCGCGACCGGAGTCGAATCCGGCTTCGTCTCTTCCTTCGCACCCGTTGCCGCCGCATTCGCTAGCGCCGGATCGGAATTCCGCTTCAGCGCTTTGCTGATCGCATCTTCCAGTTCACCTTCGGTCGTGTCCCCGTATCCAGACTGCCGGTAACGAATCACTCCATCTTTATCCACCACAACATATGTCGGAAACGAATCGATATTGAACGCCTGCAACACATCGCCTGACAGGTCGATGTACTCATGCCAGTCCATCTGCTTCGACTCTACAAACGTCCGCCACACATCCTCATCGTCGTCCGAACTGATTCCCACCAATTCAAATCCCTTGCCCGCAAATTTCTTCTTCACGTTCTTGATCGTCGGTACCGATTCCCTGCACGGAGGGCACCACGTACCCCAGAAATCCAGCAGCACCACCTTGCCGCGCAGTGTCGCATTGTTGATTCGCTGGTTTTCTTTCGTCACAAAATTAAAATCCGGTGCGAACGGCTCCCGCGCCCGGATGGGATTCGAAATAAACTTCCGCGCCTCAGCCGCTGTTTTCGCGTCCAACCCGGTAATTGCCAGCGCTTGGTTTAACTCGGCAACTCCGTCCGCGTCCCGTTCCTGCTTCATCAAAATCGTGCCTAGGTTGAAATGTGACAGCGCCGCTTGCGGATCCTGCGCAATCGCCTGCCGCATGTCGTCTTCCGCTTCTCTCAATTTTTTGTCTGTCGGCTTGCTGGACTGTCGCACCAACAGAATCGCGCGCATCGTGTACGCTTTTGCGGCAGTAGATTTGTCGTTGCCCGCAACCTTGATCGCTTTCTTCGTATCGTCCAGCGCCGATGAAAAATCTCCCAGCTTCCGCTCCACCACCGCCAGCTTCAAATAGCAATTTGCATTTTCATGATGCGCCAGCTTGTCCGCTTTGTGGTACGCCTCCAGCGCCAAATCGTATTTGTGTTTCGATTCGAACAGCTCTCCCTGCGCCATCGCCTTGCTCAAAGCGTCCGAATCGGATTGCGCCGCAACGCCGGCCACCGCGAAGAGCATTACCAGCAGCAATGTCGGAATTCGAACCATGGCAACCTCCGATTGCCGCACAGTATACCAAGCGCAGCGTTCACGCCAACGCCACGTATCGACAATCGAAGTAGTGTTAAAACTTTGTGGTGGGGAAGGCCAGTCCAGCTTCTAGAGCCAGCTCGGTTCAGCGCCACGCAAGCCAGGTGTCGGGACCGAACTGTCCGGGATTCGTCAACCGCGAAACTTTGCGAGTCGCCAATTCCAATGCGACCAACGGCGAATCGCTTCCCGTGTAGTCCAAATACACAATCGTTTTTCCATCCGGCGTCCACACCGGCTTCACGCTCAACTTATCTTCGGGAGAAATCGGCGTCAGCTTCATATTCGGCAGCGATACAAGATAGATCCGTGCCCTGTCGCCCGGATAATCGCATCCCACAACGCCAAACGTCACAGCAATCGCGTTTTCGTCCGGCGAGAACGCAAAATCCAGCACCGTATCAAATCCCTTCGGAAAGGGCACATCCACGAGCTGCTTTGTTCTTGTGTCTTCCAGAATCAACGCAAACGACCCGCCCGTACAATCCGGGCCATCATCCTCTTCGATTGGCGTCTGCGCGGCCGTAGCGGGCGGGCGATTTTGCTCGGCGATCGAAGTACTGCCCAGAATGCCCAGATATTTTCCGCCGCCCGAATATTCCGCTGAAGCCGCGTATTTGACTTTGGCTATGACCTCACCTGTGGCGTCCGTGAGGGAAAAACTCTTCACCCCATCGACGTTCACCGCAACAGCGTGCTTGGCATCTGGCGGTGCCACTACTCCAACGAATGATCCCTCAAATAAGATCCACTTTCCGGAATCGGCGTCAAACGAACGGATTCCCGCCGGACTTGCCGACGTCGGAAGGTAGGAAAGCACGTGCCCCTTCGCGGACCACGCCATATCTCGCAGATTCGCACCCGGCAAATTCTCCACCACCGTATTCGCGCCGCTTGCCGTCAGAAAAACGTGCAGTTCATGTTTGTCCGAGTTCCAGTAGGCAATGGCGCTACCATCCGCGGAGGCAACTCCATCCGGCACATCGCGGCGCAATTGTTCGGTTTTGCCGTCAACGTGTCGGATACAAACGAGATTGTCCCAGGACCGCGCAAACAGCATTTCGGGCAGAGAACGCACTTCGCCTGCGCTCGCACTTCCAGGCGTTTCGCAAATTGCTTTTGGAATTATTCGGGTGACGGTAATCCCTGCCCGCGCCGCAGAACCGGGCGTCCTGTCAACTACCGTTCCTGTTTGCTGGCAAAATGCCATCGAACCCGGGAGTAGTAATCCCATCGGAAAAACTATTTTGGCGAGCGTCATAGGCTGGACCCTCACAAACTTCAACGCTTCCACGCGATCGTCAGGGCTTTATAAGCGAGCCGGATCCGCACTTTGCTTGTGCGTCGGCCAGCGTGTCCGGATCAAGTTGCGCGTCGCGCCAACTTGCCGTCGAGCAGACTTGCGCGCCCGTAAGTCCCAACACGCCGTGCAAATCTGCGCCATCGAGTTTCGCGCCGTCTAAGAGCGCGTCGCGAATGACCGTGCCGGTGAAGACCGCGCCGCGCAGGTCGGCGCCGCGCAAATCCGCGCCAAGAAAAATCGTTCCCTTCATCTGCGCGCCGGTAAGCGTCGCACCGCCAAGCTTTGCGCCGGAAAAGTCCGCCAATTCCAAATTAGAGAGCGACAAGGTCGCGCCTTGCAACTGCGTGTCGCGCACATCCGCACGCGTCAAATCCGCGCGCAACCATTTCGTCTGTTGCAAGTTCGCGCCGTACAGCGATGCCCCGGCTAGTTTTGCATTCGCGAAATTCGCTTGCGGGAAAACGGCGTACGTAAAATCCGCGCCTTTCAAATTCGCCCCGGCAAAATTTGCCGAAGGTCCATCTGCGGAAATCAGCACCGCCTTTTCCAGGCTCGCATGATCAAACACCGCGTCGCGCAATTTCGCTTCGCGCAAGTTTGCCCCGTCCAAATCCGATTCCGTCAGGTAGGCGCCGATTAAATCGCCGCGCCACAATCTGGCATCCGTCAATGACGCCCGGTAAGCCCGCGCGTAACGCAAACTGCCTTCATTCAATTTCGCGCCGTCTTCCGCGTCCGGATTGCCTTTCGTCTTCGGCAAAATCAACGACGATTCAATCAAATCGGCATAAGGCCGGTAACCGACCAGACGAAATCCTTCCGCCGCCCAACGCCGCGGACTTCCGCTGAAATACCGGTTCGAGGCTTCCGTTTCCGCCGGCACTCCCCAAATCACGCCCACGGAAAGCATCATCAGAACAATCCCGGCCGCAAACGGGATTCTCATCGTCATGAACGCCAGCTTCAAAACGCTGCGCGAATTCGGCCGGCGAATCTCGCCGGGCCGCACAACGCGGCTTACCACTGCCGGCAGTCCCGTCGCAACGCTCACGCTCAAAACGAAAAACAAAACGTGCAGCGCCGTCCCGCGCAAATCCTGCCGCACTAAATACCTCATCCAGATCAGCGCAACCGTCGCCGGAACCACCCAATACGCGAGAAGCGTCGCAATCACATTTTCCAAAAGCGAAACCGCGGTCTTCGCATCGCGCAGCCAGCGGAAATGCCGCCGCACCAATCCCATCAAATACCACGGACCTTCCCGCTCGACGGTTTGTCCATCCTGAAAAACCGCGGGCAGCGCCGCCATGCTCGCCCAAACACGCAAAAGCAGGAATTGAAAACGAACGAAAATAATCAGCAGCGCAATGGGCGCGATCAGATAGAACGCATTCATCGGAAGCAGATTCCCGAGCCGCCGCCACGGAATCGTTGGTCCATCCAGAATCAAGCGCGCGTCCGAAGTCGTTGCTACCACAACGCAGCAGATCGCGCTTGCAGTGAGCATCAGAAAATAAAACCAGCGCGCCGTCCTCGTCGCTTCCCAAACTGCTTTCGATCCATCAATCGAAGAAATGGTTTCCGGTAGCATCGCGTCGTACAAATTCGCGCCGCCGAGCCGCCCGAGCCAAAGCCCTTCCGCGCCGTACAATTGCGCGCCCATCAAATTCGCTCCGCGCAATTCCGCGCCGAGCAAGTTTGCGTTGCACAAATCCGCCTGCACCAGCGAAGCGCCCTTCAGATTCGCCATGGACAAATCGGCGTTTCGCAAATTCGCGCGCTGCAATAATGCACCCTGCAAATTCACGCCGGTCAAATCGGCGTTTTCCAGATTCACGCCGCTGAGATCCGCTTTCGTTCCCTCGTCTCCGCCGGATTCGACCCAGATGCGGTGCTGATCAAGGATTGCGGCTAGCTCGATCAGGTCGATTTCGCCCGCGGCGCCGGTGTGAATATTTTCCGGAATCGGCACGGCGCGCGGCGTAGTCGGCTTCTCGTCAAAATTGAGCGCACGGCCGCTGCCCGATCTCTTTGCGGCTTCCGCGGGCGGCGGTTCCGGCAATCGAGGGGAAGGAACTTTACTTTCGTGTTTGGGCTTACTGGCCAATACAGAATGTTTCGGCGTGTCAGTCTGTTCCGCCGGCCTTTCCGGTTGAGCGCCGCGCTCGATCAGCGCGATCATTTCTTCTTTTGTCGCCAGTCGCTCGGTGCCGGGATCGAGCGAAAGTTTTCGCGAAATATCTATATCTTGGGCCGGAGAGTCCGGCATGGGCAATACCCTCAGGGCAATTTTGTGAGCCGCGGATTAACGCGGACTCGGCCAGGTGAACCGATGATGGCCGATTAGGGCGCGGAAGTCGCCTGACCTGAAGTACAGGAGCGGCGAAGAAAACACGACCTGTGAAAAACAAAGAGCCGGGGCGCTTCGCTGAGGGGCCAAGGCACCCCGGCTTATCCTGCCCGCCTCCGCAGTGAGCGAGTAGGAAGACCGTGAACCGCAAACTCAAGAAACCGTCGCGGAGCTGAAACAACGAGCGGAGAAACGCTAGTTGTCTTCGTCGCCGCGCAAAAATTCGTAGCGCTCGATCGCCGCGACGACGCCAACTGAAGACTCGTCTCGCGGTTCGGTGCGCTGAACCCGGCCGAGGCAACGGACACGGACCGGTCCGGCCAGGGTGATCTCGTTCGGAAGCGTCAGTAGGATTTCAACAGCGGAGCCTTCCTTGACGTCTTTGGCGAGGTAAAAGTAGACCCCGCGGGAGCTTACATCGCGGGATTCGGTGCTGGTTTCTCCAACGGCGGCCCCGGTGGTCCAGCGAACGGTAAGGGGTAGCCGCATGGAGAAGCGCTGAGTTGTGCGGCGTTCAGAGCCGGTCAAGGAAAACCTCCTCGAATGAAGGCCCAGTCTATATGGGGAGGGGCGGGGGAACAATAGGACAAGAGGTACAAAAAAGACCTGGGCGAACGAAGTACCGACGTACTAGGAGAGAACGGGGCCAGGGCAGGGGCGAAGGGTCTGAACGTGGCAATGCCTGAAGGTGGGGACGTCGAAGAGGTACACAGGTGGAGCGCCGCTGAAGTAGAAGGCCAGGGGCGAGTGGCTGGCGGCCAGGAAAGCCGGGAGACGTAGTTTAACCATACCCTCCCCCCTCCCCTGTCTTGCGTAAGCGCTCATTCTAAAGGCAGTTGCGGGAGAAGGTTGCGGCCAAAACACGGCAAAACGCGGAGTTTGTCCACAAGTGTTCATTCTAGGGGAGTTAGGGGCGGTTGGTCCATTGGCGAAGATTGTCTTGTGGGAAGGGAGAACCAGCCGGATTCGGCGAAGCAAACACAAACCACAGAATGTTTATTGATCAAATAAGATAAGTGAATAGGTAATTAACTGTGGGAATTCGTTCGAACCGAAGACTATGATTCATCTTTAGCAATCTTGCCGGACGCAGTCTCGCGGGGATAGTTGAAGAAGAGCTGATTGCCGTCGAGGTCATCGACGACCAAGAGCCTGTAGCCCCACGAACCTTCCTTAACCGGAACGCCCTTGGCCTCGAATTCCGTGCGCAGCGCGTCGACAGCGGCGGCCGCGGCCTCGGGCGTTGCTGGCTCGACGTTGAGGGAAATGAACATCAGTCCCTTGCCAACCTTCTCTGGCCATGTGTCGGCGAGGATAAGCGCGCAGCCCTGCCGGCCAACCTGGGCAACATGCGCTTTGCCGCCCTCGTCGTAGCGCCAAGGGCTCGTGAAGCCAAGCCGGTTAACATAAAAGAGGAGCGAGGCTTCGACATCCGTTACGTGCAGGACGGGCCGTGCGAACCAGTCTGTCATGGGGCTACACATCCTCAAATAAAGATACCTTCTGGCTGGATCTAAAGAAACTCGTAGGGCTCAGATTTCCGTGAGCATCTGAGCAGCCCTTTCCAACACGCTGAGATTGCCCTCGTTAAGCGCTTCGAGGCGTTTGGCCAGAACGCGCACTCGCCGATCGCGGCCAGCCAGAAGCAACTTCTTGCCTTTGGGCGTCGCCGCGATGCGCAGCGAACGACGGTCGCCCGTCTCCGTGGAGCGTTCCGCAAGACGTTGGCGCACCAGGCCATCCACAATTCGGCTCATAGTCGGCGGCTTCACCTGCTCGGCATCCGCCAACTCACCCATGGTCTTGGGCCCGAGAAAAACCAATATTGATAACGCAGAGAGCTGGGCAGGACCGATGCCAGCCTTGGTGTCCTCAGTCCTGACGATTCTTAGTACGCGAATCGAGGCTGCATGGATAGCCTCTGCCGCACGCAAATAAATTTTGCTTGACATAACGGGTGCGTCCTGTCAATTTTAATTAGCTATGCTAACTATTAGCTTGGCTACGTAAAGGAGGATACCATGAACCGCACGCTTTTCACAATCTTCTGGCGGCTGCCTGGGCGGCAAAACCACGGGCTGGCACTGAATTCTCGAGCGGATTTACTGCCGGGAAATCCCTGCGAAGGAAGGGTGTGAACAATGGCCAGCGAACTGACGGGCGTAATGCAGCTATCGATTCCAGCAAAAGACATCGAGCGCGCGACGGTTTTTTATCGTGACCAGCTCGGTTTTCAGTTCCTAATGAACGGGCCCAACATGGCGTTTCTCGACTGCGGTGGTATTCGGATCTACCTGGATGCGAATCCAGGGACGGTCGAGGTGGGGAAAAATTCGTTGATTTATTTCCGGGCGGCAAACATCGAGCGGGCTCACTCCGTGTTTAAGGAGCAAGGTGTGACGGTTCATCAGCCGCCGCACATCATTGCAAGCCTGCCAGATCGTGATGTGTGGCTCATGTGGGTACGCGATTCCGAGACGAATCTCTTAGGGGTCATGGAGGAGCGGCGCAAGTAACAGAGTTTAAAAAAAAACCCCATCCTTAGCCCATGGATGAAGGCAAGTCGCAGCGGAAATCAATACCCGCACCCCCTGACCCCGAGCGGCACCCGATTTTACTTCTTGCTCGTTGGTTGAAGCGCTTGCTGCGGTTGCGATCAAGACAGGACAAAGCGCACGTCAAGAACTCCACCCTTGAAGCCGAAGGATGCGCACGACGTTAGCTCTTGGAGGCGGCGGGGGCGCTTTTTTCTCCGGGTTTGACGGAGGAGCGAACGACGATGATTTTGCCGAGCACGTCGAACCAGAAAGGCGCGCCGAGGGATGCGGCGCAGGCGGTGAGGAACCAGCCGAGGAGGGCGCCGAGCCACAACATGGGATTCAACTGCATGTTTTGCAAACCAGCGCGGCTCCAGCCGATGGGGACGTTGGTGCCTTTGAGCTCTTCTATATCTGCTTTCAACCCTTGATCGAGAACGGGCGCGGTGCCGCCGGCAGGAATGGAAGTTGCTGAAGCGGAATGTTTATCGAGATAGCCCTGTGCGGCGGCGACGAGGGCTTCGCGCTTGGCTTGATTGGTCCAGAGATCCTGAGCGAGGGCGATGGAATTGACGTTCATGGCGACGGCGATGAGGAAGGCGCAGGCGAAAATGATGACGTGAGCGCGGCGCTTGTACCAGCCGGAGACGCGGTCCATGGCGGAGTTGAACCAGGCTTCGAGACCGGCGCGGAATTTTTCGAGATCGTCCTGGGCATCGTTGAGGAGCGTCAGCAGCGCGGACTTCACCTGATCGTTGGCAATGTTATTGATGGAGTTGCGGATGTCGGCTGCCGAAGGAATATTGCCGCCAGCGGGACCGAGAAGGCCTGAGACGGCATTGGCGAAGTCTTTGGAGGGGATGTAGGAGGGGAGGGTTTTGTTTTTTGAAGCTTCGGCGTAAGTGCCGCGGAAAAGACTGAAGATGAGGCCGTGATTGTAGAGTTTGTCGACGAGGCCGGTGTTGGCGCCGAGAAGTCCTTTGATTCCCTTCTCCAAATCGCCGGCACGATTTTTGAGGCGAGTTTCGAGAAGTTCGTTGAAGGCCGAGCAAATGAGGCTGAGGAGAAGAAAGACGAAGACCATACCGATGGCAACGTCAAGCAGGGCTGAGCCGAACATGGAGTGACCTCCTTCAATCAGTTAAAGCGAACAGCAGATCCTTCGCACCCTGCAAATAACGCCCCGCAGCTGGCCTTGGGACGGCCGGGAATTCCGGATGACTATAAGAAATTGGCGATGCCGAAATACGGATGCGCGCCTTCACCGCCGCCAAGACCAACGTAGGCACGGAATACGACTTTGCCAGCCAGGAAAAATGCGAGCCCACCGCCGAAGCCTTGATGGAGATTCGAGAAATTCAGATCGCTGCGGGCGACGGTAACTTTGCCGGCGTCATAGAACACGAGAAGGCCAACTGGGCCGATGATGCGGCGATCATATTCAGTCTGAACAAGAAAAGAGTTGGGGCCACGGAAGCGAAAGTCGCGGAAAGAGCGAAGCGTGGCTTGATTGTCGATGTCGCTGCCGCCGATCGTCTCCTGCAAGTAAAACGGAATGGCGTTGGCGGAGCTGGCGTCGGACATGGCAATTCTAAATCGCGTGGTGAAGACGCTATCGAGACGCCGGTGGCCATTCTCGGATTCGGGATAGAGGCTGTGACCGAAATCCATGACAAAGCGGCGGAACGAATAGTGCCCCGTGTCCGTGTCATGAAAATAGCCGTAGCGGAAGCGATAGTCGAATTGGAGGTGATTGGATATGAGACTGAAATGCGGGCGGAGAAATGCTTCGACGTGAAGGAATGTGGGCTGCGAAGCAAGGCCGGGGGCGGTCGCTTCGTCATAGACCTGGCCGATGGAAGTGACTTTGGTGGAAGAAACGTTGCCGACGGTCGGGAAGATCGCTTCGAATGTGCCGCTCGTGGAAAGCCAGGAAGTTAACGGGCTGGCGAGAAGGCCACCGACACGCGTGTCGCGTTCACTGAAGTGGACGGCGTTGTGGACGTTGGTGTCGGGACCGAGGCCATAAAACGGCAGATCTTCCATTTGCTTGTTGCGCGCGTAGAGCTGGAACGCGAAGTTTTCGTCGGAGTGATAGTCGCCGAAATGAGGGCGACGGGCCGTAAATTTTCCTTCGGCGAACCAAAACTGCCGAATGGTCATGACGCCGGTAAATTCGAGACGATTCTGCCAAATGTCGCGGTTCAGATCGCGGCCATAGTAGCCGCCACCACCGACACCACTGCCGGGAACAATGCTCTGGGCAACGAAATGAAAAGGCCGGGACCGGAAGGCGCTGGTGGCGCAGGAAAGAAAAGAGTCTTTGCCGAATTGCGTGGTCATGTCGTGGCAGTTCTTTTTCCACTGATCCCAATCGTCGGTGCCGGTGACCGTGGGGTCACTGGCCCACATAGGGGGATTGGTGGGCGGGCTGCTAGGCGCGATTTGAGCAAAGACGCGGGGAGTGGCCACCGCGGAAAGAGCAAATATGAAAAAGAATCGGGCGAATAATTGGGTCGCGCGGGAACGGAAATTCATGGCTAATCCTTTTCAGTTTCCGGATCCACTACCAGCGCCGGCGGCACTGGGAGGTTGATTCGCCTGAGTGCGAAGCTTGGATTGGACGCCGAGGAGAAAATCCGAAGCCTGTTTTTCGGAGCGAATATTATCGGGATTTACGCCGGACTGCTGCCCGGGAGGCAGAAGGGTCTTTTCCAAATGGGAAGCCATTTCGACATGCGCGGCGAGGTGATCGTTAATGTCGGCATTCAAATGGGCCGCATCGAGATGGGCTTGACCTTGCGCAACGAGCGATTGCGCGGACAGAGCCGTTAGAGAAATTGGAATCGCTTCAGTGCGTGGCTGAGCCAGCGTGAGATTGCCCTCGAATGTTTTCGCCTGGCGGTCACGATTGGTTAGCGAAGCGTTCGGAACATTTTTCAGAAGAAGTTTGCAGGCGGTGGCGATGATGGAGCTGTGATCGTACTGAGCGTGGTCGATCGTGCCTGCGGGAATGTAGGGAGAAATGATGACCGCGGGAACGCGAACGCCGAGACGAGTGAAATCGAACGCGGGATCGAGCGAATTGGGGCTGCCGGCCCAATTTTTGCCGTCGGGATTGACGGCGGGCGGGGGCGGAACGTGGTCATAGAGACCGCCGTGCTCGTCGTAAACGACGACGAGGAGAGTGGATTCGCGAAGCTGTTGATTGTTCCAGATGGCGTTGAAAGTGTCGCGAATGAGAATTTCGCCCTCTTCGACATTGTGATCGGGATGCTGATCGCTGGCGGAGAAGAAGGCGTTGTTGACGGGGTCCTCGCCGTTGGCGTAACGGGGCTCGATGAAGCTGTAGGCAGGCAGCTTGTTTTTCTTGCAGTCGGACAGGAAATCCTCGAATAAGCCGAAATATTTGCCCTGATTCATGAGGCCTTTGAAGGTCATGGCCATGGTTGAATCGTGGTAGTAAATGCGGGCGTCGACGTTGCTTTCGCCGAGAAGTTCGTAAATGGTTTTGGACATGGCGAGCCAATCGATGCCCATGTCAACGCGACCGATGGAAGTGGAGCCGTGAGCGAAGGCGCGATTGGGAAACGTGGGACCGGGGATGGAAGAAAACCAGCGGTCGCAGATGGCGAACTGGCGCGCGAGTTGTGTGAGGACGGGGACTTTTTCCGGCTTGAAGCACTTCATGATGCGATGGGCGTTCGGAGAATTGTGCGTTTTGCCTTCGTAGCTGAGGACGAAACCGTTCATGGTGGGGTTTTGGTTGACTGGCGTAGAGGCGTCGCCGTAGAGCTGCGTTAGCGTGTCGAAAAGGGCGTGGCCGGGATCGGGCGTGAAGTCACCCGAAAAGGCGGCGTCATTCGAAACAGTGGCGAATTCACCGGTGGAATCGCGATTTCTTTCGGCGCCGGTGAGGCCGTCGATTTGCCAGTTAGGCGTGGCGGCGAAGCCGAGGAGATGGTCGAAGGAGCGATTCTCCATCATGAGGACAACAATGTGCTTGAGATTGTCGGTGCCGACGGACATAGGGGACTCCTGAGATGGCGGTTCGAGGGGTAGTGAGGAACGAGGAGAGGGCGTTACAGGTCGCTGCGAAAAAAATGAAGCGACGCAGTTGGAAACCGAGCGTGGAGCGACGCCTCGCTCGGCGCGGATCAGTTGACTACGAGGGTGAGATTAGTCGTGTGAGTCAAGGTGCCGGAAGTGGCGGTGACCGTGATGGTGTAACTGCCAGCCGGCGTGCCAGTAGGAGGAGGCGGAGGAGGAGGAGCTGAGTAGCCGCCGCCGCAACCTGCCGCGTGCAATGCGAAGTACAGCGCGACAGCGGCGAGAGGAAGCGCATAAGCATAGCGCGGGCGGCGAGAGCGAATGAGATAGAGCATCGCCGCCAAGACTGCGGCCAAAAGAATTAATAGAATCGGAAGCGGGCGATAGTCAAACCAACGGAATCTTATTATTGGTGGGAGGAGTCCGCGCACCATGGTGGTAACGGTGACGGTAGCCGAGCCGCTGGTTAGTGATGTCGGGTTGACCGAACAGTGCGTCGCAGTGGCTGCAACGGCACAGGAGAGATTGACGGTGGAAGTGAAACCGTTTTGCGGCGTGACGTTGATGACGTTGGTGTAAGTCGCGGTGGCGCCGGCGTTGACGGTTTGGGATGTGGTGCCGGCGGCGGTCAACGTGAAGTCGGGTGGGCCTGTAACGACCAGATTGAAAGGTGCGGAGGTACCGCCAGGAGCAGGGTCTATCACATAAATCGGCAGCGCAGCCGACGTGGAGGCTGACAAGACAATTGTCATTTGGGTGGAACTGTTGATCGTGGGAAAAAGAATATTCGGATAATTGGGACCAATCTGTAGCAAGGCACCAGACAAAAAGCCCGTCCCTGTGATAGTTAAGGAAGTCGCAGTGTTGGCTGGAATAGAAGCAGGGGTGATAGAGCTGATAACCGGAATCGGATTGGGTGCGATGATGTTGAATGGAAGCGAATTCGATGTGCCGCCACCCGGGGTTGGATTGGTAATTGTAACTTGGACAACAGCAGGATTGGCATAAGCGGAATTAGGGACCGCTGCAACTAGATCTTGCCGGTCGATCACGTTCGTTGGCTGGGGCACACCGTTGAAGTTCAACACTGCGCCAGGAGCAAAATTAGAACCGACGACGCTGAGATTGAGCGGGGCGATGCTACCAGCCGTTATCGAATTTACACCAAGGGCGACCAGAGTTGGAACTGGGTAGGTGCCAAGGTTTACGGCAAATTGCAGCGCATTGGATGTCGATTGCGTGGGATTGGGATTTAGCACGTAAACGAGGTAGGAATCCGGTAAGAGGAGCGCCGACGCCGGAATTGCGGCTGTGACTTGAGTTGAACCGACGAACGTAGTGGGCTCAGCCACACTGCCCCGGGTGTCCTGAAGATAAACGGTTGCGCCATTGAAGAAGCCTGTTCCGTTGACGGTGAGGGTAAAGCCAGGGTCACCGGAGTTGGCCGAGATCGGGGACATTGAAGTTAAGACCGGTGGCGGGATGAAGCCGGCGTTGTAAGAGAAGTGCAAAGTGGAGCCGCCGCCGAGGGCGATAGGATTCGGGTCGGGCGGGCCAAAGGAGCTGACCATGATGTAGTAGGTCGTCCCAGCCGTTAGGGCGACAGTCGAAAGCTGCGATTGAAGGATGACGCCCGGATTGATGTCGTCGTTGCAGGCGATTTGCGTGAGACTGCCTTGTGCGCCGGTCCAAATGGACAAAACCGTGTCGTAGGAACTGCCCGTAGTGTCGACCGAAAGCGGCGCCGAGAATTGTGGCGTGAATTGGTACCAGATGGTGTTGTAGGCGCCATTGGGATGGCCGCCGGTGTTTCCTTGTGCGCTGGTGAACTGGTTTGCGCATGGAGGAACGGGATCGGATGACTCGGTTGTGGCGCCGGACGAGTCTTGTGTATCGGAGAAACTCAACTGCGTGATGTTGATGGCGTTGGCAAAATTGTCGTTGGGGGGTGGGGGCGCGATGACCATGAAAGTGAGGGAGTTCGACTTGCCTCCGCCGGGAGGGGTGTTCTGCACGCTGATGTCATTCGTGCTTCCAAACGGTCCAAGCAGGTTAGCCGGCAAAGTTGCAGTGAGACATGTGGGGAGGGGGCAGGAAGCTGTCGGTGCGGCAATGGTGGCACCACTTGGCGCGCCGTTCCAAAGAATTTTACCGGAACTTGAAAAGCCCGTACCGATGAATTTGACCGGAATGTTC
>Ga0247669_1000570_pt1 | contig 14168 bp, 12 predicted proteins | sample CNK10_metaG_FD_182734 | JGI IMG/M metagenome (GOLD analysis project Ga0247669, IMG submission 182734) | Soil microbial communities from Purdue University Martell Research Forest, Indiana, United States - CNK10 | ecosystem: Environmental > Terrestrial > Soil > Temperate forest > Bulk soil...
CGATTTAAGCAACAGTAACGTCAGGGCTGAGGTAGACGTCCTGGACGGCGTTGAGAAGCTGGACGCCTTCGGACATGGGACGCTGGAAGGCTTTGCGGCCGGAGATGAGGCCAGTGCCGCCGGCGCGTTTGTTGATGACGGCGGTGGTGATGGCGTCCTCGAAGTCGTTGGCACCGGAAGCGCCGCCGCTGTTGATCATACCGGAGCGGCCCATGAAGCAGTTGGCGACCTGATAGCGGCAGAGGTCGATGGGATGATCGCTGCAGAGGTCGGTGTAAATGCGCTTGTCGAATTTTCCGTAGCTGGAATCGCCCATGTTAAGAGCGGCGTAGCCACCGTTATTTTCCGCCATTTTCTGCTTGATGATGTCGGCCTGAATGGTGACGCCGAGATGATTGGCTTGGCCGGTGAGGTCCGCCGCGAGGTGGTAATCCTTGTCCTTTTTGAAGGCGCTATTGCGGAGGTAGCACCAGAGAACCGTTGCCATGCCGAGTTCGTGGGCGTGGGCGAAGGCCTGGCTGATCTCGACGATTTGGCGCGTGCTTTGATCGGAGCCGAAGTAGATGGTCGCGCCGACGGCAGCCGCGCCCATGTTCCAGGCCTCCTGGACGGTGCCGAAGAGTACCTGATCAAAACGATTCGGGAAGGTGAGGAGTTCGTTGTGATTCATCTTCACGATAAAAGGGATCTTGTGAGCGTATTTGCGCGAGACAGCGCCGAGGACGCCAAATGTGGAGGCCACAGCGTTGCAGCCGCCCTCGACGGCTAGCTTGACGATATTTTCCGCGTCAAAATAATCGGGATTTTTCGCGAAGCTCGCGCCGGCGGAATGCTCGATGCCTTGATCCACAGGAAGGATGGAGAGATAGCCGGTGCCGCGGAGGCGGCCGTGATGGAACATGCGATTGAGATTTGAGAGGACGCGGCTGCTGCGGTCGGAGAGCGTCCAAACGCGATCGATAAAATCGGGTCCGGGGAGATGCAGCCGGTCCTTCGAGATTTTCGGGGCTTTGAATCCGAGAAAAAAGTCCGCCTTCGCACCGAGGTACGATTCAATTTTTCCTGCGCTAGTCGTGGTTGCCATGTGGCTCTCCTAAATTATTCGCGAATTGCCCGCGTGAGCATGCTGCCGGCGGCGGCGTCCACCAGCCAAAGCAGAGTGCCGTTTACCGGTTGAATCAATTGCGCCGGCAACTGGTCCGGCTCGTAAAAGCGTTCCAAGACCGCGGTCAGGGCCGGAGCTTTATCGACGCCAGCGACCATGAAGATGACATTGGCGGCGCTGTTGACGGCCGGGGCGGTGAGCGTGATGCGGTCCATAAGGACTTTGCCTACCCAATTATGCACTGCGATGCGGCGATTTTCGCGTAAGGCTCTTGTGCCCGGAAAAAGCGAGAGCGTGTGTCCCTCGCTGCCCATGCCGAGCAGCACCAGGTCAAACCGCGGAAACAGGCCCTCTGACAGCCTGTAATACGTTCGAACATACTGATCGTATTCCCTGGCGGCATCCGCGGCTACCGGGTACTCGCCTTTCATGCGGGTGACCCTTTCAGGCTTTAGCGGCGACTTCGAAATCAGCGTTTCCCTAGCCATGCAAAAGTTGCTTTGCGGATCGTCCGGACCGACATGACGCTCGTCACCGAAGAACAGATGCATCTTATCCCAAGGCACTTGCGAGCGGAGAGCGGGATCGTTTACAAGCAGACTGTAGAGTGTTTTGGGAGTGGAACCGCCCGCCAGCACCACTTCGAATGAGCCCTTCTGTTTTACGGCGGCTGCCGCGATCTCGACAAATCGTTGCGCGCAGCGCTGGGCAATTGCCGCGCCATCCGGCAAGATGCGAACTTCCGCGCTCGATGTGTTTCCGGTCATTCGCTCACGCTCTACTTATTCATCGCTCCAGCGGTCTTCAGGTTTTCCGTCGCGGTCGCAGAACTTTTCGCGTCTTCCTCTTCCGCTCCGATCATTCGCCAGGCACGGCCGTCGCGAGCCATCAGTTCGTCGGCTTCCTTCGGTCCCCAGGAGCCAGCGGCGTAATTTGGGAAGCCGCGAGCCGGGAGGGCTTTCCATACGTCGATGACCGGTTCGATGGCAGCCCAGCCCGCTTCGACCATGTCCGCGCGCTGGAAAAGAGTGGCGTCGCCGAGCATGCAGTCGTAGAGAAGGCGCTCATAGCCGGTGCTGTGGGAGGTGCCAAAATCGCGCGCGTAGTCGAAATCCATATTGACAAGGCCCAGCTTCATGACGGACCCAGGAACCTTGGCGGCAAAACGCCAAGAGATGCCTTCGTCGGGCTGAATGTGGATCACCATGCGGTTGGTGCGCGGGTCCTTGATGGGAGTCTTTCGAAACAACATGAAAGGCGTCCGGCGAAATTGGATGGCGATTTCCGTGACGCGTTTGGCGAGACGCTTTCCAGTGCGGAGATAAAAAGGGACATCGCCCCATCGCCAATTATCGATTTTTAGCTTCAGGGCGACAAAAGTCTCGGTATTGGAACTTGGGGAGACGCTGGGCTCATTGCGATAGGCGAGGACTTTTTCGCCGGCTTCCGCGCCTTCGGCGTACTGGCCACGAACCGTGTTGTGCAAAACATCTTCGGGCGTAAGGACTTGCAAGGCATGAAGGATTTCGGCCTGTTTGTCGCGGACGGCATCGGCGTCGAAGGAGATGGGCGGCTCCATGGCCGTGAGAGTGAGGAGCTGGAAAAGGTGATTCGGGACCATGTCCTTGAGTGCGCCCGCGGTTTCGTAGAAAGCGCCGCGGTGTTCGACGCCGACGGATTCGGCAGCGGTGATTTGCACGTGGTCGATATAGGTGCGGTTCCAAAGCGGCTCGATCATGCTATTGGCGAACCGGAAAACCATCAGGTTTTGGACCGTTTCCTTGCCGAGGTAGTGGTCGATGCGGAAAATCTGTTTTTCGGTCAAGATCTGCTTAAGTTCTGTGTTCAATTGCTTGGCGGATTCGAGGTCGTGCCCGAAAGGTTTTTCGACGATTACGCGGGTCCACTTGCCGTTTTCTTCCTTAGTGAGGCCGATTTCGCCCAGGTTTCGGACGATCAGCGAGAAAAAGTTAAAAGACACAGCCAGGTAGTGGAAGAGGTTGCCCTGTGTGCCGTGTTTTTTCTCCGCCTCCGCGATCTGGTCCTTGAGACGCAGGTAGGCAGCCGGATCTTTAAAATCGCCCTGCACGTAATAGATGCGGTCGAGGAACCACTGCCACAACTTTGGGTCCATCTGATGTTCTTCAAATTCTTTGATATCTTCGCTGAGGTGAGCGCGAAAAGAATCGGTGGTGAACTGATCGAACGCAAAACCGACGATGGCGAATTGCTTCGAAAGCAGGCCTTCCTGCGCGAGGTTGGCCAAAGCGGGGAGGAGTTTGCGCTTGGTGAGGTCGCCGCTGACGCCGAAAATCACCATGACGCAAGGGGAGGCGGGGGAACCGGGTTCGATGTGGTCTTGGTTCATGGAGGCCGTCCTGTATTAGTTGATGCCTGCTCGTAATCGTCCTAGTGTCCGGACTTTTTCTCGACGTGACCGCCAAACTGAAAACGCATGGCGGACAAAACCTTGGCCGCAAAATCGTCCTCGCCGCGGGAGGTGAAGCGCTGGAAAAGAGAAGCGGTCAGGACAGGCGCAGGGGCAGTAGATTCGATAGCGGCGAGGATGGTCCAGCGGCCTTCGCCGGAATCCGACACGCGGCCGGAGAAGCGCTCGAGAGTTGGTTGTTCCAAAAGCGATATAGCTGTCAGGTCAAGCAACCAAGAGGCGACGACACTGCCGCGGCGCCAGACTTCTGTAACGTCCGCGAGATTGAAATCATATTGGTAGTGTTCGGGATTGCGGAGCGGAGTGGTCTCGGCATCGGTATCACGATGGGATTTTCCGGCGTTGGCGTGCTTAAGGATGTTGAGCCCTTCCGCGTAGGCGGCCATCAGGCCGTACTCGATGCCATTGTGCACCATCTTGACGAAATGTCCGGCACCGGACGGGCCGCAGTGGAGGTAGCCCTCTTCGGCAGTCCCGCCAACCTTTTCACGTCCAGGAGTACGATCGGCGTTTCCGCGGCCTGGGGCCAGCGTTTTGAAGATGGGGTCGAGGCGCTTGACGATGTCCGCTTCGCCGCCAATCATCTGGCAGTAGCCACGATCGAGGCCCCAGACGCCGCCGCTGGTGCCGACGTCGCAATAATGAATGCCCTTGGCAGAAAGCTCTTTGGCGCGACGGATATCGTCGATGTAGTAGGAGTTTCCGCCGTCGATCACGATATCGCCAGATTCCAGCTTGCTGGTTAGATCGTGAAGTGTCGAATCGACGACCGCTGCAGGTACCATCAGCCAAATCGCGCGAGGCTTTTGCAGTTTGTTGACGAACTCGTCGAGCGAAGCCGCGCCCGTCGCGCCTTCTCCCGCGAGCTGCTTGACCGAGTCTGGGCTGCGGTCGTACACAACGCACTTGTGCCCGCTCTTTTGCAGGCGGCGAACCATGTTGGCGCCCATTCTTCCCAGCCCGATCATGCCAAGTTGCATCGCGATTGCTCCTGTGTCCTTTTTGAAAAGGTATCGACGGATTGAGTTTTAAGAGAGCGCTTGATGAACCGCGTCCGTCAAGTTCGCCAGACCGGCCGTGACATCTTTGCCGAGATGGACGCGCAACGCACGTCGGTCACGCTCCGCGAGAACAGCAAAGTCACCGCGCGCCTGGGCGGCTTTTACCACGCCAAAAGTGTAAGTCTGACCAGGAACGAGGAGGTCGACGGCGTCGTCGCAAGTAATCTGCAGGAAAACGCCGGAGTTGGGGCCGCCCTTATAGGCTTGTCCTGTGGAGTGAAGAAAGCGCGGTCCAAAGCCAAGCACCGACGCCACTTTCTTATTGTCCCGGACGGCGAAGCGGATAGTCTGTAGCGCTTCTTCATTCGCTTCGTTCATGGTGAGGTAGCCCAGCACCGCAAAATAATCACCGGTGTTGATGCGCGCGAGGTGTTTCTTCAAAATGGCCGCGAGCGTCGTACCACCCTTGAGAGCGGCGGCATTCTGGCGATCGGCGTAAAGCTTGGCTCCGTCACCCGTAAAGAATGGGGATTCGGGCGGCAGCTTGCCGCTCGATTCGTATTCGGAAGTCAACTTGCGCGTTTCTACCTTGCTGGCCTCGACATCGGGCTGATTGAAGGCGTTGATGCCAATCAGAGCCCCAGCCACGGCTGTAGCGATTTCCCAGCGGAAGAACTCCTGACCGAGGTTGTAGACGTCCGGTAAGTCGATGCGGACGACCGGGTGCCCGGCTTTTGCCAAAGCGTCGACAGCGGCGGTCTGTTCCTTGTCCGGATCCGACTCCAGCCGCAGGTACGCGAAAACGCGGTCGGACCCATAAGCGTCTGGATTGGCAAGACGTTCACGATCGACGGGAATAATGCCCCTGCCGGATTTTCCAGTGGATTCGGCGATCAGCTGTTCGAGCCAAGCGCCAAGATCGAAAATTCCCTTCGAAGTGACAATCGTAAGCTTGTCGCGGCCATGATCCGCCGCGATTCCAAGGATGGTTCCAAGGACAACGCCAGGATTTGTGGCTGGATCCGCATCCGCGGCGCAAGCGTCCACCATTTGCTTGGTGTTCTTCAGAAACTTCAAAACATCCACGCCCATGATGGCGGCGGGCACCATGCCGAAATTAGAAAGAGCCGAGTAGCGTCCGCCAATGCTGGGCACTCCCATGAAGATTTTGCGGAACTTGTCCTTTTCCGCAACACGTTGCATCTTCGAGCCGGGATCCGTGATGGCAATGAAGCGGTTGCCTACTTCCTTTTCGCCTACCTTCGCCTTCACACGATCAAAAAAGTATTGTTTGTAAATGTTGGGCTCGAGAGTGCCGCCGGATTTGCTCGAGACGATGCAGATGGTGCTGGCGAGGTCCACTTGGGCTTCAATAGATTTGATCTGTGCAGGATCGGTGGAATCCAAGACGTGAAGGTCCGGATAGCCGGAGGCGTTGCCAAAAGTAATGCCGAGGACTTCCGGGCAGAGACTCGAGCCGCCCATTCCGAGAAGCAAAGCGTTCTTGAAAGCCGCTTTCTTGATGTCGGCGGCGATTTGTTTCAACTTGTCTACGTCTTCGATTTGCTGCTCAGTGATATCGAGCCAGCCCAGCCATTTGCCTTCGTCAGCATCTGTCCACAGCGAGGCATCCTTCTGCCAAAGGCGCTGAACTTTGCCGTTCTTTTTCCAATCCTGAAGCGACGCATTTACATACTCTGCGAGTTTGTCCGGTAGAGTGTAGGTTTGCCGATTCAGACTCACGCATTCGCTCCTGCGCTTTTGGCCGCTGCATCCAAAAGCTTTTTGAAGGCATCCGCGAAAAGATTGACGCCATCCAGCAGGAGTTTATCCGTCACTTCTTTCATGGAGATGCCCGCCTTGGCCAGATCTTCCATGGTCTTGCGCGCGGCATCGACGTCTTCCGTCAAGCTGGCGCGGAGCTTGCCGTGGTCACGGAAGGCATCGAAAGTAGCCGGGGGAATGGTGTCCACGGTGTCGGCGCCAATCAGTTCTTCGACATAGAGGACGTCGCGGTACTTGGGGTTTTTGGTGCTGGTGCTGGCCCACAACAGACGTTGTGATTGGGCTCCCTTGGAGGCCAGAGCTTTCCAGCGCGGGTTGCCAAAAAGCTCCTGATATTTCTTGTAGGTAAGCTTGGCATTGGCGATGGCAATTTTCCCCCGAATGCTCTCAAGAAGCGCCTTTTGCTGGGAGTCGGTGGCGGATTTAAGTTTTTCGTCTACCTTGCTGTCGACCAGCGTATCGATGCGGCTGACGAAGAAACTTGCAACGCTGGCGATGCGGCTGATGTCCTGGCCCTTGGCCGAGCGGGCCTCCAGAGCGGCGAGGAAAGCTTCAGCAACTTTCTCGTAGGCGGACTGCGCGAAGAGCAAAGTGATATTGATGTTCAGACCCTCTTCGAGGGTCTGGCGAATCGCGGGAATGCCTTCCGGCGTGGCTGGAATCTTGATCATCACATTTGGACGATTGACCAATTTCCAGAGGCGGCGAGCTTCTTCGATGGTGGCCTTGGTGTCGTTGGCGAGATCGGGGGAAACTTCGTGGCTGACGTAACCGTCGCGGCCATTCGTCTGAGAATAGATTGGCCTGAAAATGTCGCAAGCTTCTTGAACGTCGCGAATGGCGATTTTGTCGAAGACACCCTTAGCGCTGAGGTGCTTGGCATCAGGCGAAGTGAGAATATCCGCATACAAATTGCTTCCGACAATCGCTTTTTCGAAAATAGCGGGGTTGGAAGTCATGCCGCGGAGACCGTCGTTGTCGATGTATTTCTTCAATTCACCGCTAGTGAGCAGGTCTCTGCGGATATAGTCCATCCAGGGGGATTGGCCGTAAGACAGCAGAGCCTTTAACGGATTTGTGCCTTGCGCTGCGCCGACACTTGGAATTGTTGTAGTCATGCTAATTCTCCTTGCTTGTGACAAATCTCCTGAATTTCTATTGTACTCCTCGGAAGGCAAGTCTTGCCGGTGTACCGGACGCTCGCTCGTTCGACTGGGTCTCCCAGGGGTCAGGAGCCCTTGCAGTACTTTGCTTCCAGGGCCTTCACCTTGCCAAGCCGTCGAACATGCCGCTCTTCGTTGGAGAATTTCGCGCCTAAAAAAGCACGCAGTAAGTCTTGCGCGAGGGCCACACCGATAACGCGCGAACCGAGCACAAGCACGTTGATATCGTCGTGCTCTACTCCTTGATGCGCCGAGTAAGTATCGTGGCACATCCCCGCGCGAATGCCGGGGAGTTTGTTGGCGGCAACGCTGGCGCCGACGCCGCTCCCGCAAACCAGCACGCCCCGTTCAGCCTTGCCATCGAGCACGGCGCGGCCCACGGCTTCGGCAAAATCTGGGTAGTCCGATGGGTTTTCATTGAAAGCCCCGACATCCAGTACGTCGTTGCCCATCGATCGCAACAAGTCGCCCATGGCGTTCTTGAGTTGAAAGCCCGCGTGGTCCGAACCAATCACAACCTTCATGTAAGGCTCACTTTCCGAGGACTTCCTTGGCTGAGGCGACGACGTTCTCGACTTCAAACCCGAATTTCTTGAGCAAATCCTTCAGCGGGGCTGACGCTCCAAAAGAGCGCATACCGATAATTTTGCCTTTGGGGCCGACGTAACGGTCCCATCCGAAAACGGATTCCATTTCGACGGATACGCGCGCAGTTACATTCGAGGGCAAAACGCTTTCCTTGTAGGCAAGGTCTTGCTTTTCGAAGAGTTCCCAACTGGGCATGCTGACCACGCGGGCTTTTATGCCCTCGGCGGTCAACTTTTCGTAAGCGGAAGCACAAAGGCCGACTTCGCTTCCGCTGGCCAGCAAGATAACGTCCGGCTTTCCATTCGCGGCGTCGGCGAGGACATAGGCGCCTTTAGCCACACCGGATGCGGGCGCGTATTTTGTGCGATCGAAAGTGGGCATGGCCTGGCGCGTGAGGACGAGCGTGGAAGGCCCGTGCGTATGCTGGAGCATGATTTTGTAGGCTTCGACGACTTCGTTGGCGTCGCCGGGACGCAGCACGAGCATGTTGGGCATGGCTCGATAGGCGGCGAGTTGTTCGACGGGCTGATGCGTTGGCCCGTCTTCGCCGACGCCAATCGAGTCGTGCGTGAAAATATATAACGCTGGAATTTCCATCAAAGCGCCGAGACGCATGCTCGGGCGCATATAGTCGCTGAAATTGAAAAAGGTGGCGCTGAAAGCGCGGAGCTTGGACAACGTCATGCCGTTGACAATGGCGCCCATGGCGTGTTCGCGCACGCCGAAGTGGATGTTGCGGCCGTGATATGCGTCCGGGAAAAAATCGCCTGCACCGTCAAAAGTGAGATTGGTTTTGTTGGATTTGGCCAGGTCCGCCGAGCCGCCAAGGAGCCATGGAATGTTCGTCGCCAGAGCGTTCAGCGTTTTGCCGGAGCTTTCGCGAGTGGCCATGCCTTTTGGATCAGCCGGAAAGGAAGGGAGATTCTTATCCCAGCCGTCGGGAAGCTGGCCGTTCTGCATGCGGTTCAATTGATCGGCGAGCTGGGGAAACTGTTTCTTGTACTCCGCGAATTTCGCGTTCCACGCGGAATGGGCTTCGGCGCCGCGTTTGCCGATGCCATTCTTAAATTGGTCGTAGACGCCATCAGGAACCAGAAACTTCGCGTCTTCAGGCCAACCGTAGTTTTTCTTCACCAATTTCACTTCTGCGTCGCCGAGGGGTTCGCCGTGCGCCTCGTAGGTGTCTTGTTTGTGAGGGGAGCCGTAGCCGATGTGGCTGTCCACGACAATGAGCGTCGGACGATCTTTTGTTTTCAGGAAGGTATCGTAACCGCGAGCGAGCATGCCCAGATCGTTGGCGTCGGCGACGCGCGTTACGTTCCATCCATAACCGATGAAGCGGGTCATTACGTCCTCGTTGAAGGACCAATCCGCGGGACCGTCGAGCGTGACGTGGTTGTTGTCGTAAATCCAGCAGAGGTTCGAAAGCTTCAAATGGCCGGCAAGCGAAGCGGCTTCGCTGGAGACGCCTTCCATGAGGTCGCCATCACCGCAAATGGTGTATACGTTGAAGTCAAAGATCTCGAAGCCGGGCTTGTTGAAATTTACTCCGAGCCATTTGCTGGCGATAGCCATTCCGACGCTATTGCCCGCGCCTTGTCCGAGCGGGCCGGTTGTGGTTTCGACACCGGTGGTGATGTGGGACTCAGGATGCCCGGGAGTCTTACTTCCGATCTGCCGGAAGCGCTTGATTTCGTCCATGGAGACGGCGAGCGAATCCAGGATTTTGCCGTCTCTGGAGGTTTCTTTCACGCCTGCGAGATGCAGAGTGGCATAGAGGAGCATGGAAGCGTGGCCCGCGGAAAGAACGAAGCGGTCGCGATTAGGCCAGGTGGGATCGGCGGGATTGTAACGCAAGTAGTTTTGCCACAGTTCGTAGACGACTGGTGCCAGGCCCATGGGTGCGCCTGGGTGGCCGGAATTTGCCTGTTGAACGGCATCGATTGCCAGCGTCCGGATGGTATTGATGCTCAGCTGTTCCATGTCTAGCTGACTCTTCGGCTGGCTCACGTTGGCTCCTGCGGCGGGCAAGAAGGGCTCCCGCGGACCTTTCGTTGGATTTGATGCACCAGGTCACGGATCGGATGAAGTGATTTTCCGCCAAATGAAAGCGGACGCTTGCTCGCGCGTTGAACCACTTCTTGAAACTTCTTGAAAATCCTGCGCGAGCTTGCTTGGTCCTCCTCAGTGGCGGGCGACCACAAAAGGAGAGGAAGAAAAATTACCGCGCCCACCACTGCTTGTCAATCAGGGTACAAGGCATTTGCGCGAAGTCCCGCGAAAAATGCGGGCAAGACTTCTGCCGAGGCATACCCGCTACGTAAGCAACGTTGAGCGCAGCCCCCATAAATGCTACTTTCTTGTATCTGCCGGGCCCGGGTGGCGGAATGGCAGACGCTGAGGACTTAAAATCCTCCGGGGATTTTTCCTCATGTGGGTTCGACTCCCACCCCGGGCACCAATTTATTTGGTTGAAAATGAATCAGTTAATGCGGCGAGGTTTCCCGTGTACCTGCGGTGTCCCCTGTGTTTGGGAAATTAGGAACGGATCGCGGTTCCATGCATTGCTCAAATCCGCTTCAAGCTGGTCCTGCCTGGCGCGAATCCAAGGCGAGTAATGTTTCTCGGTGACGCGCACGCTGGAGTGACCAAGCAGGATCGAAACCCGCTCGATGTTTACCCCGCTCAACAGAAGTTCGACGGCGAATGTGTCGCGGAAACGGTGTGGGTGTCCGTCTTCGACGCATGCCAATTTGAACAGCCTGTGTAATCGGCTTTGCCAACTACGTACGATGCTCTCCAGTTTTCCCTCGCCGCTCCAGAAGAAATACTTTTCGCAAACTCGCGGCGTTTCATCCAAAGCCTTGATAACGAAGTCCGGCAAAACTGTACAGACGGGGACACCCGTTTTTGCCGTGTACAAGAATAACTTCTTGCCATTGATTCGATTCGTTTCCGCCCCCACCACATCGCTGATTCGCAGTCCGCTATAACGCTGAAGGAGCACAAGGCCGCGTAAACGCCTGGCGTTTTCCAACCCATGTTCCGGCATCTCTTCTTTATACTTGTCGATCGCTGCGTAAATCTTTTGCATCTCTTCTGGGGTGAACGGAAGCGTTGGGCATAGCGTCACCTTCGGAGCTTTCAGATCGGCAGCGGGGTTATCTGGAACCCACTTTCGTTTCATTGCGAAGCGGAAGAACGCACGCAGCCGTTCCAGTTTTTTGGCGCTCGACCGCGGGCCGTCTTTCCAGCCGGCGCGAAACTGGCTCACTGTAGGGAGGTCGAACTCCGTGAGGAAGCGCAATCCGCGCTCCTTCGCGAACTCCTCCATCTGCCGATCTAGCAGCTTGTACTTGCGAATTGTCGCATACGTGAGCTTACGAGCTTCAAGGTCGGCTAGGAATTCTTTCCACGCCGCGTCAACCGTCTTCGACTCCGGCTCGACCGTTCGGGAATCGCGCGCCTCCCACTCGCGAATCTTCTCCTGCGCGCGTTGCCAGTCCCGGAGCTTGAGTGATTCGCGGACCTCGACGCCCGCGAGGATTCCATCGACCCAAATTACGCATTGGCAATGCCGATACTTCCGGCCATCCAAGCGGTGCTTGCATCTCTTTTGGTGTCTGCGATAAATCGTGAGCATGTTCGCGGATTGTACTGCTACCGTCCTCCTGTGACTACCAGATGCATTCTGTGAACTCGCTCGACGACCGCAGCGGGGATTCGCAGCGTGCGGTAGCGGCGCCGCCGACTCATCCGGCCGCACGCGGGCTCGATGACGAGGACGCCGGGCTCGTGTTCGAATAATCGTCGAACCGTGTCCGCGCTCAAGCCCCACCGTTCCGCGACCTGCGCGATGCTGAAGTGCTGCTCCATCGACGCCGGCTGAGGCGGCATTTCGAGGACGGATTGTGACAATGCACGCATTTATTCCTTTACTTGCGGTACAACGAACGGCGGCGGTCGGCACCCGTGGCGCAACGGGGCACAGCTACATCAACTAACTTCTGACAACTACGGGCACTACGCTTTGAACCATGTGAGCGGCGGCACAAACGACGACGTAGGTGTGATTGTGCCGAGTCGTTCTGGCAGTGTGTTCGTGCCGTCCGGAACGGCGACGGTGCCGAGGACAATCGCACCCTCGCCCTCATTGGCTAGGTCGAGGTGGCTCGCGGCCGAGCCGATGCTCGTTAGCTTCACGCCGCCCGACTCGGTCTCGGCCCAGGCCAAGTACAGCCCGCCCGCGTCGAGAGTGACATCGCTTTCGAACACCCCAGTCGCCGCGCCGCACTTGCTGGCATCAATTGACGCAGCGCACCGTCGCTTGCCCGCCGCATCGTAGAGGCCAACGATCACGCGCCGGCCGTGTTTTGGCGTGTCCACGACGACCGAGACGCGGCTGACGATTGCGCGCGTGGGCAACGTGAACGCGTAAACGGAGAATGCGCCCACCTTCTTGCCGAACGGACCGGCGCTGGCAGCCAGGGAAGGCAGCGCGCACACGTCCGTCGCGAGTGGCGGGTAGACGGTGCCGCCCGCGAAGCCGCAATAGTTCGTGCCAGCGCGGCGCACGGCAGGTAGCGATCGGCGCGGCACCTCAAGGCGCGAGGTGTCGTAATCGGGCTTGGCGGGCAGAGGGACCAACGACGTAATGTCGATTGGCGACTCACCGATGATCCTGTACCATCCGCCGAATGCGCGACTGTCGTCTACACGTATGTGACCGTCGTCATCCGTATCCTGTGGCTGCTCTGGGCGCACAGCCGTAATATTTTGCGGCATTTCGTACGGCCCCTCAGACCATTTCCCGCCGACATAGTAGGCGGTGAGCGGATGCAGCTCATCGTTCGCGTAGATCTCGGCGCTGGCGGGCACACAACCGTTCTCGTCGAGTTCGATGTGAATGACGCCTCGATTCTGCGTATGCGGCGTGTTGCCGCGCGCCTCGAGTTCCTCGCGCGTCGCTATCACTGTCGCGGCCTGACTCAGTTCGAAGCTGAGAATGGTGCCCGCGGCCGGTGCGCCGTTGTACCTGTAGAATTTACCCTTGAGTTTCTTCATTGCTGCTGTTTCTCCTTTTAAGTTCACTACGAAAGTCATCAATTTACGAGTCCCGTGGCCGGCGCTGCGAGCAACGTCTGCTCCCGGCGCGGCGCGTTCGGATTCGCGAGCCACAACTTGCGGTATCGCGGCCGCACGAGTTCGCTGTAGACGTAGCCAAGCGCTTCCAACCGCTTCCGCCAGCGCTTGATCGTTGTCACCCCTACATCCACGCGATAAGCGAGTTGCTCGTCGGTGATCCAGATGCCGTCCGCAACCGGTTGCCATTCGGCGTCGATCTGCTTCGTGTTGTCACGCAGGTATTCGTAGAGCCACAGCGCCGCACCTACCGCGTGATGACGCGCCAATATCGGCAGATTCATCGGAGACTCCCCGCGCGACGACCATCGAATGACGACCTGAGTAGGGCCCTCGGGGCCACCGTCATGCGTTGATCGTCATTGCTTATCTCATTGACACAGTGAGAGTTACGGGCGCAAATGACGATGTGACGATGATTCCAGAAAACACGTACATCCCCACACACACCCGTACTGACCGAGGCCAACACTCGCACGTACCCCTCTTCTTTCTTATTTATCGTCATATCGTCATAGTTAGTAAGTAAGTGCAGTCGGCTCATGCGTTTGCACCGATGACGATCAAATTTTCGGCATCGTCATTGATCGTCACATCGTCACTGGGAATGAAGAAGCCAATCGGCCGGCACCCCGCCTTCCTCTTCAATTCTTTGTGCTCAGGAGCGTCGGACTCTCGCACGACGAGGAACCCTTGGAATTTTTCGCTCGAGAGTCGGTTCGAGAGGCCGTTCGGATTCTTGGGCAAGAGCGCGAGGAGGCCGGGGCGACGCTGCAATTCGCTGAGCAGGAAGGCGCAACGGCTTACGAACAGCGTCCCCGCTCGTCCACGAAGTTTCGTTTGCTTCCGCTGAACGTCTTGGGGTATCGCACGGAGCAGGATCTCGCGCACATGGTATTCAAGTTCGCTTTCCTCATCCTCACCGTCCGACCGTT
>Ga0247669_1000580_pt1 | contig 13941 bp, 13 predicted proteins | sample CNK10_metaG_FD_182734 | JGI IMG/M metagenome (GOLD analysis project Ga0247669, IMG submission 182734) | Soil microbial communities from Purdue University Martell Research Forest, Indiana, United States - CNK10 | ecosystem: Environmental > Terrestrial > Soil > Temperate forest > Bulk soil...
ATGCTCTTTGTTCGGTTCGATTCAGATCCGCCGCGAAAGCCAACTCCACGAGGGCACGGCTACGCCCGCCGTGCGCGTGCCTTCAGTGTGAAACCGTCGACGAGGCCTGCACTGCTTGCGGATCTCCCGTGAGGCCAACAGCTCGAAGCACAAGATCTTTCAGCGCCGCGATGAATAAAGGCGAATCGCCAACCGCAGGCATCATCCGGAAAACTTCCACGCCGAACTTTTTCGCTTCGGCGCGCGCCTCGATGTTGATTTCATGGAGCGTCTCGATGTGCTCGGTCACAAACGAAATTGGGACAACGAGCATCTCCTTGACCCCTGCCGTCCCCAGGCGTTCAATCGTGCCTGTCAGCGGTGGCTGGAGCCATTTTGCCGGTCCGACCCTGCTCTGGTAACAAAGCAAGTGCGTTTGCGGCCAGCCGGGAAACTGCTTTCTTCCCTCTTCGCAGATCATGCGAACCGTGGATTCAACCTGCCCTGGGTAGGGATCGCCTTTTTCGACGAGACTCATGGGCAAGCCGTGCGCGCTGAAAACCAGGTGGATGCGAGAGCTGTCCTCAAATTGTCTCAAAACGGAGCCAATGCGCTGCACGAGCGCTTGAATGTAGAGCGGGTGATCATAAAACTGGCTGACGGTTCGCTGTGGAGGCCCACTTTCCGGCTCGCCGTAGACGCGGCGCCATTCCTTTAGGCTGCTCAAGGTGGTGGCGTAGGAAAAATGCGGATAGAGCGGCAGAAGCACGATTTCATCGACTGGCCCGGCTTTGCGCAGCGCGTCGACGGCCTCCGTCGTGAGCGGGTGCCAATAACGCATTGCGACAACAGCAACAGGATCAACCTCGCTGGATAGGGACTCGGCGAGCGCTCCTCTCTGCCGCTCCGTCAATGCCCCGATTGGTGAGCGCCCTCCAATCTCCGCATAGCGGCCACGCACGGGGACGGAGCGCCGCCACGAAATGATCCTGGCGAGCGGGCGCCGCAGGAAACCGAGGGGCCCCATGGGAATGATGTCCGGGTCGAGAAATAAATTCAGCAGAAATGGCTCGACGGCCTCCAGCGAATCCGGCCCGCCGAGCTGGAACATCACGATACCGATTTTTTTCTTCCGGGCCAATTATTTGCCTCGGTTCAAGGTGCTCTTCAAGCGCTCGACCTCCTGGCGCAGAGATGAGGTGCGCTTCGCCACGCTGAGGTAAAAAACAAAAAAGACGGCCCAGCCAATGATGTAAGCTGCGAATACGCTGTCCAGGTTTTTCATTGAGCCTCCAGCTCGCGGCGGACCACTTCAAAATCTCCACGCAACTTTTCCAGCCGATAGCGTTCCACGAGCAGAAACACCATCAAGGAATGGAGCGCAAACACGCTGAAAAAGAACACTTTTCGCATTGTGGGCTCGAGCCCGGAGCCGGGCCCTCCCATGATTACCGGGGCGGGATGCTGCGTGCGCCACCAGCGAATCGCTCCGAAGACAATGGGTACATCGATGAACGCAAATATCCCGAAGAGCGCGCTGAGAAGCGCTCTGCGATCCGGCTCCTCGATCAACGTGCGCAGAAGCAGATAGCAGATGTAGAGAAGCCAAAGGACAAACGTGGAGGTCAGCCGGGCATCCCAAGTCCAGTAGATTCCCCACGCCGGCTTGGCCCAAATGGGCCCAGTGATGAGCACGACGGTAATAAAAGCCAGACCGACCTCAGCGGAAGAAACGCCGAGCGCGTCCCACTTTGGGTCGCGGCGCCAAACATAGAGGAGGTTAGCGGTGAAACATACGAAAAACGCCGTCATTCCGGCCCAAGCGCTCGCTGCATGGAAATAGAAAATCCGCTGAATGAGGCGCATAGTCCTTTCTTCCGGGGCGATATAGAAAGACGCATAGGCGGCGGCTCCGACAAGAAACAGAACGACGGCCCCGCCAATGGCACGTTTCCACATGATGCTTCATTCCTCCAGAAGATATTCGCCGAAAAGCCATAGCGCCGTCAAAAAAACCACGTCGAATACCGCAAGGAAGCCGATTCCCTTCCACTGAACGAAAGGCGTACGGTCGAAAAGGGCTTTTGTGACTTCCGTGCTGGCTACGAGAATGGGCGTCAAAAGCGGCAGCATGAGCAAAGGTAACAACAGTTCGCGCATGCGGGCTTGCGCGGAGATGGCCGAGAGCGCCGTGCCTGCAATGGAGATGCCCAGGCTCGCAAGAAAAAAGACCATCACCAGCCAGTGCAACACGCCCAGGACCGGAACGTTGTACATCGTGGCGAAAAATGGGAGTAGAAGCAGTTCGGTCAACAGCAGGAATAATGTATTTGCGGCGAGCTTGGCAAGAAAAATAACGAAAGGATCGCTCAGCGAAAGCCGCAAAGCACTGAGGGTATCGTTGTGCTGCTCGCGCAGAAAACAAGGCTGCAGCATTAATGAAGACGCAAAGAGGAACGCCAGCCAGATAAGCCCGGGAGCAAACCGCCGCGATTCATCGGAAGTTGGATCAAACGTGAAGCTGAACAGAACGATGACAATCAGGATAAAAACAAATGTGGTTGTCAGCAATTCCCGCGAGCGGAACTCCGTGCGAAGTTCCTTGCCGAGCAGCACGCCCGTGTTGGAAAGCAGACTCATTCAGGCGCCGGCGAAGGTGAGAATGGAGCGAAAAGTTGCACCGGTGCGCGTGTCCGCAGCAATCGAGCCTGCATCCAGGCGTATGGCGCGCGTCCCGAGCGAAGAGATTTCCGATTCGCCGTGAAGACTCATCAGAATCGTGCGGCCCGAGTCGCGCAAACGGCAAATGGTCTCCGCGAGCCAAGTGACTCCATGCGGATCCAGGCCAGTAGCCGGCTCGTCAAGCAGAAGGACGGAAGGTTCATGCAGCAAGGCGCGGGCAATCGCCACGCGCTGGCGCATCCCCCGCGAGAACGTGCGTACCAGCGAAGCCCGGCGATCGGACAAGCCAACTTCCTTCAATAGCGTTTCAACGCGGTTTCCCGGTTGAGGCGTACCCTGGAGCCGCGCAAAAAGCAAAAGGTTTTCTTCCGCGGTCAGCTCGTCGTAAACCATCGTTGCGTGAGCGACGAATCCCGGACGAACAGAATTCGCTTTGCCATCGCCCGACACTCCGGAAAATTCCAGCGTACCTTTGGACGGCCGCACCAAGCGTGCGGCAACGCGCAGCAGAGTTGTCTTACCCGAGCCGTTGCGCCCCGCGAACACCACGCATTCTCCCGGAGCGATGGAGAGCGAGACTCGGCGCAATGCGTAGAGTCCGCCATATCGTTTTTCGATGTTTTCAAAGCGAAGACCACCAGGAGAAAATGCCGCTGGCGTCACTGATGAACCTCGCGAGAGCGCCGATCACCGCGCGGCGTCATCCTTCAACCTCTCACAAGATCGCGCAAGACTTTTTCCGCGCGGGCCCGTTCCTGATTGTACTCTGTTTCAGAAATCGTTCCGGCCTGGCGGCGCAGCTCCAGGCGAAAAAGCGTGTCTTTCAGGCCATCAAGGCTCGTGCCAACCGCCGCATCGACCTCGGCCAATTTTCCGCTGTGAGGCGCCGACGCTTGCGTAGCCCCAGATGATGAGATTGTCTTACTGGCAGCCTTGGCAGGTGTTTCCGTGTCCTCGTCAGAAGGACCACCTGCCACGGCCACGACCGGCCTGCGTGCGAGCAAAAACGCCAGCAGCACGAATACGCAGAGAAAGCCTCCTACAATGGGCCATTTCAAGACATCGAGACGGCCTGGGACCGCCTGAATGGCCGCGCCCGAGGCTGGATCACCGCCTTGCTGCGCCTCGCGGTTCTGCGGCCCGGCATCTGCGCCCGAATCATTGTTACTGGGCGGAGGCGCTGTCCCCGCAACGCTCACGGTCAGCGTTGAATTGGCGGCGAGACTGTCCCGGCTGTAAAGGTTCATCCCCTGCTCTTGGCCGCCTGCTTGCAAGCCATCTCCGGTAATCTGCACGCTCGGAGCCGCAACGACAACGAGCCGCGCGCCGGGATAAACGGTGGGCAGTTTCACGGAAGCGGAATTCCCGGAGTAAGGCAACTCATAGGAGAAGCGCACTCCGTTGTCGCCGGGCCGAAACGCGTACGCAATACTGTACCTGTCTTTGCCGCGGTCGATGGGCGCCTGCACCACGGGCATTCCCGATGGGCCTTGGGCGGCGATTTGTTTCAGAGTAGCGCCAGCGGGAAGTGAAAAGTCAAAATTACCGTCGGGGCGGAAATAGGCCTGCGCAGGCTGCGACGCGTTCTTGATGGAATATTCCTCACCCACAACCAGCGTCGAGCCATTCGGCTGAAAAATTACGAAATGCGAATCCACACTGATGGTCTTCGGGTCGCGCGAAGGCTCGAAGACCTCCACGTGCACTTCATTTTGGCCGGGAGGCAAAGGCTGATGAAAATTAATGCCTCGATAGACCGCGCGCACCAGCATGGGCTGCGTGCCGATTGAGGGATGGTCAAACGTGAATTGGCCCTGCGCGTCTGTTTTGGTGTTGAGGACGGGCTGCATTCCTCCCTGCAATTGGATGAGGATTACCTCGACATCGGCCGCGAGTTTTCCAGTCGTGCCATTCTTTACCGTGCCGTGGGCAGTCGCGCCATAAACAACTGAGAACGGCAGCAGCAAGCAGATTCCGAGAACCAAACACGCAATCATTCGCATTCTCATCGCGCGCCTCGCTCCGGGGCAACGGGCTTGACCCCACGTGGACGGCGCACCTGGGATTCCGTGATTTGATCGATTTCCGCAAGCACAAGCGCGGCTTCATTCTCGAGTGAGGTTTTCATCGCTTCGAAGTCATTCTCCGCATACTTTCCGGAACGAAACTCAAATCGCAGATCACGCAAATTGTCGTACAGCGTGTCGCGCCGCTCCAGCAATTGATCGAGCTTCGAGCGGCGGGGAGCGAGGTCGGAAGCGTCCGGTTGAATGTAAAAAATAAAGAGCCCCGTAGCAAAAGCAAGGGCCAGGCAAGCGCCGAGGACGGCCCAATCCGCGGAAGTGATCAGATACGTTGCGATGATCGTGAAACCAGTCAAAATCAATCCTCGGTATCGCTTGCAGCCTGTTTACGTGCGCGCTCAAGCAGCTCTGCTGAGACCGGCCGCGCATTACCCGCTCCAGCCAACGCTGGCTCAGGAGATAAGCGCTTCCGCCATTTGGAAATCACGCCCAATACCAGCGCGAATCCACCTATCAACGCAACCGCCGGAATCCACCAAGCCACGCGGCCAAAACCGCTGTGCGGCGGTTCGGTGAGCACAGCCTGACCATATTCCTGGACGAACGACTGCACGATCAAATCGTCTGAATCGCCTTTGGCTATGCGCGCATCAATCTTTTTTAACATCCCCAGTGCCGTATCGCAGGGACCCGAGAAAGCGCCACCGACATGATAGCAACCACCTGCGGAATCGTTGCAGCCGCCGCACATGCACCGCACTTTCATTCCGACCAGGTGAGTGTGATCGGCCTCCTGCACTTCTCCGAAAGCGGACAAAATCGGCAGAGCGCCAGCAAAACACAAAAGGACCGGCAAAATAAGTAAACCGGGCCGTCTGATCTTTTGCATTTTACTCATGGCGTTCCCGGTACGTCGCGGACGGCGCCAATCCATGTGTAAGCGGTTCTGCCGCGGGCTGCTTCGCGGCCGACAGAACCAGCACGGCGCGCCGATTTGGCATCAGCGCCACGAGCGTGCCAAACACGACGATCACGCCCCCGAACCAGATCCATTTTACGAGTGGATTTAAATAGGCGTGAATCACCGGCAACTTGGTGTCCGGACTTTGCCCGGCATAAACAACATACAAGTCTTCCCGGAGCGTCGAATAAATCGCCACCATCGTGCCGGTCTCCCCATTGGTGTCGAACACGCGCTTCTCGGGATAGAGCATCATCAATGGCTTGCCACCGACGAGGACTTCGACGATGAGCCGGTAGCCCGTGTAGTTCGCTTCCGGCTTGGTGTCAAAATTCTGCATCACCAGCGTGTACTTCCCTATTTGCATGGATGAGCCGGGCGGCATTTCCTTTTGGACGTTTTGGTTAAAGGCCGCTCCGGCCAAACCTATAAAGACGAGAACCATTCCCATGTGCACGATGTAGCCACCATAACGCCGCGTATTGCGCATGGTCAGCTCGATGGCGGACGTCAGAAAGGACGCATCGGATCTGGTCCGAATGACCTTTGCCCCTCGGTAAAATTCCATGAGGATCGTTGCCGCAACGAAGATGCACAGGCTGAAACAGATGAGCGAGTAGAATTCCCGGTAGCCCAGCGCAAAAATAATGGAACCACCTACAACGCCGATGATCAATGGCCAGGCAAAATTCCTCTTCAGGCTTTCCACGGACGTCTTCCGCCAGGCAAGGAGCGGACCAACACCGGTAAGAAAAAGCAGCAGCAAGCCGATGGGGATGTTGACTTTATTGAAGAACGGAGCGCCGACGCTGATTTTGGAACCGGAGAGCCATTCCGACAAAACAGGAAAGAGGGTGCCGGAAAGTACGGCAATGCATGAAACTAGAAGGATCAAATTGTTGAAGAGGAAGCTGGACTCGCGGGACACGAAAGCATCAAGCTGGTTTTCACTCTTCAGATAATCCCTGTTCTTGAGGTAAGCCACCAGACAGACCGTGAAGATGACCGCGAGAAAACCCACAAACCAGCTGCCGATGCTGGACTGTGCAAACGCATGAACTGAGCTAACGACTCCGCTGCGCGTCAGAAACGTCCCGAGAATGCACAAAATAAACGTCGAGAATACCAGCCAGACGTTCCACACTTTCATCATGCCGCGTTTTTCCTGCATCATGACCGAATGCAGGAAGGCCGTGCCCGTCAGCCACGGCAGGAGAGACGCGTTTTCCACGGGGTCCCAGCCCCAGTAGCCGCCCCAGCCGAGCACCGCGTAAGCCCAGTGCGCGCCGAGGAGAATACCCGCGGTTTGAAAGCACCACGCGATCATCGTCCATTTGCGGGTGAGGTGAATCCACTTTTCCCCGGGATAGCGTGCCAGCAGCGCGGCCAATGCAAACGCAAACGGAATCGTGAAGCCCGTATATCCAGAATAAAGATTTGGTGGATGGATCACCATTTCCGGATATTGCAGAAGCGGAGTCAGACCGTTGCCGTCGGCACGTGCGACGAGATCCATCGCGCCATTGGCGCCGGGAACAGCCAATGCTTTGAACGGGCTGGCAACGAAATTGTTGAGAGTCAGGAAGAATATCTGGACGCCGGCGAGAATCACTCCAACATACGGCATGAGTTCGCCGTTCTTGTTCCGGTAGGCGATCAAGACTGAGAAAACGTAGATCGAAAGCAGGAAGCTCCAAAAGAGCAATGAACCTTCCTGCCCGGCCCAGAGAGCGGCAATTTTGTAAAACGTCGACAGCGCGCGATTGCTGTGGGCGACGACGTAAGCGACGGAGAAATTATCACTAAAGAACAGATATTCGAGACTGAAGGTGGCGAGAAAAATGAGGCAGCATGTCGCGATACCCGCTTGCCTCGTGCTCTTGACCAGGAGCGGATGACGCGTGAGGATCGCGGCGATCCCGCCTCCAAATGCGTACACCGCACAGATAAAAGCCAGGATTAGAGCGAACGAACCGAATACATCCACGGAGACTCCGCCTATCCCCCGGCCGAGCCGGGCCGCTCACATGTTGCTTTTCTGTGTCTCAGTGGAGGAGGTTGCAGTCCCCCCTGGGGCTGCCTCGTACTTGGACGCGCATTTCGCCTGCACGACTTCGGCAACAAAGCGCCCATCCGCCGCCGGTCTGCCCTCCACCAAGGCTTGCGCCTTATCCACAAAAGTGTCCGGCAGGGGGTCATTGCCCACATAGCTCACGGAGAGTGATTTCCCTTCCCCTTCCAGGACAAAATCCACGCGCCCGGTCATGCGGTGGATGCTTCCAGGAGCCACGGTTCCCCCAACGCGAATTCGGTGGGATCGATCAGCGCCATGAAGAGTTTGGAGTTCCGCGATGGTGTGGTAGTAAGTTTTGCTCTCTCCATAACCTAGCCACGCCAAGGAGGCCAGAGAAATGACAATGACGCCAATTCCGATGCCAAACTTTGCTTGCTTTTTCACGCCCTAACTCCTACTCCGGCCCTGCGCTCTCCAAGTTTCAAATTCTACCACAGCCGGGAGATTCGCACTCCAACCTTGTGATACATTAAGCCTCTCCTAACGGGACCCCGGATGCTGTGCGCTGCGTCACATCCCACCGGCAGCGGCGATAAGTGCCTCGCGTAGATGCTCAGCTCCCATTGATGAGGCGGAAGAGTTCAAGTTGAAAGGTTTGCCGCTGTCCAAGAGCACGGGGCAACCCAGTTCGGCACCGGACAGCCTTGAAGCTAGCGGCGCCAGCAATTCAGAAATCAAAGTGACGCGCTTGGGTCTGAGGGACCTGCGAACACGCGTCGTTACGTGCGCAACCTGCTGGGTCAGCCGCGATTCGAGGGTGGTGCTTCCGGCCTGGCTGGCCTCGAGCGGACATTCCAGCACATGCGTGAAAAAGAATCCGCCTCGCTGAAACTCGCCCAGGACAACCTCCGGCGGCTTCCCTGCCGTAGAGATTCCAATGGCGGCAAGCAATTGGCCAGCTTCGCCAGCAAACTTTCCTGCATACAAAAAATCCTCATCGGCTTCGGGAGAAACCCCGCCTAAGAGAAGTGTGCCGATATGAATGGGCCGGTAACGCGTCGTCCATTCAAGGCGCCGTAGCCGTCTGGCGATGTGTTCGGGGGATGCGGACTGTCCGCAGCCGTCGCAAGCCAAGAAAGTTGTGGGTGCTGATTGCAAGCAAGAATCGTAGTCCAGAGGGAGAGGAAGCGCAAATCGAGCAGGATGCTCCTCAGATTGTCTCAAAAATAATGAAATCTGAAGGCAACAGTCAATGAATCGACGACAGTTGTGCGCCGGGGATGGTTAATTGAGTTTTGACGTCGCACAACCGCCGTCGGGCGACACTTATGTGTGCTTGCATCTTCAAACCCTCGGCGAGGGTAAAAGTTGCACTACATCAATTTGTTTGCCTCTGGACTTGACCTTTTACGAGGATACGGTGGCGTCGGCTGGCAGTTTGGACCTGAGGCACCACTTAAGCTCCTGGCTCAACTCAGTAATTTCCATTCCCGGCATGACAATGAATTTGCAGCTCAGCATTTCCCGAGGCTCATCCTCATCCGGCAACTGGCACGAAACGCGGCAATACTGACACTCCTGGTTCCAGCAGAATCTTCCGTAGGGTATCGTTTCCGGGCTAATAAACTGGAAGCATCGCAACAACGAGTTGCGCTCGGGCACCTGGAACTTCTTGCCCAAGACAGTAATGTCCACGAGCTTTTCATAGGGACGAAACGGTTCCGACATAATAAGTCCTGTCCTCCGTGGACGGGCCGCCGTGTGCGAGCTGAGGTTGTCCCGAGACGGATCACTCTGATATTTGCTTATTCAGAGTAGACCGCGTCGGCGGGAGCGACAACGATTGGTGTCGGGAAGGTTGCGAATATGCCACGGGGTGGGCCCAGAACTCACGAAACCACAAAGTCCGCACTTAGTTGCCAAAATCGAAGAATTGCCCCATTTTGCGGAACTTTTCATAGCGGGCTTCGAGCAAATCCTTCGTAGACTGCTGCGTCAGGGCCACCAGCTCGCGGTCCAGCACCTCGCCGAGCAGCTGTGCGGCGCCCTCCGCGTCGACATGCGCCCCTCCCTCGGGCTCTGGCACAATTTCGTCGACGATGCCAAGTTCCATCAGATCCTTCGCCGTAATTTTCAGGGCGGCAGCCGCGGTCTCCGCTTTTGTCGCGTCTCGCCACATGATTGCCGCGCAACCTTCCGGCGAAATCACGGAATAAAAGCTGTTCTCCAGAATGTTGACGCGATCCCCGACGGCAATCGCCAGAGCTCCGCCGGAACCGCCCTCCCCGGTCACGGTAACGATGATCGGAACAGGAAGGCGCGCCATTTCTCGCAGGTTCCGCGCGATCGCTTCGGCCTGTCCCCGCTCCTCGGCATCAATGCCCGGGTATGCGCCCGGGGTGTCAATGAACGTGAAAACCGGCCGGCCAAACTTGGCTGCCAGTTGCATAACGCGGAGCGCTTTGCGGTAGCCCTCGGGTTTGGGCTGCCCGAAATTGCGCAGGAGCCGCTGCTTAGTGTCGCGCCCTTTCTGATGGCCGATGACCGCTATCGGGCGCCCGTGGAACTTCGCGAGTCCGGTGATTAAGGCTTTGTCGTCGCCAAATCCCCGGTCGCCGTGCAACTCCACAAAATCCGTGAAAAGCATCCCAAAGTAGTCCAACGGGTAGGGCCGCTGCGTGTGCCGCGCAATTTGCGCACGCTGCCAGGGGCCCAGATGGCTGTAGAACTCCTTGCGCAGCTCAGCGACTTGCTGGCGGATGCGTTCGAGTTCCGCGTCCGCCTCTTCGTCGCCAGCCAGCCTTCGTAGTTCCTCGACGTCCTTCTCCAGGCGCTCGATCTCGCTCTGACGATTCACCTGGGCCGCCGTGTTTTTTGTCTTGTCTTTGGACTTCATCACATCACCAGATCGATCGACTGCTCGCCAAATGATTCCCGGACCGCGGCGATCAGTTCCGGGCAGGCTCTGACTCGCTGTTCAACCTGCAGCGTTGCCGTGGCTCCCTCCGGCGAAGAGAGATCCAGGGACAGCGGGCTCGAGCCTCGATAGGAAGCCAGTATCTCCTCCAGGCGGTCGAGCAATTCATCGTTTAGTTCCTCGATCCTTATGCGGATACGCAGGCCAGAGTTTGGCCGCTCGGCGAGATCGCCCAAGCGCGCCGCCTCCTGCAACGACAGCCGGGTGCCTGCTTCCTCCACTTGCACGCGCACCTTCAGCAGCAGCGGTGTTCCTGCTTTCAGAATCTGCTCGAGCCGCGCAAAGCTCTCTGGAAATGCAAGCAATTCCTGAACCCCGGTCATGTCTTGAATAGTGTAGATGGCCCAACGAGCGCCTTTCTTGGAGCGCATGGGGCGTGTCCCGACAACGAGCACCGCCACGGTGATTTCCTTGCCATTGCGCTGCCCTTCGACTTGATCGAGCGTAACGCACTTTAGCTCCTGCAATCGAGAAGCAAACTTGGCAAGGGGATGTCCGGACACGTAGAAACCAAGCATCGCGTATTCGCTCGCCAGGCGTTCCGCCTCGCTCCAGGGTTCGGCATCGTGCAATTCAAAGGGCATTGGCGCAGGAGCCGCGGCCGTCCCGAATAAGCCGTGCTGTCCCGATTCTCGAGTGCGCGAAGCTCGCTGCACCGCCGCCAGCGCATCGTCAACCGACGCCAGCATGGACTCTCGAGGCCCGAGAGAATCCAGTGCGCCGCATTTGATCAAGCTCTCAAAGACGCGCTTGTTCAGAAACCGCGCTTCTATGCGCTCGCACAGATCATACAGCGAAGTGAATTCACCCGCGCCCAACCGCGAATCGCGGATGGCCTTTGCCGTGTTTTCTCCGACATTCTTGATCGCAGCCAGGCCGAAGCGAATGGATTCTCCAACCGGCGTGAAGTAGAGATCGCTCTCATTGACATCCGGCGGCAGGATGGAAATGCTCAAGCCTCGCGCTTCATTAATGTACTTAACCGCTTTTTCCGCATTGCCCGTTTCCGAAGTCAGCAGCGCGGCCATGAATTCCACCGGATAGTGCGTCTTCAAATAGGCGGTCTGGTACGCCAGCAGCGCATAGGCGCAGGAGTGGGATTTGTTAAAGCCGTACCCCGCAAACTCTTCCATCAAATTGAAAATTCGCTCGGCCTTTTTCTCCGGGACTTTGTTCGCCAGGCATCCCGCCATGAATTTTGCGCGCTGCGCCGCCATTTCCTCTTTCTTCTTCTTGCCCATGGCGCGGCGCAGGATGTCCGCTTCGCCGAGCGAAAAGCTCGCCAGCAGGTTCGCGATCTGCATAACCTGCTCCTGGTACAGGATGACGCCGTACGTTTCCTCGAGAATGCCCTTGAGCTGCGGAAGTTCGAAACTGACCTTTGTCTTTCCCGTCTTGCGGTTGATGAAATCGTCGATCATTCCGCCTTGAATCGGCCCAGGGCGATACAGCGCATTCAGCGCGGTGAGATCTTCGATGCGCGATGGCTGGTAGCGGCGCAAGATGTCGCGCATACCATGCGATTCAAACTGGAAAATAGCCGTCGTATCGCCCCGAGCGAAAAGTTTGTAAGTTTCGGAGTCGTCCAGGGTCAAATTGTCGATTTCGACCTTCACGCCGCGATTCTTTTCTATCATTCGCACCGTGTCTTGCAGAACCGTAAGAGTCGTCAGCCCGAGGAAGTCCATCTTCAACAGGCCAACGCGCTCGAGCGCGTTCATGTCGTATTGCGTCGTGATTTCATCCCGGTTCGTTTTGTAAACCGGCACGACATCCATCAGCGGTCGCGGGGAAATAACTACTCCGGCTGCATGCGTAGAAGCATGACGCGCCAGACCCTCAAGCCGCAGAGCCACGCTCATCAAATCCTTCAATTTTTCGTCGCTGTTTATCGCCGCCTTGAGCTGGGGCGCCTCTGCGAGAGCGGTTTCCAAGTCAATACCGAGAGTCGTGGGGATCAGCTTTGCCAGCCGGTCGACTTCCCCGTAAGGGATATCCATCGCGCGGCCAACGTCCTTGACTGCGGCTTTCGCCGCCATGGTGCCGAATGTGATGATCTGCGCGACATTTTCCCGCCCGTATTTCTGCGTGACGTACTCGATCACTTCACCGCGCCGCCGCATACAGAAATCGATGTCGATATCCGGCAAGGAAACCCGCTCCGGGTTCAGAAAACGTTCGAATAGCAGGTTGTACTGCAAGGGATCCACATCCGTGATGCGCATCGCATAGCTGACCAGGCTGCCCGCCGCGGACCCTCGCCCCGGCCCCACGGGTACGTCCTGCGCGCGTGCATAGTGAATGAAATCCCAAACGATCAAGAAATAGCCCTCGTAGCGCATCTTCTTGATCATTTCGATTTCGGATGTGAGCCGCCGCTCATAGTCTGCCAGCGGATTGTTCAAAAGGCCTTTTTGCCGCAGTCGCTCCAAGTACGGCACACGGGTGGCAAACCCTTCGCGCACCACCTTCTCAAAATAACTCCCCGCCGTGTGGCCTTCGGGAACCTTAAATTCCGGAAACGGGTTCGGAATGCGTTCAATTTTGACGTTGCATCGCGCGGCGATATCCACCGTGCGGCTGAGCGCATCTGGCAACTCGCCAAACACTTGGGCCATCTCCGCCGCCGTCTTGAAGTAGAACTGGTCGGTGGCGAATTTCATACGATGCGTGTCGCTCATCGTTTTTCCGGTTTGTATGCACAGCAGGACTTCCTGAGCATGGGCGTCGCCGTGATGCAGATAGTGGCAGTCATTCGTGGCGACAAGCGGAATCCCGGTTTCCTTGGAAAGACGCACGAGCTCGCGATTCACGCCCTGCTCGATTTCCAGCCCCTGATCCTGAATCTCCAGGAAGAAATTGCCCTTGCCGAAAACGTCGCGCAGCCGGTAGGCATTTTCGCGGGCCTGGTCATACTTCTCATCCACCACCGCTTCCGTCACCGCGCCGCGCAAACAGGCGGACAGGGCAATCAGCCCCTTACTGTGCTTCGCGAGAAGGTCGTAGTCGATCCTCGGCTTGTAGTAGAAACCCTCAAGAAATCCTGAGGACACCAGCTTGATTAGATTGTGGTAGCCCTCGAGCGATTCGCAGAGGAGCACCAGATGATTGCTCCCGCGCATGCCCGGTTCTGTTTCGCCGCGGTCGTGCCCACCCGTTCCGTTCGTTTTCTCGCCGCGGTCGTGGCGGCTCCCTTTGGCCACGTAAACTTCGCATCCAATAATTGGCTTGACGTCGCGTTTGCTGGCTTCATTAAAGAAATTAGCCGCAGCGAAAAGATTTCCGTGGTCCGTAACGGCTACCG
>Ga0247669_1000583_pt1 | contig 13881 bp, 10 predicted proteins | sample CNK10_metaG_FD_182734 | JGI IMG/M metagenome (GOLD analysis project Ga0247669, IMG submission 182734) | Soil microbial communities from Purdue University Martell Research Forest, Indiana, United States - CNK10 | ecosystem: Environmental > Terrestrial > Soil > Temperate forest > Bulk soil...
GTCGCGCAGCGCACGCATGAGATCGGTATCCGCCTGGCCCTGGGTGCTGGCAGGCAACAAGTGCTCGGCATGATTGTAGGCGAGGCGATGAGGCCTGCGCTGCTGGGGGCGGCTCTAGGGCTATGCGCTGCCTTCGGCTTGACACGGCTATTGACGCGCCTGCTCTACAACGTCAAACCCACCGACCCGCCAATCTTCGCGGGTGTTCTTCTTTTGTTGATTGGTGTCGCGTTGCTGGCTTCCTACATCCCCGCACGCCGCGCCACGCGCGTCGATCCGATGGTGGCTCTCCGTTATGAATAATTCAGCGATGGGCTCTACTGCCCTTTTGCCAGGAGGCTCTTCCACCGCTCCCACGAGTCTGCCCGGGCTTTCTTGTTTGCGTCGTTCGCGTCCGGCGCTTCGCCCGCGCGCATGAAACCGTGTCCCGCGCCATCGTAGGTCACCGGCTCGAACGTTTTGCCCGCAGCCTTCATGTTTGTGATTGCATCGGGAATCATCGCGCCAATCCGGGCGTCATTGCCCGCAAAAAATCCGTACACCGGAGCTTTGATGCGCGCCATCGCGTCTTTCTCCGGCGGCGGGCCGTAGAAAACAAACGCCGCTGCCAAATCGCCGCGGTTCGTCGCGAAGCGGAATGTCTGTCCCCCGCCCCAGCAGAATCCGCCAACAAACAGTTTGCCGTTCGAGCCCGGCAGTTTCAGGCCATAATCCGCCGCCGCGTTGAGGTCCGCGGTCACTTGATCCGGATTGAGCTTGCTTACTGCTTCGTTGGTCTTACCTTGTTCAAACGACGAGCTTCGGCCTCCATTGGGTCCCATTCCGGAGAGCAGGTCCGGCGCAACGGCGATATACCCCGCCTCCGCCACCTGATCCGCCAAGTCCTGCACCCAATCCGACATCCCGAAGATTTCATGAATGATCAAGACCACCGGCCTCCTGTCCTTCGACTCCGGGTACACGACGAACGTCTCGACCGCGCGCCCGTCGTGCTTCACCGTCACCCACTCCTGGTGCCGCGGAGACTTTGCCAGCTTCTCCTTCGCCCAATCCTGCGCGGAAACTGTCTGTCCCAATGCCAAGATCAGCAAAATCGGAAATAACCTTTTCATTTTTCCTCCTTACCCCTCAGCCCCGGCACTTAAGCCGGATTCTTTTTCATTCTTCGAAGCGCTCGCATCATATCTGCTCTTCCTCCTTCACGGCAATCCCCCGGTATTAGCTTGAACTTCGGACATGGCGTCATTCGCCTCGGCCGAATTCTTAAATTCTTGTTGCGTGCGCGCCCCGTTTCCAAGAGACTGTGCCCCTGTTTCCACTCCTTCGGAGGCGACATGACCCGGCTTCGCCCGCTTTTCCCGCTTCTTGCACTCTGCGTTCTTGTTCCTGCACTCGGGCAACCTCCTCAAATACCGACGCCTCCCAAAACCGCTCCGGCTTCCGCAGCCGCCGAAGCAAAGCCGGCAGCCGCAACACCGGCTGCCGCCGCGCATCCTCTCGATAAAGCTGATCTCGCGGCATTCTTTGACGGTCTCGTCCCGCTTCAGATGGAGCGCAGCGACGTCGCCGGCGCAACTGTTCTCGTCATGAAAGACGGCCAGGAACTTTTTAAGAAAGGCTACGGCTATTCGGACGTCACAAAGAAATCGCCCGTCGATCCAGACACCAGCATGTTCCGCCTCGCGTCCATCTCGAAACTGTTCACCTGGGTTTCCGTCATGCAACTAGCCGAGCAAGGCAAGCTGGACATCGACGCCGACGTCAACAAGTATCTCGATTTCCAGATCGCCCCGGCGTTTGGCAAGCCCATCACTCTCCGCAACCTGATGACCCACACCGGCGGTTTCGAAGAAGTCGTTCACAATATTCTTGTTGTCGATCCTAAAAAGGCTTCTTCTCTCCGCGACTTCCTGATCGCCTATCAACCTCACAGGATGTATCCTCCCGGAGAAGTTCCCGCCTATTCGAATTACGGCGTCGGCCTCGCCGGCTACATCGTCCAGCGCGTCAGCGCCGAACCCTTCGAGCAATATGTCTCCGAGCACATTTTCCAGCCGCTCGGCATGAAGCATTCCAGCTTCAACGAACCTCTGCCCGCCGATCTGGTCCCCTTCGCCTCCGACGGTTACCGGACCAACACAGAAAAACCTGCCATCGGCTTTGAAATCTTCCAGCCTGCTCCCGCCGGCGGCATCTCCTCCGCCGCGGGCGACATGGAACGATTCGCAATGGCTCTATTAAACGGCGGCGAGCTCGATGGCCATCGCATTCTCAAAACGGAAACCCGCGACGCTATGTGGACGCCCCAGTTTGCCGCTTCCCCCCAGCTGCCTCCGGGGTGCATGGGCTTTTACCAAACCTGGCGCAACAATCTCCGCTTCATTGGGCACGACGGAGACTTGGTCGCCTTCCACAGCATGTTCCTGCTCGAACCCGCACAAAAACTCGTCCTCTTCGTTTCCTATAATTCCGCCGGCTCAGCGCAGCGCAACCGCGCCGAACTCCTCGACGGTTTCGCGGATCGCTATTTCCCCGCTTACACAGCCCCCGCGGTTCAAACCACTTCCGTCGACCAGCTCAAGGACATCGCTGGCACCTATCAATCCACGCGCCGCGCCGACAGCACCAAGTTCGCTATTTCGAATCCTCCCGGGCAAGCCGTGGCCAAGGTAGACAAAGACGGCGTCTTGACCATCGATTCCTCCAAAGACTTGCGCGGCCACACGCGCAAATGGAAGCCCATCGGCAAGGATCTCTGGCAGGCCGAAGGCGATCAAGCTCGCATTTTTGCCATTCGAGATTCGTCGGGAAAAATCATCCGCCTCGCCGTCAACTTCCCCGGCGTCCAGCTCCAGCGCGTCCCGTGGTACGAGCACAAATCTTTTGTGGGAATCTCTCTCGCTCTCAGCGTGCTGATCCTGCTCATGGTTGTCCTCGCCAGTTTGGTTCGCTTGGGCAGGAAGTTGCTCTTCCGCGATCGCCCGCCATTCAAAGCTCAGCCTGGCACTGTGTGGATCTCCATCGGTCCGCGGCTCGCCGCGCTTACCTGGATTATCGTTGGAATTTGGTTCGCAGCTTTGGCCGCTCACCTTCAAAACGCGGATTTGCCCGCATTCCCCGCCATCGTGCGCTACTTTTGGCTGATCAACTGGTTCGCTGTCCTGGCCGTTTTCTTCAGCATCTTCGCGCTCGTCGCCGGAATCCGCATTTGGCGCCGCGCCGACGTCCGCGCCATCTCCCGTCTAAAATTTTCGCTGGTAGCCGCCGCCTGCGTCTTTCTGGCGTGGTACTCCATCCACTGGAACCTTATCGGCCCAATCCACCGTTTCTGACGACTGGAATGGCCCATCACGAAAGACCGCTTGACAGTAACGCATGGCGCCTGTAGATAGGTAGGGTGTCTACGGTAGACAATCCACTGCAACGTCTGGAGCTCCTCCAAGGTACGCTCGAAGTCTTGATTCTTCGCAGCTTGCAGGCCACTCCTAATCACGCCTATGGCATTTCGCAATTCCTCGAACGACAATCGGAATTCGAATTCCTTGTGGACAATGGTTCGCTCTATCCGGCCCTGCAGCGCCTGCTCCAACGGCGCTGGATTAGTTCGCAGTGGAAAAAATCCCCTAACGGTAGGCGCGCGAAATACTACCGGCTAACGCCTCTCGGTCGTACCCAGTTGGTCGCCGCCAAATCGAAATGGATGCGTTTCGTTGAAGCCATGGCACGTGTACTGGCTCCGCAAAGGTGAACACTATGCGCGAATGGTGGTCAAAGATTTGCCGCGCCTTGCATTTTCGCAGTGGCCTCGACCGCGATCTCTCCGACGAGATGCAAGCCCATCTCGACTTGATGACGGCCGAAAACATCGAACGCGGCATGCCTCCCACCGAAGCCCGCGCAGCCGCTCGCCGCGCCTTCGGCAACGTGACCAGCACGCAAGAGAAGGCGCGGGAGTCGTGGCAGTTTCCGCGGCTCGAAACCATCCTTCAAGACATCCGGTACGGCCTGCGCGGCATTCGCAAGTCGCCAAGCTTCTCCCTGGTCGTCATTCTGACGCTCGCGCTCGGCATCGGCGCGAACACCGCCATTTTCAGCGTCGTCTACTCTGTGCTTTTGCGGCCGTTGCCCTACCCGCACGGCGAGCGGCTGGTTTGGCTCGGCGAATCCACGGCCAAGGCCTCCGGCATCAGTATTACCTGGATCAATTTTGAGCACTGGCGCCACGACAACGATTCTTTCGAAAACATGGCAGCGTTCGCGGGCGAGGACTTGACCCTCACTGGCAGAGGCGACGCCGTACTCACGCATGAATGGCTTGTGACGAGCGGTTTTTTTCAGCTCATTGGCGCGAGACCGGCGCTGGGCCGCCTTTTACGGACCGTGACGATACGCCCGGCGCTGCACCAACTGTGGTCGCGACGGCCGATTGCTGGCAGCGCAAACTCGGCGGTGATTCGAATGTTGTCGGCGAATCCGTCGTTTTGGACGGCACGTCGTATCAAATTATCGGCGTCCTGAATCCCGGATTTCAATTTCAGATGAGGCCCGTGGACTTTTACCTGCCCATTGGCCGCAACGCCAACGCCCATCACAAACGCAGCGATCATGGAAATATGCGCGCCGTGGGACTTCTGAAACCCGGCGCAACGCTGACGCAAGCGCGGACCAATCTCGACGCCATCATGCAGCGGCTCGCGCTCAGTGACCCAGGTCCCGAGGATGATCATCGCGCCTATGCCGCCTACTTCACTGAGGTAATGGCCGGCGACGTTCGCACCACGCTGCTCGTTCTTATGAGCGCAGTGGGTCTCGTGCTGATCATCGCGTGTGCCAACGTCGCAAGTCTTCTGCTCGTTCGTAGCACGGCGCGCGCTCGAGAGATCGCGATTCGCGTAGCGATTGGCGCTGGGCGTGCGCGCCTTGCCCGGCAACTGCTCACCGAAAATATTGTGATCGCGGTTATCGGTGGCGCATTGGGATTGTTTCTGGCAGGGTGGTCCTTGCGCATGCTGATACTGATTGGCCCCCGTGATATTCCGCGCCTCACGGAAGCCACGCTTGATCTTCCCGTTTTGCTTTTCGCGGCGGTGATTTCCGTCGCCGTGGGATTGCTGGCGGGACTTGCTCCTGTTTGGAATGCTGGAAAAGTTGACTTAACCACCGCGCTGAAAGAAGGTTCGCCGACGGCCAGCGCGGGGAAGCGCGGGGAAGCATTTCGCAGCACGCTCGTGATCGCGGAAATCGCCATCACGCTAATGCTGTCGTTCGTTTCGGGGCTTCTCGTTCGCAGCTTGATCGCTGCGCAACATGCCGACCCCGGCTTTGACCCTCAAAATCTGCTGGCGATTGAACTGCAGTTGCCGGAATCGCGCTATGGAAGCGCAGACAGTGTTCGCGAGTATTACGGGCAGCTTTCTCAGAACCTGCGTGCTGAACCCGGCGTCGACGACGTTGGTCTCGTGATGTGCCCACCGGGCGCCGGCGACTGCGGCGACTATTGGTATTCGATCCTGGAAAAACCGACGCCGACGCGCGACGATGTCCCTCTGTCGCTCTTCAACATCGCGGATGCCAGCTATTTTCGGGCCGCACGCATGCGCCTCCTCGCAGGACGCAACTTCAACGAGTCGGACCGCGCTGGCGGCTTGCGGGTCACGATGATCAACGAACGGCTCGCACGTCAAGAGTGGCCGGATCCGCGACTAGCGTTAGGACAGCATCTCAAGGTTGGCGGCCCGTACATGGAAGGGCCAACGCTTGAAATCATCGGAGTGCTAGCAAACGTCAGTCAGGAGGGCCTGGACGGGGAACGATCGCCGACGTTTTACTATGCGTTCTCGCAGAAGCCCGACTCGGCAATGGTGGTAACGCTTCGCACCAACGGCGACCCGGCACAATGTATGAATGCCGCTCGCCGGCAGGTTTCGGCTCTCGACCGAAATGTTCCCATTCAATCGCTCCGAACTGCCGAAGACTGGCTCGGAGCGACGCTCGATCGGCGGCGCTTCTCAACCTTGCTGCTGGGGCTTTTCGGATTGCTAGCGATAATTCTCGCGTCGGTTGGGATTTACGGTGTGCTGAATTATTGGGTTAGCGCTCGGCAGCGAGAAATTGCCATTCGGCTGGCGGTGGGCGCGCAGCGCTCGACAATTATGCGCTGGGCCGGATTGCATGCCACTCGCCTTGCGGTGATTGGAATTGTTCTTGGCACGCTCGGCGCCTGGAGCGCCGCCCGCTGGCTCGAGAGCTTGGTCTTCGGCGTAAAAGCGCACAACCCGCTGATGATGTTCCTCGCTGGAGGAGCAGTGATGGCCATCGCCGCGCTGGCTGCCAGCATTCCTTTGTGGCGCGCTACCCACACGGATGCCGTTCGCAACCTTCGCGAAGCCTGAGGCTCCCGGTACCTTGGCTCACCTGATCTGGCAATCTCGAGATCTTACAGTTCCCAACCCTTTCGCCTCTCGGGACTCACAAACTTCTGCGCCGCCTCCGAATTCGTTACCTTCATTCCCGCGCGGTCCCAATGCAGCCTCTCGCCCGTCATCGTCGCAACATTTCCCAGCAGCAGTGTCTCCGTCACCACTCCTGTAAACTCAAAATTCGCTCCGGGCTTGGTCTTGTCTCCCTTACACGCGTTCAGCCACTCCCGTTCGTTTCCCGGCGACCGCGGCAGCGTTTTCGGCGGTTGCTTGTAGGCGTCCATTTTGCTCTGCGGAATCAGCTTCGGATTCGAACCGTTGAACCCGCACAAGATCTTCCCGCGGTCTCCCACAAACAGCAGTCCTTCGCCCTCTTCATCTTCATGCGTCAGAGTGCGTCCTTCCTCCAACTCGTCCGGCCGAAGCGGCTTCAATCCACCGTCGTACCAATTAAATTTCACTGCAGGCATATTCCCCCGCGCCGGAAAGTTGTACCGCACAATCGACGCCATCGGATACGTCTCCGCGTAGCGGTCCGTCGAACTCGCTTCCACCGTCTCCGGCGCTTCCAGCTTCAGCACCCGGAAAATCGTGTCGTAGCTGTACGAACCCATATCGCCCAGCGCCCCGCATCCAAAATCACTCCAGCCGCGCCACACAAACGGCAAATACGCCTCGTTAAAACTGCGCTCTGGCGCAGGACCGAGCCACAGATCCCAAGCCAATCCATCGGGAACCGTCTGTGTCTCCTTTGGCCGTTCAATCCCCTGCGGCCAGAATGGCCGGTTCGACCAGTTGTAAACTTCCCGCACTGGACCGATCGCGCCATCCCAAATCCATTCGCACAAAAGCCGCGTTGCCTCGGACGCCTGATTGCCCACGGCAATCTGCGTCGCAACGCCAGTTTCGCGCGCCACTTCCGCCATTCGCCGCGCTTCATAAATTGTGTGCGTCAACGGCTTCTGGCAGAAAACATGTTTCCTCTTTTTCATCGCTGCAATCGAAACCGCCGCATGCAAGTTGTCCGTCGTGCAAACCACCACGGCATCTACATCCTTTTGCTTTTCCAGCAGCTCGCGAAAATCCGCGTACGCCGCGCAACCTTTGTAATTTCCCGAACGCGTCTGCGTCGCGTAAAGTCCATCCACAATCTTCTGACAAGGTTCTCGTCCCGCCACTCCGCTCGTCACCCGCAGCGAATGCGTCAACTGAATCGGCTCGTCGGGGCTCAGCCAATCCCAGCCGCTGTCCACACCAAGCAACTTCTGCACGGATTTGGCGAACTCGTGCGTGTCCCACTGCGGATAATTCGCGCCGCTCTTGTTCACATCGCAAACCGCCACCCCCTGTACGTCCGGCTCCTTCAAAAAGTGCAGCATCACGCGCAATCCCTGCGCCCCCACCCCGATGAACGCGATGTTGACCTTGTCGCTCGGCGGCACAAATCCCGGGCCGCCCAAAACGTGCCGCGGCACGATCGAGAATCCCACTGCCGCCGAAGCCGTCTTTTCCAAAAATTCACGCCGTGAGATACCGTTCTTCGATGAGCCATTCAATCGTTTCAAAGCTCCCATTTCGCACCTCGCCGCCGCAATTCTACAGCTACTTTAGCAACACGTCGATAATTCCCTGCGCACCGCCACGAGAGCCCTGGCCTCGGTCCTCCATGCCTCACACCTCGTGCCTTTCGGTTGGTTTCCGCGAATCTGACTGACGCTAAGCCAGCCGAGCACCACGTGCTTTTGCGTCACTTAAGCTACGCGAATGGCCGCCGCGCCCCGAATAACCTCAGGCTTAATTACGTACCTATGTATTAAATTGCACAGCGTGCGGTCCCCCTGTGTATTAGCATAAGTTTGGAGGCTCAGACACTGATGCCGAAGAACCGCATTCTTCTCGTGGACGACAACGAGGACGTTCGCGCTGTGTTCCAGGAAGGTTTGCAAAGCCACGGGTTTGAAGTGGTGTCCGCCGCAAGTGTGAACGAAGCGTTAAGGCTTATTTCTACGGAAGACTTCGACGTCCTGCTTTCCGACCTGCACATGCCCGATGCTGGTGACGGTTTTACCGTCGTGAGCGCCATGCGCCACGCACACCCGAAAGCTGTAACTCTCGTTCTCAGCGGTTATCCGGCGCTCCAGGAAGCCATGTCTGCCATCCTCCTGGAGGCTGACGAAGTCCTAGTGAAGCCTATTGGCTTGTCCGAGATTACTGAAATTATCCAAAAGAAACTCTCGGCTACTTCCTCCCGCAAGGCGATGAAGAAAGAGCGCGTCGCAACGATTCTGTCGCGTGACGTAGACCCAATCATCAGGAGTTGGTTTTCCAGCGTGGAACGCAATGAGGAACTGACTGCTCTCTCGTTAAACTACCAGGAACGCACCGGCCATCTCCCTCTGCTTTTAGGAGATCTCGTCCGCCGCTTGCGCCTCGCCGCCAACGATACAGTTCCCACTTCCAGCGCGGCGCGCGACCACGGAATACTGCGGCGCATGCAAGGCTACACGGTTCCCATGGTAGTGGAAGAGTCGCGAATGTTGCAGGTCAGCATCTTCAATAATCTGCAAAACAATTTAAGTACTGTGGATTTCAGCTCCGTCTTGCTTGACGTGATGGTCATCGCCGACGAAGTGGATTCCCAATTGAAGCAAGCCGTGCTCGGCTTTATGGCACCCGCACTAGCGAAGTCGGTGAATTAAGGGGCGCGCCACGCACGAGGTCGGAGTCTATTCCCCCATGAGTTCGCGGCTCACGATGAACTTTCCAACGCCGATCGCCCCCTCGCACGGGCTGGCTAACCTTGCCTTTCCTCTTCTCCTGGTCATGGTGCCTCTCTGGCTAGTTCTAGAACGCCTAGCCTCTCTTGCCTACGATTTGTGCTCCGCCGGTTTGATTGCTTCCCCGTACCTCGCCGCGTATGATTAGCGATTCATGCTCCCGGCTCGGCCTCATCTGTCCATAACCCGCTTCAGCTCCCGCTTTCTTCTTCTGTGGGCACTGGTCTCTGCCTTGGCTCCGTCCTATTTCAGTACTTACGCTCAAGCTCCCGCAACCGCCGAAATCCTGCCCCTCAGCGAAATTCGTCCCGGAATGCAAGGCTACGCCTACACCATTTTTGCTGGCAACCAGGTCGAAAAGTTCGACCTCGAAGTCGTCGGCGTTATGCCCAATTTCCTCGGCCCCAAGCAAGCCATCATTCTCGTCCAGCTTAAGGGGCCAAAAGCCGAGCACACCGGCGTCGTCGCAGGCATGAGCGGCAGCCCCGTCTATTTCGAAGGCAAACTCGCTGGCGCTCTTTCCCTCAAGCTCGGCGTTTTCACGAAAGAACCCATCGGCGGCGTCACTCCCATCGAGGATATACTTCATCCCCAGCCGCAACCATCTTCAGAAACCATCGCGTCACAAGCCCCGTCGCCGCAGCTTTTGCTCCCGCAAGACGCGGCTTCTCGCACAAGCCTGCCCACCGGTTCGGCCCTCGAGCCCATCGAAACTCCGCTCGTCTTCTCCGGCTATCAACCCGAAGCCCTCCGTCAGTTCGCCGGCCAACTCCAAAGCTACGGTTTCGTCGCCGCACAAGGCGGCACCGCCGCTCCCAAACCCGACGATTCACATCTCGTTCCCGGCGATATGGCCGGCATGGTCCTCGTGCAAGGCGACACTTCCATCAGTTCCGCTTGCACTGTCACCGCCGTCCGCGCCAACCGCGTCTATCTCTGCGGCCATCCCTTTCTGAGTCTCGGCGACGTCCAATTCCCCATGGCTCGCACGGAGGTCGTCACAACGCTCTCCTCCGACCTCGCTTCCACTAAAATCATCAACGTCGGCGGCTCCATCGGCACCATCACCGGAGACCATCTGACCGCCGTCACCGGCAAGCTTGGCGCTCCGCCTCCGATGATCCCCATCGACCTCACACTCGCCTTTGGCGGCGCCGAAAAGAAGCTCCACTTTGAAATGGTCAATCACCCCAAACTCACTCCCCTCCTCATCGGCCTCACCGTCTTCAACGGCCTCACGCAAAACTCTCTTTACGGCGAAGGCACCACGCTCCACCTTTCCGGTGAACTACTCGTTCATGGCCACGCACCCGTTCAAATCGAAAACACTTTTGCCCCCGGAGATTCCTTTACGCCGGACGGCCTGCCCATCGCCCTGAACATTCAAAGTGTTTTCTCGCGTCTTTTCACAAATACACGCGAAACTCCTGTCTTCGACCGCATCAACCTTCGCGTCGCGAGCGTCCCCGGCCGCCAATCCTTCAGCATTGAAAGCGCCTGGTTGGAGAAAGGTGAAGCTGCACCCGGCGAGACTCTTCGCGTGCGCGTTTTGCTCCGGCCGTATCGGGGCCACGAACGCATCGAAGAGACCACCGTGCGCGTCCCCGAGCAAGCTACTCGCGGCACCACGCTCCGCGTCCTCGTCACCGACGGCGACATGCTCAACCGCGCCTCGCGCGGCTTCGCATTTGGAGCCGCTGGGGGCGGCTCAACAGGCCTCGATCAGCTCATCGCTCTTCTCAACCGCGAGCGCCGCAACGATCGCCTCTACGTTGGCCTCTTCGTCCCCACTCCCACTATTCTTTGGGACGACAAAGAACTCCCCAACGTCCCGCTCGATCAAATCAATGTCATCGATGGCCGTCCCACTCCCGGCAGCGTTCAAGTTCTCCGCGAATCCCTCGCCAGCGAATCTTCCATCCCGCTTGGCGGGCCTGTGACAGGGATAATCTCCCTCAATCTCCAAATCCGGTGACCATGCCAATGCCCAGTCTTCGTAAGGCTCGTAAATTCCTTACCCGCGTCGTTGCGCGAAGCAATCAGCGCGTTCATTCTTCTACTCGCCACTCGCCACTCGCCGTTCACCACTCTCTTTTCCTTTACCTCCTGTACCTCCTTTGCTTCCTGTACCTCCTTCCTTCTCCTCTTCTCGCCGAACACACCCGCCGCTGGCTCCAAACCACGTACGAAGAATTCCTCAAAGGCACCGCCCACGGTGTTGCTGTTCGCAGCGACGGCCGCCTCGAGCTCGCCCCAAAATTTACTCTCCTCGCCGACGCCGACGCTTCCTATCTCTGGTCGCTTCGCCTCGATCCCAAAGGCACGCTCTACGCCGCCGGCGGCTCTCCCGCAAAAGTTTTTCGCTTCGATGGGGCAGGCAAACCCACTGTCGTCTTTGACTCGACCGATCTGGTCGCCCAAGCCATCGCCTTCGACTCCAAAGGCACTCTTTACGTCGCCACTTCTCCCGACGGCAAGGTCTATCGCGTCTCCTCGACCGGCGAAAAAAGCATCTTCTTCGATCCCAAATCAAAATACATCTGGGACATCGCTTTTGGCTCTGACGGCGTTCTCTACGTCGCCACCGGCGACAAAGGCCTGGTCTTCGCCGTCACCCCCGACGGTAAAGGCGAACTCTTTTACGCCAGCGACGAGGCCCACATCCGTGTCCTCGCTTTCGACGCAAACCAGACTCTTCTCGCGGGCACCGAACCCAACGGCCGCGTCCTTCGCATCACGCGCCCCGATGCGAAATCCCCGCGCAAAGGAAAAGATTCCGCGGCAACCGCATCCTCCGCGGATGGCTTCGTCCTCTACGAAACTTCGAAGCGCGAAGTCACCGCTCTTTCCGTAACGCCCGACGGCTCCATTTACGTCGCCGCCATCGGCGAAAAACAGCGCACCACCGCTCCAACACCCACTACGGTCATCACCTCGCCTCAAGGAACCGCCACCATCACCACCGGCGGTGTCGCTGGCGCGATATCTGGTCAGCAGCAGCAACAGCAAATCCCGTTCCTCGCCTTCCCTCCTCTTCTTTCGAGCAGCATCTACCGTCTTTCCCCCGACGGCGCACCTGATGAACTCTGGACTTCCCGCGAAGACCTCGTCTATTCCCTTGGCCTTGCCTCAGACGGCCGCGTTCTCGCCGGCACCGGCAACAACGGCGCTCTCCTCGCCATCGATGGCCACGGCGTTTTCGCGCAACTGGCCAAGGCCGGCTCCGCGCAAATCACCGGCATCGCTCGCAACTCCGCTGGCAAAATTTTCCTCTGCACCGCGAACCCCGGAAAAGTTTTTTCCGTCGGCCCCGAATACGAAGCGGAGGGTACCTACGAATCGCACTCTTTTGACGCCCATCTCTTCTCTCGGTGGGGGCGCCTCGACTGGTGGGGCCCGCCTTCCGCCGCGGCCTCCGGTCAATCCGCAAAAGCATCCAGTGAACCGCGCCTGGAATTTTTTGTGCGCTCCGGCAACACCGATGATCCCGGCAAGGAATGGTCCCGCTGGTTCGGTCCCTATTCGAAGCCCGGCAGCACCATCGAAGCCCCGAGCGCCAGATTCTTCCAATGGAAGGCAGTGATTCACGATGGACGGCCTGGCGACGGCATCACCTGGGTCAGCCTCGCCTACCTTCCCCGCAACGTCGCCCCGGTCATCGACGCTATCGTGCTGCAAGATCCCGGCGTGCGCGCGCAAGGCGCTACCATCCTCTCTACGGGACAGTCGCCGAGCGTCGCCCTCAAGATGCCGCCAACTCCAAGCACTCCCAACGTGTTCATCGCACAAACCATCACGCCCGCGAAATTCGAACAGCCTCCGCAGGGCTTCCGCGACAAAGGCTATCAATCCGTTCTGTGGAGCGCCCACGACGATAATGATGACGATCTGCAGTACTCGGTCTACTACCGCGGCGAAAACGAACACGAGTGGAAACTGCTGAAGGACAAGCTCGACCAAAGATTTTATTCCTGGGACACCACCACTCTTCCCGATGGCGCTTACTATCTCAAAATTGTCTCCACCGACGCCTCTTCGAATCCCCTCGCCATCGCTCTCAAAACCGAACGCGAAAGCGAACGCTTCGAAGTCGATAACACTCCCCCCTTGATCGAGGGCCTGGAAGCGCGAACGTTTATGAGCATTGTCGGTCGAGGAACCACAATTGGCACGAACTTCAAATTTCTCGCCCGCGACAACGCAAGCAGCATTGATCGGGCTCAGTACAGCATCGACGGAGGCGATTGGGTTCTCGTAGCCCCCGTTGGCAACGTGAGCGACGCTCTCGAAGAGCGCTACGAATTTTCTACCGCCGCGGGACTCGCCCCCGGCGAACACACCATCGCCGTTCGCGCCAACGACCGCTTCGATAACGTCGGCAGCGCCAAAACCACCTTCTTGGTTCCAGTTTCCAAACCCTGAAAAACTCTTTTGGCCCAATTTCTAATTTGATATCTTAAGTTGCTCGAATTTTGGATATTCCACTAAACTTGCCGCCTGCAACGGGTCCCGGGGCCTTCTCAGGAGGGGCGCATGATTTCCGGTGCTCACGTAATCGTTTACACCAAGGACGCTGAAGCCGACCGCGCATTCTTTCGCGACGTTCTCGGCTTCAAGTCCGTGGATGCAGGCCACGGCTGGCTGATCTTTGCGCTTCCCCCCGGGAGAAGCCGCGTTCCACTCCT
>Ga0247669_1000590_pt1 | contig 13799 bp, 14 predicted proteins | sample CNK10_metaG_FD_182734 | JGI IMG/M metagenome (GOLD analysis project Ga0247669, IMG submission 182734) | Soil microbial communities from Purdue University Martell Research Forest, Indiana, United States - CNK10 | ecosystem: Environmental > Terrestrial > Soil > Temperate forest > Bulk soil...
GCGCGAAATGGCCGTTCGGCAAGCGCTTGGAGCCGCGCGGAAACGGCTGATTTCGCAGTTGCTGACCGAAAGCCTGCTCCTCTCGCTCTTTGGCGGAATAGTTGGTCTAGCGATTCTCTTCTGCACGAAGGCGTTTCTTTTGCATCTCGTGCCGGACAGCCTGCCGCGACTGAACGAAGTCTCCATTAACTGGGTCGTTTTGCTTTTCGCTCTCGTCGCCTCGCTCGTCGTCGGAGCGATTTTTGGTCTGGCTCCTGCCCTCGATGCTGGGCGAGTTGATTTGACTCAGGCGCTCAAAGAGGCGACGCGCGGCTCGACAGGCTCCGGTCAACAGGCGCGCACGCGGCGAGTGCTCGTCATAATGGAGTTTGCCCTTTCTTTGGTGCTAATGGTTGCTGCAGGCCTCCTGCTCCGCAGTTTCTGGGATTTGCTGCATGTGCGGCTGGGATTCAATCCAGAAAGTGTGATGACGGTCCGCACGAGGCTGCCCTACCCCAATGATCCCGAGACCGACATCTACCGAACTCCCGCTCAGCAGGCTCCGTTCTTTCGCGAAATAATTCGGCGTGCCGGAACGCTACCAGGAGTCGTGGAAGTAGCTCTCGGTGATACCGCCTCTATCCCCTTAGACGAGAGTCAGCGATATCTGAAACGGGTCTCCGACGGCTACTTCCCCTTCACACTGGAGGGACGCGACACGCAGAGCGACCAGCCTGCCTTGGTCGAACGGTCAAGCGTAACACCAGACTATTTTCACTTGCTCGGAATCCCGCTGCTGCGCGGACGCTTGTTCAACGAGTTGGATGACGACAAAGTTCCGCAAGTCGCCGTGGTCAATGAGGCCTTCGGGCAAACGTATTGGCCTGGCCAAGATCCCTTAGGCCAGCGCTTCAAGAGCATTCGAGCGGAGTCTCCCTGGATTACCGTTGTCGGCATGATCGCAAACGCACGGACAGAATCGCTGGCGGAAGCAAACGTCCCGCAAATCTATCAGGCTGTGTATCAGACCGGCGCAAAACACCTGGCCATACTTCTGCGCGGGCACTTGGACACCGCTGCGATTCCCGAAGAAGTGCGCGAGCAGGTCCAGGCCGTCGATTCAACCCTTCCTGTTTTCGGCGCGCAGACTCTCAACGCAACGGTATCCGCGGCTCTCTCCGAAAGGCGACTTTCGATGGAGATGGTCGGTTTGTTCGCTTTGACGGCGTTGCTGCTCGCGGGGCTCGGAATTTACGGAGTCATTTCGTACATGGTAAGCGCCCGCACCCACGAGATCGGGATTCGCCTGGCGCTTGGCGCGGAAAGCAGGAGCATCCTGCGGATGGTCTTGCGTGAAGGATTAGGACTGGCCATTGCCGGTGCTGCGGTTGGACTCGTTGGCGCAGTGATCGTGTCACATCTGATGACGGGACTTTTGTACGGCGTGAAGCCGACAGATCCCCTCACATTCGCGGGCGTCACCATTCTCCTCGTCGGTGTCGCTCTGCTCGCTTGTTATGTTCCTGCGCGCCGCGCCATACGCGTCGATCCGTTGGTCGCGCTGCGATACGAATAGCTCAGGCCGGAGGGTACGCGTCGGAGGCTTGAAATTCCATAACTTTCCGGGTTCGAACAAATTGGGGAGAGTTCTCTGTGAGACAAATACGAAACTTCTTTCGGATGCGCAAACGGTTCACGTTGCTTGCGGCATTATTTTTCGCGCTGTTTTCAACCGTTGAGCTCGCCGCGCAGTCACCCGCTCTCGTGACTCTAGTCAAAGCCGGCCGGCTGCTCGACCCCCGGACGGGCAACGTACTTTCGCCCGCGGCGGTTTTGATTGAAGGGGGCAAGATCAAGGAAGTAGGAGCGCCCGCGCAAGTGCAAGCGCATGTACCGGCAGGCGCAAGGATCATTGATTTGGGCACCGCGACGCTCCTTCCCGGGCTGATCGACAGTCACACACACTTGCTGGTTGACCCGGTCCTGCCAGCGGAGGTCGAGCGGGCGCGCCGATACAACGGCTCCTTTGTGCCGGACCTATTGCTGGCGATTGTCGAATCGCCAAGCAAACGAGTGTTGCTGGGCGCGCAGATGGCTCGGGAAGATCTGGAGAGTGGTATCACCACGGTGCGCAATCTTGGGCACTCGGGGATTGACGGGGATGTTGCGCTGCGGGATGCGATCAACGCTGGCCGCGTCCCCGGCCCGCGGATCCTGGCCTCTGGCCGCAAGTTTGCCAAGGAGGGTGACTACGTCCAGAGCCTCAATCCCGCCCTTGCCGAGGCCATTCTTGACCAGGAATTTCTCTCCGTAGATGGCCCTGACCAGGCGCGCCGGGCCGTGCAAAAAAACCTCTTGTATGCCGTCGATGTCATCAAGGTCACCATCAGCGAGAACTATACCCTCGCCGAAATGAGCGCCATCGTCGAAGAGGCGCACCGCCAGCACCTTAAGGTTGCGGCCCACGCAGTCGATACGCCCAGCATACAAATTGCTATTGATGCCGGCGTAGATTCTATCGAGCACGGCAACGAGGTAACCGACGAGCAACTCAAACAGATGCGGGACAAGGGGATGTTTTTCGACTTCACACCCACTTCCTATGGCGACTTTTTTACCAGGATTTTCGAGGGGACCATTGCGATGTCTTTAGAGCTGCGACCCAAGCGTCTCGATTCCGATGAGCGTACCCGGCAGCGGTACAACGATCTGGCTCAGCGTTTGAAGGCGGGGGCGAAATTTCCCGATGAGTCCGACGAACGTCAGAACCAGCGATACAACGGTCTGGTCCAGCGGGTTCTGAAGTCTGGAGTGAAGTTTGCGGCTGGGTCTGACATGGGCTGGTTCTATCCGGGAAAAACTCGTGGGCAAGCCTCGGTGTCAAGGTTTCCGGCTTTGCACGAAGCTGGGATGCAACCACTCGACGTTATTCGCGCCATCACGACGAACGCCGCGGAAATGTTGGGCTGGCAGGATCGCGTGGGAGCGGTTGAACCCGGGAAATTTGCTGATCTCGTCGCGGTTGCGGGAGATCCGATCGCCGACATTACCGAGCTCGAGCGCGTTCGCTTCGTGATGAAGGATGGCCAACTGGTCAGGAATGAGTTTGCGTCGCATTAGGGCGTAACTTCCACTTCGGAACGACCAAGCGCGGCACATCGGTGAGTTTCGGAAAGCAGATCAATATCAAAGGAGAAAACTACAATGAGGCGGTCCTCGCTTGCGTTAGTTGCGGTCATCCTGCTTGCCATCGCCGGAACAACTATTTACGGTCAGGGCCAATCGCAAAATCAGACTCCGCGTCCTGCGCGTTCCCGAGCCGATGAAACGCTAGAAAGGTGGAACGACATCGGGAACAAACTCGTCGCCATGGCTCAGGATTTTCCCGAAGACAAATACGATTACAAACTGCAGAAAGACCAGCGCACCTTCGCCCTGAATCTTCTCCACGCCGCGGCACTGGATTTCGTCCTGATACGCAGGGTTTCCGGATCAAACCTCGGACCCGACTTCGGCCCGGGCGACAATCCTACGCGTGACGTTTTCAAGACCAAGGCCGACGTGGTGAAGTTTGTGCAGGAGGCCGTCACGGACGGAGCGCGAGTGATTCAACAGCAGGGCGACGCGGGGCTGGACAATACATCGAAATTTTTTGGGAACCGGCTGGCCCACAACTCCGCCATCTGGACGTTCGCCATCGAGCATAGCGGCGAGCACTATGGCCAGCTTGTGGTCTACTACCGCGCGAACAACCTGGTGCCGCCGGACTCACGGCGGGATCAGGCGCAACAGGCCCAGCAGCCTTCTGCTCCACGTGTAGTAGACCTGAAGGCTTCCGACGGCACCGTCCTTAAGGCGAGCTACTTTGCCGCGGCCGGGCCGGGCCCTGGCGTGCTGCTGCTGCACCAGAGCAACCGGACACGTGACTCGTGGGACGGCGTAGCCGGGCAACTGGCGGCGGCTGGAATCAACACGCTTACGCTCGACATGCGCGGATTTGGCGAAAGCGGCACGCCTTACACCAAGCTGACGGACGCGGAGAAGGCAAAGGTACCACCGATGTGGCCTGGCGACGTTGACACAGCGTTTCAATACTTGGTTTCGCAGCCGGGTGTGAAGCGCGATGTCATCGCCGTGGGAGGAGCCGGGTGGTTCGGCGTCCTCCATTCCATCGAAGTAGCGCGCCATCACTCCACTGAGGTGAAATCGCTGGTATTGCTTTCCGGAGAGACCCTCCAAGACGGCCTGCAATTCCTGCGCCAGGCGTCACAACTGCCCGGCCTATTCGTCGTGGACGACAACGACGAATACCCTCCCACGGTCGAGGCGATGGAATGGCTCTACATCAACTCCTCCAGCCCGGCGAAGAAGTTCGTGCACTATTCGGCTGCACAAGACGCGCCCTGGATATGGTATGAAACCAGCGATGCCAGCAAAGTTCCCGCCAAGGGTGGCCACGGAACCGACATGTTCAAAGTTCATCCAGAGTTGCCCGGCATCATCGTGGATTGGCTTGTAACCACGCTGATTAAAACGCCGGGGCACGCGCCAGCGGACGCCCTGGCATCTGCGGCAATTCTCAATCAACTCTGGACGTCCGAAGGAGTCGCGCGCGTCAAGCAGCAACTGATAGAAGCCCGGCGAAAGGATCCTCAGGCGCAGTTGTGGCCGGAAGTTAACGTCGACATCATAGGCGAAGACCATGTGCGTGAAGGCGAGTCGGAGAGGAAGGCTGGCCATTTGCGCGAGGCCAAGATGGAGATAGACACAGCGATTGAGATTTTCAAGCTCAACCTCCTCGCGTATCCGGACTCTGCGGACGCGCACTATAACCTGGCCGATGCGTATTTGAAAAATGGGCAGAAGGATCTGGCGCGGCAGTACGCGGAAAAGGCGCTGGCCATGATTGATTCTCACAAAGCGCCTCTGTCGTCGTGGTCCGATACCGAGCAGCGGCGCGCCGAGATTCGTAGCGGCGTGCAGGACACACTTAAAGAGCTAAATGCGGCCCATTGAAAAGGTGACTGCTTCCGTGTCGCGAGCGTTCTCAAGCGCACGAGTCGCTTATAGGAAGTGATCTCCGCGCTTGGCATCGACCCTGGACGGATTACGGGCTAACCCGAAGATATTCCGTTCCAGAAGTCCCTTTGTCGGAAGTTGCGGCGCACCTGACGGTACTGGCTTGGATGGATAGTCGCAGTATCGGAAATTGAAGGCCTCGGGGAAATTAGCGCTTCGCGCCGCAGAGGCTTTGCGTTTGTGCCAGTACGTCCGCGTCGAGCTGTGCCCCTTGCCATCCGTGGGTCGAGCATACCTGATCCGCCGTCAGCCCCAGCGCGCCGCGCATGTCAGCACCCTCCACGCTCGCCCCGCTAATTTCAGTCCCGCGAAAAATTGCCCCGCCGAAAAACGCGCCGCGCAAATCCGCGTTTCGAAGGTTAGCGTCCATCAAGATCGTTCCTTTGAACTGCGCTCCCGTCATATTCGCGTCCATTAATTTTGCGGAAGAGAAATCTGTCTGTTCCAAAATTGCAAACGACAGCACGGCGTGCTCCAGCTTTGTGTCTCGCATGTCCGCCCGTGACAAATCGGCGCGCAGCATCTGCCCGTTGCGAAGGTTCACCGCATAGAGCGACGCGCCTCCCAATTTCGCGTTGGACAGCAGCGCATTCTCGAGCGTCGCAAACGAAAGATCAGAGCCCCGCAAATCCGCGCCCGTGAAGTTAACCCGGCTCGCGTCCGCGGACACCATCACCGTCTTCGATGCCAGCACGCGATCCAGAATCGCATCCCGCAACACCGCTTCGCGCAAATTGGCTCCTCGCATATCGGCTTCGGAGAGGTATGCGCCCTCCAAATTCGCGCGCCACAATTTTGCGTTCACGAGGTACGCCTTATAGGCTCTCGCAAACCGCAGATTCATTTCGTTCAGTTTCGCTCCCGGCACGGACGCGAGCGCTTCCTCGCTCCAGTTTCCTCTCGGCGGCGGACCGGACAGCATCGCTTCCGTCAGCTCCGCATAAGGCCGGTAGCCGATCGATTGCATCCCTTCCGAAACCCATCTCAGCAAGCTGGCCGGAGAATGTTGGGGCGCAATATTCTTGTCCGATGGCAATCCGTGATTCACTCCAAGCGAGAAAATCAGCAGCGCGCAGCCGGTCAGAAGCGCTACTCGCGCGGTCGCGAAGCTCAGACGCAACAAGTTCTTGGATTTCTGCCGCAGCAAATCTCCCGGTTGCAGCACGCGCGCCACGATCGTCGGAACGCAAGTCGCCGCCGCCACCGAAAGCGTCAAAAGAAAAGCGTGCAGCAGCGTCCCGCGAAAATCCTGCCGCACCAGGTAGCGCAGCCAGAATAGAAACAGCGTCGCTGGCACCACCCAATAGGCAAGCGCCGTCGCCACCACCGTCTCCAGAACCCAAAATGGCGAGCGCCCCTCGCGCATCCAGCGAAAATGCCGCCGCACCAGGCCCATCAAATACCACGGCCCGTCTTTTTCCAGCGTTTGTCCATCCTTGAAAACCGCGGGCAACCCGGACATGCTTCCCCACAGCCTCAACAGCAAAAAATGAAATCGCAGGTACAAAATAAATAGGAAAAGAGGCGCGCCCATATAAAAACTCGCCATCGACAGAATTTTTGGAAACCGCGCCACGGGAATCGCGGAAGCGTCCACGACGAGCCGCACATCCGTCGTCAATCCGATCAGTGCGACACACGCAAGACTCACAGCCAAAATCAGAAAATAAAACCACCGCGCGACTTTCGACGCATCGGAGATTGCTTTGGTGCTGTCGAAGGATGCGATCGTTTCTGGCAGGATGGCATCAAATAGATTCGTTCCTCCAAGCCGCCCCACCCACACGCCTTCCGCGCCATACAAATTCGCACCCATCAAATTGGCGCCGCGGAGCTCAGTGCCGAGCAAATTGGCTTCGCGCAAATCGGCTTGCACGAGGCTCGCGCCTCGCAGATTGGCCATCGACAAATCCGCGCCGATCAAATTCGCGCGCTGGATGAAAGCGCCTTCGAGGTTGACTCCCGTAAGATCCGAGTGCGAAAGATTGACGCCGCAAAGATCCGCTTTGACTCCGGATTCTCCGCCCGTCTCCACCCAGATTTTGTGTTGATCGAGAATTTCCGCCAGGTCCAGCAGTGAAATCGACCCAGCGGCTTCTTCAGCAGAAACATTCTTCTGCGACTCTTGAATTTCCGCGAGCATCTTAAAACTTTCCCCCACTCAAAGGATGGCTGTTACTTGTCTGCCCCTGGCGCTCACACGGCGGCACACATTTGCCGAGTGCCCCGCTCTCCGTCGCAGGTTTGCTTGTTCCGGTTCCCCACTGGGCGAAACCTATCATCTCTTACAAAGCGGTCAAAAATCGCCTGCCCAAAAGTACAGGACGCGCAGAGGTAACTGTGCTCCCTGTGGATTTCCTGCGCACACCAGCTTGCCGCTCTAACTGCTTCTCAATGCAGGCGCTTCTGACTGATTTCCGATTTTTCTGCGTCAGTTGTGAGAGAATCCGCGCCAAGAAATCTGCACTGAGGAGGCTTATGACGGACGCTCCCATCGAAACGAGTCCAGAAACATCCATCCGGCGGTTCGAACCGGTTGCCGGTGCCGTCCACACGCTCTTTCTACTCCTCATCCTTGTCGCCGTCGCGGTCATCGGATACTTCTCCATCCATCGCCAGAGCACGGCACGCATTCCAAATCGGTTGCTCTTCTACTCCACGACCATCGCCTGGGAATGGATTCTCGTCGCGTACATCTATTGGGGTCTGCGCCGCCGCGGAAAATCCATTCGAAACATCGCAGGCAAAAGCTGGACGAGCGCCTCCGCTTTTTTCCTCGATATCGCCATTGCTTTCGGATTTTGGATCGCCGCAATCTTCGTTCTCGGCATCGTTGCCAGGCTTGTTCATGCGACGGGAATGGCCGAGGCCGCGCGCAGACTTGCTCCGCAGAGCCTGTTCGAATCGATCCTTTGGATCGCGCTCTCCGTCACGGCCGGCATTTGCGAAGAAACCATTTTTCGCGGTTACTTGCAGCGCCAGTTCGTGGCATGGACGCGCAGCGCGCCGGTGGGAGTGATTCTCTCGGCGGTGCTGTTCGGCGCCGGGCACGTTTATCAGGGCGCGAAGGCCACGGTGGTCATCAGCGTATACGGCTTGATGTTCGGAATCCTGGCGGAAGTGCGGCAGAATCTGCGGCCGGGAATGATGACGCACGCCTGGCACGACGCGCTCACGGGACTGATTGTTCGCTTCCTGCCAAAATAAAGTGACCTGACAAACCTCCGCGATCAGGGTTGCCCTGCTGGTCCGGTATCCTTGGGGGCCATTGACGCGAGCGCCCTGCCATCCTAGGATGATTCCATGAGCGCGACCATTGCGGCCCCTCTGAACTGGGTGGAAGCTGTTGGAAAACTTCATTTTCCATCGAAAACAGACCGTCGCCTTCAGGAACTCATAGACCGCAACAACGAAGGTCTTCTCGGCCCATCGGAGCGGGAAGAACTCGAGGCTCTGGTGGAATTGAGCGAGCAGTTGTCTCTCGTGCGCGGAGAGGCTTTGCAGATTTTAGGCAAGCGGCCGTAAATGGCCGTGCCAGAGGCGCTGGCGCGGGCCGTCCGGTTGCGCGCACATGGGCAATGCCAATACTGCCTCATGCATGAAAGTCTGCAGGGCGCCACTTTTCACGTCGAACATGCCATTCCGCGATCGAAGGGGGCGAGTCCACGGTTTCATCCCCTCCAACAGCGGTGGTCGGAACACTTCCGATTCAACGCCCATGAAATGGAAGGATTGACTGCCATTGGCCGCGCAACTGTGGTGCTGCTCGATCTGAATCACTTGCGGCGTCAGCGGATTCGGCAAGTTGAGGAGAGCTTCGGGCTGTATCCTACCACTCGTTGAGAGGTCCTTCCCAGCATTTCCGGCCATTCTACGACTACGGGACGGTAGCTACAGAAAACCGATTGAGTAAGTGAAGTGGAAGGCCCTTAGGGCTTTGCGGACGGCTGCCAGAGCTCAATCTTATTCCCATCCGAATCATAGATCCAGGCAAAGCTACCGAACGATTCATTCATTCGTTTGGGATCAATCTTTACTCCCTCTTGTTTTAAGCGCTCGAGCAAAGCATCCATATCGTCCACGATGTAGTCGATCATGAAAGGTGCGTGGCTGGGATCGAAGTATTTGGTGGAGTCGGGAAAAACAGCCCAAACTGTAACGTGTTCCTTCTGCGGGTCGTCGTGTTCGCGCCACGGAAGCATCACGTCTCCGCCTTTGGCAGCGAGTCCAAGATGCTTCGCATACCATTCGCGCGTCTGATCGCGATTAGCGGATTTGAAGAAGACGCCGCCGATTCCGATGATGCGCCCGCGCTGCTCCGTTTTGACAGGCGGCTTCGGCTTTTCAGGCTGCGGAGATTGCACTTCCTGTCCACCCTTTAGGAAGGCCGAGATGAGAAACAGCGAGCCGAGCACAATTGTGCTCCAGTGTGTTCCTTGCATGTGTGGGTTATACAAGTTTCGATTCGTTGCGTCAAGGACCGCTTGCGGAGGCGGCGACGCTGCGCGAACGCGAAATCAAAGAAGGGACGGTTCGGGCCATCTGCAAACAAACTGGAAATTCCGCGGCCATAAGACCGACACCCAGGTAGAAAAGCGCTACCTGGGGCACCCGGCAGATTTTAGGCAAGCGGCCCTTTTGAACGCCGAAGTATCGGAAAACGTCCCGTCTGTCCCCGAGTTTCCGAGTTTCCCGGAGTTTCCCGAGTTTCCGAGTTTCCCCCCGAGTTTCCCGAGTTTCCCGAGTTTCCCGAGTTTCCGGAGTTTCCGAGTTTCCCGAGTTTCGAGTTTCGTCCCGAGTTTCGTCCCCGAGTTTCCCCAAACTATGCGCTCTTAGGAGGAGTTACTTCGCCTGAAAAAACTGTAACCAACCAACCGAGAATACCAGCGACGAGGCCGCGCAAAGACGGAAATGCAAATATCATGCAAATCGCGCCGAGGCTAGCCATAGCTCTGTGATTGCGGACTACCCTGTATCGAGCTATCTGGTAGAACAGTCTGCCGACGAACGGCCAAAACAGGCGATGGATCAGCACTCCTGATAAGGCCAGAATGAAAATGCACGCTGCTATGGCTGTAAAGATATTGAAGCCACTTATCATGACTAGAAATTGCGGAATTATCTTCCAGCCGTACTTGACCGACAGACGTCCAGAGATTTCTTGAGGTAGCCAAACTATCAGAAAGATTAGGGCAATTTGGCCGGAAATCGCCAGACAAACCCTAAGCGGACGCACCTGCACCGAAATCCATCGAATTGACTGTCGGACGACCACGAATAGACCCACATCCGATAGCAGGCTCAAGAGCAGCGCGGCCAGCATCTCGAATTGTCCGTTCAGCGGCAGATGCTTCCTCACCATTTGAACGATTCCCAAGAGAAAAACCGAACATGGCAGCAAGCTCAGAAATCGGGAGAGTGCAGAAGGCAATATCGACGGAAGAGCAGCAAGAACAAAAAGCATGACTCCCACGAATAGACAGAAGGCAGTTATGAGAGAAAGGTTGAAATCCATATTTGGAGGAAGATTTGTCGGCAGCGATGGCAATGCGCGGAGCCTGTGAAGAAGAAAAGCAAATACAAACCCACCCGTTAAGAAGAAGCCCGCGAACGCGTAGGAGGACGATACGCCTATCATTTGGGCTGAAACTAACTTAGGTCCGAGAATACGGTCGAGTGCCCCGCTTGCGACTGCTGCGACTTTGTTGAAAAGAGCTGCTGCCCGGTTGCCTGTGACCTTTGCCCGATCATCGATCGCAATCCACAACTCTTCTATACGGTTTTGGAACTTTCCTTCTTGGCTCTCACATAGAAACAAGCCCACATAAAACGCCATGACGCCGACGAGAAATGCCACGCCCCTGCAAGCTGTGAGTATCATTGTTGGACCCTATTTTGAGGTTAATGTCTAAGCGGCGCAAGCATTGGAATCGGAAGGAGATCGGAATCGGGGGACGCGGAATCGGCGGACGGGCGGGATGTTCACTCACCAAACCAAAACTCAGCGCGCCTCGCAGAGTGGGCGAAGCAATGGCGGGCACACAATCGGAAAACGGCTTGTCTGTCCCCGTCCGTCCCGGGCCTCGCGGCCCGCCTTCTGCATTTACTGGATCGCGAAAGAAATCATTTTTGTCATTACGACGATAGGTGCTTGACGGGCCGTCGCCAAGGCGATGGAAAAGCGAAAAAAGAATTGACAGTGGTATTGTATGATGGGACACTTTCCCACAGGTGGCGGGGAGCTTAAATCACATCCTCACCGACCAGCGAGGTAATCAAAATGGCCGTAGTAGACTTCGACGCTCATGTAACAAAGAAGGTGCCGTCCCCGGTTAAGTTCACGACGCGAGATGGCGAAAAAGTTCGATTTACCGCCGAGAAACCGAAGCGGGTCGAGACACACGTGCATTTCAAAACTCGCGACCGCAAGCGGGAATAGCAACGCTTTTAGGCGGAGCACCAGTCATCCGACCCTAGGAAAACGTCCCGTCTGTCCCCCTCGGTCTGTCCCCCTCGGTCCCCTCGGTCAAATCCCCGTTACATCATTCGCCTAGGTAGTCCGTGATGAACAATGGTTTATTTTTGTATTCCGGTCCGCATTCCTCACAAAGCATCAAGGGTTGGCCGTCATACTCAACTTTACTTGAGGCGTCGTTTAGGCAATCCTTCTCCGGGTTCTGGCATTTCATGGCTTGGTCTTGCGTCTTCATTTAGGTAATTCCTCCTACTTCCACTATAGTCGCCCATATTAGAGCGCAAGTCCGAGCGGCTCCCCCTCACTGACCAGGATCACCACCCAACTTTTTCGTCTTTCCTTCGCCTGCGCAGCCATGCACAATCTCCGTTCAGGAGGTTGTATTACCATGAAAGTCATAGAACCAATCGGGGCATGTGTGGTGGCGGTATCGTTGGTTTTCGATGGGCAGAAGCACGTCGAACACGCCAGCTATCACGGCGAGGCACGAGCTACTCAACCGTTGGGCCTGTGCTGGAAACATGGGACAGACGGGACGTTTCCGAATCATTTTGCCTGAAAGTGTGGCTGAGTTAGAGCAGCGGTCATCTGACGTTAGAAAACGTTCCTGTCCTCTTCGGTCGTCCCTTTGGGTCAAAGACTTGTTCTGTTGTTAACTAACGAGTATAGTCTGTGACGTCCTATGCCCCAAATACCTATCTATCGACGGGACTTCAAATCACTCGCTGATTTGCGAATCGAAGATGCGCGGTTGCTCCTCAGAAGTGGCAGGCAGCAGGGCGCGTATTATCTTTGCGGTTATGCTGTCGAATGCGCCTTGAAAGCGTGCATCGCCAAAACCATGAAGCTGTATCAATTCCCGCCGAACAAGGAATACATCTACAAAATCTACTCGCATAATTTGAATTCTCTTGTAAATGCTGCTGGACTCGATGGCCAACTTCAAGCCGACATCAACGCCAGCCTCGCATTCGCTGCGAATTGGTATACAGTAAAGGACTGGAACGAAGAAAGCCGGTACAAAGGATCGGGATTGAGCGGCACAGACTTGTATAATGCGGTTACGGGTGCTGATGGGGTTCTACCATGGATAAGAGACGTTGGTAGCAAATGACGTTGAAATCGAAGGTGCGGTCATCGCGGCTCTCAGTCGCGCTCAGCTGCCTGTGACCGCTGTGGATTGGGCTTGGGTGCCACAGCTTGATGAATGGCAGCTCGTCGTGGTGACCTCACTCCATGACACCAAAGGGCCTCACCAGACATACTCGCGCATAATTGCTGCACTTTCAGATGCCGGCATCTATCAAAGTGTGCCTGTTCGAAGACTATTCGTGAAAAGCCCTGAGGACCCCATTGCAAAAGGGTTGGTTCAGGAAATCAAGACCACCAGCGAGGGCTCAGTTCACATTATTAGAGATGCCACGAACAACGGTGGTCCACAGTATGCGGCGGTTTTTGCACCTTATTCAGGGAGTGGCGGACCCATACCTTCGGTGCGGCTAGAGAATGACCAAAAACTTAGAGATTTTCTTGGGAAGCGCGTCGGAATAGCGCCGTACCTGATTGACCAGGCTCTTTCTCAGCTCGCCACAAAAGGCAGTACATCCCTATTCAACGTTCGGCTGAGCCTCAAACGCGCGAGGGCCCTGAGGCTCGTCGCGTAAAACGGCAGCCACGTTCGGCCTATCAGACCGCGGGTGGCCTTCTCGCGCCGGGGCGTGTGTGACGGGGCACGGTTTTGGGATTGGTGTTAACGGATAGGGCACAGAGGAAAGGTGGCAGGATGGAGGGTGTGGTACTTTAGGGATGGAGAAACGTGCGCCCCGGCCTTTGGCCGGGGCTTTTTCTTTTTTTGGGGCGCCTTCGCGTTGCAACCGCCTGGTCGTCCGATTCCTGGCGATTTCTAAAAAAACGAAAGAAGTCTATACGGCTGAATTTGCGGCCCTTGCTGGGGCAGGGGTGTGCCAAGAAGGGAGCCGGCAGGATGCCGGCGCTACGAAATATGACAAACAAGAAGTTGGACGGCACAAGTATATGGAAGCAGTTTGAGGATTTACTGATTCCGGGGCTACGTTTATCGGTGATGGAGCGCGCGGTGTATTCGCATCTGCTGCGGCATAGCCGGCTGGAGGGAAAGCAGCGGCTGGTGTTATCGATTAGACGCCTGGCGCGTGGGGCGAGCCTCGGCGAGGGGGTGGCGCGCAGGGGAGTGAGGCGGCTGGCGGCCAAGGGCGCGCTGCGGCTGACGGAAAGAAGCAAACGAGGA